>Ga0209526_10000052_pt1 | contig 65083 bp, 47 predicted proteins | sample JacPinW_OM2H0_M1_FD_188566 | JGI IMG/M metagenome (GOLD analysis project Ga0209526, IMG submission 188566) | Forest soil microbial communities from Algoma, Ontario, Canada - Jack Pine, Ontario site 1_JW_OM2H0_M1 (SPAdes) (version 2) | ecosystem: Environmental > Terrestrial > Soil > Boreal... | reverse complement strand
AGTGCCAGCACCGCCACCCCGCCGAAGATCAGCAGCCATCCAGCCAGAAGAGCCACGGCGACCGCGGCCACAGCCGGCTCGATAATTGCCAGTATCCCCAGGTTGATAAACACCGCGGCCATCGCCAGGTACCATCCGGTGATCTTCTTCACCGCCGCTGCCGGACTTCCGAATCCCGGTGCTGGACTCGCCGTCGCCATCAGACACCTCCTCGCCCTTCGATCTTTGGGAATCGGCCGCCATCGATTTTCCCGCGGCCTGGAGCTCTATCGAGTGCGGAACCGCGGCGATTCTATCCCCATCCCCCGTCCCACTCCACCAATTCTTTTTCCTCTCGCCATTTCCTCTATATATATTTACGCCAATAGTCATCGGCGACCTAACTCCAACTAGTCCCGCACTTAGGCAAGACCCGGGGTGCGGGGGCCATCTCGCGCCGAGCGCATTTTCTAAAGGGGTGGCCTAGTGGCGCTTCCGTCATCAACTACCCCGTGCCTATTGCGTACCCTCCCTTGCAAACCGGACTATCTTCTTAGCTCGGCAGTTCCAGGGAGCCTGTTCTTTGAGGAAGCATCTGCCGATCGTTTTATGGGAAAGAAAGTTGCAGCGGGGGACCGGAGCAATGAACAGGAAACGTTTAACGAAGCGCTTGCTGCAAATCATCGATCAGATCCACAGCGTCTTCCAGCCCAATCGAAACGCGCACAGTTCCTGGCTGAACCCCCGCGCGCAACAATTCGTCGTTGCTCATGCGATAGTGCGAACTGTACGCCGGCAGAAGTACTAGCGACTCCACGCCACCCAGGCTCGCGGCCAGCAGAAAAAGTTGCACGCGATCGCAGAATCGCCGCGCCGCTGGCAGCCCGCCTTTCAGATCAAACGCCAGCATCGAGCCAAAACCGCGCATCTGTTTTTTCGCAATCGCATAATGCGGATGCGACCGCAATCCCGGATAGTGCACTCGTGCAACCTTGGGATGCCTCTCCAGATATTTCGCAACGCGCATCGCGTTGGCGCTCTGCCGTTCGATGCGCACACCAAGAGTTTTCATTCCACGAACCAGCATCCACGCCACTTCCGGATCCATGCACCCGCCAAGGTAAATCACCATCTGCCGGATGGGCTCGATGAACTTCCTGCTTCCCGCTGCGACGCCACCGATCAAATCGGAATGTCCGGACAATCCTTTGGTCACACTGTGCACCACGACGTCAAAACCATATTGCAAAGGATTCTGCAGCAGTGGGGTAGCAAAAGTGTTGTCCACGATGCTCACAAGTTTGTGTTTCTTCGCGAAGCTGATTGCTTTTCGCAGATCCACAATGTGCAGCGCAGGATTCGTCGGCGTTTCCACGTACAGGCATTTTGTTTTCAGGCTAACGAGTTTCTCGATACCCTCGAGATCGGTGCCTACATGGTGAACCGTGATTCCCATGCGGGGAAATACATCGCGCAACAAACGGTACGTTCCGCCGTACAATTGTGCGGACGAGATCAACTCATCTCCCACCTTCAACACACTTAACAAACTGTGCGAAATCGCAGCCATCCCCGATGAAGTAACAATCGCTTCTTCGGCGCCTTCGAGCGCAGCAATTTTTTTCTCCGCAACAGAAAGCGTCGGATTCCCGTACCGCGAATAAATGTAAACCTTACTTTTCCCCTCCGCCCAAAGGCGCATCTCTTTACTGGATGAAAACGTAAACGTAGACGAGCGCACAATCGCGGCCGTCACCGGCACATCGACGCCGTGTCGCACCGGTTCGCCGGAATGAATGGCCAGCGTCTGCGGCCTGTGCTGCGGTTTCATCCTGTGCCGGGATTTCTTGGACGGATGCATGGCGCCATCCTTATCCAGAGATACGCCAACGGCAACCGCCAAATTGGCGCTGCGTAGTTCACTGGAAGGTTTGCGGGCTTAGACAAAAACAGGCGATTGCTGTGTCATATCACAGTAGGCGATTGCGCAGGGCGGTGTCGTTGGAAGCGAACAAGCGCACGGCCGAGGAAGTGAAAAGCTGGTACGAAGAGCACGGAGCGGCGCTAGCGGCCTATGCGTGCAGCTGACCAGGAGATGGAGCAGTATTTGCGAGTCTTTCAGCCGAGAGCGGTTCACTCGCTCAAATTGGACCGTCCCGCCAAAACGTGATTCCCAATTCGCAAAAAACAAACCAGGCGAGATTACAACTGAGGGCCGCTAAAGACGAGCTTCAGCAAGCCTTGCGCGGCAATTGAAGCGCAATTCTCTTTTAGGAGGGACCGTTCGTCGTTGGGCGGTTTCTGATCAGGGGCGCAAGTTGATGCTTTGGTTGCAGCTTTGTTGCAGCATGGCCTTAGCCTGGATGATGAGCAATAGCTGGTGCTCGAATGCCGTGCAGTCGAAAGAACCGTCCGCCCGGCATGGGACCCAACTCTCCGCCGGGGAGAGAGAACGCCATTTCCAGCTTGGCAAGAAATCATTACCTGACAGGGTTACGGGCTCAAAAATCTTGATCCCGTTGGAGATGAGCGCTGCGCAATAGCTGAAACAACCCTTGCCCATGATCAGGATGTCAGCCTCAATCAGTTCTTGCATCGTCCAGACCGCGTCGACATCGAGAAATAGCTCGACGCCAGGCAGGGATAACTCCGCAAAGTCAGCGCTATTACCCTGCGAGAACGCGCAAATTCTGTACTTAACCTTGTGAGTATCGAGTATCGATTTCAGCTCGATGATGGTTCTTAAAATTGTTTCGCTGCTCGTGAAATAGTCAGAATCGTCGGCGGGCACATCACCGCGACGGATGTGCACGGCGACCGTCACCTCATTCGTCGTGCGTGGAGACTTGTTCAGATAGTATTTGCGCCTGAACTCGGGAATGAGGGCTTTAAAACGATCGGCCAGCTCGTCCCCGCGGGAGCGCCAACCGAAGCATAGATCGAGGTCGCTGAAGTTATGAGAAAAGTTGACAACCGCACGCCTTTCAATCTCACAAGCGGCCTCGCCCGCACCGAGATTGAAGAGCGTTTCCCAGGCTGCGACCCACTCTTCCATGGGCCGCTCGGCGTGTTGAATTAGAGTGAACGGCGTGTGCAGGTAGATGAGACCGAAGGAACGGGCGAAATTGATTGCGTTCATGACCATGAGTGCCTGAGAGCCGGCCCCTTCACTTCTAAGCCCCGTACACGTGATTCTGCGTATCGGCCGGAGCCCGGTCAGATGCAAGACATACTGTCGCAAGAACAAACCATTTTCATCGAAGCAGGTGTTACGGCCGATAAGCACCTTGATGGAGTTTTTTAACCAACGCCACAGGTAACTGCCGGCTGCAGCGAGCAGGAACCGAAGCACAAAATACCATTTCTTCGCGCTGCCTGGTACTAAATCGGAGTTTACGTTTTGCCTCCAGATTTCCCGGTTAGTATGCATGTTCAGCACTCATGGGAACCCTTCTTGGATATGAGCACGGTTCCACAGCTTCTTGTTCAGTGATGTGTCTCTAACAAAATCAAACATTCCCAGTGCTTCTGTACCACTCGGAGGCGATGTATGCGATCTCCTTCGGAAACTGTTTGAGATAGATGGGTTTTGACGCGTCGGTGATGTGCGGAGGAACTCTTTTCCAGAACGCAAACCGTTCCTGCAACGTTATCCATTTCAGCTTCGTCCCACAGGTGGCCACGATGAATTGCACCGGGCCTGTCTGCAAAAGTTTTCCGATAAGGTCAAGGTTCCGGATGCGCTCACCGAATAAGTTGCCCCTCTCGTCGCAAAGTTCAGTGAGAGCAAGTTTCGTGACTATCCGCTGGTCAGGTTTCAAGCTGCTTGCCTTTCATCCACAAGCCGAATTTATCACGATTTGGCTCAAGCGCCCGGTCAGTCGCGTCACCGGACATAGAGAACCAGATACAAGCTGTTGCTAGCAGGTCGCCCAAGAAGTCCCTTCTAAGATTGCGAGGCAGGCATATACTTCAATCAAGATAGGAGAGTCCCATGCGACATTCCTCCGTGTTTGTGAGCGTAATTCTGCCCGTTTTATTGCTCTCTTGTCTGGTGGCGGGCAGCCAGTCAGTTGTGCCTCCAGCCCACGATGGACGGACCATCGCTTCGGATCAAAAAATAATTGATCTGCCACTGGGGAGTCGCCAATTTAAGCCAAAGTTGTCCCTGCAGAGCGCCCTGAAGATTGCGGAAGCCTATATCGACGAGGAACATATAAACATTTCGTCGTACTGGTTATATCAAGCGGACTTTATCTTATACGGGGACAAGGCTAAGGACGATCCCTGCTGGCACTTTTTGTGGATCAATGATGGCACTGTCGGGGGTTACATCGACATCATTGTACCAATGGACGGAAAAGCGATGCGACTGCCCTCAATGTAGAGCATCCCCGCACTTTCGGGTCATGCTGGGCACTCCATCGGTCTTTGTGCCGGCAATTCCCGCTACGACAAGGAATCACCGCTCGCAGAGGCGGGCTAACTCTTGGTAAGCCCTAACCGCGTCTTTGACGCGTCACTGGTGTGCAATTCGTGCGCGAACGACGAAGTGTGCTCGAATTCAGTGAGAGGGAAAAGAAAAAGCTTAAAAACACTCTTGACACAGCCGGCGTCGTTAGAGATTGCGCGTCAATGAGGACCTAGGATTCGATGTGAGCTCGTTGACTTGGCTCTTATCGTAAACTAATATGCGCTGCATATGCCAGGCAGCGATTCGCTCATCGGACAGACCTTCTCGCACTACCGTATCCTCGAACGCCTTGGTGGCGGGGCCTGGGTGTAGTTTACAAAGCCCAGGACACCCGACTCGACCGTTTTGTCGCGCTCAAATTCCTACCTGAAGATGTCGCACACGACCCGCAGGCACTAGAACGATTTCGACGTGAAGCCAAGGCCGCTTCCGCACTGAATGATGACGGCGTCGATGTGATGGGCGGTCTACCGGGCAATGCCTGAAGCTATCGCTCAAGAAGTTTCTGGAGAGCCTAATTGGACATCTGGCTGCTAGACTCCCGCGCGCCTTTGCGCCAGTATTCCTCCGCCCGAGCTATCAGGTCTCGGCCATTCTGTTGCGGCAATGTCCCAAGGAGGTTCCCATGACCCGTCCGTTAGTCCTGTTCGGTCTCGCCCTCTCTCTCCTCGGGCCTCCCCCGTTGTGCGGACAGGCACACCCAACACATGCCGAAGCCCGCTCCAATCCCGCTCTGGAGCAATTCAAATCCCTCGCGGGCGAATGGGAAGGCAAAGACAGTGGCAAGAACGTTGTCAGCGTGAGTTATGAGGTCCTTGCCAGCGGCGTGGTGATGGAACGGCTTCAACCGGCGGGCCAGCCAGGAATGCTCACCATGTACAGCCTCGATGGCGACCACATCGTCGCCATTCATTTCTGCTCCGCCGGCAACCAGCCGGTTATGAAAACGGGTCCCCTCGCCGCAGCCACGGGCAAATACGACTTCACCATCGAGCGCGTCTATGGCTTGAACACACCGGACGAACTCCACATGGTCGAACTTCTCATGACCTTGACCGATAAGGATCACGTCACGCAGGCGTGGACCAATCTCAATCATGGCGAGCGTTCCACCAACACCATTACCTTAGCCCGCAAAAAGTAGAGACTGATCCGCCATCTCGATTCAGCTTGCGCTGGCCTGCGTTTTCGAGCTTTGCTTCTGCCATTGGCAGTGCCATCAACAGCTGCCAGGAGGCGCTAGCAAAAGCGATTGGAGTATCCCTAGGAGAGTCGATAAAATAAATCATGACTGTAAAAAAAGCACGACCTAAAAGCATCAACGAGTACATCCATGCCGCCCCCAAGGAGGCTCAGAAGAAATTGCGTGAAATGCGTGCCTGTATTCGCACATCTGCACCCGGCGCCAAGGAAAGCCTGAAGTGGGGCATGCCCGCCTTTTCGTATCGGAGGATATTGGTCACCTTCGCCGCGTTCAAACATCACATCGGTTTCTACCCGACGTCGTCAGCAGTGAGCGCCTTCGCGAAGGATCTTTCGAAATATGCCACGGCTAGAGGGTCGATCCAGTTTCCGATGGAGAAGCCGTTACCTCTACCTCTGATCCGCAAGATCACCGCATTCCGCGTTCGAGAGAGTACAGAGAAAGACAGGAAATGGAAAACGTAGGCTATATCTGAAGCCACTCCCCGGTTAACGGGATCCTGAGCTCTAGACCTTTGCATTCCGGGCGCCAAGAGGGCTAACTCCCGTGAATCATAATCGGACATCTCTAACAATGTCGGCGCTGTCACGTTTTTTGACTCCGGCGGGCCAGCCATTACAACTTCCTCTTTTATCCATCATCAAGAGCAGATCAGCCGTATACGGCTTTCGTATATATTGGTTCGCACGATGCCGGCGCAAACTCCGATTGGCTGCAAACGCGAGACTTTTATCAGCCGCCATCCGCTTGCCAGTTACGTTGCACTCGCATACGCGATTTCCTGGACGGGAGCGCTTTTGGTGGCTGCTCCAAAACTGATCCGCGGGGAGGCCGTGCCCAAACTTGCCGGGCTGCTGATGTTCCCGGTCATGCTTGTTGGTCCCAGCGTTACTGGAATCGCTCTGACGAGGATTGTCGATGGGAAGAGCGGTTTACGCGACCTTTTTTCTCGAATGGGTAAGGTTCGACTTGGGGCACATTGGTATATGGCTCTTTTCATTCCACCGTGCCTGGTCCTCACGGTTCTCTTCTGTTTGAAATCATTGGCTTCCCCAGTTTTTGCTCCAAACTATTTTCTGATGGGCATCTTGTTCGGTGTTCCTGCCGGGTTTTTCGAGGAAATCGGTTGGATGGGATACGCGTTCCCGAAAATGAATCGCGCATACAGCGCGCTGGCTTCAGGTATTTTGCTCGGGGTACTGTGGAGCGCCTGGCATTTACCTGTCATCGATTACCTGGGCACGGCTACACCCCACGGCGCATTTTGGTTCCCGTATTTTCTCGCATTTACCGCAGCCATGACCGCCATGAGGGTTGTGATCGCGCGGGTTTATGCAAACACGAAAAGTGTTCTGTTTACACAGCTCATGCACGTAAGCTCCACCGGATCCCTAGTCATTTTCAGCCCCGCTCGAGTCACAGCGGCCCAGGAAACGCTGTGGTATTCCGTCTACGCGATTGCATTGTGGGCCGTTGTGGCGATCATGGTCTTAAAGTACGGGCAAGGCTTGACAAAACAAAGTGCCTCGTAAGCTGTAGCGCGTTGCGCTTGGTGCCGACATTGATTAATCCGGAAAAAGCTTCGCTGTGGGTTATGTGGTGCTGGTGGGTACTAGCAGGCGTTTGGCTTTTGCTGATGTTTTGGCGAAAAAGCGTAAAGAAACGTGAGACGCTTGAAGAACGGATAAAGCATATTGCTCCGATGGTGATTGGATTCTGGCTACTATTTGGCCGCGCCTGGAGCGTTGCTGGGCTGGATCTGAGATTGATCCCATCAACGCAAGGGGTGTTGTGGAACGGTGTGGCGCTTACAGCGCTGGGAGTGGCGATCAGTATCTGGGCGCGGCTGGCCCTTGGGAGCAACTGGAGCGGCGTGGTGACGTTGAAAGAGGACCACGAACTCATCCGCAAGGGGCCGTACCGCTGGGTTCGTCATCCGATCTATACAGGAATACTTTTGAGCTTCGCAGGCACGGCCCTGATCGAAGGAAGGTTGCGCGGCTGGCTGGGATTTGCGATGGTATGGGCCACCTTTTATTTCAAGGCCAGGCGCGAGGAGAATTTTCTCCGGCAAGAATTCGGGGAAGGGTTTGAAGAGCACACACGAAAGACAGGGATGTTCCTACCAAAATTGACGTGAATTAGAATCGTGAACTGAACCCAACCGGTATCTTCCTTTCACAAAATACGACGGGCGAATCGAAATGTTCTTGCCGAAACGAGCATAAGCCAGTAGTGTGCGGAAGGCCAAAAATGACGACCGAGAAAATTTCCACACCTCTTACCAAAAATCAATGGAGAGGTTTTTTTGCCGCATGGGGTGGATGGGCGCTGGACGGAATGGACTCCTACATATTTGCACTGGTGATGGTGCCTGCGCTGAAGGAACTGCTGCCGAAATCCGGACTGCGCGGCGATATGGCGGGCGTGGGCTACTACGGAGGGCTGCTGTTTGCGCTTTTCCTGGCGGGTTGGGGCTGCGCGTTTTTATGGGGCCCGGTCGCGGATAAATACGGCCGAGTGCGCACGTTGATGCTGACGATTCTCTGGTATTCGCTGTTCACATTTCTGTGTTGCCTGAGTAGCAGGGTCTGGCAGCTCGCGCTGTTTCGGCTGCTTGCGGGCGTCGGGATCGGCGGCGAGTGGGCAATGGGCGGCACATTTGTGGCGGAAGAGTGGCCTGAAGACCGGCGCAAGACGGCGGCGGGCTGGATGCACACAGGCTACTACGTGGGTTTTTTCCTGGCGGGACTGGCCAACTATTTGGTGGGCGCGCATTACGGCTGGCGGGCGATGTTTGCGCTGGGCGGCTTGCCGGCGCTGCTGGTGAGTTTTATTCGCTATGGGGTGAAGGAACCGAAGCGGTGGGAAAATAAGTCGCTGCAAATCCGGAGCTGGACGATTCTGAGGCCGCTCGCGGTGTTGTTCACGCCAGAGTTTCGGAAGCGGACGCTGCTGAACTCAACCTATGTGCTGATTTCGATTGTGGGATTGTGGGCTGGATCGGTGTATGTGCCGGCGGCGGTGACCGAGCTTGCAACGCGCCAGAAAATGGCGGCCGGCGAGATCACGCAGCTGGTGTCGCTGGCCACGATGTTGCTGGCAGTGGCCACAATCTTGGGCTGCATTATTTTGCCTCCCATTGCGGAGCGTCTTGGGCGGCGCGCGACGCTGGCGCTCTACTATGTTTGCATGATGTTTTCGATCGCGATCGGCTTTGGTTACCTATTTTATTTGCCGGGGACGCAAGCGTTGAAGATGTTTTTTGTGTGCTTGTTTTTTCTGGGACTCGGCGGCGCCAATTTCGCGATGTATACGCTGTGGCTGCCGGAGCAGTACCCAACGGAATGCCGCGGAAGCGCTTTTGCGTTTGCGACTTCGGTGGGAAGATTTGTCGGCGCCGGTTTTACGTTTCTAGTTGGTGCGGGTGTGGCTCACTATCACACGATCGGATATCCCGTGGCGTTTACCTCAGCAGGATTTGCCGTGGGTTTGCTCGTGCTACCGTTTGGGCATGAAACCAAAGGGCAATCGCTGCCGGCTTGAGCGGGCTTCTCCGTGAACTTTGCTGTCGAGGTCAAGTCCTCCGGTCGGATGCAACTGGCCCATGAAGATGACGATCATCTGCTGCTTGGGGTCGATGGAAAATCAGAGTTAGGCTGGGCCTACCTGAAAGACAAGAGGGCGGCCTGCGGCCGCCCGTACAAAAGCTCGAAGGGCTAAGGTCAGGCTTCTTCTTCGACCAGTGCTTCACCGCGGACCGACTTGTGCGCGGCGATGACTTTTTCCGCGAGTTCGTTGGGAACGTAATCGTAGTGAGAAAATTCCATGGAATAGCTGGCGCGGCCCTGCGTCATGGAAGTGAGATCTGTAGAGTAGGAGAGCATTTCGGCCATGGGAACCTGCGCCCGGACGATTACGTTGTGTCCTCGCGATTCGCTGCCCGCAATGCGGCCGCGGCGGGAGCTGAGGTCGCCCATCAAGTCACCGGAATACTGATCCGGTGCGTACACTTCCACGTGCATGATGGGCTCGAGTAAAGAGGGCCGGGCCTGCTTCATGGCCTCCTTGAAGGCCAGCGAGCCGGCAATTTTGAAGGCGATGTCGGAGGAATCGACGTCGTGGTATTTGCCGTCGTAGAGGATGGCGCGGAAGTCGGTCATGGGAAATCCGGCAAGATGGCCGCGCGCGGCGGCTTCGCGAATACCGCGCTCTACGGAGGGAATCCAGTTCTTGGGAATCGCGCCGCCAAAAACGTCGTCGACGAATTCGATTCCCTTGTTGCGTTCGGCGGGCTCGAACTTTACGCGGCAAACCCCAAACTGGCCGTGACCGCCAGATTGTTTTTTGTGCTTGCCTTCGGCGTCGGCTTTGCCGCGGATGGTTTCGCGGTAGGGCACTTTCGGGGGCTTGAGGGCAAGGTTTACGTTGTAACGTTTATGAAGTTTGGCGACGACGACTTCGACGTGCTGCTGGCCGCTGCCGGCCAGGAGAAATTCCTTGGTCTGCGGGTCACGAGAGAAGCGCAGCGCGGGATCTTCTTCCATAATTTTGTGAATGGCGACGCCGATTTTGTCTTCATCGGCGCGGGTTTTTGGTTCGACCGCGAAGGTGATGGAAGGTTCGGGGAGTTGCGCGGGTTGATAGTAGATGGGAGCGTTCTTGTCGCCGAGGGTGTCGCCGGTAATGGATTCTTTTAGTTTAGCGACGGCCCCAATGTCACCGGCGTGGAGTTCCTGGACCTCCGTCAGTTGCTTACCCTGAACGATCAGAGTGTGCTGGAAGCGCTCCGGGTTGTTGCGATTGTAATTCTGAAGCGTTGCGTCGTTCTTCAGCACACCACTCTTTACCTTGAAATAGTTAATGCGGCCAGAGAAAGCGTCGGCGAGGGTCTTGAAAACGAAAACGGAGAGAGGCTGGGCGTCGTCGTACTTGCGGTCGATGCGATCACCTTTGCCGCCGGGTTCCTTGAAGCCGACCTGCGCGTGTTCGTCTGGATGAGGAAAAACATCGGCGAGGAAGGTGAGCAAGCTAGCGGCTCCGATGTTCCGCGTCGAGGAGATCATGAGCACAGGGATAATTTTTTCCGCAACGATGGCTTTGCGCACGGCGGGAATCAGATCCTGAACCGGAATGGTGCCTTCGCGGAAAAATTCCTCCATCATTTCGTCGTCGCCCTCGGCAATCATTTCGACGAGTCTTTCGTGAGCTTCCTCGGCTTCATCCTTCAGCGCATCGGGAATATGGTCAACGGTCAACTTGCCATCGCCGTCGGGAGTGTAGAGATGCGCTTTCATCGAGACGAGATCCACGACACCGCGGAAACCTCTTTCGCTGCCGATGGGCATTTGCAGTGGAACGACGTTGCGGCCGAAGAGCTCGACGAGCGAAGCCAGGGATCGTTCGAAGCTGGAGAGCTCGCGGTCCATCCAGGTGAGAACGAAGGCGCGGGGGATATCGTATTCGGCGCAATAGTCCCAGACTTTTTCGGTGGTGACTTGCGGGCCGACGTGGGCGTCGACGGTGATGAGGGCAGCGTCGGCGGCGATGAGAGTTGCTTTTGATTCGGTGATGAAAGTGGAGTAGCCGGGGAGATCGAGGAAATTGATTTTGACGTTGTTGCCGCCGCACAGGGTGCAGGGCCACTCGGCGTGAGCGAGGCCGGTTTGCAGAGAGATTTTTCGAGCGATTTCTTCTTCGTCCCAGTCGGTGGTGGTGGTGCCTTCCGCAACTTTGCCGAAGCGCGGGGTGGCTCCGGCGGTGAAAAGTAACGACGACACCAGTTGCGTCTTGCCGGTGCCGCCGTGGCCTACAATGCCAACGTTTCGGATGTCCTTGGTGGGATAGATTTTCATCACAAACCTCCGCGTAGATGTGACCAGCAAGGTCACCTGGCGACGGTCCGCCGAAAGAAAAACAGGCGCGGGCCTGCGCCTGGCGATGTTGTTGGTTTGAAGGAGAGCGCGGCCCCTACCCTGGGTCCCGCGTTGCGGGGCGAAGGAGAATAAAAAATCCCTGGTCCGCTCTTCTTAACGAGCGGATGCTAGCACAGGGAAATGGGCGGAGCAATGGAGGGCAGTACTTGATGGGGGGTCAATTTCCGATTACGCGACTTATTCATTCAAACAAATGGTCCACTGCGTCGCGGTTCGAGGACCGGAGATTGTGGCAGTTGCTCGCGCACTACGGTGGCGTGGCCGTACTATCGGGCGGCGGATGCGAATTGTCGAGACGTCTTTGGGTGTCCGCACGAATTTCTTTGGCCTGCAGGCCGTCGGGGCTGTCGGGGTCGAGTCGGATATAGGCGTCGAGATCAACCAGAGCCGCGGAATAGTTTCTCTGTTTGAGATGGATCAAGGAGAGCAGCCTGTAGACCATCGGCTGATCGGGAGCCAAGGACTGCGCATTTTCGGCCGCCTGAAGCGCGGGCTCGAAGTGATCACGATACAACTCCAGTTTGCCAAGTTCGAAGAAACCCACCCAGGAATTTGGATTCAGTTCCAGGCCTTGCCGGAGGAGGGGTTCCCCGCGGGTGGTGTCTCGGCGGCCGACCAATAGCAACGCAAGCGCCAGAACCGCATCCGCGTACGACTGGTTGCTGAGGTCGACGGATTTCTGTAGGTTTTTCTCGGCTTGCGCGGGGTCCTGTAAAGAGAGGTAGGTCATTCCGATTAGATAATAGGCCTCGTAATAGGCAGGGGCTTTGGCAACTGCGGATTCGAAATCCTTTAGGGCCTTCTGCGGGTTTTTGTCGGCAAAGAGCCTCTTTTTTCCAGAGCCAACGAGATCTCTCGCGGATTTTGGCATGGAAAGTTCGTGCACGGAAATCGAAGGACCAACGGGTGCGCCCGAAGCCCTGGAGGTTTTAAGAAAAATCGAAATGCCGTGCTCTGTACCAAAATTCACATCTACGTGCATGTCCGTGGGTTCATAGCCGGGCGCGGAGATTCTCAGGATGAAAGATCCCGCGCGCAAACCCAGGAATGCAAACTCGCCAGACTCGGTGGTGATGGATTCCTGCATGCGGTTTCCGCCGTCGTCACAGAGCCACACAGAGGCGTGGCGAATTCTCTGGTTGGTTGCCTCTGAATACACAATACCCCTCAAGTTGGCGAGGGGATTCGGGAGCGAATGCCAGAATCCGGCGGCAGGCACCAACAGAAAAGCGGCAAAACCGCACAAAACGAAGCGGGAACGGAGCACCAACCACCTCCGGTCAACGCGGGCGCTCGAATTTTACACCTGCGCGAAGGAAACCTAGCAAGGGAATCCCACCGCCGGATGGACATGGCTAATAGATGCGCGGCAATACTCGCTAAACGCTAGAGAGTAGGAACGAAGCGAGATAGAGGACGCGAAGAAGTGACCACCACGGCAGGAGAGGATACCAGGCAAAGTACATTCAGGTTACGCCGGTGACTTGAGCGCGTAGCCAGAGCAGGTCAGGACCGGCAACCGGGGATACTTGGGAAACGCGGGGTCGGACTGGGAGAGTTGGCAAAGAAGGAATTGCGAGCCTTTGGATGATTCGATCGGGCGCGCGTGGGTGCAAGTTGCGCAGAGGCCGAACGAACTCGACTTCTTGTCGTTCGACATGCTCAGGGCTTCGGGGCGTCCGCCGGTGCCGAAGGCGGGGGCGGATTTGGTTTGGCGAAGTGTGCCGCGTCGATAGGAATGTTTACCTCAATTTTGTCGGCGACGATTTTTTGCGATTGATCGGTGCCGGGAGCGCGCGATTCGATCAAAAAGGGATACTTGACGCCTTGTACTTCGCGAAAATCGCGGAAGGACGATTCCGAGGGTTGATCCTTGCCGTCAACGTTTCGGTTGCCTTGCCAACGGACCAGCAGATAGGTTGCCGCGTCAAAGGAAAAGTAGCTGACATCGCCGTTCTTATTCGTAAGCTTCAATTTATAGGCGGGCTTATTGTCCACGTCCGTTTTTCCGGCAAATTCAAGTTGATTACCTTTTTCCTTGTAATCAACGAAGGGGCCTTCGAAATCGGCTTCGTCGAAAATGTTGCGCAGGTCCGCTTCGGTCATCGGCTGAACGGCAGGATTGCCGGCAAAGGGGTTGTAGATCCAGCCGGAAGATTTGCCGTCATAGACACGGATGACGCTGGCGCCGTTGAGGCTGACTTCCATGTGCATTTTCAGAGGACGTTCGCGTTCGACGAGGAAAGAACCATCCATGCCCGGGCCAAACGAGATGGCGCCGGTGACGCGTTCCGAGCGGACGGCTTTGATATTGTCGCGGCCGCCGCGGGCAGCAAGATATTTTGTAACGATCTCATCCGCTGTCTGTGCCGGGACGCCGCACGGAAGAAGTAGTAGGACTGCGAGGAGTGAAAAATTGTGCATGACGGAAACCTATGTGCGCCGCAAAATTCCCTGGCGGCACCTAGGAAATGGTAGAGGCAGGGCGAGAAAGGGTCAATGGGCGCGAAGTAAACTCCGAATTGACTTTCCCTGTTGCGTACCTCCAAATGAAGGCTCGTAATTTTCCGCAGTGTTCAGAGCAGCCACGGGTATGAAGGAAGCATGAATATCCTAGACATGATTGTGGGACGGCCGCTGAAGACTACGGAAGAGCGCGCTGAACAGATCGGCCCGGCAGAAGGAATTCCAATTTTCGGATTGGACGCGTTGAGTTCGGCGGCGTACGGCCCGGAAGCCGCTTTGAGCTTGCTGATTCCGCTCGGAGCGATGGGAGTTCGCTACATCATCCCGATCAGCGGGGCGATCATTGCGCTGCTGGTGATTGTGTATTTTTCCTACCGGCAGACCATTGCGGCCTACCCCACCGGTGGGGGTTCTTACACCGTGGCGCGCTTCAACCTGGGAACGTTCTGGGGGTTGCTGGCTGCCGCTGCGCTAATGGCCGATTACATATTGACGGCAGCGGTCGGAATTTCGGCAGGAGTGGGGGCGTTAATTTCGGCGGTGCCGAGGCTGTTGCCTCATACGCTTGGACTGTGCCTGGCGATTCTTGTCGTCATCACGATCGTGAATCTGCGTGGGGTGAAGGACGCGGGTCTGGCGTTCATGTTGCCGACCTATTTGTTTGTGGGTTCGATCGGGATTGCGATTATTGGCGGCGTGGTGCGGGTGATTCTGTCGCACGGGCATCCCACTCCGGTGACACCGCTACCTGTTCCTCCGTCGGCAGTACAAGGGGTGACGTACTGGCTGTTGCTGCGGGTATTTGCGAGTGGCTGCACGGCACTGACGGGTGTGGAAGCGGTGAGCAACGGCGTGAAGGCGTTCCGCGAACCCGCGGTGAAGAATGCGCAGAAGACGCTGACGGTGATCATCGCGATCCTGGCGGCACTGTTGGCGGGCATCTCGTACCTGGTGAACGCGTACGGCATCGTGGCCACGGATCCCGGAAGACCCGGCTATCAAAGCGTTCTCTCCATGATGATTGCCGCGGTATTCGGCAAGGGAGTTTTCTATTACGTTTCGATCGCTTCCATTTTGCTGGTGCTATCGCTCTCGGCAAACACGGCGTTCGCTGATTTTCCGCGATTGTGCCGCTCGATTTCGCAGAATAACTATTTACCGCACGGGTTTGGGCAGCGAGGGCGGCGGCTGGTGTACACACAGGGCATTGTGGTGCTCGCGGTTGCAAGCGCCATTCTACTGGTCTTATTTGATGGGGTAACCGATCGGCTGATTCCGTTGTACGCGGTGGGCGCGTTCCTTGCATTTACCCTCTCGCAGGCGGGTATGGTGCGGCACTGGTACAAGGTGCGAGGTCCACATTGGCTGAAATCGGCGATGGTGAATGGCCTAGGCTCGTTTGTCTCCGGTGTGACGGTGATCGTGGTGCTGGTGGCTAAATTTGTGGAAGGCGCGTGGATCACGCTGCTGTTTATTCCCACGACGCTGCTAGCATTTCGAGCGGTGCGGCGGCACTACCATAGCGTGGCCATCGCCACCCGGTGCCTTACGCCGGTGGAACCGCCACTGCGGGAAGCTCCGCCGCTGGTGGTGATTCCGATTGACCGGTGGAGTGCGATCACCAAGCAAGGATTGGAGTTTGCCGCGCAGTTGTCGGCGGAAATCACGGCGGTTCACGTTGAGCCTGACGAACATGCGGCGCTGCTGGAGGAAGATTGGGAGCGCTACGTGGTGACACCGTATCGAGAGCTTAAGCTAAAGCCGCCACAGCTCGTACTCCTTCCCTCGCCTTACCGCTTCATCGTTTTGCCGATTGTGCAGTATGTACTGGATCTGGCGGGGAAGCATCCGGGTCGGAAGGTTGCAGTGGTCATTCCGGAATTTGTGGAAGACCGCTGGTACGAATATTTCCTGCACAACCAGAGGGCGCGTCTGCTGGAATGGATCCTGCTGGCACGCGGGAGCAAGAATATTTACACCGTGGCATCGCCCTACTACCTTCCCGAATCAGCGAGAAGCGAGGGAAAAGTACGCAGGGATCAGCACATCAAACAGCGGTAATGAAGGACGCATCTGCATTGACCAAGCCGTAGGCCATGCGCGGGGTGTTGAAGGCAAAGCCGGGATTGCCTTTCTTATCGAGCAGAATCACACCACCGGTACCCTTGGTGCGATTGGCGAGTAGCTGCACGGCCGCTTGGGCAGCGCGCATAGGCGTGGAACTTGAGGGGCGAAGAAAATCGGCAGCGGTTTTTGCCAGTACCACTTTCATGATGGCTTCGCCGTAGCCGGTGGACGAGACTCCGCCGGTTTCCGCATCGGCATAACATCCACAACCGATGAGCGGTGAGTCTCCCACCCGCCCCGGCAACTTGCAGCAAGTGCCTCCGGTGGAGGTGGCCGCAAAGAGCCGACCCATTTCATCGAGCGCCACCGCCCCAACGGTGCCTTGTTCGTGGCCGCGATGGTGTTCCGCAGCGTGAGAATCCGCTCGGCAGCGCAGCCACGCTTCCTTCTCCGCGGAACAGACGAGGTCGGCGGGGTCGCACAAGGGTATGCCATGCTCACTCGCAAAGCGCTCGGCGCCGTCCGAAATGAGCATCATGTGAGGGCATTTTTCCAGAACAACACGCGCTGCGCGGATAGGGTTTTTTACGCGATGGAGACCGGCGACAGAACCTGCCTGCAGAGTGGCGGCGTTCATCACCATAGCGTCGCACTCAACCTGTCCGTCGAGATTCAGATGTGAGCCATAGCCCGCGTCGAACACAGGGTCATCTTCCAGCACAATGATTGCGGCTTCCAACGCATCGAGCGCGTGACCGCCACTGGAGAGAATTTCCCATCCCGCCTGGAGAGCGCGGCGGCAACCAGCCTGGGATGCCGCAACGGCTTCATCCGGAATATCCCACGCACCACCGTGAACGATCAGGGAAGGAGACATAGGAAAAGAGAATTACAGAGGGCAGGAGAGTTTGTCCAGACGATGAGCTAAAACAAGTTCGCAGAATGCACACGGATGCATGCAAACTAAATGGAAAGACAGAGCACAGCCAGGTTTCAGACGAAGAAATCGAGGGCAAAGAAAATAAAACTGAGGAACAGAAACAGCGCTCCCCAGGAAAATCGCCGGTGCGTGAGTTGGATGGCGGAACGGTAAAAAGTTGCGGGAATGACGCGGAGCCTGGATTCGAAGCGCGGCTCATAGAAGGGGCCCGCGGGCACGTGACGCGAAAGGTTGCGGCGCAGCAGGGCTACCTCCGCGTCCATCCAATAAAAAACTTCTTCGCGATGGCGCCATAGAAACACAGCGCCCACACAGAAAAGAGAATAGCCGAGACACGTTAAGAGCCCCAAGCTTGAACCTGAACCCCAGTTGAACATGAGTTTGTCTCCGCGGGCTGGGCGGAAGAAATCAAGCGTCTTCGTGAATGGTCGCGAGTCGCATGACTTCAAACTCTTTCTGGCCCGCAGGGGTTGCGACTTGCACTTCATCTCCAACCTTACGGTTCAGCAAGGCTCGCCCGATGGGCGATGTGGTGGAGATGAGTCCCTTTTCCACGTCCGCTTCTTCACTGCTGACCAGTTTGTACTCGACTTCGACGCTGCGTTGCAAGTCCATCACCACGATGCGCGATCCGTAGCCGGCACGATCTTTCGGAATGTTTGTGAGATTGAGCATGCCGAGATCACCCATGCGCTTTTTGAGATGGCTGATCTTGGCATTGACGTAGCCCTGGCGTTCCTTGGCGTACTTGTATTCCGCATTTTCGGAAAGGTCGCCATGGGCGCGCGCGACCGCGATTTCCTTAGGAAGGTCGACGTTGAGCTCGTGCTCAAGGGCATCTAGTTCGTCCTGGAGCTTTTTCTTAATTTTTGCGAGAGGGTCAGACATAAGCTTTCCGCGCTAAAGAAAAATTATGCGGAGCCCGACAGTGCCGGACTCCGCGCTCACATTATAGACAGAGAGGAAATGGGGGGACAAGGGCAAGGAGGAGAGTGCAGGCAATCACCATGTAAGGTCTTTTTGTTCAGTTGGTTAGCGTTGTGCGGCTGGGCTTTAGCGGACCTTGAGTTCGACGGATTGGGAAACCTTTTGGCCGGAAGCATCGGTGATCGTTAGCGTGTAGGCGGTGCTCTTTTTTGGCGAGAGATTCACGCAACGCGAATGTGAAGGCCAGACTTCGCCTTCGGGCGGATCGAGCGTGACGCTCTTTGCATTGGCCACATCGTAGCAAAGCTGCGCGGTTTCGCCGCGTCGGATGGAGTCAGGCGAAATGTACAAGCCGCGAATGCTGAGCTCGGAACCTCCGAGCTGCTCGATGGCCTTACGGTCGTCGTCGCGGCGCTGCTCCGTGGCCTTTTCGACGTTGCGGCGTTCGAACTCGCGATTGGATCGGTAGCGAGAAACCAGTACGTACGCGACATATAGCGCCACGACCAGCACCACAAGCGAAGAATACAAATACGGATTCTTGAGAGGAGATTTCTGGGGAGAGCTTGAATTCGAATCCATGGAGCCTCGGGAACAAAAATAGCCCGCCGCCTGACGCACGGGCTATACCCATTTTAATGGAGCGACTCTAGCTTGCACCAGGAGAGCTCCCGTCCGTCCCCTTCGACGACAACATAATTCCTATCGCGTGGAAAAGGCTCCTGCAGCCACGACCCTGGGCGAGATAACGGAATGCTTTGCAGCGGGAAGACAGCCGTCGAAACCTGCCCTCAGTAAGCCGGGATCAAAGCGTCTTGTGTAAAGTTCCGCACGCTAATGTTCAAAAATCGACTACAATCGGGCCAATTTTCCGCCACGGCGTGGTGTCTGCAATTGGTTTGCGCACGGAATATGCGTGCGGAAACGATTTTCGGGGAAAGAATTCAAGCGCAATAATGAGACTAAATTCCTATTTGTTGCGAAGCACCGTGGTGGCTGCGTTGGGTGGGCTCCTGTTCGGTTTCGACACCGCAGTGATTGCGGGTACGACACAGGCGTTGACCGAAGCATACCGACTTACTCACTTCACGCTGGGAATTACCGTGTCCAGCGCACTGGTTGGGACGATTTTCGGATCCATGCTAGCGGGAATTCCCGGCGACAAATATGGCAGACGGGACAGCTTGCGGGTGATGGCGGTGTTGTACTTGATTTCCGCCCTGGGTTGCGCGTTGGCCTGGAGCTGGGGCGCGCTGGTGTGCTTCCGCGTGATCGGCGGAGTGGCCATTGGTGGATCATCGGTGCTAGGACCCATGTACATCGCGGAAATTGCGCCGGCAAGATGGCGCGGCCGCCTGGTCGGATTTTTCCAATTCAACGTAGTCTTCGGAATTCTGGTGGCCTATTTTTCAAATTACCTGGTGGGTTCATTTCAACTGGGAGCGGCGGAATGGCGGTGGAAACTTGGCGTCGCGGCGATTCCCGCGGCCGGATTTCTGATGATGCTGTTCACGATTCCGCGAAGTCCCCGCTGGCTGGCAAAAAAGGGAAGGATTGAGGAAGCGCGGGAGGTGCTCCGGCTGATCGGTGAGGAAAACTACGAGCAGGAGTTGCAGGAGATCGTGGAATCGATTGACGCGGAGCATGTGACGAAGGAGGCGTTTTTTTCGCGGAAATACAGATTGCCCATTTTTCTGGCGATTACGATCGGAGTGTTCAATCAACTTTCCGGCATCAACGCGATTCTGTATTACCTGAACGACATTTTCGCGCGCGCGGGATTCAACAAGGTGTCTTCAGACTTGCAAGCGGTGGCCATTGGCGCGACGAACCTCGTGTTTACTATGCTTGCGATGACGCTGATTGACCGGGTTGGACGCAAGAAGCTGCTGCTGATCGGGGCAGTGGGCACGGCGCTGTGCCTTGCCGGAGTTGCGGGAATTTTCCTGACCCACCAGCACGAGGAACTGCTGGTGTGGTTGCTGGTCGGCTACATCGCGTTTTTCGCGTTTTCGCAGGGCGCGGTCATTTGGGTATACATCGGTGAGGTCTTTCCCAATCGCGTCCGGGCCAAGGGACAAAGTTTGGGAAGTTTTTCGCATTGGATGATGAACGGCATTATTTCCCTGGTGTTTCCGGTGATGGCGGCGAAGTCTGGCGGTTATCCGTTCGTGTTTTTCGCTGCGATGATGGTGGTGCAGTTTTTCGTGGTGCTGTTGTTCTATCCCGAGACCAAAGGACTTTCACTCGAGGAGCTGCAGAAGAAACTCGGAATTGTTTGAGAGCTTGCCGCTCCCGCCGGGACAGCTACGCTATTTGGTTAACTTCGCGATATATACCCCGTAGGGTTCCAGAGAGACGCTTTTCAGTGTGCCCGCTGGTGCCGTTGCGCCGCTAGCAAGCATCGTGTTCGCTTGCGCGGAAGCGAGGCCCTGCTGGATAAGATCGAAGTTTGCTTTTTGCTTGGTAGCCGAGATGTTCAGGACGACGAGAACGGTGTTGTCCTTGTACTGCCGCAGATAAGATAAGACATTTGGATCCGAGTTGTTGAGCGCGATGTAGTCTCCTTCGCGCAACGCGGGTTCCTCCCTGCGAAGAAGCAGCAGGCGCCGGTAGAAGCTGAGCACGGAGTTGGGATCTTTGTGTTCGGATTCGGCGTTGTGCGTTTGCGCGGAGGCAGGAACGGGCAACCACGAAGTGCCCTTGGTGAATCCGGCGTTTGGCCCCGCGTTCCACTGCATGGGCGTGCGCTCGCCATCGCGGCCCTTTTCCTTTGGCCAGCCTAATACGCCTATAGGATCCTTAACGTCTTCCTTCCTTTTCGGATCGTTGTTCTGCATCCCGAGCTCTTCGCCGTAATACATGATCGCAGTGCCGCGCAGGGTGAGATAAAAGCCGGCCATCAATTTGGCGATGGCGTCGTCGTGAGTGCCATCACCGTAGCGCGTGTAGGAGCGAACGATGTCGTGATTGGTAATCACATATGTGGGCCAACCACCAGAAGCGTCGACACCGGCAATATGATCGCGCAGCACGGGCGCGGAGAGCGGAAGATTCGTGAGCAGTAGATCCATAGGCATATGCAATTCGTTGTTGTGTTCGCCGTAGTAGTCCTTTAGCTCACTGACGTTTTGCGTCCAGGTTTCGCCGATCAGAACGGCGTCGTATTCATCGGCGACATTGCGCAGCCGCTGAAGGGCGCCGTGCATCTCCGGAAGCTTTTTGTTGAATTTCTCCTCGGTGTTGGGCCGGCCGAATTTGTCGGTACCGGGAAGGGCGGGATTATCCGTCAGTTTGGGATCTTCATACATCGTATCCACGGCATCGAGGCGGAAGCCGGCTACGCCGCGCTTGTACCAGAAACGCGTCACATCGAACATGGCTCGTTCGACGGCGGGATTGCGCCAATTCAGGTCCGGCTGCTCCGGATAGAAATAGTGGTAGTAATACTGCTTCGTTGCGGGATCGTACTTCCAGGCGGCAAGACCGAAGGTGGAGAGCCAGTTGTTCGGTGGCTGGTCCGGACCTTTGCCGTCGCGCCAGATATACCAGTCGCGGTGCGTGGACGTCTTGGAAGACTTGGAATCGAGGAACCACTTGTGCTGGTCGGAGGTGTGATTGACTACGAAATCAAGAATCACACGGATGTTGCGTTTCTTTGCCTCGGCGACAAGGCGGTCGAAATCGGCAAGGCTGCCGTACATGGGATCGATGGCCTCATAATCGGAAACGTCGTAGCCGAAATCGACCTGCGGAGACGGGAAGCAGGGCGTGATCCAGATGGCGTCCACGCCCAGGTCGTGCAGGTAGTCCATCTTGGAAGTGATGCCATTCAGATCGCCGATGCCGTCGCCGTTGCTGTCAGCGAAGCTGCGAGGATAAACCTCATAGAAAACGGCGTGCTGCCACCAAGCGTGGCCGTCGGGGTCGACGTCTTTTTTCTGGGCGAATGCGGAAAAAGCAAAAAGGAGCAGGCCGCAGAAGAAAATTAAGACCGCGATTCGTTTGCGCATCACATCTCCCCTGTCTTACAGACTTGAAATTATTTTCACGACGCGACCCAAACTTCAAGGAGCCTTCTTTTCGGGACCGATTTTCTTCGTGAAGTGAAGAATCAAATTCGTTCTGGCTGTGGCAGTGGAATCGCCTGGCGGGAGGACGACAGTAATATGTCCATCGGCAGCGTTTGTTTTCGAGAGCGTGCCGCCATCGACCGTGGAAAGTTCTTGGCCACGAAAATAGGAGAGGACGTAGCTGGAAACGGGGGAGCCTTGGAGTTCCAGCGTAAGGCTGTCTCTTGTGGGGGACCAGGATTCCGACAGGATGCGCAAGCCTTGGCTGACATGGCCCAGCGGTGGCAGAGAGGATAGGTAGGCAACGCCGAAATCGTTGCGCAGGCGGATGCGGACCGTGCTCGGACCGGCGAAGACGGCAAAGCGCGTCATGAGGTGCTGGTCGGTGTCATTTTTTTCGAAACGGAACGGGAGCGCTCGGCCGTTGAGCTCGACCGAGAGGACCTCGGCTCGCAGGCTCAGGGCAGGCTGGAATTCCAGAAAGCACTCGCCATTGCCGCTGCCCTTGATTTCCAATTGTATTTCTTCAGCAGAGCGGCGATAGCTCACGTTAAATGCGGTGTCGCCGGTATGCAAATTACGAACCGTGAAGGAGTTCCAGTCCGCGGGAAGAGTCGGCGCGAGCGTGATGGTGTGCGAGAAGCCGTCGATTTGCAGACCCAGCATTCCGCGCAGCATCGGGCTGAGAACCATTGCGGCGGACCAGATCTGATGCGGTGAACTGGTGGAGAGTCCCTGATAGTACGTTCCCGAGAGCACTTCGGTGACGTGGCCGGGAGAACCATCGAGAGCGAGGAGCGCGTTGGCACGGAGCGCTTGCAGCGCGGGATGTGACTGGTGGTAGCGATACTCCCCGACGGCAGCCCATCCCGTGAATAACGGCCAGACGGATCCATAGTGATAGCCGCCCGCGCTATAGAGCGGCGAGCGATTGGAGATGATTCGCATGCCCCAGTCGGTAGCATGATCGAGCGACGCCAGTTGCCCGATCATGTCGTGGGCTTTCGAGGGATCCAGCAGACCAAACCACATCGGGACAGTGGCGAGAACGCTGGCTTCTTCGACACGCTTGGCGTTCAAGTCCAGCGCGAATGAGTAGATTTTCTTTTCCGGGGACCAGAAAGTGTCCAACATAGATTTTTGCTTTTCAAAATCAGCGGCAAGGGTTTTCGCTTCCGCATCCTTGCCGGCAGCCTTTGCTAGCTCGGAAAGCGAGCGCAGCGCTTCCAGCCCGAGAGCGCTTTGATACAACTCGGTTTTGACCGGGAGGAGCGGGCCACCTTCGACCCAGCCGTGACCGATGCCGATGTTTTTGGGGTAGCCGAGTTCATCGCGGGTGGACTGCAAGAATTGGTAGGCTTTCCACAGGCTGCTCCAATTTTCTTTCGCAAAGGCCGCGTCGCCGCTGGAGCGAACGTAATCTTCGATGGCGATGATAAATAGGGGCGTGGCGTCGGCGGAAGCGAAGCCGTAGGGATAATCTTTGAACCAGTTGACGAGGCTGGCGGTCTGGGCAATCTCGTGAGGAATTTTTCCATCTTCGCGCTGGAACTGAATGATAAATCGCAGTGCGTCGCGAGTAGTGGCAAAATCGCCCGCGCTGTTCAAGGCCAAGGAGGTCCACAACGAATCGCGACCGAAAAACCAGGCGAAGCCGGGTCGAGCGGTAGTGCCGGAGGTGCGGTAGCCGGCGACCAGGCCTTTTCCTAGATAGGGATTGCTGACCAGGCCCTGCAGAACGCTGATGCGCGACCAATCGTAGGACTGTTGCAAGTCCGCGTCCGGCAAATCGAGTTGGACCGTGCGTTTCAGGTAGTCCGCATAGTAGGCTGCGGAGTCTTTTTCGAGCTCGGCTGCGTGTTCTGTCAATTTGCCGTAAGTCTTGGCGGCTTCGGCCGAGCCGTTCACAGATCCTGCGATCACAATTAATTTTGTGTCTTTACCTCTGGCCGATGTACCTAGACGGAAAGAGCTTACCGACGAATTGGCAAAGTCGGTCTCATATTCTTCCGCAGCCAGAACACCGGTCGGAGAGCCGACCAGAGCGGCGTAGCGTTTTTGTTCTTCGCCAAAGGCGAACGCGTGGAGCGAAGGATCCCACGATGAGAATGTGGCGCCGAGCGCAGCGGGCCATTCCAATTGAAAGTCGCGGACGAAGGAAGCTTCGATTTCGAGAGGCTGTTCGGTTTCGATGGAAAACTTAATCAAGGCGCCGGGTTCGCTCGTGGGTACAAAAAACGTTTGCTCTACACGAAAGGTATCGCCGACATAGACGAGTGTCGTAGATTCGGGGCGGACGATGACGGTGCGAACAAGGGCATTCGCATTCCAATCGCGGCCAGCGGTGCGGAAGACCAGCGAGAAATCGCGGAAAACCTTGAGGGGATACACCCATGTTTCCACGCGGCCGGATTCATTGCCGAAGATTCCGGCGCGTTGCCCGATGGCACAAAGGAATTCCCATGGCCGAGCGGAGCGGGTTAGTTGCAACGGTTTCTTCGTTTCGGCATCAGGCTCGAAAAGCGGACTGAAGGCCGAGAGGGGAACGGGCAGGAGAAGAAGCAACGCGGCAGTGCCGAGCGCGAGACAAATGCCACTCACTCTGGTCCCAGAGAAAGCGAAGCGTGTTGGACGTGCATTGTGCATTCTCTGCATGGCGGGCGTTCCACTTCCGCCTGCCTGGGAGCAAGTCGGTTATGATAAAAGACCGGCGCGGAGTCTAGCACAAGCCGAAGCCGGGAAGGTATCGCCCTTTTGGGATCCACACGCCGCAAGTTTCTAGAATCCCTCAGCAGATCTGCCCTGGTTCTCCCGCTTGATCGGGTGTTTTCGCTAATCTGTCCAGGCCTTGCCGCGGAATTGGAGGGACAGGAGACCGCGAGCAAGGCCCCGATTGGCGTGAACTTTGTGAATGTGGCGAAAGAATCCGGGCTGAAGACCACCACGATTTTCGGCGGCGAGCACAAGAATAAATATCTGCTGGAAACCACCGGTTGCGGCGTGGCTTTTTATGACTACGACAACGACGGCTGGCTGGATATTTTCCTGGTGAACGGGACGCGGCTCGAAGGATTTCCGGCAGGCCAAGCACCGACGAATCGGCTGTTCAAGAACAACCGCGATGGAACGTTTACGGACGTGACGTTGAAGGCTGGGCTGGTGCACAGCGGCTGGGGACAGGGGGTGTGCATCGGCGATTACGACAATGACGGATATGAGGATTTGTTTGTCGCCTACTTTGGGAAGAATATTTTATATCACAACAACGGTGACGGAACCTTTAGCGATGCGACGGAGAAAGCAGGTGTGGCGGGCAACGGCAAGCGCTGGAATTCCGGCTGCGCGTTTGTGGATTACGACCGGGACGGCAGGCTAGATCTCTTTGTGGCGAATTACATTGATCTGGACTTGGCGACCGCGCCGGTGCCGGAGTCGGGCCCATGCTTGTATAAAGGCGTGATGGTGGCATGCGGGCCACCGGGACTGAATGGCGGGAAAAATATTCTGTTTCACAACAACGGGGATGGCACCTTCACCGACGTATCGCAAAGCTCGGGAATCCTGGATGCCAACGGAACGTACGGTTTGGGCGTGTTGACGGGCGATTTCGACAACGATGGCTGGCCGGACATTTACGTGGCGAACGATTCGACCGCCAGCGCGCTTTATCAGAATCAGAAAAATGGAAAATTCAAGGATATTGCCCTGGAGGTTGGGTGCGCTTTGAGTGCGGACGGTAAACCGCAAGCGGGCATGGGCGTTTCCGCGGCAGATTACGATATGGACGGCAATCTGGATATTGTGAAAACAAACTTCGCGGGAGATACCCCTTCGCTCTATCACAATCTGGGCGGCAGCATGTTTGAGGACGCAACCTTTCCCGCGGGGCTCGGCAAGCATACGCAGTATCTCGGCTGGGGCTGCGCCTTCTTCGATTTTGACAATGACGGCTGGCCGGACATTTTGATTTGCAATGGACACGTGTATCCGGAGGTAGAGCAACTGCGCAGCGAAGCTGGATATGCGCAGCGGAAACTGCTGTATCGGAATTTGCGGAACGGGAAGTTTGAAGATATTTCCGAGGCCGTGGGTCCGGGAATCTCGATGCCATCCGCTTCGCGTGGATGCGCGGTCGGAGATTTCGACAATGATGGGGACCTCGATTTTGTGGTGAACTGCGTGAATGATGCGCCGCAATTGATTCGTTGCGATGCCTCGTTGAACAACAATTGGATTAAGGTGCGCACCATCGGCACGAAATCCAATCGCAGCGGCATCGGGGCGCGGCTGCGGTGTGTCACCGAGGTGCCCGGCGACGCTAAGCCACATTCGCAGATCGACGAAGTACGCAGCGGCGGGGGGTATTTTTCGCAGAATGACTTGCGTGTGCATTTTGGCCTGGGCAAGGCAGAAAAGGTGGACTTGCTGGAAATTCGCTGGCCCAGCGGCGCGATGGAAAGGTTGAAAGACGTGAAGGCGAATCAGTTGATTTACGTGAAGGAAGGCGAGGGGATTGTGCGCAAGGTATTGTTTGGGACAGAAGCGGGGACCAAGAAGTAGGGCCGCAGCGATCCCTTGGTAGAGGTGTTAACCGATGCGCGTTGCACTCCGGCAGGTTTGGCATACATCGAGAATTCTATTCTTTGCATTCCTGCTGATTCCCTGTTCAGCCGCGTTTTTCGGGCAGGAATCCACAACGTGGCGCCGTCTTTCGAACACGCCGATTCTCTCCCCGGAGGGAACAGGCTGGGAGTCCGCAGGAACGTTCAATCCGACCGCTGTCCGGCGCAATGGCAAAATCATACTGCTCTACCGGGCGCAAGACGCTGCGGGGACTTCCCGCCTGGGCTACGCGGAAAGTTCGGACGGAATTCATTTTGTGAGGCGGCCGGAGCCGGTCTTCTCTGGAGAAACTGACTACGAAAAGGACGGCGGCGTGGAAGATCCGCGCCTGATTGAGATCGATGGCGTCTACTACATGACATACACCGGCTACAACAAGCGGGATGCGCAACTCTGTCTGGCGACTTCTCGAGATTTGATTCATTGGGAGCGGAAGGGAATTCTTCTCCCGGCATACAAGGGAAATTGGAACGTGCGGTGGACCAAGTCTGGGGCAATTCTCAGCGATAAAATTCAAGGGAAGTACTGGATGTACTGGCTGGGAACTACTGCGGACAATATGGACCAGATGGGGCTTTCCTCTTCGGAGGATTTCGTTCACTGGACGGAAGAAACCCACACGCCGGTGTTGCCGGTGCGGCCAGGAAAATTTGATTCGCGGGTTGTGGAACCTGGGCCTGCGCCGGTTCTGACGGCAGACGGAATTGTTTTGATTTACAACGGAGCGGACGACAAGCTGGTTTATCGAACAGGAGTCGCGGTGTTTGATCGGAACGATCCGCGCAAGGTGCTCTACCGCTCGGAAAAACCTGTGTTCGCACCGGAGCTGGAGTGGGAAAAGACTGGGCAAGTGCCGAATGTTGTATTCGTGGAAGGCCTGGTGAAGGAGAAAAGCGGCTACTTGTTGTATTACGGCGGTGCGGACAAGTATGTTGGCGTGGCTTCAGTCAAACCACTTCTTGCTAAATAGCAGCTTTCGCGCACCGGAAATCTTAGCTACAAGCTGCGGAACAGTTTCAAGGTAATCCGCTGGTCTTGGTTGTTGCGGCCGCGGGCGTACCTGTTCCTTCCTTCAACGACACAATCCGATCGATGGACGGGTTTTCAAAGCGTTCGGTCAAACCGCTGGGCCAGTGAATTTCGACCCACGCAATTTTAGTTGCTGCGCCCAGGCCGAAATGCACGCGGCGTTCATTGTTTGAATCGTAGCTGGAGCCGCTGCGCACTTCGTCAACGAGAATACGCGACTCTGTTTTTACGATGATGCGCGCACCGATGCCGTCGCGATTGGATTTCGTGCCTTCGGTTTTGATGCCGATCCAGTGGTTTGGAGTTCGGACCTGATTGACGAGAAGACTTGGCGGCGCATTCATATTGCTGACCACGGCGGAGAGCTTGCCGTCATTCCAAAGATCACCGATTGCGAGGCCGCGAGCGGAACTTGGCGTGGTGATGCCGGGTCCTGCGCTAGCGGAAATGTCCCCGAATTTGCCGTTCCCTAAATTGTGGTACAGGATGCGCGGCTCTTGGTAGTCACTGCCCAGATGTTGGCGATCCACTTCGGGATAGACGTGTCCGTTGACGAGCAGGAGATCCGGCCAGCCGTCGTTATCGAAATCGAAAAACATGGTGCCCCAGCCGAGATATTGCGTGTGCAGGCCGAGGCCGGCGTTGAAGGTGACATCGTCAAAGGTGCCGTCCCCATTGTTGCGGTAGAGCGTGGAAGTATCGTCGGAAAAATTGGTTTTAAAAATGTCCAGGTGACCATCGCCGTTGAAATCGGCAACGGTCGAACCCATGCCGGCCTGTTCTTTCCCATCTTCGTTGAAGGCGGCGCCTGCGAGGACGGCTACGTCGGTAAAGGTGCCGTCGCGATTGTTGCGGTAGAGAATGCTGGGGGTGCTGTCGCAAGCGACGTAGATGTCCGGCCAGCCGTCTTCGTCGAAATCGAGCGTGGAAACGCTGAAAGCGTAGTGGCCATTGGTTTGATCGATGTGAGATTTCTTTGTAAGGTCTTCAAAGGTGCCGTCGCCGCGATTGTGGTAGAGGAGATTCGTTCCCCAGGGTAAGCCGCGCGGGCCGCACATTACCGGAACGCCTTTCCAGAGACAATCGGCGCGTTCGCCGGGCTTTGGCGCGTTATGGAGGTCGAAGTCAACGTAGGTTGCGACGAAAAGATCGAGCTTGCCATCGCGATCGTAATCGATAAAAGCGCAGCCGGTGCCCCAGGCCTTGCCCGAACCGGATAGACCGGATTTTCCGCTGACATCACTGAAGGTGCCGTTGCCATTGTTGTGGTAAAGAATATTTTTTCCGTAGTAGGTGACGTACAGATCGTCGAATCCGTCGTTGTCGTAGTCGCCGACGCAAGCTCCCTGACCCCAACCAGAATGACGCAAGCCGGCCTTTTCGGTTACGTCGGTGAAGGTGCCATCGTGATCATTGTGATAGAGATGGCTGGTCGGGGCGCTGGAAGCGTTAAGCGGATCGAGCGTGGTTCCATTGACGATGAAAATGTCGGGCCAGCCGTCATTGTCGTAATCAAATATCGCCACGCCGGTGCCAGTGGTTTCGATGATGTATTTTTTTTCGTCCAGTCCCCCAAAGACGATTTGTGCAGCCAAGCCGGCTTTTTGAGCTTCGTCGGTGAAATAAGCAATGGACTTGGAAGGGGGGGCCGCAGGATTGTCCTGCGCGATAAGACGAGAGCCAGCAGTGAGCAGGCAGAGAGAAAAAGCAATCCCGAGGAGTGTACGGATCATGGTCCGAGAAGAGTCTAGGCGGTCCGAACAGTCAATAGGACGCGTTATTATTGGTTTGAGAATTTTTCCGAAGCGCACCAGGCGAGTGTACCGCGAGTGGCGTTTTCTTGCCCAATCGGTGCGTTTGCCAGGAGTTTCCGGGGGTCTACGCGCCCGGGAGAATTGTGCTTAAATCGAGGGGAGACCATGGAAGGCAGGTCGCCATGAGGATTGGTCGTGTGCTCCCGGCAGTTTCCGTGCTTTGTTGTTTGCTTGAGGTGACTGCGCCCAGCGCGGCAGCGCAAGGCGGCGGCACGGGGACGCCAGCGCAAGGCGACGCCGCCGCAATAGACGGGAAATACGCCTCCGCGCGCAAATTGCTGCAACTTGGGAAGTACACGGAAGCCATCGCGGAATTGGAAAATTTGCGGCAGCAGAATCCGCCGCCTGAGGCTCTCTCGCATGAATTGGGAGTCGCGTACTACAAGAAGGGCGATTATCCCAACGCGTTGAAGAATCTCGAGCAGGCACAGAAGGAAGATCCAAAGGATCAAGAAGCCATTCAATTGACGGGGCTTTCGTTGTATTTAGCAGGCAAACCGGTCGAAGCGATTCCGTACCTTGAAAAAGTGCAAGTGTGGTATCCGGAGGCAAATGTAGATGCCTCCTACATTCTTGGCATGGCATATATCCAAACGAAAAAGTATCAGGAGGCGCGCGGGGCCTTTGCAAAGATGTTCCAAGTGCCGCCGGATTCGGCGGCCGCCTATTTATTTTGTGCACGCATGCTGTTGCGGCTGGATTTTGGTCCTGTTGCAGAAGAGTACGCGCGGAAAGCGAGCACGCTGGACCCGAAATTGCCGATGGCCCATTTTATTCTTGGGGAATTGTATCTCTACCAATCAAAAATCCAGGAAGCCACTCGCGAGTTGGAACAGGAGCTGACGATTAATCCTGGGTACGCAGCGGTTTATTACAAACTAGCCGATGCGTACCTGCGAACACAGAAGTTTGATGAAGCGGAGCGATTGCTGCAGCGTTCCGTCTGGCTGGATGCCACATCGACGGGGCCATTCATTCTGATGGGAAAAGTGCTTGAGAAAAAAGGGGAGACGGAACTTGCGGTGCGCGCGCTGCAAAAAGCCATTCGCATGGACCCGAATAACGCCATGCCGCATCACCTGTTGGGGCAGGCTTACCGGGAGTTGGGGCGGGCAGAAGACGCGGACCGGGAATTGAAGGAAGCGGAGCAGCTGCAGATGCATGATTCCGCGAAGCCGCAGTAGCCGACACACTAGCTCAAAGATTATTTGCCGGCGGACTGTTCCGCAGCAAGTCGCTCTACCTCCGCCTTCGGCAATTGATGGAGAAATTCCAGGAAAGCGGCGTTGGTCCAGCCAAAGCCGACGACATTGATGGTATAGCCGCTGGTAGTTGCAGATTCAGTCGTGCGATTCACCGCATTATATTTCTCTCGGATGGTGCCATCGCGGCGAAAGTTTTCGGCAACTGTGCTCAAAAATTCATAGGAAAGCCGATCGGCCTGTGCTGTGTAGCCGTAGCGGCGTAACCCATCCACGACCATAAACTGCACTGGAGCCCAGGCATAAGGTGCGTCCCACTGCGCGCCGGTATCGTAGGGGCTGGTCATAAAACCGCCCGGCCTTTCGAAATGGGGCAGATTCTTCACGATGGCCGCTGCTTGTTCTTTGCTCGCCAGCCCCGCCCAGAGCGGGTAGAAGGTCGAAGCGTATTCATAGGCCGACCGCTTCTTGGTGACGAAGTTGTAATCGAAAAATTCTCCGAGCTGCGCGTCCCACATCCAATCCGCGAGCGCTTTTTGGTGCACAGCCGCTCGCTTTTTCCACTCCTCGGCTTCTTGGGGACGGCCCAGCATGGTGCTCATCAGTTCCAGGTCTTTTTCCCCTTTGTAGAGCAAGCTGTTCAGGCAGGCAGGCGCAAAATGATGGGTATCGGCGCCGAAGGCGGAAAAGCGAAAGGAAATATCGAAACCCGATTCGCGCATTGACCGGTCGCCCTTGAAGTAGTCACGGCTCAGGGAGAGATCCTTCACTGGGTCACAGTTGAGCTTTTGCATGGTGAGGGGAACGTTGCAAAGTTGCAGGGAATAGCGAGGCCCTATTGCCGCTTCGGGTGAGTCTGTGGACTTGCGCTCGACCAGGAGGCGATCGCCCAGTTCGGGATGCTGCAGAAAATATTCCGCGACTTTCTGGTAGTGATCGGTTTCGTCCTTGAGGCTTTCGGGTGCGGGGCCGGTGCCGAAATCGAAATATCGGGAAAGTCCGGTGTCCCCCGCGAGATGAGGATCGTTGATCCACAGCGCGTGATCACGCACGGCGTAAGCGTAAGCTCGCTCCAACCATGCGCGGTCCTCGTGACCCTGCGCCTTTTGCGCTTCGTAGACACCGAGAATCATCGAAGTGAGAAACGGAGGCTGAGAGCGGCTGAGGTAGTAGGTGCGGTTGGCATTCAGGACCGCGCCGTAGTGTTCGATTTCGAAAAAGAAATTCTCGACCATGCCACGCGCGAGTTCGACTTTTCCGGCACGCAGCAATCCGCGAAGGACGAAGTAACTGTCCCATCCGTACATTTCATTGAAACGTCCACCGGGGACGACGTAAGGATGTTCCAGATAGAGCAAGCCGTGCGGACTGAAGGCGTTGGTATCGATTTCACCGAGCTTGTGGATAACCTTGGGCAGAGGCTTGACTTCGATATTGCAGCGCTTTTCCAAGGCATGCAGTTTGTCGGAGACAGGGAGATCTGCTGGAACATACAGAATGGATTTCGTAGTGAACTTAGGGTCCACGATCGTGGAACAGTTATCCATGGAACGCGTCAAGGTGTCCCAGCCTGAGGAGATGTAGTCGAGAATGGGCTTCAGGCCTTCTTGCGGCGCGGGGCCGGGGTGAAGCGGAGGCGCGGGAGCGGTTTTTTGAGGTGAAGCGAAAATCGCAGAAGGGAAAGTCACTAGCAAAGCTACGACCATCCAAAAACGAGAGATTTCTTTCGGCATGACTTCTTTCCTCCGTACGAGTGAAACATGATGGTCGGGCCCACGGGAAATGTTTTGTTCAGCAGTAAGTTTATTTTTCATGTGGGGGCGCAAGACATCGGGCGATCTTTGGAGGTCAGTCTCAAGTTTCAGATTCGCCGGGACAAAACTGCGTCCAGGTCCGGCTCGTGGACGACAACACGGAGAATACCTTTCGGAGCAGTACAGATCCGTGATGTCGATTCGCTCGTGTCATCTACAATGCACTCCAATACCGAAGCGTCCAGGAACCGTGTGTTTGACACGACACTTCGTCCTCCGTAGCCCTACTCGCCGGAAGTCTAGCGTATCTGTCAAGCTTGCGGGCGGTGCAGTCATGCGAATTCACGCGGTGCTATACTCGGCGAATGTTCGACGCACGCGAGCAAAAACGGCGGATTTGCTTGCCGTTGCTGTTGCTGCTGGTTTTTGCAGGCGTTGTGTGCCATCCAGCTGAAGCGCAATCTTCAGCAAAGGGGGTTGTGGATCTGGATGGCCATGCCGTGGATCCATTTCAACGGGCTGCTGGAAAGGTTGTTGTTTTCCTTTTTGTCCGCACGGATTGCCCCATTTCCAACCGCTACGCTCCCGCGATCCAGGAAATGAGTTCGCACTTTGCCAACAAGGCTGAATTTTTCCTGGTCTACCCGATCGATTCCGAATCTTCCGAGCAGATTCACAAACATTTGAAGGAGTACGGTTACAAACTTGCGGTTTTGCGCGATCCGGAACGAGCGCTGGTACGCGCGGCAAAAGTGAGCATCACGCCGGAATCCGCAGTGTTTTCGGCAAACCGGATGCTTCTGTATCACGGGAGAATTGACGATTGGTATACTGAGTTCGGCCGCTCGCGGCCAGCGCCAACCACGCACGAACTCTGGTCCGCCGTGGAGGCCGCGATCGCAGGGGAGCCTGTGCCGGTTGCTACCGCGCCGGCCGTCGGATGTTTTCTTCCGGGCCCACCATGAACTCGCGGGGGCTTATGTCGTATTCCGCGGGGATTGTATTGCTTATGCTTTCCGTTTGCGTTACGGCGCGCGTTGAATCTCCTCTATCGAGAAGTTCCGCAGACGAGAAAACCCAGCCTGTCACATTCAACCGCGACATCGCGCCAATCGTTTTCCAGTACTGCTCGCCCTGCCATCGATCCGGCGAAGCGGGACCCTTTCCTTTGCTCACCTATGAAGACACCGCGAAATTCGCCCGCCAGATTGCGTTCATCACAGAGCGTCGCATCATGCCTCCCTGGCTGCCGGCGCCGGGAGAGTTTCGGTTTCAGGGAGAAATGAGGCTTTCCGACGCGCAAATTGCGCGGTTTCAAAAGTGGGCGGAAGAAGGTGCGCCGCGTGGTGATGCTGCGGATCTTCCCGCTGCGCCAAAGTTTGCCAGCGGTTGGCAGCTCGGAAAGCCGGACCTGATACTTCGTGCGCGCAAGCCCTACGCGCTTGCCGCTGGTGGCACGGACAATTACTGGAATTTTATTTTTCCAACTCAAATGGATGGGACGCGCTGGATCAAGGCCATTGAGATTCGTCCCGGAGAAAAGCGCGTCGTGCATCACGCCAATATTCTCGTAGACCGGTTGCGTTCTTCGCGCGCCCAGGAAAAACATCCAGGCGACGGATTTCCTGGGATGGAATTGCGGATCGAATCGGAATCGTTCGACCCGGATAGCCATCTGTTTTTCTGGAAGCCAGGGTCCTCGCCGCGCGAAGAGCCGCCGGACATGGCGCTGCGGCTGGAGCCGGGGAATGATTTCGTGTTGAACACCCATCTGCAACCTTCCGGCAAACCCGAGCTGATCGAGCCGAGCATTGGGATTTACTTTACGGATCAACCGGCAACCAAATTTCCGATGCTGCTGGAACTGCAGAACGACGCGGCGCTGGATATACCCGCGGGCGCCGCCAACTTTCAGGTTAGCGATTCATTTACGATGCCCACGGACGTGGATCTGTTGGCGATCTATCCGCACGCACATTATTTGGGAAAGGAACTCCGCGCGACCGCAAAACTGCCTGGCGGCGCGTCCCGGGATTTGATTTTCATTGCCCGCTGGGATTTGAACTGGCAAGCCGTTTTCTACTATGCCGAACCGGTGTTTTTACCGAAGGGCGCCGTGGTTTCGATGGAATATGTGTACAACAACAGTGAAGCCAATCCGTCGAACCCATTCCGTCCACCGCAACGCATTCGCGGCGGGAATCGTACCACTGACGAAATGGCGCATCTGTGGCTGCAGGTGCTTCCACGCGGGACGCCCGCAGAGCAGGACGAAGCGCGTCGGTTGATCCAGGAAGCGCTTTCGCGGCATGACGTCGAGCGCGATCCGAAAGATTTCGCGGCGCAGTACAACCTGGCGGCGATGCTGCAAGCACGTGGAGAAGTTGGCGAGGCGCTGGAGCACTATCAGGCAGCCGTGCATGTGAGGCCTCAGGATGCTATCGCGAACAATTCACTGGGTGGTGCGTTGTTGGCCGCCGGTAATGTGCAGGATGCCATTTCGCCGCTGAAGATTGCGGTTGCGGTGCAACCGGATTATTTTTCCGCCCACTACAATTTAGGGAATGCGCTCGCGTCTCTCGGACGATTTCCGGAATCCATTGAGGAGTTCAAGGCAGCTGTCCGGTTGAATCCTTCGGATTCCATGGCGCAGGCAAATTTGGGCGCGGCGCTTGCAGAGACGGGAGAACTCTCTGCTGCAAAAGAGCACCTGCAAAAAGCAGTGCAACTGGACGGGCAGAATACGCTGGCTCAGGAAAATCTGCGCGAGGTCGAAAGACGCTTGAGGAGTGACAAGAAACAGTGAACAGAAGGGGCGTATGAGACTGCTCGGACGATTATCTCTCAGTATCTGCGTGGAAACGGCGTGGCTCTTGAAGCCGCAAGCTCACGGCTGCACCACAGTCACTCCAACCGCTAGGCAGATCGTTGCTCTGCTTCTATCTCGTCGAGTGGAAGTCCCATCTGGACACGGAGGAATTCAGCAATTGTTTGCCAGAGATTTTTCGTTGATGCCTCGGTGGTTTAGTTCACCGAGGGCTTCTAGGGTACTCGCTTTGTTCGGCTTGCTGTTTGTGTGCTCTCCGGCAGCCGCATTTGCGCGACAGGCGACTGCAACGCCACAGGGGAATCAACTGTATGCAGACGGTGTGGCAGCGTTAAATGCGGGCGATCTTCTAAAAGCCCGCAAAATGTTCGAGAGCGTCGTGAAGAGCAGCCCAAACGACCCGCAAGCCCACAATCTTCTCGGCTGGATTTTCCTTGCGCAAGGCGATTCAAAATCGGCGATACGATATTTGCGGACGGCGATCCGGCTGAAGCCAGCCTTCTCCGAAGCGCATCTAAACCTTTCGAGCGCCCTGCTGCAGCAAAATGAAGATACAGGCGCGACACAGGAAGCGCAGGAGGCAGTCCGTCTAGCGCCGCAATCGGCGGACGCGCAGTATGCGCTGGCGCGCGCGCTGGAACATTCGGGGGATATTGCAGGGGCAACGGCCGCCATTGAGAGGGGGCTAGAAATCGCGCCGGAACGGTATGACCTTCACGATGCGCTGGGTTCGCTATACGCAAGGAAAAACGAGTCGGCCGGCGCGATTACGGAATTTACAAAGAGTATTGCGCTGAATGCAAATTTTGCCGCCGTGCATCTCCATCTCGGAGTGATCCGATTCGAGCAAAAGGAGTTTGCAGAGGCAGCAGCCGAACTGGAGCGGGCGGTGCAACTCGATCCGCAATCCTCGCTCGGCTACTACTACATTGGATTGGCGCGCCGCGATCTAGGCGATTCTGCGGGAGCAATTCCTGCCCTGCAATCGTCGGTTCGCCTGAATCCGCACCAGCCACAGGCGCAAAATCAATTGGGACTCTTGCTACAGCGTGCCGGACGTCCGGAAGAAGCCTCGGCCGCGTTTCGGGAAGTCATTCGCCTTGCGCCTGGGGATCCCGATGCGCAGAACAATCTGGGACTTGCGCTTTTGCAGACAGGAAATGGGGATGGTGCGATTGCGGCGTTTCGCGCCGCGTTGCGAATCCGGCCGTACGATGTTTCCTATCAGGGAAATCTCGGAGCCGCGTATCTGCAGAAAGCGGATTTCGCAGCGGCTTTGTCGGAATTTGAGTCGGCGTTGGCTCGCGCCCCGGGCAATCCATCACTGCAATACAATCTTGGTCTCGCGCTGAAGTTGCAGGACAAACTACCGGAAGCCGTAATGGAACTGCGTAAGGCGGAAGCGCTGGACACCTCGCAGCCCGATCCGCCGTACACGTTGGGCGTCACGCTCTGGCAGATGGGGGATCTGGAAGGTGCGGCGAAAGAATTGCGCGCTGCCATCCGAGCAAAGCCCGACTACGCCGAGGCTTACTACACTCTCGGCACGGTCTTGAAACAACAGGGAAATTTGCAGGATGCCGCAAGCTCTCTTCAAGAAGCAATTCGACTGCAGCCGGATTTTGCAGGGGCACATACCACGCTAGCTGCTGTATTGAGGCAACTTGGCGATGCGGACGGAGCCCAGCGGGAAGCGCGTTGGGGTTCTGACCTTGCCAAGAAGCGGACTGATCTGCAGGCCGCGGTGTTCGCAACGAATTCGGGACGCCGCTTGCGCAATAGCGGCGACCTGGAGAATGCGATCGCGCAATTCCGTGCGGCGATTGCGGCAACGCCGGAGTACGCTCCTGCACACTATCATCTGGGGCTGGCGCTGCTGCAGCAGGGAAACAAGGCAGAAGCTCGACGAGAGTTTCAGAAGGCGGCAACACTCGATCCAGGCCTAGTTCCACCGTCAGGAAAATAGGCCGAATAAGAGTGTGGAAAAAGAACGGAGAATCAGTGTTTGTGCAGCGCAACGAGTTCGGTGCCAACCGGAACGCCACGCGCAACTTTCACTCGAATGACAGCCTCAAACGGCTTTAATTCCTTAGCGCTGGAAACTCCCATTCGGCCAAGCAGTTCTTCGAGGGAGCTTTGCTGACAGACATATTCCACGGAGGCTTGTGTGCCGATCGTCGTGGTGCCTGCCAGGATTAGCACCGAGTAGGCTGGCTGCAAGCCTTTGACGAACGCGATGAGTGCGTAGTCTTCCGTAAGAACTTCGTTCGAAGGGGAAGCTTGATATTTCTGCGATTCACCGGCGGTGGGGTGAACATTGACGATCTCGACGCTTCCCTCTCTCGAACAGCAATGGATCTTCTGGAATGTGAATTCCTTGGTGGTCGGTATGTCCAAAAGGGAGAGGTTTTCCGAAGGCGAACCGATGAAGATGAGATTGTTGTTCTTCGCGTCATCCAGTGAAAACAGGCTGCCGCGCTTGACGCGAATCTGCTGCTGCAGTTGCCGGAAAGCATCGTCGAGGGCGTGCACAGCCAGAACTTCACCTACGCCCGTGTAGTGATCCAGGATCCGCGCTTTGCTGTCGCGTGCAGCATCGTAGTAACGCATGCCGGAATCGGGGCGTCCCACAAAAGGCGCATTGCTGAAAATGACCAAAGGCTGCGCGTGTCCGGCGAGAAAGCCATTCCAGAAAGTGCTCATCGCAACAGGAGCAGGGAGCGTTTCCACGGTCGAACGAGCCTCCGAAACGCGATGCGGGAGAATTCGGTCAATGCCTACCGCCAGGAAAGTCGCGAGCCCTATCGAGCACACAACCAGCACGGCAATCCAGCGAAAGGAAAAGGGCAGGGTTGATTTCGCTTCCTGCGCTGGTTCAAGAGCCGGGGATGTTTGGTCCTTAGAGGCAACCGGGGGCCGCTCGCTGAATGTAAGTGCGTAGGTGCCTTTGGGCATCTCGACCAGAATCTGATCGCTCGCTCCTTCGGAGGAATAATATTCCGCAAGCTTGGCGCGAAGACGCCCGGCTTGGACCCGAACCATGGAGTCCAGGTGTGGGTCGAAGTCCTCATGACGAGCGAAGACTTCTGTCGCAATCTGATACTCTTTGGGAGCAACTCCTGGGTGTTCCAAAGAATGATTCGCGAGATAGCGCAAAAGATTACGCAGCGATTCCGAGCCGTGCAGAGTACGGCTCTGCAAGAGCCTCTCGATTTGATATAGAAATTCGGTTTTCTGACTCACAACGACACTTCGCTGCATTGTAACACTAAGGTAACGCGTTTCGCAGACCATTGATAGACAGCCAGTTACCTCAAGTAACCGTTTCAAAACCCCAAGAGACTTACCTTTGCATGCAAAAAGTTGCTAGTAGCTAGCTATTATTTAGAGGTTCCAACCCCAGTTGTGGTGTCGTTGGTCTCTGGCCGGTTGGTAAGAGACAGGCGGACTGGGACGTCGCCAAGCGCGACGGGTGCGTTGGGGCGACGTGTGGAGGCCGAGGAGTGGGGGGTCGCTTCGGTTGGCCGTTTCGACGGGTTGCCATTCCTTTCTTAATTTCACGTGAGCGCAGCTCAGAAGAACTTGGTGTGGCCTGAGCTAGTGTTGCTCGACCACGGCGAAACACAGCGACTATCCATGTATCCCATTCCGACAGCGAGTGACAGCGGCCAAGATGTCTCAGGAGGGGTGTGATGAAAAGGGAAGCAAGATTGGTGTTGGCCATTGTAATTTGTTTTGTGGTTGGCGTGTGTTCGAGTAGTAGCGCGCGAGGCCAAGCGGTGTATGGGAGTATTCTCGGCACCGTGACGGATCCCCAAGGTTCCGCCGTGTCCGGCGCCAAGGTGACGGTCACTTCCGTGACCAAAGGGACGACCGAAGAGACCACTACCAATGAAAGTGGCAACTATACCGTCACCCACTTAATCCCGGATACCTACCGCGTCACCATCGAAGCGCCGGGCTTTAAGAAGCAAGACATCGCCAGTGTCAGTGTGTCCGCGGACACCGGTGCCCACGTGGACGCTCAACTTGAAGTTGGTGCAATTACTCAGTCGGTGGAGGTTACCGGCGAAACGCCACAACTGAAAACGGATCGTTCTGATGTTTCGATCACGTTCAATGAGCGCTACGCTGCGGAGCTGCCCATTCTCAACCGGAACTTTACAAGTTTCGAGTTGCTCGCTCCCGGCACGCAGAAACTGGTGGGATGGAGCCACGCAGCCACGGAGAATCCGCAAGGAGGCCAGCAAATTTTCGTCAATGGCCAGCACTTCAGCGGCACGGCCTTCGAGCTAGACGGCACGGACAACCAGGATCCAATTCTGGGCATTATCGTTGTCAACCCCAACCTGGACGCGATCCAGGAGGCCAAAATCACTTTGCAGAACTACGACGCCGAATTCGGCAAAGCCGTCGCAGGAATCGTGACCGTACAAACCAAGTCAGGCGGCAATGATTTTCATGGCTCCGCCTTCTATGATTGGCGCGGCGATGGCCAAGAAGCGCGCGATCCTTTCAAGAACGCTCCCCCGAATAATAACGTTCTCCCGAACGCCAGCTTCAAACAGTTCGGCGGCGCAGGCGGCGGCCCGATCATCAAGAACAAACTCTTTTTCTTCGGCGACTACCAAGGCACTCGTCAGACCGGCGGCATCACGAACCAGATGACGATTCCGACAGCGCTTGTCCAGAGCACCTGCAACCCCGCAACGAACACCACAGGCTTTTGCAACTTGAGCGAGTATCTCGGGAATGGCTTGGTCAAAGGCAGCGGGCAGGTTTACGACCCGCTAACCGGGAACGCGGCCGATGGATCGGGACGCACTGCGTTCGCAGGGAATCTGATTCCGATTGGCCGCATCTCCCCGCAAGCGGGCGCCATCCTGGCGAAATTTCCAACGCCTAGCTCCCCCAGTGTCATCAACAACTTTGTCGGCTCTGGCTCAGGGCCGTACAACCAGAACAGTTTTGACACCCGCATCGATTACAACGCGCCCCGTGGCTTCAATGTTTTCGGTCGGTTCAGCCTGGATTACTTCTCACTGTCAGGCGTGGGAACACTGGGGGCACTCGGCGGCGTTGGGTTCGGACCCGGGGGCCTGAACGGGACTTCGAACGTCCACAATTACAGTCTCGCCACCGGTTTCGACAAAGCGCTTGGAACGAAATGGCTAACGGACGTGCGTTTCGGATGGTTCCGTTACAACCCGCAGACTGCTTACTCCGATGCTGGCACCAATCCAATGACGGCGTTTGGCGTACCCGGACTCAATCTGGGTACACCGGACACCACCGGACTCGCTGGATTCTTTTTCGATGGCAACGGCATGCAACAGGGCAACAACAACGGCAAGTTCGGCGACGGTTTGGACATCGGGCGCTGCAATTGCCCGCTCACCGAAAAGGAAGACCAATTCCAAGTGGTGAACAACTGGACGCGGGTCCAGGGCAACCACACGATCAAGTTTGGCGCAGACATCCGCTACGCCAAGAATCTGCGCGTTCCGAGCGACGCGAGCCGCACCGGCCTTATGCATTTCAACTCGGCCGGTAGCGGCCAAGCTGGAAACAACGGGCTAGACCTCGCCACCTTCCTCCTCGGGAATGTGACCAGCTTCAATCGATTCGTCAGCACCAGTCTCAATGCTGCGGAGCGGCAGAAGCGCTGGTTCTTCTACGGCCAGGACACCTGGCGCGTCACGCCAAAACTGACCTTCAACTACGGGCTGCGCTGGGAAATTTACTTCCCCGAGACCGTCAACGGCAAAGGCAACGGCGGCTTCGCCAATATCGACCAAGGCATCATCAAAGTTGCCGGTTATGACAGCATCGACCTGAACGGCAACGTAAACAACACACTAAAGGCGTTTGCGCCTCGACTCGGTATAGCCTACCAGGTAGATTCCAAAACGGTAGTCCGGATAGGTTACGGACGCAGTTTTGACATCGGTGTGTTCGGTTCGAATTTCGGCCATGTCGTCACCCAAAACTTGCCGGTTCTTGCCAACCAGGATCTATCCGATTCGAGCGTAAACGGTGGCACCAACGACCGCAGCGCCGTTTTCACTCTGGCCACCGGGCCTCAAGCTTTCACGCCTATCCCTATTCCAGCGGACGGGATTCTGCCTTTGCGCGGCCCGAAGAACAACGTAGACCCACGCGTCCGGCCTCGCACGCAGCGCTTGCCCACTCTGGATGCGTGGAATGCCACCATTCAGCGGCAAGTAACATCGACGTTCAACGTCGAGATCGCTTACATCGGAAACAAGGGTACGCACGTGTTTGCAGGCAACGGTCCGGCGTACAACGCAAACGAGGCCGCGATTGGTGGAGGCAGTAATCCTTACTCCTGCCTGGCACCAGGGGCCGCGGGCAATACCAGCGCAACGCAGTTCTTCTGTACACCCAAGGGATTCAAGGCGGCTATCCCAACGAATAACCGTCGCCGCTTCTTCCTCAACGGTGTGCCTACCTTCACCTATCCGAATTTCCCCGGTGTGGTTTGCTGCTCGAGCGACATCGGCAACTACTTCGGTAACGATGCCAGCTCGCACTACAATGCGCTGCAGATCAAGGCCGAAAAGCGATTCTCCGGCGGGCTGCAATTCCTGGCTCACTATACTTTCGCGCATGCGTACAACTACGACAACAATTACTTCTCGGTGGATCCGAAGTTCGCCTACGGGCCGGACGATTTCAACCGTGACCACGTATTTGTCATCGCTACGGTGTATGAGCTGCCGTTCGGCAGAGGCAAGAAATACTTCGGCGATGTGGGCCGCGCGGCAAACTTCCTGATTGGTGGCTGGCAGGTTTCGAACACCACCAACTGGAGCGGAGGCCTGCCGTTCACACCCACCCTGGGTGAATGCGGAAGTATTTCGGATCTGGCGAACGACAGCGGCCACTGCCGTCCGAACCTGCTTCCCGGCCAGTCGTTCACTGTTGGTAAGCGCACGGACGCCAAGGGCAACCTCTTTTGGTATACACCTGTGGCCTCTTTGGCTGTTCCGGGAGTGCTTTCGGACACGGATCTTACTGGCACAAACGCCTGCGCCGTGGCTAGACCCACCGCGGGCCCGTTCGCCTTGCCGGCATGCGGTCAGTTCGGGAATGTGCGTCGCAATTCCTTCCGCGGCCCACGGGCCTTCTTCTCCGACTTGTCCGTGGCCAAAAATTTCAACTTCACCGAAAGAGTCAAAGCCCAATTCCGGTTTGACGCTTACAACGTTTTCAACCATCCCGTGCTGGGCTTTAGCTCCACACAGGGCAACACTTGTATCGATTGCTCGGGCGGCGGCCAGATCACCGCGATCGAAGGTGACGCTTCCCCGAATGCGCCGAATGGAATGCGCCAGTTGCAATTCGGTCTGCGGTTTAGCTTTTAACCCCTAACCACCCCAAAAACGGAAGGGGAGCTCGCAAGGGCTCCCCTTTCGTGATTTAAGGCAGGAAGTTGCAGCTTTATTGGCGAGCTATGTGTAACGCCTCCGACCTGATGGGCTCCGCTTCATTTCCATACCTCGCAGGTTTACGTGTCCTCTAACGCATCTATTCCAGTTTCAGCTGCCGGCAATTTTACGGTAGTGGGCCTCGGCGAACTTCTCTGGGATCTGTTTCCGCAAGGGCGCCAGCTTGGAGGAGCGCCTGCAAACTTTGCCTATATTTCCAGCTTGTTGGGAGACCATGGCGTCGTTGCCAGCCGCGTGGGGACCGATGCCCTAGGGGAAGAAGCGAAACGCCGGTTCCAGCATCTTCGCCTACCCACGGACTTTCTTCAGTCTGATCCGGCGCATCCCACGGGCACGGTGCAAGTGCACTTGGATTCCGGCGGGCAGCCGAAGTACGAAATTGCCGGGCCGGTCGCATGGGATTTTTTTGAGATGACCCCAGAGTGGAAATCGCTGGCATTGCAGGCCTCCGCTATTTCCTACGGAACCTTGGCGCAACGCTCGGCCGTGTCCCGGAAGACCGTTCTCGAATTTCTAGATTCGGCCCCCGCCCGTGCGATTCGGGTATTCGACGTGAATCTGCGGCAAACTTTTTACAGCCCAGAGACGCTGGGCGATTCGGCACGGCGGGCCACAGTGATCAAGCTCAACGATGAGGAATTCCCCGCTATTCTGAAACTGCTGGAAGCTCCGGCTGCACTCTCCGCTACCCAAGCACCACGAACGGCAATGGAGTGGGTGCTGCGCACCACGGGAGCCAAACTCGTGTGCGTAACTCGAGGGGCGTGCGGAAGCCTGCTCGCCTCTCCCACGGATTATCATCAGCACGCCGGCCTTCGTATCACCATAGCCGATTCGGTTGGAGCGGGAGATGCATTCGCGGCCGCGCTAGTACACCACTATCTGCGCGGTGCGGCGTTGCCGGCGATGAATGAAGCCGCGAACACGATGGGAGCGTGGGTTGCAAGCTGTTCAGGCGCGATGCCCGAACCGGATACGGAAGTACTCGAAAAGGTTCGCCGCGCGGCCATTTGATTGGTGCTTTCCGGAGTGGTTCAGATATTTGCGGACGCGATTTCTTTGGATGTTATCTCGTACTTGAAGCCGTCCGGGTCGAGGCAATCGAGGCGCCCTTCGGTCGATTCCGCCTGCGGGTACATGAAGAACCCAATGGGTGCACCATTCGATCCCGGCAGCACGACATCGTGCGCGAAGTTGTATGCCATCCAGTTCATTTCCCAGGAGCCAAACAGGTACATGCGAGCTTTCTTGACCATCTCGTCATCCAGCGGACGATTCCCCGGCGGCTCTTCAAGCACGAGCTTTCGCACGTCGGCAGGATCAACAGGAACCCAACCGTAGTCTGTAAGGTAGACCTCGGCGCGGCAATGCTGGGCTTTCGTTATCTTTTCCGAAGAGGTGCCGAGACTCTTGTAGCCCCGTTCGGATTTCGCAACGCGGATACCGTAAACGTCGCGCGCCGGAAGACCGGCCGCGCGCGCGAGCCCCACATACAGCGCGTTCAGATCGGCACACTTGCCGCCCAAATCTTTGGTCTCCAGCATGAAGCGGATATCGCCGACCCCGCAGCCGCGGGTCTTCGGATTGCGAAATGTGTTGTCCACGATCCAATCGTAGATCGCGCTAGCTTTCTCCACATCGGTCTTCGCGCCGCTGGTAATCTGCGTCGCAGTCTCCCTCACAATACCGTCGGTCGGAATAAGCTTGGTTGAGCGCAGAAAATGGTGCAGTCCCAACGGGCTTTCATCCATTGCTTTGCTCGGTGAAGCCAGGTTAACCGCACAGTTTTTGGTGCAAACACGGCTCGTAACCGTGAGGATTGGCGGCATTCCGGCTGGAAATTCCGCGGCAATAATACCCAGGGCGTCGACCTTGTTTTCGACCAACTTCGCGGTGCCGCCTTCGGCGTGAAAGGTATTGGAGATTGTCTTTTGAAAGGGTGTTGAGCGAATGAGTGCGGCCGGAACCCAAACGCGTGTCACCCCGGCGCCTTTCCGGACTTCCACGTGGGTGGTCACTTCGAAGGTGCGCCAGGCTCCATCTGCGGAGTCCTCAAGAAACCAGTGGTCTTTCGTCGGGAAGGAGAGCCCTGCGGATAGCCATCCTGCGGATCGCAGAAAATCGCGGCGTTTCATCAGCAACCTCGCCTACCGGAATGGTCTCTTGTCGACCAACTCACAAAATACACCCGATTTTGCCAACGTGCAAATTGCAGCTTATTTCAGGAATTGAAGTGTGTAAGCGTTGGCGGGGTCAAACTGTTTTTCAATGACCTTGAGATCGAGGAGTTGCTTGTACAAGGTGACCCAGCGAGCGGGATCCATTTGACCCAGTTGCGAACCATCGGGAGCGTTGCCAGCGACGAAGTGGCTGTCCCGCAATTCCTGCCAGGTGAATTGCATCCATTGCGGACTGAGCGCCGGATTCAACCTTGCAACCGCAGCGTGCGCTGCGCTGGGGTCGTTGAGATATTCGCGCCAACCTCGCAAGGATGCACGCACGAATCTGGCCACCGTATCTGGATGCTGCCGCAGGAAATCCTGCGTCGTGAACGCGACCCGATACGGAGCGAAGCCTGATTCACTGACCAGCAGCACACGCGTTTCAATCCCTGCCTGGCGCGCGAAGAACGGCTCGGATGTCGCAAATGCCTGTTGAATGTAGTTTGGATCCGCGATGAAGTTGGCCACACTCATTGTGGCTGGGATTTCATGAACGTCGTCGAGCCGATAGCATTTCGCTAGATAGCGAAACCAGGTTGATCCGGCCTGCACCGCGACGGTATGACCGTTTAGATCGGCAAACGATTGAACCGGAGAGTCCTTGCGCACCATGATTGCTTGCGGGTCATGCTGCATCGTTGCCGCAACAGCAATGAGCGGTTGGCCGTCGGCCACGGAAGCCAGAATGCGATCCGAAGATCCCATGCCAAACTGCGCTCCGCCGGCGGCGACTTGTTGATACGGGGAAAGGTACGGGCCGCCGGCCTGTATATGAACGTCCAGACCTTCTTCTTTGTAAAATCCTTTTTCCAGTGCGGTAAAAAACCCCCCGTGTTCAGGCTGCGGATACCAGTCGGTCTGCAAGGTAACCTTTATTAGTCCCTTGTTCTCCTGGGGCGCACGGCACCCGGAAATAAGCGGGAATAAGAAGAATAAGCAAACCGCAGCGTAGAATTGCCTCCTCATAACCATCCGATCTGGGGGACAGTCGAAATCTGCCGCGAGGAGCGCCTTCCTTAGACGATCCGGATTTCTAACTGCGCCTAGCCAACTGCTGCTTGCAGCTACCGATGGATTTTAGACGTTTCTGCAGCGCCGGATGTGCGGTGCCTTCAATACACTGGATTCAATTTTCCGCTTATTGCCGAGCTGCAGCGGCGTGCTAGATTGCGCCATGATCAGCTAGTCTGGGAGAGGCAGCAACGTGCCACGGCTCGACGAAGTTTGCATGCGCGAGATTTTTCACTTCACGGCCCGCAGCTTAGAAACTGCGCGACCCACTCCTTTCGGAGCCCTTATCGTCCATACCAAAAGCGGGCAAACCCTCCTCCGCGCCGCAAATGCCGTGATGCGAGAGAACGATCCGTCGTCCCATGCTGAGTTGCGGGCCGTGCGCTTGGCATGCAAGAAACTCAAGGTTGTATTTCTCGCAGGTTTCACGATGTACTCGACTTGCGAACCGTGTCCCATGTGCATGAGCAACGCTCTATGGGCGAGACTCGATCGCATTGTCTATGGAGCTACCATTGCGGACGCAAATCGCCACTGTCTGCAGATTCAGATTGCCGCCAAAGAAGTTGCCCGGCGTTCGGACATGCGTTGTCTTGTCGAAGGTCCGGTGTTGCGTGAGCTGTGCAACTCTCTATTTACCCACCCAAAAATGCAAAAGGCATTTCGATCATGGAGCACCCGCAAGCCGAGCTCGCCGCGGCGCTGAGCGGAGAAAGGAGCATTCTTTATGGATGTTGACCATGCAGCCAGGTTAGAGACGATCCTCGAAGATGCCTCGCGCGTTATTCGCAAAAAGGAGGTGGTAGAACAGTTGTCGCGCGATTTCTACTGGTATTCGCCGGTGCTTCGCAAGCAACTTGAAGGCAAGGCTGCCGACTTTGTTGTCCGGCCGCTTACTGCCGGCGAGATACAGGACATACTTCGATATTGCTTCGCGAACAATCTTCCTGTCACCGTTCGAGGTGCAGGGACCGGCAACTATGGCCAGGCCGTTCCCCTTCATGGAGGGATGATCCTCGATCTTTCCAGGATGGACCGCATCGAGAAGATCTTGCCGGAAGGGATTGCCGTCTGTGAGCCTGGCGTGAAATTGGGAGTACTGGAAACCGAAGCGACCAGGGTGGGTTGGGAACTGCGATGTTATCCGTCAACACTTGCCAAGGCTTCGCTCGGCGGATTTCTTGGCGGTGGCTCGGGCGGAATTGGCTCCGTGGCACACGGTGCTCTGCGAGACTTCAACACCGTGCGTGCCCTGGAAGTTGTAACTATGGAGGCAGAGCCTCGCATCGTCCTCCACGAAGGCGAAGCAGTGCACGAAATTCTGCACGCTTGGGGAACCAACGGGGTTATCACACGTATCTGGCTGGCGCTTGCTCCCGCGGTAGTGTGGTCACAGTGCGTGGTGGCTTTTGAAACGTTCGATGTTGCGTTGGATTTCAGTGAGATGATTGCCACAGACGCCAAATGGGTCAAGCGTCTGGTTAGCACGTTTGAGTGGCCGATTCCTTCTTTCTTTACTCCCATCAAAGAAATTGCCCCTCATGGCAAGGCGCTCATCTTCTTCCTGATTGCCACAGCACAACTCGCGGAGTTGCAGATAGCCGCGTTCGATGCCGGAGGTACAGTGAGCTTCACGGGCGCCTACCAAGGGTTGCGTAGCAGGCCTCTCCTTTCCGATTACACCTGGAATCACACCACACTCTGGGCAATGAAAACGGAGGAGGCTTATACCTATCTCCAATGCGGATTCGATCCGGCAAGAGTGCGCGAACAGTTGCGGCTTCTAAAGGAATTGTTCGGCAGAGACATTCTCTTCCATATGGAGTTCACAAAAAACGGAGCTGGGCAGGTCATTCCCGGCGCGATTCCCCTGGTCTATTACACGACGGAGCTACGCCTGAACGAAATCATCAACTACTGCCATGAGATAGGGGTGTTTGTAGCCAACCCTCATGTGAACAATGTGGAGGGCGGGGGACGCTACCGTCCCGACAACATCCAGCTTTTGGCTAAGCGGAGATACGACCCCAAAGGCCTGATGAACCCTGGAAAGATGATCACTTTCGAACCGGAATCCGCAGCGACAGGAGCGGCTCCTCGATGAAAACTTGGATTCCCGACGAGCGCAATTTTGCGTATCTCAACTGGAAACAGGTTGACGCTCTTTCGCGAGAACAAACCTTGCTTATTCTTCCGACCGCCTCCATCGAGCAGCACGGACATCACTTGCCCCTAGCCACGGATGCGCTCATCAACAATTTGCTTTTGGGGCGCGCGATCAAAAGACTCCCGGCGGATTTGCCGGTTTATGTGTTGCCGTGTGTGCACTACGGCAAAAGTAATGAGCACATTGGATTTCCAGGCACGCTCTCTGTGTCGGCGGCTACTTTTATGGCGGTGCTGCGCGATTTGGGGGCCAGTTTGTCGAGCGCAGGCTTTCGCAAGCTGGTCCTTTATAATACGCACGGTGGCAACACTTCGTTGATTGATGTAATGGCTCGCGACCTTCGAGCCGAGTTTGGTCTGCGAACCTTTGCGCTCCACGGCTCCGGCGGAATCCCTTTCGATGGTCTTTCGCCGCAAGAACGCGCCTATGGTTTTCACGCGGGTGAAGTGGAAACGGCTTTTTTGCTCGCTGCGGCGCCGGAGTTGGTGGACCGCTCGCTGTACACCGTCAACTACATTGCCGACGTGGCCAAGCCCGAAGCACTCCTTCCTGAAAACGCACCAGCCACGTTCGCTTGGTTGACGCGCGACATCGCGCCCAGCGGCGTGTTGGGCGATCCTCGGCCGGCCAGTGCGGAAAACGGGGAGCGCTGGCTGGAAGAAGCGGCTGTGTGGTTGGCCGCCGCACTTCAAGCTATGGCGAACTATTCAACGCCGCACACCGCGAACAAGCATGGGTGAGCCCAAGTGGATCGAGTGCGGCAATAACGTACGCCTCGAATCCGGGGTGCCATGTCGCATGTCCGACGGTATAGAGCTTGTTTCCGATCACTACTACCCTCCTGATCCAAGGCCTCGCCCGACGCTTCTGATGCGCCAGCCGTATGGCCGCGATATCGCTTCCACGGTGGTCTATGCGCATCCAGTCTGGTTCGCACGGCATGGATACAACGTTGTGATCCAGGACGTGCGAGGTCGGGGCGATTCCGAAGGAGATTTCTACCCGTTTCGCCACGAAGCTCGTGATGGAAAAGAGACCATTGCGTGGTTACAAGCCCGGCCGGAGTGCAACGGGCGGATCGGCATGTATGGCTTTTCCTATCAGGGGGCGACGCAACTGCTCGCTGCTGTAGAACAGCCGGAGGGTTTAGCGTGCATCGCGCCCGCTATGACGGCCTGCGATCTTTACCACGGCTGGTTCTACCACAACGGCGCGCTGCGCTTGGCTTCCACGCTGGGTTGGGGCCTCCAAATGCTGAAAGGAGACGCCCGACGGTTGCAGTTGCGAGAAGTAAGCGACCGTCTCGAGCAGGCATGGTCCAATCTTGCGGCACAAACCAGCGTGCTACCTCTGCGCGATCACCCTGCATTGCATGGTGAAGGGCTGCCGCAATACGTCCTGGACTGGCTGGATCACACGGCACCGGATGAATATTGGTCGGCTCTGGATGTCGGCAAGTCTCTGCATCGTATTTGCGTGCCTGCGCTGCATATATCCGGCTGGCACGACATGTTTTTGCGCGGCACCGTGGATGGGTTTCATGCGCTGTGTGAGAACGCGGGAAGCGCGTTTGCTCGCCAACATCAATACCTGGTCGCAGGCCCGTGGCAACACATTCCGTGGGGCGATCGTAGCGGCACCGGCGATTTTGGTGCAGAGGCTCTGCTCGATACGGACGCGTTGCTACTGCGCTGGTTCAATCACTGGCTAAAAGATTCCGGCGAATTTGCCGGCGAGCCGCGTGTGCGTTACTTCGTGTTAGGGGAGAATCGCTGGCGCGTGGCCGAATCTCTTGCAGCGCAAGAAAGTCGGGTGTTCTTTTTGCGGAGTTTGGGCAGAGCCAACTCCCGCAAAGGCGATGGTGAGCTTTCTCGCAAAGCCCCGACTAATAAGGATGAGCCCTGCGATATCTTCGTGCATGACCCGGAAGTGCCAATAGTCGCTCCCGGTGGTCCAACGGCGGCCAGCGGACTGTTTGATCAGGCCGGACTCGAACTCGGCAACGACGTGCTGGTGTACACAACAAAGCCATTACAAGAGTCCCTTCTGGTATTTGGCAATCCAAGGATTGCACTGTATTGCTCCACGTCCAGAGAGCAAACCGATTTCACCGCCAAGCTGGTTCGAGTCCGGCCGAATGGAGTGGCCGAATTTCTCTGCATCGGGGTCGCGCGCTCGAGCTGGCTATTCCCTGCGGGGAGCTACAAAGCTCACGAGGTGCGTCTCTGGAAATTCGCGCTCGAACCCACCGCCTGCCTCTTTGAAGCAGGAGATTCGATTCGCTTGGAGATTGCCAGCAGCGCGTTTCCTCTTTACGACAAAAATCCCGGAAGCGATATTCCGGCCTGCAGTGCCGCCTCTTCGGATTGGCGGCGATCGACGCAGATCGTCTTCCATGACAGCGAGCGGCCTGCAGCGCTGAGTTTGCCGGTTCACGAGTCATCAGCATGAGCTCCGCGGCTGGAATTCCCATGATCCAATTGGCTGGTGTTGCCAAGCGGTTTAAGCAAGGGCAACCAGTGCTCGATCCTCTTGATCTGGAGATTAGTAAGGGAGAATTTGTCACCCTACTTGGCCCTTCGGGATGCGGGAAATCCACGCTGCTCAAATTAATCGCGGGGCTAACACCTCTCAGCTCCGGTACCATTCGCGTCGATGGCATGAATCCGAAGAATGCGCGGGAGTTGTTGTCCTTTATCTTCCAGGATCCAACTCTCTTGCCCTGGCGCACTGTTGCGCAAAATGTGTGCCTCGGACTCGAACTTGAACGCGTTGCCGAAAAGCGCCGGTTGAAGAAGGTGGAGGAACTTTTGGAGCTTGTCGGTTTAACGCATGTCTCCAAGGCTTACCCACGCGAGCTATCCGGGGGGATGAAGATGCGCGTCTCCATTGCTCGTGCGTTGGCCACCAATCCGCGGCTGCTCTTGATGGACGAGCCTTTTGCCGCTCTTGACGAGATGGCGCGCGACCGATTCAACGAGGAACTCCTGCGCCTTCGCGAAGAGCAAAAATGGACCGCGATTTTTGTAACCCATTCGGTTGCGGAGGCGGTCTTTCTTTCCACGAGAATTATTATCCTGGCGCCAAACCCGGGACGCATTCATGCAATGCTCCCGGTGGACCTTCCCTTCCCGCGTACCGCAACTCTCCGGACTGCGCCCGAGTTTGATTTGTTAGCGGCAAGCGTTTCTCGGGCGCTGCGAGGGGCGATTACGACATGAAGCGCTGGTTGATTCCCGCAGCGAATGCGTTCGCCGTATTCCTAGCACTGCTGGCCTTATGGCAGGCGGTCATCTGGATTTTTCATGTCGCTCCGTACATGCTGCCGCCTCCGCTTGCGGTTGGCAAAGCGCTGCTCGCACGGCGGTCTTTGCTTCTCAATGCGCTGACAATAACTGCCGAAGAGGCAGCAGGAGGACTTCTGGCAAGCGTCGTTGCTGGAACTGCCATAGCATTGTTCTTTGCACAGTCGCGATGGCTGCGCCGGATGCTTTTTCCCTACACGTTGTTGTTGCAGACAGTGCCCATTATCGCGATTGCCCCATTGATCTTGATGTGGGTGGGAGCGGGCATGAGTGCGGTCACGCTGATCGCTTTCATTATTTCTTTGGCGCCGATTATCGCGAATGTTACCCAAGGGCTGATCAGCGTAGATGAGAACTTCGTTCAGCTTTTCCTGATGCACAACGCGTCGCCTGCTCAGGTGCTGTTCAGATTGCGGCTTCCGCATGCGGTGCCGTCGCTGTTTGTCGGCATTCGTATCGCCAGCGGCCTCGCCGTTATTGGCGCTATCACCGGTGAACTCTATGCGGGTTCGAGCCGCGTCGGAGAAGGCGGGCTCGGCTACTCGATTCTGTATGCCTCCACGCAACTCCAGACCGACTACCTGTTTGCGCTTGTGGCTGCCGCGACGGTTCTGGGTTTCGCATTCGTTTTTATTGTGATGTTTTTGGAGTGGTATTCCCTGCATCGATGGCATGAATCCGCGCGCCCGCTAGAAGCGGATTGACGTGTGGAGTGTTTGGAAAAGAGATGAAAGATGCTGCGACTAGAAACGAAAACGGGTTGGTGGCTCATAACTCACCCCGATCATGCGCGGTTGGCCGGGGCTTTCGCCGAAAAATGGGGCAACGATAAATTCTTGTCGCCGGAGCCGCGCGCCAACGTTCTGAAAGGAATCGCGCGCCACGATGATGGCTGGGCCGCCCGCGATGCGAACCCGAAAATCACCCGCCAGGGCTTGCCCAGTGCTTTCTCGGTTGAGTTAGTGGGAAAGTATTCCGCGTTTGAGGAAATCGACCTGGCGGATTATCTTGCCGTCCGCAACCGGGCCGTCCGGCTGGTTGCCTCGGAAGATCCGTATGCGGCTTTACTCATTTCCATGCACACCTATAATTTGCTGACCGCACATGCCGACCGCTCTAGCATTACGGCGGCCGATTTGCCGCTACTGGATGCGTTTCTTGATGAGCAAAGAGCTTTCCAGCAATCCTTGCGCGGGCAGATCGCCAAGAACTCCAAGATCACAGCTGGGCAGACGACCGACGGGGCGATCCTTGACCATTTTCGGCTTTTGCAGGCAACGGATAATTTGTCTCTCCTGGCCTGTGTGGATTTTCCAGCGCCTGCGAACCTGCTGCATCCCATGCCGCTACGCGACGGGGGATATACGGAAGTACAGGTATATTCAGGGGGTCCTCGCCAATTCAAACTTGACCCATATCCTTTCGGCGAAACCCCAATGAGCTTCCAGTTTCCCGCGCGTCACATCGAAGGAAGGTCGTTCTCGTCTGAAGAGGTATTGCAGGAGCGTTTTGCGAAGGCTCGCGTGGAAATGCTATCTGTCACGGTGACGGCGAATTAACGCTTCCAGTTGCTGTTCCCAAAAAATTATTAGGGGATGACAGGGTTCCCGGAGATTTGAGAACCCTGCTTTGTCCACTTCCAACCAATGTCAGAAGTTGAGGCGCAATGTCATCTGAATCTGGCGAGGGCTGCCAATGGTTTTGTTGACGATTCCTAGACCACTCAATGTAGGTGAGGAGTAGAGTGAAGAGCCGTAAACTGGGAAATCGTTAAACGCCAGGTTCTGCGAGACGTTATTAATTGGAATGTCGAAGCTGGCTGTGTTTGTGAGGTTGAAAACATCGAAGCTGAACTTCAATGTAACGCGCTCTGTCAGTTGCGTGGACTTGATAATCGAGAGGTCCGTCCGGCGCTGCCAGGATTGGCGGAAGATGTTGCGTTGGCCGGTGGTGAAGGTGGTCTCGTAAGTGTCTCCTGCAGGGATAGCGCCTCCCAGATCGCCCGGACTGAGTAACGGCAACGTAAAGCAGCTCGGATCAAGAGCCGGCTGTCCCGGCGTTGCGCCGCTGGCTCCCGTGAGAGCCTTTGAGGGCGAGCAGTTGGAGGTCAACGGAACGATGGGGTTAGTGATACCGTCGGAAGTACCGTAGAACACGCTGCCGACCGCGCCGGAGTAGTCAATGATGCTGTAGGGCTGGCCGCTCTGGATGATGGCCAGACCCGCGAGGGCCCATCCATCGGCGAGTCTTCCCCGGAGCGATGTCGGCTCAAAGAATTTCGGCAATTGGTATAGGTAGGTGAAGTTGAGCACATGCTTGCGGTCGAAGTCCGACAAGCCGTAACCACTGCGAAGGTTGGTGGGATTGTTTCCGTTGTAGAACAGTCCCATCGCGCTTTGTTCATCCGTGGCGTGGGCGTAGGTATAAGAAAAGCCCACTTGCAGCCCATGAGACAGCCGTTTTTCGACGTGGACCTGGAGCGCGTTGTAGGCGGATGTGCCTGCAGCCGTGTAGGACTCGGATTCAGACGAATATCCGATATACGGAACCCGCAGGTCGATGTTACCGCCTTCATAGTTCGCCATCATGGTAGTTCCGTCGGGGAGGCCCATGAATCCGCAACCGGATGTGGTGCCGCTTGCATTGCAAGTGGAAGTGTAGGCGCAGGCGCCCGGGTTTAGGGTTGGATTGCAGCCCGGTGGCGCGAGTATGTTGTAACCATAAGTATAATTCTGGCCGTGGATGGGATGGCTGGGTGTGGCGATCCCCGCTTGATTGAAAGGTACGGGAATGATCTCATGACGCCCGAGGTTGCCAACGTAGCCGATGGTGATGGCCAGATCGTTTCTGGGCTGCCACTGAATATCGAGAGTCTGGTTCATAGTGTAAGGGAGTTTATTCCCGCGGTTGTAAACCGCAAACGAGAACAGCTGCGACCCATTCGCAATAGCTGCGGCGTTGGGCAGGTTGATCTTCGATGGATCGCCGGTCGGAGGAGGCTGTTGTGTCGTCCCCCAAGGATTGGAGAACGAGCCGCCCTGCGGATGGGCGGCGGAAGCGACGGCACAAGTAGGAATGAAACCCTGGTAGAAGGTGCCAATATCGCTGCAAACCTGCGAATTGACGAATGGCGGAGCCTGATTGACGCCGAAGGGGCCGCCGGCGATGACCCCAGCGGCAAAGCCCGGCGAGAGATAGGTGAACAGCTCGCCGCGGTCGTAGTACAAGCCCCAGCCGGCGCGTACGACGACCTTGTTGTTGAACATCCTGGGGCTCCATGCCACACCCAGGCGCGGCCCGAGGCCCCATTGTCTGCCGGTCAGCGTAGAATTGCTGGTGCCTTTGCTGGGGAATAGCTTGTTGTTGCTGGCGATGATTAAACCGTTGGAAACGATCGTGTCCGTGGTTGCGTTGTAGTTGTACTGCGACGGATCGAAATTGTAGAGGCGGCCATACTTCTCCGTCAGGCCGCCATGGTAGTCAAAGCGCACGCCAGCAGTAACGCTGAGGTTCGATCGAATCTGGAACTTGTCCTGGAAAAACAAACCGGTTTCCTTGGAGCGATAGTAGCGATTGGCATCGCCCTGAAGAAAAGCGGTTGTGATGAAACCGTCGGACGAGTAGGGCACCACCAATCCTTGCAGGAATTGCGAGAAATCGGCGAATCCGATCGTGCCCTTATTCGTCCTCTGATCGCGCGTGTTGAGTTGGGTGTAAGAGAAACTTCCACCAAACGTCAGGGTGTGCTTGCCCAGTGTCCAGACCACGTTTGCCGAAGGCATGAAGCGGTTCTGGAAAACGCCGGTAAAGGCTCCCTGCGAATTGGCGCCGCTGCCGATGTTCGTGGCGGCGTTGAAGACAAAGTTGGTGTTGTACGGCGCCGGAGGATTTCCATAGTCGTCGACGATGGAAATGCCGGGAAAGTAGGTGGAACCAAACGTGTTGATCGTAGAGTCTGGTAGGGACGCACCGGTAAGATTCTGAACGTAGCTGCCAAACTGTTGGGGCGTAAAAGGCTGCGAGATCGTGCTATAGACTTTTTCGCGAATGAAGCCAAACACTTCGACGACGCTCAGATTTGGTTTAAGGATCTGGGTGTTGGAGATGGAAACCACCTGGCTGCCAGCATCCAGATGCTGGGTGAATCCCGGTGAGCCGGAGTAGGCATACGGAGCGATGCTAGGGTCATGCTGGTAGTAGTACTTCAGAGACAGCGTGTCCTTTGTATTTACGATCCAATCGAGATCAGAAACCGCCTGATGTGCCAGGAAGTAAGCGGTCCCATGGGTGAAGGTATTCTCCGGGAAATTGATCGTTGGAACGTAGCTCCCGGCGGAGGGAATTAAAAACTGGCCGTTGGGCATTTTGTAATTGAGGAGGCCGAAGGCGATTGGACTGATGTCGCCAGAGGCTGTGCCGACGACAGGATTTACTGACGAGGGGAAATTCTTGCAGGGAGGAGCTGGGCATAGCGAAGTGGCGGTAGTGGTATTTACCAGTTGTGCCAACGCCACTGCGCTACGGTCGTCTGTTAGTCCGGGAGGAACCGACACGCGCGAACTGCCAATCTCTGCATCCGAATCGTGGATGTGTTGGTAGGAGATAAAACCGAAAAGCTTGTTCTTAATGATCGAACCGCCCAGCGTACCGCCCGCACTGTAGCGGTGCAGCCCGGGCACTTTCTCACTGGCGGGAATATTGGGGTCGGCCTTGTAGAAGTAAGGAGCCGCGTTGAGGGCGTCCGTGCCACGATGCAGGTAGGCCTGGCCATGAATGTCATTCGTGCCTGAGGCGGTGCTCATGTCGATGTGTGCGCCACTGGTCGAACCTTGCTGGGCATCGTACATCGATGTGTTTACCCGGAATTCTTCAATCGTCTCCGGTGGCGGCGTGGGAAGGGCTTGGCCGATCGCAAGATAGGGCGAAGCGGTGCTTTGAATCGGTTCCGCAGTAGTGCTTGAAATACTTGCGGCACCGCCGATGCCGGTATTGTTCACAATACGTGCTGAACCTACTGAACTCGTGCTCTTACCGTTGAAAAGATTACTGGCATCTACTCCGTTCAGCAGGAAAGTGTTGCTGGTGTCACGCTGGCCATTGGCCCAGATCGGCAGGTTGCCCAGTCCACTGTTGACCCCTGTGCCTCCTGAGAGTTCCGCGTTGACCCCAGGCGAAAGGATCGCCAACCCCGTGAAACTTCCCGTGGGCAGAGGAACTGACTCGATCTGATCTCTTTCGAGAACGTATCCGTTGGTGGTATCCACGGCATTCAACAGCGGGGCGGCTTCCACGGTGACCGTGGTCCCGACCTGCCCAACCTTCAAAGTGCCGTTCACCGTGGCGGTGCGGTCCGCTTGTACGGGGACGGAAGGGATCTTCAAGGTATCGAACCCGTCGTGGGTGAACGTGAGGGTGTAGGAGCCGATCGGGAGGTTCACAAACTCATAGCTACCGACACCGTTCGTTTTCTGCGTTCGGGTGAGTCCGGTTCCATCCGCGACCAGTGTGACCACAGAATTCGTGAGCGCGCCGCCGGAGGAATCCGTCACCGTACCGGTAATGCCGCCGAGCGTTTGTTGCGGGAGGGCATGAGGCGCGGAAAAAAGAGATATGCTCAAACATAGGCACGATAGCAGGGGAATGAATTGAAATTTACCTCGCGTGTTGGCCATTTGAGGAAGCCTCCAAACGTTCCGAGAGCACAGTTGGCTCCAGAGGATAGCTGCGCGTAGACCAAGCAATGTTGAACGGAAATGGATATGCCCCGCTTGGCCCCGCCTCTGTGACAAAAATGTTGCGAGAAAATTAGTTCAAATCTCTGTGGAACCGAAACGCAAACTTTCGCTTTCCTTAATTCGTTTTTTCTATCTCATTGCCAAAGGGATGGATTTCTATAGTTTGGCTATTGCACTGGGGTCATTGATAGGCATGATTCAGAACAGTCTGCGCGCAGGTAGCACGGATTTGGGAATCGCGGCGCTCACTGTGTAGATGGGCTCGTTTACGACCTGACTCAACCGCAGATTCATGGCCACGCTGCACAGAAGGTAAGCGTGAATCTCGCTGAGACTCCACCGGCTGACGAGCAGATCGATCATCCGCGAGGTTGCCCCACGAGCTGCAACAAGAGTATCGCTCGCTGATTCGACTACAACCCAGGACTCCTCTCTTCCCTCCTTTTTGTTCGCGGCGGATTCGAGCATGGGGCCTGCAAGCGGCTGGCGTTTGTGGAGATGAAATCGGAGTGTGGCTTCGGCTGGGCATTCAATGCCGTTTATGCAGACCTCGCCATCTCCTTGTGCCGCGTGCGCGTCTCCTGCGGAAAAAAGTGCGCCGATGTTCAAAACAGGTAGGTAGAGTACGGACCCGCCGCATAGTTCGCGCACATCCATGTTTCCGCCAAAGATTCCCGGTGCACGCGTGCGAAACTCGCCGTCTTCTCCGGGTGCTACGCCCATCACCCCGCAGAAGGGGCGCAGCGGCACCACTGCGGGCGCAAGAGACCGGCTTCGCGCACCTTCGAGTTGCCAATGAAAAAGCAATGGCTGGGTAAAGCGTTCCTTGAGAAATCCTAGCCCCGAGATAACGCTGCTCCATCCCCAACCTTTATGGGTCACTTCAAGTACTTCGATTTGGAGTACATCTCCGGGTTCCGCACCATCCACGAAAATGGGGCCAGTCAGCGCGTGGATCAGTCCGCGGTCGATGTTCAGGAAATCTGCAACGCTCATATTGGGATGGACTTGGGACCCACTGGAATCCACACACTCCAGGTGTACCATGTCGCCTGGAGCAATCCGCAATCGCGGTGAAAGCGCGCGATTCCATCGCGAGTGAGTAGGTTCGGCGGAGAGAAAGTGTTCAGCCACGAGTTGACCTAGATTTCAGCGATGATCTGCAGTTCCACCAGTGCGTCGCGCGGCAAGGCAGACACGCCAATCGCCGCCCTGACGTGCCGGCCGGCGTCGCCCAATATTTCCACGAACAAATCTGACGCGCCGTTAATCACTTTCGGCGAATCCGCAAATCCGGCCACGGAATTTACGTAACCGGTCAGCGCTACGATGCTTTTGATCAGATCGAGCGAGCCGAGATGTTGTTGCAAAGCGGAAACTTGAGTAAGTGCGCAGGCACGGGCTGCGGCGTAGCCCTCTTCGATTGTGCGGTTGAGCCCAACAGTGCCGGCCATGACTCCCGAAGCGTCCGTGGAAATCACACCTGCCATATACACCAGTCTGCCCACCGTTTTGGCGGAGATGTAGTTACCCCCCGGGGCGGCTGGCGATGGTAAAACAATGCCAAGTTCGCGAATTCGCGCTTCAGCGGTCGTTGCCATTCTATTCGAACGCTCCTCAATAAGAATTAACGCGACACTTTAGCACAGCCTACTCAAATGCCGACGCATTGAATTTTTCTCTTGCGACCCAAAGGGTGTGGGTTAGCATGTGACATGCGACAAGGATTAAATAAGTTGTTTATGGAATTTCTCGCTTTGTTCCTTCTCGTTCTAGCGGCCTGCCCTTCAATGGGTTCGGCTTACTCACAAGCGAAGTCCAAAGGCCCAAATGCTTCGAGACTAATTCTTCATGAAACCCGCAGTTCGCCTCTCGATCTTGAAGTTGGCGGGAATCTGGCCGGAGTTCCATCAGGGACGATTCGATACCTTAGGCGAGAGGAATTGCTGACTCTGGCCCAGGCGAGTTACACGGTCACCGATGACCCCAATTTCCGCGGCCCCACTCAAGTGAGTGGAGTCTCGCTGGAAGAATTGGTGCAGCAGGTGAGCGCCAACCCTCAGTCCGATCTGGTCGTGGCGATTTGCGACGACCTCTATCGGGCGAATTACCCACGCTCCTACATTACGGCACATGATCCGCTGCTGGTGCTTCTGATCAATGGAAAAACACCAAAAGATTGGCCCAGGGACGCCGAGGGCCACGGCCTGGATATGGGACCGTACATGATTTCGCATCCGGTTTTCACTTCACGATCCAAAGTGTTGTCTCAAGCGGAGGAGCCACAAATCCCGTGGGGAGTCATTCGCCTGGAATTCCGTAACGAGGAAAGAGTACTTGGCGCAATTGCGCCACGCGGCCCCAACGCGAAAGAACCGGGCGTGCAGGATGGCTACCATGTCGCACAGCAGAACTGTTTCCGCTGCCACAACATGGGTACAGAAGGCGGCCAGAAGGCCGGACGACCATGGCTCGTACTTGCATCTTGGGCAACCGCGTCGCCGGAATATTTTGCAGCTTATGTTCGCAATCCCAAATCAAAAAACCCGCATGCACAGATGCCGGGAAATCCCAAATATGATGACCCTACCTTACATGCCTTAATTTCTTACTTCCGCACTTTCGTGGCAGAGGAAAAACCATGACGTTTCGCACCGCCAAGATTTCCCTGGTCTTCGGAGTAGCTCTTTTCTACACCTTTGTGGTCTTTAGCAATCTCACCGACTACAATTCCAACTATCAGTTCAATCGCCACGTTCTCATGATGGATTCCACCTTCCCCGGAAATCATGCCATGTGGCGGGCAATCAATTCCCCGGCCATTCATACCATATTCTATTTGACGATCATCACCTGGGAATTCAGCACCATGCTCCTGTGCTGGTGGGGAGGAATGCGCTTGGCAAAATCGGCAAAGGAAGACGCGAAAACGTTTCGCAAAGCCAGCAATCTTTCTATCGCCGGTCTTACACTCAGCCTGTTAATGTGGCTCATTGCATTCCTCGCTGTGGGAGGAGAATGGTTTCTGATGTGGCAGTCGAAAACCTGGAATGGCCAGGAGGCCGCCTTTCGCATGTTCACGGTGGTTGGAATAGTGCTGCTTCTGCTCGTCCAGCCGGAAACTGAGCAGCAGCCTTAACCTTCCGCCAACGCGGGTTTTCGCTTCCGCACCCTTACGAAAAACCACAACAATCCCGCTGAAAGATACGCCAAATAAATGTAGGGGAGTTTGCCGTATGGTCCTTCCGGAACCGGATACAAATTGCCCACCAGCGCGAGCAACATCGCAAGGCATGCAAGCCAGGGAATAATTTGCGCTCCTGCTCGGTAGGCGCAGTGATCTCGTAAGTAACGCGGCAGGGCAACACTCACCAGTGCATATGCAACGATGAAGCCATAGGTTGCGAGCGAACCCATCCATCCATATACATCCAGGCCACTCGCGCCGCGCGCGGCCAGGATCGCCACGGGTAGCACGGCCGCGCTTCCGGTAACCAAAATCGCAAGACCGGGTGTTTCATTCCGAGCGTGCGTCTTCTGAAGTGCTCCAGGTGCGAGACGGTTGTGAGACATGAGAAGCAGCACCCGAGCAGCTGCGGTGATACACGCGAGTGTGCCTGCAAACATACTCACCAGAGCGCCAATATCGATGAGTAACCCGAGTATCGGAACGCCACCAACTCCGGCCAGTACGCGCATAGGAGCTTGGCTGGTGCCCAAATCCTGTCCTGCGCTGCGCAACCCCAGAACTTCCGTGTACGCACATGCGGTGAAAATCGCCCCCGCGAGAAGCGCACTCTGGATTACCGCGCGGGGAATTGTTCTCAGGGGATTGCGCGCTTCCGAACCTAGCGTCGTAGCGCTTTCAAACCCCACAAAACTGAAAAGCGCCAGGACAAGTCCCAGGCGCAACCCGCTGCCGCTCATACCTTGCAACTGGAATTGCTGCCAATCCAGGTGCCAACCATGCCGCACCAGAACAAGTATCACCACCAACAAGATGAAGGAAACGGAAACCGCTTCGATCCACAACATCAATCGTGTCGAAATTTTCACGTCGCGCCAGGCAATCCAGGCGGAGATTGCCGTTACTCCCACGGCCAGGAAAACGGCCGAACTGGCGTGGCCGGTTGCGTCTCGCAATAGCAAATTCCCGAAATGGTAGAAACCTCCGATGACGCTTGCTCCCGTGGCAATGTAGGCGAACAGCAAGCTCCATGCTGCTGCAGCTCCAAGCCATGGCGGTAGAACCATTGACGCGTAGATGTAGAGTGAACCAGGTGACGACGAGTATCGCGCAAATTTTCCGATACACAGGGCCACCAGCAGAATTGCCGCTGTCGCCAAAATATAGGCGAGCCATGTGCCGTTGCCGGCGAGCGCGCAGACCAGTGGAATTGTGGCTACCGGTGTGGTCGTCGGCGCGATCGTGGACACCGATTGTGCAAGCGTCTCCATCGGCGACAGCACTTCGCGCCGCAATCCGTAACTTGTTAGCTCGGTTTTCGCTTGCGCCATATTCTGGATGAGGCTTCCATCGCTTGCTGGCCCGGTGAGGGACTAACGGCGGCTAAGATACAAGCCCCAGAACTGTGGCGCAAGGGACTTCGAAGACACGGACTGAGAAATAACCGTCAAAATTGTGATTTAGATATGCAAAAACACAGCTGCTTCATGTACGACTCGGGCGACGCGGGAAAAGATCGTAGCGACCTGGGTTTAGCCTGCCCAAGCACCCGACGAGATACGCGGGCAGGGCCGAGCGAGCAGTAGTCGATATCACCCGTTGTGCGCGGAAAGCCATAAAATGAACCAGAACGAATCCTCCAATGCAGTGGAGTTCGCGAGCGGATCTTTCAGCATCCCATCGAGTTCTGTCAGAAACTCTTTCCAGGGTGAAGCAAGTCGTTTGCCCACATTCACAACACGACGGGCGGAAAACAAGAAGGAAGTTTGCGCAGGGCTCCATAAAGCATTCTACTGCCTTCTCGGGGACCTGCACTGAGGAATGGCGTTTCACTTGGCCTAAGAAGAGAGGCGGCACCTTCCCGGGCAAAAAACGCGATCTGGCACACCCCGCAACCGCAGCCTTCACCCTTACGAGAAAGCAAGCAAAACTATTTACACTGCACGTCTGCGCCTATTGTTTGTTTTCGGCCAAGCGGCAATTGGCGATGCATTTCACCGCGAGCATCTCAACTTCCGCTTTCTTGTGATCGGGAATGTTCGCCGTTTGCTCGGGAGCAACGATCAGCGACTGCGGGCCGTCGGCAACGTTGAAGGTACATTGAAATTGTAAAGACTGCACCCCACGCTGCTGGCAGGAATTTGCCTCCAGCGCGGACTCCAGGGTATCCGGTTTCCCGTGCAGTTGGTCCGCGGCTTTCGAAGGCAGCATCGCCACGACCATCGGCACGGGCGATTTAATTTTTATGCTGATTTGTGCGCGGTCGTGGTCCGCAGCAAATCCTCCATATACTTTCAGGAATGACGTGAGCTGGTACTTTTCCTTGATCTGGGAGATCCACTGATATTCCGGCTGGATGCAATTTTCCACACAATCCCAACGGTAATATTGGATGTGAACATTGTTGGGCGCATAGAAACGATGCGTGGGCGAACCTTGGCCCGTCAACACTGTCGCGATGCCCACCGCCATCGCTCGATCGGTCTTTTCACGAGGGTCCAGCACGGCCCCCATTTCCGCAAGTACCGCAGCGTCCGGGCTGTTTCGCTCGTCCCGAACGATGAGCGTCATCGCGGCGGGAGGCAGGTCACAGAGATACGTCGTTTCCAACACGTGCTCATGCGTGCAAAGCTGCCGCAAATTGACCAGCGCCTCCGGATGCTGCATCGCCGCGTTCCATTCCTCCTCGCTGGTTAGGAAGATTGTGACCGGCTTTTCCGCCTTGATATCTACGTGAATGTTCCCGCCATTCGGGCCCGGACGATACGTGCGCCCCGTATGATAGTTTGCGGGGTCCAGCCTCATATTTTCGTCATTGGCGAGTAGCCAATTGAAGACCTTTGGCTGCTGTCCAAAGCACGCTCCCGAGAAGGCGCCCAGTGCTAAAAAACCGAGCAATAAAGCCAATTTTGTGATTTTCATGGTATTTCCATTTCAGCGCGGTCCACCTTTCGCCGCAAGGCCCAGCCGCAAGTATGTCCACTGCGAGTACCCTGGCCAGATGGACAGGCACCTCGTGAAAACCATGCAGAATTGAGGTGGCTCTTCTCCCGCCAGCGAACATGCCCGGTAACCGCGTTAAATCAGGACTTGTGACCATCTTATTGCGATTTCTTGGCTGTGTAGTGGCTCACGTAGTTCACTTCCAGAGCGTTAGGCGGGCGTCGGCTAGCTTCGTCTTCCAAGGCGAACCAGTTTTCGTTTTAATCCAAAAGCGGTAAAGGAACTCAGAGAAGGACGGTGCGAAATACGCAAAATCCAACCGAAGCCCAGACGCTATCACTCTCTAAACCGTGAGTTTGTCTTTGCTGCCTTTGCGAAAGTCGTAACGCTACACCATATTTGTTGCGTAACTCCCGATAAGTCCGGGAAACCGGACAAGTCCCGTCCTAGGACTCCATGTCTCCGGCAAGAGCGTTTAATCAGAACTTGTGGATGCAAGTTGTATCGACTTTCCCTTGTATGCATTTGTGAAGCGGACTCGGACTAGCCAGAAAATCAGCAAAATCAGTGGAAGGATGCTGAGAATTAAATACAAGGTTGTGCTAAATAAAGCCGGGGGCAGATGTTGCCCGAGTCCCACTGCAGAAAGCAATCTCAGCGGGCGGTTTGACGGCCCCAGGAAAAAAGACCCGGCCGCGATGAACAGGCCAAAGCACATGCGCCAGAGATGCCGTGCGACGCGCTTTGCTCCAAGAACACCGCCGCGTACCAGCATGCGAACGTCTCCCGCCCCAGCCAGCAGCATCACGGAACCCATGAAGAAGGTCATTCCAACGGGAACTCCGTCTTGTGAATCCGCTCCGCTACGCACGACTTTTAGACCATTCATCCAGGTGAAGATACCGAGCGCCAAAGGAATCAGGAGCACAACCCAATCGAAACGACTGGTTTCCCCGTCTCTGCGCCTGGCGGTCAGCCATGCCGTTCCGACGAGATAGAAAGTTAGAATCCCGCCGCCGATGTTGTTCGGTTGATGCCTCACGATTGCAAGGTACACTGCGGCGACGGCCATGGTGAGCATGGATGCGACAAAGACCTTTCCCGCTAGGACATGGCGGGGGGATCCTTTCCGGAAAGACATTGCCGCGGTCCGGACAGCAATCCTAAGGTCCCCGCGCAAATATGGCCAATCAGTATGGGCGAATAGGGCATTGGGCCTTCTTGCAGATATATACGAGCACCCGCACCGCAGAGTTTCACCGGGCAACATTGGCTCCTACTCCTAGCGCAAGAGTCAGCAGGTATGGGTCAACGCGCAATTTGTCGGTTACCGTAACTTGGGTACCGGAACTTCACATCTTCCGGTATTGGCGTTATACGTCCACCGAGCCTCACTCAGCGGGACATTTTACGATCAGGCTAACGGGTTGATGGGTATGCGTCGCGAGCCTACCTCAATTCATCCGTGATATGCTCGCCGCACTTTAGGTCGTCCCAAGGTTCACGGTCCCTTCAATCGAGAATCAAAAGGGGGATAGGTCATGAACAAATATATCGCTGAATTTATCGGGACCTTTTTCCTCGTTCTCACGGTCGGGTGCACAGTAATCGGCAACGGTGCAGGCGTGTTCGCCCCGTTAGCGATAGGCTCGGCGCTCATGGTAATGATTTTTGCTGGCGGGCATATTTCCGGAGGGCACTTCAATCCGGCTGTTACGCTGGGCGT
>Ga0209526_10000051_pt1 | contig 65614 bp, 52 predicted proteins | sample JacPinW_OM2H0_M1_FD_188566 | JGI IMG/M metagenome (GOLD analysis project Ga0209526, IMG submission 188566) | Forest soil microbial communities from Algoma, Ontario, Canada - Jack Pine, Ontario site 1_JW_OM2H0_M1 (SPAdes) (version 2) | ecosystem: Environmental > Terrestrial > Soil > Boreal... | reverse complement strand
TTCAAATGTCTCAAAAGACGCCGGCGTCTGGCTGTCCGAAGGGTAATCGATCTCCGTAATCGCATTGGCATTGTTGGGATCGTCACGGTGATAAGTAGTGGTATTCCCGCGTTCATCTGTTCTGTCGTGGAGGTAATATGGGTTCGCGTCGTCCGTAAATGTCTGGCTGATATGATCGACCTCAGTCCCATTAGGTGCGTAATGCGTGATCGTGTTGATTCCCCACGAAGTAGAAGAGCGGGTGTAAACAGTTTTGTTTTGGTTGGCATCGGTAACGGATTTCAGGAAACCCAAGGCCGGTCCCCGCGTGTTGCCCGGTCCGGGCGTGTTATCGTAATCCAAGATCGTATGATGCTGAGCAAAATCAGTGTAATCCAATAGCTTGCCAATTTTATAGAGGTCGGTATCAGTCTCGTCACTGTTCGCGCCAGCGTAAAAGTAAGTAAACTTTCTGGTCGGTGTCGAGAGATCGCCCCGCGTCTCCGTCTGGGTCAAAGCCGTATCGTGAGCAATCTTGCCGTTAGTGACCCCTGCAATGGTAGAGACAATAGAGCCGTTCGGCTTTTGCTCCGATATGATTACTCCGTTGTTGTCGAAGTTGTACTGGATTTGCCGCATCGGACCGCCGTAGCGCGGATCGTCGCATGTTTCGATAATCGGACGAAGAAGGCTGTGGAAGTGTCCGTTCTGGTAGGTATAGCTCGCGGCCGCTCCGTCACTGTAGGTTGCCTTAGTTAGGACTGCAAAATTGTAGGTGTTCCCTTGAAGGTTCCAGTTGTTTTGGTAGGTATAAGTCACCGACTGGATGGCGGGATTGCCGGGCATCCCGTCAAAGGCCTCAACTTTTACAATAAACTGATCAACCGTGAATTCATTTATCCTAGTGTCGTAAGGATCTTGAGGATTTAGTCGTAGTACGTTTCCGTAGGTAAGCTTTAGATACCTGCCGCCAGGCTCCTTGATTTGCGAGCGCCGCTTGAACGAATCGTGGTACGAATTGGAATTGTCAGTAACATCCTCGTAGCTGATCGTCGTGATTTTGCCGTAAGGGTCGATGATTTGGTCAGGCAGATATTCAGTCGCAATTGCCGACGCCCAGTGACCATATATATCCAGGTAGTGCCAGGTCCGATCGTAGGTCATGAACGTGACCTTGCCACCGTCTCCCAGGAAGATCGCTAGTTGCCCAACCCAATAGCCGATGTGCTCGGCGAGTCCAGTTGGAGGAACTGTTGCATTCAGATCAATAGTGCGACCATCCGGAAACATCATAACATTCTGGTGGCCGAGGTTTCCAATCCCGTAGCCATAATCGTAGGCAAACGTCCAGGCCCCGGAAGATGCGGGAACCTTGGAAGTACCATAGGAATTATAATATTGCGTTTGGCGGCTATTGTAGTAGCGCGTCCATTTCAACGGATACGCTCCAACGCAACCTGGAACGACGATGTCATCAACAACGCGCATCGCGTTGCCTGTGGAGGGGTCGTAGGAGCCTGCGGTCGTCACGTTTCCATTGAAAATACCGCTTGGTCCGGTCGGGTTCGAAGCCCCGGCCGCATCATCGGCACCCGTAGCGTCAATGCCGGTACCATCGCCCTGGGCAACGAGACGTGACGGGATTAAGAAAATCCCAATTACGACGACCAAAATGGTCGGCCCAGCGAAAACCGAACGAGCATAGTTTCTTTGCATAGGTTTGATTCCCGGGCCGCGATTGGAGGTCTTCTCGGCGTACGGATTAAGGTCCACTAATGCTCTACGGAAACTCGCAGACAAAGTTTGTCGGAGAATTCCGAAACGCGGGCGGGACGTACCGCCGGGTCGACAACCACCGCGGCTCGAAAAGAGGCCAAAACCGGCATAAAAATGAGGTTACGACAGGCTCGACTTTTTTCGCGAAACCCGCTACAAAGCCGTCTTTGATGGCGAGTACTGAGTCGAATGCGCGCCAGGCTCACGCGCCGGCCGAAGTGCCGGCAAAAAGCCGCACTGTGGGTCAGTCCCGCAGTGCGGTTTTTTTTGTACTGCTCCTGCGATCAAACCGAAGGCCGCGCAGCGACCTTCGTTCGTAACGTGCCAATGCGTTCCACATCCAGTTCAATCACGTCGCCCGCCTTCAACCAACCGCCCGCGTTCTCCGGACCCATTTCCAGGATGCATCCCATTCCCACCGTGCCGCTCCCGAGAAGGTCGCCAGGAAAAACATCCGCATCGCGCGACGCTTGCGCGATCATTCGCGGAAAAGTGTGAAAGAGCGCATTGGCGTTTCCGCGCGATAATTCGCGCCCGTTCACACGCGCGCGCATTTCCAGCGAAAATTTTTCATTGTCGATCTTGTCGGCAAATTCGTCGCGGGTAACGAGGACTGGGCCGACAGCGGTGGCGAAATCTTTCCCTTTCGCCGGACCAAGTCCCACCGCCATCTCGGCCCGTTCCAGATCGCGCGCGCTAAAATCGTTCACGATAGTGAACCCAGCGACGTGATTCCACGCGCTCTCGGCGCGAATGTTTCGCCCTCGATTTCCAATCACCAACCCCAGCTCAAGTTCGAAATCCAGCTCCTTTGAATCAGCCGGTGCGGAGATTTCCGCATCCTGGCCAACGAGCGAACTCGGATTCGAGAAATAAAAGACCGGTATTTCGTACCACGCTTGAACCATCTCCAGGCCGAGCCGCGCCCGAACCGTTCTCGCATGCTGCTCAAAGGCGTAGAAATTACGAAACGACGGCGGGCGCAGGATCGGCGGAAGAAATCTTTTCGCGCGCATCGTCTTGCCGCCCCGTTTCTGAAAAACACGGCCATGTTCCGGCCAGTCGCTGATCTTTCGGGTTAGCTCGGAAAAACGCAGCATGAGAAACGGAAGAAAGTAGGCAAGCGGACTGTTCGGGTTTGTCGAAACATGCTTTTCTCCAAAGAAGCTCAGGAACGCATGGAGATTCACCCAGTTTTGCGCATCGACTGCCACCGCCGCGATTGGCGTCGTGCTGTTCTCGGGAAGTATGGTAGCGAGACGCATCGTTAACCTGGGTTTGTTAGTCGCGGTTCCATGGTAAATCCCACGCTCAATTCTCCTCGTGGCGGTATCGTTTGAATTCCCGCCTTATCCTGGAATGGGCGTTGTTCATGATGATCGGTTAAGCCCCAGCACGGCTCGATGCAAAGAAAAGGTCCGCCGTCCGACCAAAGAGTAAGAAACGGCACTTCGCTTAGATCGACACTGACCGACCGACCGCTCGCCGGATCGCTATAAACAAATTCGCGTTTCGGTACATCGACAAGTTCCAAAATGTAGGAGCCGGGCAGGCGATCGCGGGCGAATGGCATTTCGCCGCCCGCGAAATCGATCTCCTCGATTTCGCCCGACAAATAATTGCCGGGCGACAAATAGCGGCGATACCTGCCCGGCGGCATTTTGAGGCGAATCGCTTCGAACGATGTCGCGGCAAAACCGGGATGCAATCCGAAGCCGACGTGCGCAGTCAGCTTCCGTTCATGGTTGGTAAAGTGAAACGTGGCGCTAACCTTTCCATTGTCGATCTTATAGGTGAGATCGAGAGACACATTCAACGGATAATCGGTTTTGGAAAAATCTTTCCGAGTAATCCGATACGTGATGGAGCCTTCGTCGCGCTTTCTTCGGGCGCGGTGCCAGATTTTACCTCTGAGAAAACTGTGAGTTCCTCCCTTGATCTCGTGTCCGCGATATAAACTACGCCCGTCCTTTATTCGGTGCAGATAATAACCCATCACCGTGGCGTGATTCGCCCATCCTTTCGCCGGAACGCTGATGTCGTTGTCACGATAGAGAAACCCAATCCATTCGCCGCTTCGGTTCCTTCTTGCGATGCTGATCAACTCCGCGCCCAGGCGCGAGACGATGATGCGCAGCCCGTTTTCCTCGTCGGTTAAGATGTCGATCCGCCGATCGTCTCGTTTATCTTCGCGCTGCGAAAACTTCATCGCGGCGTCCGCTCATGGGAACAAGCCGCGCGTGCTCTTGGCTTTGAGAACGCGCTCCACTCCGATGGCCATGGCCGCGGTGCGATGCGAAATCTTGTGTTCTTTCGCACGTCGGATGACCTGGCTGAAAGAATGTTCGAGGATGCGGAATAGTTTGTCGGTCACTTCCATTTCGCTCCAGAGGAAACTCTGCAAACCTTGCACCCACTCGAAGTAGGAAACGATGACGCCACCCGCGTTGCAAAGAATGTCCGGGATCACAAAAACTTCGTCCCAACGCGACTCCAGAATAAGGTCCGCTGCGGGAGTGGTTGGCCCATTGGCGCCTTCCGCCAGAATCCTGCACTTGAGGCTCGCGGCGTTCTTCTCCGTGATCACGCGATCGACCGCCGCCGGCACGAGCACGTCACATGGCATCGTCAGCAACTCGTTTGGATCGACATGATTGTCCTGGGCAAAGGCGCGCAGAGTTCCTTTCTTCAAAACATGTTGCTCCGCTGCGCGCACGTCGATTCCTTTCGGATCGTAAATCGCCGCGGTGTGATCGCTGATCCCGACGACTTTCACGCCGGTCTTCAGCGCGAGTGAAAGAGCTGCGACCGAGCCGACATTGCCGAACCCCTGCACAATGGCGGTGCATTTTTCCGGCTCCAATTTCAGCATGTCCATGGCGCGCTCGACTAAATAAACAACCCCGCGGCCGGTCGCCTCACGCCTGCCCTCCGTTCCGCCGATCGATACCGGTTTACCCGTCACGATCTCACCGACGGAGTAACCTTGATAAACTGAATAGGTGTCCATGAACCACGCCATGACCTGCTCGTTGGTTCCCATGTCCGGGCCCATGATGTCGGTGTAGGGCCCGACAAACGGAATCATTTCCTGCATGTAACGTCTCGACACGTTTTCTAATTCTTTGCGCGAGAGTTTTTGCGGATCGCAGGCGACGCCTCCCTTTGCTCCGCCATACGGCAAATTCGAAAGCGCGCACTTCCAGCTCATCCACATCGCGAGCGCGGCCGTTTCGCCCATCGACAATGATGGCGCAAAACGGGTTCCTCCTTTGGTGGGACCAAGTGTGAGATGATGTTGAACTCGATAACCTTGGAATGTCTTCGTGCTCCCATCATCCATGTGCACTGGCAGCGTCACCGCGACTGCGCGCTTCGGATACATCAAGCGATCACGCTCGTTTTTGTCGATCGCAAGATAATCGGCAATGACCTCAAACTGCGCGCAGGCCATCCGAAAAACGTCGTCGTCGTAAATATGCATGAGAGGCGGGCGAGAAATTTAGAGTATCCCGCGGAAAATTCAGGTGCTATTTGGTCGCGAATCCGGGACGCGTCAAACGCAAAGCCGCGAGCCAAGATCGACAATCACTTTGGAGTCCGTAACGTCCTTTTCCAGGAGCGTTTAAAAATGAAAATTGAAACTGTCGCCGTCCATGCCGGCCACGCTGTTGATCCTGCAACCGGCGCCGTCGCCGCGCCCATCCACCTCTCGACCACATTCGAACGCGACGTGGAAGGCAGTTATTCGCGCGGCTTCATGTACACGCGCAATAACAATCCCAATCGACAGGCACTGGAGAATGGCATCAGTGCGCTCGAAGGCGGCGCCGGTGCGGCCGCCTTCGGCAGCGGGACGGCCGCCGCCATGGCATTATTTCAGGCGCTCGCCCCGAGCGATCATGTGCTCGCGCACGTTGATGCCTACTACGGGACAACGCGGTTGCTGCGCGACCTTTTCCTGCGCTGGGGACTCGAAGCCGATTTCATCGACATGAGCGATCTCGGCGCGATCAAGAAGGCAATTCGTCCGAAGACGAAATTGGCCTGGATGGAAACACCATCCAATCCGCTTTTGAAGATTGTCGACCTTGCCGCGGTTGCGAAAATTATTCGCGAGGCTGGCGCGTTGTCTGTTTGCGACAATACCTGGGCACCGACGATTCAGCGGCCGTTCGATCTCGGCGCCGATCTCATTCTTCATTCCACGACCAAGTACTTTGGCGGCCATTGCGACGTGCTCGGTGGAATCATCGTCAGCAAGAACGACAACGAATTTTTCGAGCGTGTGCGCGCGATTCAATATTCTGGCGGCGCGGTCCCCTCACCTTTCGATTGCTGGCTGATCTTGCGCGGGATGCGCACAGTGCCGTGGCGAATGCGTGCGCATTCCGAAAACGCGATGAAGGTCGCCAATTTTCTCGGGCAACATCGACAAGTGGAACGCGTGCATTACCCGGGATTGCGCTCGCATCCGGGACATGACATCGCGACGAAGCAGATGTCGATGTACGGCGGGATGCTTTCGCTTGAAGTGAAAGGGGGCGCGAAGGCAGCCATGTCACTTGCGGCAAAAACAAAAATCTTTACGCGCGCCACCAGTCTGGGCGGTGTGGAAAGTTTGATCGAACATCGCGCGTCGATTGAAGGTCCCGGCACTACTTCACCGGAGGGTTTACTCAGATTGTCGATCGGTCTCGAGAACGCCGACGACCTGATCGAAGATCTCGATCAAGCGTTACGATAAATTCGGCGGTTGCAAGCGTCGCCGGACAAGATCGACAACGTCGTGCACCTCAGCGACGCGCAGCAAGTAAGCCACGCCGAAAAAGATGCCCGCGCCGCATGCGATCGTAATTAACATGACGAGCAGATTTACCAAAATCGGCGCGTGCGGATGAGTTGAAAAAAAGAACGTTGAGGCGAGCAAACAGATTCCGGCGAGCGCGGCGCCCGCGAGCAGCAGCTTGGCGAGTGTCCGAACCATCATGCCGGTCTCGAGACGCCCGGTGAAATGCCGCATCATGGAATAAAGAAAAAAGAAGTTTGTGATCGCGACCACGCTGGTGGAAAAGGCCAGACCGCGATGACCCCATTGCAGGTAGAAAGTTAGAAACCAGTTGAGCGAAAAGTTTATCGCGATGGACGACAACGTTACGAGCATGGGCAAGTATCGTTTGTTCAGCGCGTAGAACGCCGGCGCCAGGACTTTGTCGGCGGAGTAACCGGCGAGACCGATAGCGTAAAAGCGAAGTGCCCCCGCGGTTTGTCGCGTCGCCTCGGAGGTGAAGCGGCCGTGCTCGTAGATCAGGCGGATGATTGGCTCGGCCAGAATGATCAAACCGATCGCCGCTGGAATCGTGAGCAACAGCACAAGGCGAATGGAATGCGCAAGCGCGGAACGAAACCCGATCGTGTTGCCAACAGCGGCGCTGCGTGAAACCAGAGGCAACGTCACCGTTGCGACGGCCACACCAAAAATCCCGAGCGGCAATTGCATCAAGCGAAACGCGATGTTGAGCCAGCTCACGGGACCGTCACCGAGTCGCGCGGCGAAGCCGCTGTTGACCAGAACGTTTACCTGCACCGCGCTGGCAGCGATGATCGCCGGGGCCATTAATCCAAAGACGGTGCGCACACCTTCGTCGCGCCATTGAAAATCCGGCCGGTATTTGTAGCCGACACGCCGCAGCGACGGAAATTGCGCGACCAATTGCCATAAGCCGCCGATGAGCGTCCCGATCGCCAACCCGACGAGCGAACGCGGGCCGAAATGGGGATCGAGCCACCAACCAATCGCCACGCCGCCGATGATCGAGCCAAGATTGAAGTAACTCGACGCCATCGCTGGCGGGCCAAACACATTTCTCGCGTTCAGCATTCCCATGACGAGCGCCGCGAGCGACACGAGAAGGATGAACGGCCACATGATCCGCGTGAGTTGAATCGTGAGAGCGGTTTTTTCAGGAGACCAACTCCACCACGTCATCACTCCGATGAGCTGCGGGGCGAAGACGATGCCGAGCAACGTAATCGCGCTCATGAAAACGGCGGTGAGGGTCGCGACCTTATTGGCCAGGCTCCAGGCCGATTCATCGCCTTCGGTGGCGATTTTTTTTGAGAACGTGGTGATGAATGCCGTGGAAAGGGCGCCTTCCGCAAAAAGGTCGCGCAGCATGTTCGGCACGCGAAACGCCATCAGGAAGGCGTCGAGATTTCGTCCCGCGCCGAAGAGTCCGGCGAATACCTGTTCGCGGACGAGCCCAAGAATTCGGCTGCAAAGAATCGCAATCCCGACTACGCCGGTCGCGCGCGTGCTGATTCGCTGGTTTCCCGTAGGTGACATCGGCGAGAAAAATCAACCGAGTTCGGCTTTACGAAAGAGAAATCTCGCTACGAATTTTTGACGCTGGGAGAGAGGAACCGTTGAAACGCAAAAGAGGCGACAATGGCGATGATCGCCACCGTGATGAATGCGGCAATACGATAAAGCTGATTAAGACTGTCGAGATCGTGCAGAAATAATTTGGCCAGGGTGAAGCAGAGCAGCGCGATGGCGGCGAAACGCGCGGCACGAACCTTGAATGAGATCCCAATGACGAGCAAAGCAAATGCGAACAAGGCCCACGCGATCGTGTAGGTCATGTCCCGGGCAAAATTTCCACCGAACGAAAACGTCAGGGTCGGCCCGATCGAAAAATAATCGGCGATCTCGATGTTCATGAGCAGGAACAAGGTGATTCCTGCGAGCGAATAAAGGATGGCCGGCGCAATGCATTCATAATTCTTTTCGCGTGGCGGTCCGAAAAGGCGGGCGCTCAACCCAAAACAAATTGCCGCTGCGCCGTAGACATAAAGATACCAATTGAAAATCGGAACCTGGCTGCGCGGATGGTAGTGCAAGACCGCGGGATTGATCGCGAGGCGGACGAACGCAGCGCAAAGCACGATTAAGGCAACCGCGCGCAGCCGCCGGTTCGGGATCCAGCGAAAAAGCAAAATGAGAGCGAGGCCTTCCACCGCCCAGCCCAGCGTGATCCATTCACGCTCGAATTGAACGGGAAATACCAGACTGATGAACATCAACACCGCTGCGCCTTGCGTCGCGAGCCGCGAATCGCCGGACGCGAGTGGGACGCGTTCTTTTCCGGCAAGATAGGCAACGCCGATGGTTGCGGGCAGCGCAAAAGCGAGCGGCAACAAGCCTATCCAATCCTCGCCGAAACGCTCGACCACGAACTGGTAAACAAACCAAAACTGTAACGGCCCGGCGAAGGCGCCGATGAACCACGGCCATACCCGCTTGACGCCGCAAAAGTAAGGCCGTGACTGCAAACAGCAGAAAAAGCGCAACATACCAGGCGACCACGACGGCTGGCTCGGCCGTTAAGAACATCTGTTGATACCAGGCCCATTCCGCCAGCCACGTGAAAACAAGCGCACCGCCAATGATCGTTCCCAACGCCTCGGGCTTGGGCGTCGAGCGCGCCGTCACGGCAAGCGCGATCAGACCGGCATCGCCCAGCAGGAGCATGGGAAAGATGTAATCCCAACGATATCTAAACTGCGTCTCGCTTGTAAGAACGCAGAAGGCGAGCGCGGCGAAGCCGGTCACAGCGGTGGCCGCGATGCTCCAATTCTCGTCCGAGCGCGTCGCGCGCCGCGCGATACAAATCGCCAGAAATTGCGCTTCGATCGCAAGAAAAATGATCCGCGCCGTTTCCGGCCGCGTTGAACCAAAGATATCGGCGGCCCAACTGAACTCGATGATGACGGATCCGAACGCGGCGAGAAGAATAAGATAATTCCAACGCTTCAGCGCGCTCACCGCCGCCACACCGCAATTCAATATGCCGATGTAACCAAACAGCGCCGCTGGATTATCACGCCTCGTCCAGAGCAATGCCGGAGTAAGAAACCCGCCAACTATCGCGAGCCAGGCCGCGCTTTGGGCGTCGAGCTGCGTTGCGAGAACCAGCGCTGCGCCGGTGACGATCCACATGAGCACCGAAGCTGGGGTCAGCGCGATTAAGTTGTAGAACGAGTACGCGGCATAAATATCCGCATACAAAATGAGAATGCCGGTCGCACAGAGGCTTTGCGCCGGAACTCGATAACGCCTGACCGCCGGGAACAGCGCGATGATGATCAACAACGCTCCAATCATCGCTCCGGCGACGATCCGCATCAGCGGCGTGATCAGATTGTTGTCGAAGGCGTACTTAACGAAGAAGACAACGCCGAGGAAGAGGGCTAATCCGCCAATCCACGCGAAAAGTTTTACTCCGAGAATCGATTCCCAGTTAATTGCCGGCGGCGATGTTGTTGCAATCGGCGGCGGCCTCGGCGCAGGTGTTGGCGGTGGCTCTTGTAGGAATGCGGGAAGCGGCGGCGGAATTACGGGCCTTGGTGCCGTCGGTGCCGGACGGCTCTCGCGTTGCTCTTCTAATTTAAGAACCCGACGCTTTAACTCTTCGACACTCCATTTCAGCTTCGAAAACTGCGCTGCGACAACAATCGAGACAACGAGCGAGGCAAGACCCAAAAGGGCCAGGAGAATTATATCTTCCATTGTCGATCTTTAGTTCGAGCGACGATCATCAGCTCTCACAAGCCGGTTGGACAATCGATAAATTCAAACGGCACCCGGAATTTTTTCGAGAGATGCGCAGCGAGCGCTTTCACACCGAACGTTTCCGTCGCGTAGTGACCGCCGAGCACGAGATTGATTCCCAGTTCTTCCGCCGCAATCGCGGCCCAATGTGGCGCTTCGCCGGTGATGAACATGTCGATCTTGTCCTGCGCCATTTTGTAAATCTCCGAGCCGGCGCCACCGGTGATGATGCCAACGGAGTTCGCCTTCTTCGGACCGAAATTAAAAACCTTCACCGGCCCGCCCAAAACGTTTCTGAGTTTGCGAATCAAGACGTCACGCGGCTGCGTTGATCTCGCCTTTACGCCGATGAGACTCCCTTTCTCTTCGAAAAACGACGATGTGGATTTGAGTCCGAGCGCTTTCGCGAGTTGCGCGTTGTTCCCGATATCGGGATGAATGTCGAGTGGAAGATGCGCGCTGTAGAGCGCGATGTTTTTCTCCATCGCGAGTTTCAATTGTCGATGTAGTGGGCCGGTCACGGATTGCAGTCCGGGCCAAAAGAGACCGTGATGCACGAGCAAAAGATCGACATCTTTCTTTGCTGCTTCGCTTAAGACACGCGTCGAAACATCCACGGCCGCGCCAATCTTCGTGACGCTGCCGGAGTTCTGGATTTGGAGACCGTTTAACGCATTTGCCCAATCCTCAATTTCGCGAACGCGCAGATAGTCGTCCGTGTACTGAACGATCTTATCAAGCGAGGCCATGCGAAAATTGTAGCGGCGTTTGTGTCAAACGCCGAACCAAAAGACAGGCGCTTGGCACAAGCGCCTCTACACTGCAAATACGATAACAGGCTCAGCGACCCCGCGGACCTGCTGCGCCGGCAATTGCTCAAGTATCGATGGATCGCGCAGGCATTGCTGGACGGCGGCGGTTACGAGCAGAGGCCGACCGACGGTCTTCGTTAGGCTTTCCACGCGCGAGGCGAGATTTACCGTGGCGCCAATGGCGGTAAATTCGAGACGCTGCGGTGAACCAATGCTGCCCACGATTGCCGGACCGCAATGAATCCCAATGCCGATTTGCAACGGCGCACGACCGTGCAAATCCCGATTCAACGCTTCGACCGCTCGCAAAATTTCCCGGCCGGCGGCGACAGCTTCATCGGCGCGCAACGATTCGTGATCGCCCGCGCCAAAGATGGCCATGAATCCGTCGCCAAGATATTTGTTCACCATTCCTCCATATTGCTCCTCGACCACGCGAACACTTACGCGAAAGAAATCGTTTAGGATTTCGACGACATCGTGCGGTGAAGCGTTACTGGTGCGCGACGTGAATGACCGGATGTCCACGAACATGACCGTGACCTCTTCCTCCACGCCGGTCAGGCCCGGATCGCGCGCGAGGATTTGTTCGGCCGCGCGTTGACCGACATGCAAGCCGAACGTTTGTCGCAATTTCTCCTTGTCCCTTAATTCGCGCAGCATGTGGTTGAACTCACCGAGCAAGCGACCGAATTCGTCCGCGCGCGCCACTGGAAGATCGACATCGAATTTTCCGCGCGACACTGCCTCAGCCGAGGCGCGAAGTTGATCGATCGGTTTGGCGACCAGGTGACTTATCATAAGCGAGGTGAAAATTCCGACAGCGATTCCAACAACGCCGACAAAAACGGCGAACCATTCGGTGTTGAGCGCCAGCGAGCGCGGAGCAAACATCAGCAGGAGCAGCGCAGCGATTGGACAGATCGATGCGGATACGGCCCACATCACCCCGCGGCCACGCAACGAGAGCGTGAAAATATTGGGCGTGAGATCGGCGCGAGCATCGCGAAAGAACACGGGAAACAATCCCCAATGACTCGCCAGTTCGACCAGGAAAAATGTCTGCGTGACCGCGATGAAACCGGAAATGCAAAACGAGATCGGCAAATGCCGGAGCAATCGCGGATCGACCGAAGGTTGCAGTTGCGAGAGTGAGATGAGGAAAACAGGGATGCAAACAAACCAGCCCGCGCCACTGATGGCAGCGCCAAACCAGGGGAGATGAATCAAGCGCCGGCGCGCGCGGACCAGCAATTCGGCGCTGATGGGCGACCTTGTGCGCAGGCGATTGGCGACTGAACGCAAAAACCAGATGCGACCGAGCCAAAGCCAGACGCCGAGCGGATAAACAATTGCGTTCTGAATGGCGGTCGTGACAAAAAACCGATGTTTAAGCGCGGGCGTAAGAAGCGGTTCGACGATGACGGTGTTGTACAAAATGTTAAACGCGCTTCCGAGAATTTGCGGCACGAGCGGCGCGAGCGCGGTCAGAAGAAGCGCGTAACGGAGGCGTGACGCGCTTACTTCCGAGGGAGAGTCCATGGCCGAAAATAATCGAGCAGGATCAAATGCGCTTTCGCTCGTTCACAATCGCGCCGCACCTTCGAGAAATCGGTCAACGGCCCGAATTGAAATCCTGCGCTGAGCGGTTTGAAGAAATTGTCCTGATGACTCGGTAAAACGTATCGTGGATGCAATCGATCGATCGCCGCCGTGAGCCGCTCACGGGAATCGGGCAGAGCCACACCAAGAATTGCAAGATCGACATGTTCGTTAGGCGGAAGCACCGCTGGCGTTCCACCCGAATCGATAAAGATGCGTTGCCCGTCGATCTCGATCAGGAATGCGAGCGGTTCGCCGCAAACCCAATCGCCTGCGCGCACCGGCGGTCCAGTTCCTCGCGGTTCGCGGCGATTGAAGGGAACGCTCCCGAATACGCGATCGTGCGTTGCCGCAAATACGCGAACATTCCACGGTCCGATGCGCCGTGAAGCTCCGGGCACCACGACATTGCACTTTGCAGCCGGCGCGCCCGACCGTTTCGCCAACTCTACGGCAGTGGCAGAACCCACGAGACGCCCACCGGTTTTACGCATCACGAGCGGAACATCGAGCAAATGATCGAAGTGCCCGTGCGTAACCAGGACCGCATCCGCTTTTGCAGCGAGGTGCTTGATTCCATCTGCAATTCGCGCGGAGTCCGGCTCGATACGCGAACCGAGCAGGACGCTGGAAAGGCTGACACGTGAGAAATAGGGATCGACAAGCAGCGCATGATTGCCGGATTCGAATTGATAACCATTCGTCCCGAGATAGGTGATTCGAACTCCGTCACGCGCGGTAGATAGTGAATCGGCGACGATCAGTTGCGAGTAGGCTGCAACTCCCGCGCAAGCTGAGTGGACAGAGAAGAAAAGGAGAAGAAGCGCGCGTTTCACGGATTATCGAAGCGAGATTTGGAAATGGAACGAGTGGTTAGAACGTGCCGGAGGGAAATCGCCGTCACAGCAAACGCCAACGACGGAATCCATACCCAACGAACCTCGCTCAGAAGAACTAAGAATCCGCGCTCTGAAAAGAAATGAGTGCCAATTGGGGACATGGCAATCGGAGTAAACGGAAAGAAATAGCGGGTCGTATCGAAGGGCCAGAAAAATGGGATACCGAGACCAGTGCTGTCGGTCATGGCATCAAGCACGCCGTGTGATGCGGTTGCCAGAAATAAATACGTCCAGGCAAGGCTGCGGTTTATCGGCCGAGTAAGAGTTGGTAAAACGGAAAGGAAAGCAACCGTGGCGAGGACAGCGGCGAACGTAATTGAATGAGTGAATCCGCGATGACCCAGCAAATCGCCATAGTGGGCGCCAAAACGAGACCCGATGACGTCGATATCAGGGGCCATCGAGCACACGATGCCAAGAAGCATGACTCGGCGCTGAATCGCGTGTTTGGGAAAAGAAGTCGATAACGCTGCGGCCGCGACACCGTGAGAGATTATGGTGGGCATAGGTCAAATGAGACCAAACTCAGTCACGGCTGGTGAGCGAGCCTCCTTCCTTTTTCTTTTTTCCTACGTGGACTTAGTGATGAGCATCACCGCGCTGCTTCCGTCGTAAAGATAACCGTCTCACCATATTTCTTAACCGCGTGCATAACATCGCCTTCGTAGTAAACCCTTTTGCGAATAATGCGCTTCCCGTCCCAGTACCATTCGTAGGCTATGACTGCTTCTACAAATACCGCGTCACCGGAAGAACCTACAATGTGTATCCTGTCGTTGTCCGTCATCTCGTAATCGTATTCACGAATAGCCATCTTCCCTTGAAGCGCTCCTTTTGGTGCCCGTATGAGCAATTCAAGTTTAGGTCCATTCACCGTTACCGCTTCAATCCTCGAAGGCTCGCGATAAACGCCGTTAGGTATGGGGGTTCTGAAATCGCTTACGCAACTCATCAGCGAAGCCAGCCCGATCAAAACCCCGGTTGAACAAATGCTTTTCACGCCAAAGGGTTACCGAGGTTGGCCATAAGGCCCCCAGGCCTCGGCGGGGTTTCCGCGATACACCTGGCCAGTAGCCCAAAAATCGGTGGGCCCAGGAATGCTATTGCCCACTCGCATAGCATCACCGATACCATTCGAACCACGGTCGAATAATCCGGTAAGTATTCCGGTTACATTGGCCGCAATATCGCCTAGTGAATCGAAGATATGGTTAACAGTGCCTTGATTACGTTGCTCTATACCAAAGGAGCCGAAGTTTTTCCCATAAATATCAATCTCGTGATAAACTCCTCCTGCAAAGATCAGCGGTGCGCCAAGCAAGCCCAGCTGGCGCGCCATAGCAGCGTTGACCCCAGCATGCTCTTCGTGATAGCCATTCTGCTTTGCACTATCTGATGCGTAGGCAAAAATAGTCTTTACTTTTTCAGCTAGCGTTTGTGGCACTTTCATATAGCCGAATCCCGTGTCTATATTCACCCACTTTTCCCTAAATGTAATAATACGGAACAAAGTCGCGCCGTAGTCATCGCCTAGGAGGGACTTTGCGATCTCCTTTCCAACGTGGCCGATGCTTGCAAAGGCGCGTGAAGCAAGACTGCTTGTTCCATCTTGTTCGCCGTCTCCTGCCTGGTTCGGCAGCGTGGTTTGATCCTGACCCATGTTTGCCAGCGTTGCCGTGGAGGTACCCGAATTTCCGCCCACGGTCCCGCTAGGGTGCGAGTGGACGGCGTTGATATCGGCGATGGGCGCACCCAGAGCGCCAGAGTTTCCGAATATTCCGAGATTAGCGAAATCACCAGAAATGGAGGCCGTGAGTATCATTAGGCTGCCCGCCACAAAATCATCCTCCCCCATAGGGTCGCTTCCGGTGATCGGATTATGGGTACAGAAACGGAAAAGATTGTGCGGATCGCCGCCGTCGAATCCTTTGGGATCAACCTGGAAAAAGCGACCGAGTCCAGCGTGATAAGCGCGTTTGCGAAAGTCGTAAATACCAAGAGCGCTCAAGTACTCTCGCCCTTTGAACATGAATCGGTTGCCAAAATTACTCGCGGACCGCGGATTTGCGCCGTCCCCATCAACGATAGTCGCCGCTCCAAAGGCATCATAGGTGTATTGCTCGACAAGTGTGCCTGAATTATTGAGGAGAAAACGCACGTTGCCGAGCGCATCGGATTTGTAAAACAATTCGCCGTTGGCACTCGACCAACGGTAAAGAATCTCGTCGATGCCGATTCCGTATAGGTTGGTTGCGGCAAGAGCACCGTTTTCGTCCCACTCCGCAATCGGTCTCCAACCGTCATAAGTAAAAACTGTCGTCGTGCCGTCGATTACCCGTTTAACGCAGCGTCCCATGCCGTCGTAGGTGAAGGCCGCCGCGTGTTGATTGCCGCTGGCCAAGATTAAGCGGTTCTGCGCGTCGTAAGCATAAATCCAACCGTCGTAGCCGGTAAGATTGAAGTTATGGTCATAGTTAAGCGTTTGCGGATTCTGATTGACTGTTACCTGCGTGTATTGATTGAGGTTGTCACTGCCGTAAATGATGTCCTGCGTGAGGTTGCCCACACCGTCATATATTTTTGCCCTCGCTCGATCCACGACAGTGCACGTGTATTCGACCTTTTTTGCAGGGTTTTGCGGATTTGGATTCGGGCCGCTGACACCGGTAGCAGAGTACTTTGCCTCTATGAGTTGATTCAAAGAGTCGTACTTGTAAAAGTCGCCTACGCTGCTGCCCGTGCGGTAGGTGTCGCGAAGATTTCCAACAGCCCTGTATTCGTAGTTCATCGTTTCCAGAGCCGAACCGTTGAGGCCAGTCTGCGCGGCCAGAGTAGGCTGGTTCAGCGGGTTGTATTGGAAACTGGTCGCATCCTGCAGAAATTCTCCAACTCGTTGGCTGATGTTAGCGTTCGCATCACCGTAATGATAGGTGAAGGAATGCGTACTGTCGGAAATCTGCCATATCCCGTTGCGACTCGTGTATTGGTAAGTGAGCGCGTAATTGGTCGTCGCACCGGTTTTAACCAGCAGGTTCGTTCGGTTCCCATCAGCATCGGGGTCAGTCTGGACTCTATGTGTTGGCGACCCGACTTGTGGCAGACCAGTAGACGATTGCGCTTGCACGAGTGAGACATCGCCGCTGGCAATGTACCCATCGGCGGTTACATCTTCGCGAAAATTGGAACTGGTCACAGACTGACCCGATTGAGACTGGGTCTGGGTAACGTCGGCGGAGTTGACGAAGCCATTCCCCGTCGTATCGCCTAGAAGGACGCTCACCTGGACATAGACATTGCCGATGTTCGCTCCATCGGTTGCATTCCAGAGAGCGATAGTAATGGTTTGAGCGTTGGTAATTCCGGTAAGATTCACGACCACCGAAGTCGTGCCGCTACCGGTCGCACTGGAAACAGTGCCAGTGCCCGAAGTAACTGAAGCACCCGAAAACGTGACCGGCGACGCGAACGTGATTACTATCTGATGGTCCTTCGTGCCTCCGCCGCTACGGCATTCAATGCCTGGCGTGCCGGTAAGCGGAAGATCGACATCAAATGTGCCGGCCGAACCGTGTGTTTTGCGCGAAACAGCACTCAGTGGCTGCACTGGTTGCGCAGCGGGCTGGCCACCAATGCTTTGTTCCTCCCAAACTTTGTTGCCAGCATCGTCGTAATGAAATGAAACGACAGACCCATTAGAAGTAATAATGTTTAGCGGCCGACTGGCAGCATCGTAGGCCGTGGTAACGGCCGGACCGTTCGTGTTCCAAACTGCATTCGTCAGGCGTCCTCGATTGTCATATTGGAGTGTCTGTATTTCGCCGGCCGAATTGGTGTACGTATCCAAGTGGTTCGCAATATCGTAATGCCAGCTCTCAATGCGACGAGTGCCGCCGGCGTCGTCCGGATACTCGGCCGTGAGTTTACGGCTCAAGCCGTCGTAGGTGTAATCGTAGTGATGCCCCAGATCGTCCTTCATCTGCTTGAGGTTTCCCAACTGGTCGTAATCATAGGTCACAATATAATCGAGCGGATCATTTTCGTCCTGCCACCGAGTCATTGAGTAGAGCTTTCCCATTGCCGTGTAAGTATAGAAGCGCCTTTGATTGTCCACGCGTCGCTCCCACAACTTATTCCCGCCCACGTCGTAGAGATAGCTCACAGTGTGTCCATCGACATTTTGGTGTGGAGTACCCGGGTCATTGACCATCGCGTCATCGACAAACTTCAGGCGATTTTGCTTGTCGTAGTGCATCCTTGTAACATTCCCGTTGGGATCGGTGATCGTTTCGCGGTTGCCGTTGGCATCGTAGCTGTAGCGGGTGGTACCGCTTTGGACGTGAGAATCACCTGTCGCTGTCACGCTGATTGAACGGAGGTTCTCGTCGTATGAGGTAATGGTGGTTTTCCCGCCCGGCGAAATAGTCCGGGTCGGCTTTGCGTCAGTGCGTGAGTAATTGTCCGCACATTGTCCATTTTGAACGCACTGCGTGCGGTCGTCGTAATAGGTAATCGTCGTCCGCGGCGTTGTATCCCCAGGCGCGCGAACCGGGGTCGTGACCGTTCGCACGCGTTTATAGTCGTCGTAGGTGTACTCAGTGCGGTGGCCGAGTTCGTCCGCGGTCCATTGCAGGGTTCCATCGGCATTGTAGTAATTTTCTACATAGGTGCCGTCGGGGTGAATGAGCTTGGTCAACTGCCCGCGGAGATTGTATTCCGACACCGTTGTATACCTAGAATCCCCGGCCGAACTTCCGCGGCCGTCGGTTGTTTTCCAGACACGTCCAAACGAGTCGTATACATAACGGGTTGTGGGTGTCGCCGTGGTGTTGGCCGCGTCGAAAAACGCGCTCACCTGGCCCGGATGGGCCGAGTCGCCGTATTGCCACTTTTCGACAGAATCATCGCGCAGGGTATGCGTTAGCTTTTGGCCGAAGTTAGTGTCATCGTAGGTAAACTTCTCATTATTGTTGTCAGGATAAATAATTTTCCAGATTCGCTTATGAGTATCCCGATAGTACTTGTTAACGAAGCTGCGTCCGTTTTTTATGGAAAAGAGATAGTATGCGCTGTTATTATTTGGATCTTGATCGGTATCATCGCCATAGACGTAGTCGATCATCATCGTCGTCGGCCCATCGGCGGGAACCTCGGGGTATGTAACGCGCTGGGTGTTGCCGTTCAGTGGTTTGCAGTTGTACTGGGTTTTGTTTCCTTTCCGGTCGGAGACCCATTTTAGATAAAAGTGTTTATTAGCATCGTAAGCTTGACTGCCCGCCGCATTCCTGAAATCCGTAGTCGTTTCCAACCGATAACTATTGTAGGTGAAGGTGCGAATTGGATTACCACCGGTCGTTGGATTATCGCCGCGCGTCTCCTTCCGCACGTTAACGGCGTTAACGGTCATCGTGGAAACGGGTGTGCCGTTGGGATGTTTCTCACGCAGGAGTTGACCAGAAACGACTCCGCTCGCAGGTGGAGCGAAATCATATGCGATCTTCCACATTGGTCCGTCGAACATGGGATCAATGCATGAAGCGATCAGCGGTCGCCCATTAACATCGACATTATCCGGCTGGTACGTGTACGTCGCGTTCCAGAAGGAATTATTAAAGTAAACGACGCTAGTTAGAGTGGAATATCTCGTGCCATTAGGTGTGACATACGCAAGGTATCGATACTCGACCCTGCGTCCGTCGCTGCCGACGATATAATCGATAACCGTGTCTCCGGCTGGACCTTGTTTGTAGAATATCTTTATCGTCCGAAGCGCAGGTTCGGTTATGGTTGTACTGCCGTCTCCGGGACGAGTGATGATTGTCGCCTGGCCATACGGGTCGATCATCTCCGTAAGCGAAAACGCATACTGCGACGTGTAAGTTTTGTTGGAGCCACTGCCCGTAACTGTTGTCTGGATGTCTGCGTGAAAATGGACCCGACCACCGTCAGGCAGTCTCAAATAGCACTCCGTCTCTCCAGCGCCGAGCTGCTGCAAACGATCACGAACACCCGGAGCACCTCGGAAATTCGGATCGCTCGCATCGTTGTTACTAAAGATGATCCGACGGCCATCCGGGTAATTCACGGTGTAACTTGCCGGTCGCCCGATACCGGCGCCGGGGCCCGATTTAACTACCGTGACCGGATCGATGCTCCAGCCAAATGAGTGGTTCCAATTTCCGGCTGGCCCGAACGGCGTTGGCACGCCAGCGGTATAGCGGCTGTTCATCGTGCGGGTGAAAGCGAGCGGATAACTCCCCACTCCTCCAGCGATAACAAGGTCCGTAATCGAACGCGTCGCGTTCCCTGTGTATGGATCATATGAACAACCCGTAGTCACGTTTCCATTAAACTGACCTGAGGTTCCAGTTGGATTGTCGTTGCCCAGTTGGGCGGACGCGGTGCCCGCGAACAAACCGACCGCTACAACAACGCCGATGCTGATCTTAGAAAGTGTGTTCATGCTCTTAGTCAGCTGCGGATGGATACGGATTGCTTGCCGTGATAGCAGGCGGATTTGTCTGCGGGTTCTGCGAATCGAAAACCCACAATTGCAATCCCATTTCCTGAGAACCTTGCCGCAAAGCTATCTGATTCTTTCCAGGATCGTGACTCGCGATAAATATGAAGGACAACGTTCCGTTCACACTGATGACTAAGGAAGAAACTCCGCTACCAGCGGGAAGTATGGCGCTCTGAAGAAGCTGCCTGAGAAGTGGTGGCACGTTTTGAAGAATCTCCCCGACACCCGGAGTGACCAACGGGCCGCTAATCTGTACGCTGCTCGACGGAAGTATTATTCCTCCATCGAGCGCCTCAAGATTAACAATCTGAAGAGCCTGGCTCGTCGGATATTGGACGATGACCTGAACGACTTGATCGGGCTGCAAGCCGACAAGAGCGAAAATCCCATCGACACACGGGCTGATGACAGATACTGACTGCCCGGCCGGATCGGCAGGAAAGTAAGTGACTATTGCATAGGGTGGATTGGGAAGCGGCGGCGCATCCGGCGGCGTGGGCGTTGGCGAAGGCAGCTGCGCCAACCCAAGCGACACGGGTAAGGTAAGCGCACACAGAACGGCTGTGCGCCAAATAGATTTTAATTTCATCATAATACCTCCGGTTTGTAATTCGCGTCGCGAAGGCACCGCTTGCCCAAGCCTGGGGGACGGGAACATTAAATAATTTCCGTTATTTCGGAATATGCCGACGCGTCGGTCGTATCCGCCGCCAAAATTTTTCTGATTCCTTGTCCCTAGCGAATTTCGAAAAACATCCGTGAGCAAGTTTGCTTGACGAATTCAATGCGTCTTGTTGACTTTAGCCAACGTGGAATACACGGACGCACCGACGCAAGAGCAGGTAATCAGCATGGACACGATGCAGTGTCCGTATTGCGGCAAGACGTTGCCAAAAGACGCGCCGAAGTGCGACCAATGCGATTGGACGCGAAGCGAGACGCACACCGCGGAGGGTAAAGCCAGTGATGCGATGGCCGTCATCCTGAGCGTCATTCCAGGACTCGGTCATATATATAAGGGACACAAGCTGGCCGGATTTCTTTGGATGGCCGGGGCCATCCCTGCAGGCGCTCTAGTGCTCGTCGCCGCGTTCGCCTCAGCTGGTTTCGGTATCGGCCTCTTCTTTTTCTATCTGATCGCCTGCATGATCCACGTCTGGGCGATCGACGATTGGGTCGTGCCCCAAAAAGACGAGGGCGAGCAGTACTAAGATCGACAATCAGGCTTTCACCGCCGCGTAAATTTCTTCGAGAATTTCGCGCAAGCCGTAGCGGAACTTCCAGTTCGGATAATGCTGCTGAAACTTTCGCACGTCGCTGATCCACCAGATGTGATCGCCGATGCGGTTGGTTTCTTCGTAACTCCATTTTAATTTTCGCCCGCTAATTTCTTCGCAGAGATCGATTGCTTCGAGCATGGAGCAGTTGCTGTGACGGCTCCCGCCGATGTTGTAGACCTCGGCGACGCGCGGCGCGCGGGCGAATTCAACGAACGCTTCCACGAGATCGAAACTGTGGATATTGTCGCGCACTTGCTTGCCTTTGTATCCAAAGACGCGATACGGACGACTGCTCACGGCGCAGATCATTAGGTAAGACAAAAAGCCGTGCAGCTCCGTGCCGGCGTGCGCTGGGCCGGTCAAACATCCGCCGCGGAAAGAAACGGTCGGCATTCCAAAATAGCGCCCGTATTCCTGCACCAAAAGATCGGCGGCCGCTTTCGACGCGCCGAAGAGAGAATGTTTCGTGTGATCGATGCTCATCGTCTCTGAAATTCCGGGCTCGTATTCGTGACCAGGCTCGATCTCCCAGCGTTTATCCAGTTCGCGCAACGGCAGCCGGTTCGGCGTGTCGCCATAAACTTTATTGGTCGATGTAAAGATGAACGGTGCTTCCGGGCAAAACTTTCTCGCCGCTTCCAGGAGGTTGAGGGTGCCATTGGCGTTGACGGTGAAATCAGTTTGCGGATCGCGCGCCGCCCAATCGTGCGACGGTTGCGAGGCGGTGTGCACGACCGTGTCGATCCTTCCGCGATGCTGTTGAAACAGTTCACTTACTTTCGCGAGGTCGCGGATATCGATGTTGTGATGTTCGTAGGTGGGAATGTTTTTGACCAACTCGTCGCGTGTTCGATTTGTGGAAGCTTCCGCGCCGAAAAATTGCGCGCGCATGTCGTTGTCGATCCCGACGACGCGCGCGCCGTCACGAGCAAAACGCTTGACCGTTTCCGAACCGATTAGCCCGGCCGAACCTGTGACGATGATTGTGCGCATCTAGATAAAGTAAGATCGACAATCGATTGTCAGTTTTGCCCGAGGATCCAAGTCACATCGCCTGCGGTGGGGTTCACGCGCGCGGCCGGATAGCGTTCGTCGCCATCAAGCACCTGCTTAGTCAACTTGGCCTGCTTGCTTGCGTTTACGAGGAAACAAACTTTTCTCGCCTGATTGATGAGCGGAAAGGTAAAGGTCAATCGCCAGGCATTGATTTTTGGAACGAAATTCGCGACCACGCGGCGCGTGGTTTCGCCAAGCGCGGCTGTTCCCGGAAAGAGAGAGGCAGTGTGTCCGTCATCGCCCAATCCAAGCAGGATCAAGTCATGGCGATAAATTTGTTCGCCACGTTGCGTGGCCAGGACATCGATGCGGTCCTGATATTCCTGCGCGGCCAGTTGTGGATCGATCTCGCCACGCATCCGCATAACTGATTTCTCCGGAATGTTCGCCGGGATGAAAAGCGTCTCGCGCGCCATGCGGTAGTTGCTTTGCTCGTCATCCGGCGGCACGCAGCGTTCGTCGCCAAAAGTAATCAGCACCCGTTCCCACGGCAAGTTGCGGGCAATTCGTGCAACCTCCGAGTAAACCGGCCCGGGCGTATTTCCGCCGGAGAGAGCGATACGAAATTCGTTGCGCTCAGCCAGCGCATTGCGCGCAAGATCGACAATGAAATTAGCCGCGTCCTTGACGAAATCGTTGGTTCGAACAACCTCGCGACTCATGCGCGATCCGTTCAAACCGCGCAGTGCGATTGGCCGCGCTTCTCGAGATAGCGCTGGTGATATTCCTCCGCCCGCCAGAATGTTGGCGCGGGTTCGATCTGTGTCACGATCGGCCGACCGCCAAAGCGTCCGCTCTTTTCGATTTTTTCTTTCGCTGCTTCGGCGGCGGCCTTTTGCGCGGGCGAATGATAGAAAACGACGGACCGGTATTGCGTCCCAACATCGGGGCCTTGTCGATTCAACGTGGTCGGATTGTGGTTCGACCAAAAAACGTCGAGCAACTCGTCGTAGCTGATCTGCGCGGGATCGAATTGCACTTCCACCACCTCAGCGTGGCCGGTTTCATCCGAGCAAACATCTTCGTAGGTCGGGTTTTCTTTTTTGCCGCCGGCATAGCCAACAGCGGTTTCGGTGACGCCTTTCAACTTGCGAAAGGTTTCCTCAACGCCCCAAAAACATCCCGCCCCGAACATCGCTTTTTCCGTGCTCATACCTGGATGATCAAGCGGAAATGAAATGCGCGCAAGACAGAGACGTCTCCGCCCTCTCGGCAGGGTAAAATTGGCTTTACCTAGCGGTTCGCGATGCTCCATACTTCGCGCCGCCACCTTAACCGTGTCGTTTTATGGGTCATCGAAAAGTCGCTAACGCGCTCTTTGCGCTCACTGTGTTTGTCCTCACCTGGGGCTTTAATCTCCGCCCAATCCGCGGCCAGGATGGTGCCGATGGTGCGGCCGGCAATTTTCTATTTTCAATCGACGACATCAGCTACTTCGCGATAGGCGTTCACGGTCCTGTTAACGGAGATGATGGCGGCGACGGCTTCCTTGGCGGCAATGGTGGCAACGGCAGGGCCGGTATCTTTTTTCTTGCCGGACGCGATATCAGCCACGGCCTGCTGTTAATTGCTGCCCCGGTCACAGGGGGTAATGGGGGTAATGGCGGTGGCGGCGTTGGTGGCGGCAACGGTGGCAACGGGGGTGCCGGTATCTTTTTCAGTGCCGGCCGCGATATCACACATGTCGCGCTGCAAGTTTTAGCGCCTGTTACAGGAGGCAATGGGGGCGACGGCGGCAGCGGCTTCGGTGGCGGCAACGGCGGCAATGGTGGTTCCGCCATCTTTTTTAGTGCGGGCCGCGATATCACACATGTCGCGCTAGAAACTTCTGCTCCTGTCACGGGAGGTAATGGAGGCAATGGGGGCGACGGCTTCGGTGGCGGCAACGGTGGGGATGGTAGTGCCGCCATCTTTATTAGCGCTGCCCGCGATGTCAGCCGTGCCGATCTGATAATCTCTGGCCCTGTCACAGGCGGTAATGGGGGTGACGCCGGTGGCGGTTTGTTTGGCGGCAATGCTGGCAATGGCGGTGCCGGTATCTTTGTTAGTGCCGGCCGCGATATCAGTCATCTCAAGCTGAAAATTTCTGACAGTGTCGCGGGAGGCAACGGGGGCAACGCGGACTTGGCCACGTTTGGCGGCAGCGGCGGGAATGGCGGTGCTGGTGCCTTTGTTAGTGCCAACGGCGATATCACAGACTTCAAGCTAAAGAATCTCAGTTCGATCACGGGAGGTATGGGCGGCAATGGCGTAACCGGCGGCAACGGCGGGGCAGGTTTTTTCCTTGATGCCAGGGGTAATACCAATATCACCGGTGCCACAATCAAAAATAAGGGCCCCGTGACCGGGGGTAGCGGAGGCGATGGTGCAGGCTTTGTCAGCGAAGGCTCCGCGAACGGTAGCGGCGGAGACGGCGGTAACGGCATTGCTCTGGCCGCGACCGGCAACATCACCAAGGTCATCCTAGAAAATTTTGACAGCATCACCGGCAGTAACGGCGGCGGTGCAACCGGTCCAACACCCGCGCCAACTATACCTCCAGAGCTTCCAACCCAATTCGGCGAGTCTCTTCCAACAGGTGGCCAAGGCGGCAACGCGGTTAGTTTTAACTCTAGTGACGGCGATATCGGCGATGTCTTCGTGAAAAATTTCGGGACGATCACCGGAGGCAACGGTGGTGATGTGAGTGGCGGTATTTCCGGCGGTGGCGGCGGGCAGGCGCCAACACAAACCGACGTGGGCGCTGTCGGTGGCGAAGGCGGGAACGGATTTATCTTTGAAGCCGGTAATGGCAATCTTAGTAACCTGAGGCTGCTAAATTTCGGTCACATCGAAGGAGGCGCCGGCGGCAGTAGCGCGAATGGCCCAGATTCTAGTGAAGGTGGCGCTGGCGGTAATGGCGTTCTCTTTGAAGCCGGCGGGAATATCGACAACATTTGGCTGAAAAACATCAGCGCCATCACAATTATAGGCGGAAACGGCGGGAGCGTCGTCAACGGCGGATTTGACTCGGTCGCAGGCAATGGCGGTCACGGAGTCGGCTTCATTGGCGAGGGCGACATCACCAACATCAAGCTGGTAAATCGCGGCACCATTATCGGGGGTAATGGCGGGGACATCACTAGCGACTTCGACGACCCTAAGGCCGGAAGAGGTGGCGACGGTATTGCCTTCATCACTTCCAACGAAAACACGTTTCTTGGAAGCATTAGTAACATCACCTTAATCAATAAGGAGAGGGGCGTCATCACCGGCGGAAACGGCGGCGAGGCCGATTCATTTACCACAGGTAATGACACTGATGATCCCCGCGGTGGCAATGGCGGCAACGGCATTACTTTCAGCACCGGCCTTAATATTACTGACGATGACGACACTTTTCCGCCAGATGAAACCGCCGACGATATTAGTCACGTCAAACTGATCAACAAAGGCGCGATTACAGGCGGCGACGGTGGCGGCGCCTCAAATTCCTTTGATGACACCGGTGATGACGATGCGGGCAGCGTCGGTGGGAACGGTGGGCACGGTGTCCTGTTCATCGCCTACCAGGGCAGTATTACTGATGTCACTCTGATAAATTGCGGGACGATCATAGGAGGCAACGGGGGCCCGGCCGAGAATGATGAGATTAATACGGGGGGCAACGGCGGCTCGGGTGTTCAATTCAACGCCAGCGACGAGCTCATTAATATTAGGGTGATAAACTACGGTTCGATCACCGGAGGTGAAGGTAACGACCCCGGTGGCGTTTTCTTCGACGAAGATGGCAATGAGGTAGTCTTCGGCAATGGCGGTGACGCGCTCTTTTTTGTCGCGCGAGGAGATAGCAGCAGCAACATCGTCGTTAATAATTTTGGCTCACTTACTGGCGGTGATGCCGGCGATGGCGGCGAGGCGGGGGCCGGTCTTCATTCCGAGGTGAGTAATCTCACCCTCAACAACTGGGGTAATGTCTCCGGCGGAGCAGATGGCCTGGATCCAATCCCGTCAGCGATCAAGATCGTGGCCAACAACAATACCATAAACTTGCGCGGATTTTCCGTGATCCACGGCTTGATTGAAGCGGACGACAGCCCGGATCCTACTACCAACGTTCTCAACATCGCGCTCTCCGGCGTCAGTCGGGGAGCGGCGGCAGCGTTGCGCGCCCAACTGACTTTGGCGGGCGATCTCAACGGCACTCCGAGCACCGACAGCTTCACCTTCCGCGGCGAGACGTATCAATGGAAGGAGATCGTGCTTGCGCTGAATACAACCTCCTATCGGCAACAGGGGATCACGCCCAACCAGAAGTCGATCGGCAGAAACCTCGACCGTTTCACGTCCACCCCATCGGACGACATGCGCAACCTCCTCGCGGCGGTAGACATTAGCGGCAACGTCCCCCGGGCATTGGAGCAACTCTCTCCGCAGCGTTACCAATTCTTCAGCGACATCGCTTTTGCTCACGCCAACTTCAACACCCTGGAGATCGACGATCGCTTGAACAACCTCCGCTCCGGCAGCGAAAGCATTGACGCCCGTGGCTTGTCGATTGCCTCTGCGATCGAAAGGAAAGTAGGTTTTGGAAGGAATATCACGCTCGCGCTGCAGAACCCGAACAGAGATGGACCTTGGATAAGCCAGGACCCCAGCAAAGACGGCGGCAAGACCGTTCTCGAGGCGGAAACTCCGCCAGAAAGAGAGAGACGTTTCGGAACGTTCATCAGCGGCAACATCGTTAGAGGCGACATCGATGGGCACGGTGGCGATCTCGATGACCCCAACTTTACAACCTCAGGGTTAATGGCCGGCCTCGACTACAAGATTACGCACTCGTTCGTCGCGGGCTTGCTCTTTAGCTACGGACATACGAATGCCGACTTGGATGCGCGCGGCAGCGACGCAAAAGTAGATACGTATACCGGCGGCGTTTATGCCGGATACCAACATGGCAACTGGTACGGAAACGGGGTCGCCACTTATTCGGCCAACAATTACGACAGCCACCGGGTGGTTCTTCCGTTCCTTAATTGTCCGCCCATGGAAGACCGGATCGCCCGCGGCCATACCTCAGGCAACCACTTTGCGGTGAATATCGACGGCGGCTACGACTTCCACACAACCAAGCATCTGACGCTGTCTCCCACACTCGGTCTGCAGTATGTGAACCTGGACCTGGATGGCTTCAACGAAACAGAAGCCGGCGCGGCGAACCTGGCTGTCCATAGCCAAAACGCCGACTCGCTCCGGTCGCGACTCGGTGGTCGCCTCGAATTCCGAAAAGCTGTCAACCGTTGCATCGTGCTTGCATTGGAAACGCGCGCCGCCTGGCAGCACGAATTCCTCGATGATAGCCGATCGATCACTTCCGAGTTTATCGGCGCAGGACTCGGCCCCTTCTCCGTGCAAACCACAAATCCTGAACGCGACGCGGCGTTGTTAGGCACCGGCTTCAACACTACCTTCCACGGCTTCCTCACCCTGTTTCTCGATTACGACGCCCAAGTTGGCCAGGCCAATTATTTGGAACAAGCCGGCCGAGGCGGGGTCAGAGTAAACTTCTAGCTCGTTACCCTCCCGCGACAGAAAGCTGTCAGCGTTTAGCAATCGATTGTCGATCTTGCGAATTTTTTTCAGGCAAGATCGACAATTCCTTCACCCACATCAGCTCGCAGGCGCCGTTGCCGGTGTCGGTGCGACTCAAGGAACTGCGCCAGGATGAAATGCCCGGGCCGCTGGCTTCGACGAGTTCGCCACTGAGGTGAACGAGCGCGCCTTCGCGCAAAGATTTGCAACGCGACGCGACCGCGTTTGTCGCCGGAATAATGTGCACGTTTGTGCTGTGGGAGATGATTTGCTCTTTCGGAATCGGCGGCTGACCCGGATACTCGTACCAGTAAAATCGTGCGCTTTGAGAAATGCGAAGCTGATTGAGCACGCGCTGATCCGACATCGGTCCCCAACCGAGCGCGAGATCGACTGGCACCAACGCCGCTTGGTTACCGTAACGATAAGTCTTGCTGTGTAATATCCGCGCATCGATGGAAAAAATGGCGAGCGGTTTCAAACGAAACTTGGCGAAGGCGAACGCCGGTGTGTCTTTCGGCAGCATGATTTGGCTCGGCTCGTCCGCGATCAACACGCCCGGCGGATACGTGATCGGCCGGTGCAAATACCAGTAGGCAAAGCACGCCAGGACGACGGCGAGAACTGTGGCCCAGAATTTCACGAGCGATTGTCGAACCTAAGAGCAGATTCGATGCTGGAGGGACGACCTCTGTGTCGTCCCAATTATTTGGGACGCGACGGAGCGCGCCCCCTCCATTTACATCACCATTCCGCCGTCAACACACACAACCTGGCCAGTAATATAGTTTGCTTCAGCCGAAGCGAGAAAGGCAACCGCGCTTGCGACATCTTCCGGCGTCCCAGTTTTACCAAGCGGAATTTGCGACTGAATTGTCTTTTTGATTTCGTCGGACAATCCCGCCGTCATATCCGTGGTGATGAATCCAGGCGCCACCGCGTTGACTGTGATATTGCGACTGGCCAGTTCGCGCGCGAGCGATTTTGTTAGGCCAATCAATCCTGCCTTGCTCGCCGCGTAATTCGTTTGGCCCGCGTTCCCGATTAATCCGATCACCGAGGTGATATTAATGATGCGGCCGCTGCGTTGTTTGATCATCGCGCGCATGATCGACTGCGTGAAATTAAAGGCACCGCGCAGATTCGTGTTGATGACCGTGTCCCAATCTTCGACCGACATGCGCATGGCGAGCCCATCGCGCGTCACGCCTGCGTTATTAACCAGGATGTCGATCTTGCCGAACTCTTCGAGGATCTGCGCGCCGATTTTTTGCACCGCCGCATGATCGGCAACATCGACTGTGTAATGCTTTGCCGCGTTCGCGCGCAAGGCATTGATTTCATCGGCGGTCTTTTTCGCATTCGCTTCCGTGCGACTCACGCAAGCGACGCGGGCTCCTTCACTCGCAAGCCGCACCGCGATCGCATGCCCAATCCCCCGCCCCGCTCCGGTCACGATGACATTCTGGTTTTCAAATCTCACGTCGCGCATCCTGCGACGATCTGGCCGCTCCTGTCAACGCACACGACGTGCAGCACGCCGAGAGATTGAAGCTCGGCCTTTACTCCTGGCAGGTGCCCTTCTCTTCTTTGCTTTTGCACTGCTCACAAAGCTGACCGGTGGTCGGCTTGTAGGCAGTAGCCTGAACATCGCTTCGCATTACCGGGTAATCACTACAGTCCTCGCACCAATGCCACGTATCATGACCTTTCCTGCGTTTGTATAACCTCATTCGCGTCCCTTCTTCCTTGCCCGCGTCGCGATCGACCGAACCCCCTTTTATTTCGTCCATCTACAACTCTCTACGGGAACGGTGAGATAAAGTTTTTGAAAGCCTCGACAAATCAGGCCTTTACCCATTGCCGATTGCGCGCGCTGCGGCCAATTGCCTCGAGCACACGCTGAGTTTTCAGAGCGTCTTCAAAATTCGCATAGACAGTCCTCCGTCTTGCGACAGCCTTCACGAAATCAGCGATAGTGTGAATGAAGGTGTGTTCATAACCAATAATGTGACCGGGAGGCCACCAGTTGCTCATGTAGGGATGAGTCGGCTCGGTCACAAGGATGTCGCGGAAACCTTGTCGATCTTGCGGGTCGCTCAGGCTGAAAAATTTCAAGCGATTCATTTCTTCGAGATCGAAAAAGAGCGAACCAGCGCTGCCGTTGATCTCGAGCGTAAGCGAATTCTTTCGGCCGGGCGCGAAGCGGGTGGCTTCGATTGAAGCAAGCGCGCCGCTTTTGAAACGACCAATCGTTGTCACGGCATCATCGACTGTGACGCGGCCGCGCGGACGTTGCTTCACGAAAGTCTTCATCGCTCCGCAAACTTCTTCAAATTCGCCGACCAGATAGCGTGCAAGATCGACAATGTGCGATCCAATGTCGCCGAGCGCGCCTGAACCTGCTCGATCTGATTGCAATCGCCACACCAGCGGAAACTTTGGATCGACGATCCAATCCTGCGCATAACGCGCGCGAAAATGAAAAATGCGGTCACCGATTTCGCCGCGCTCAATCATTTGCTTTGCCAGCGCGATTGCGGGGATGCGCCGGTAGTTGTGGCAGACCATGTTGACGACACGCGCCTTCTTCACCGCCGCAACCATTCGCTTCGCTTCGACCACACTTCGCGCGAGCGGCTTCTCACATAGGATCGCTTTGCCCGCGTTCGCCGCCGCCACCGCAATCTCGCAGTGGGTGTCGTTAGGCGTACAGATATCGACGATGTCGATCTTGGGATCGTCGATGACACGTCGCCAATCGGTCACAAAATTTTCCCAGCCCAGCTTGATGGCAGCTTTCGCGACCGCGGCGCGATTCCGGCCACAAATTGTCTGGAGGCGGACGTCGGCGGGCAGATCAAAGAAGCGAGAAATCTGTCGCCAGGCATTGGAATGCGCCCGGCCCATGAAATCGTAACCGATCAAGGCGACATTGAACGTGCGTCTCGTCCCTTTCATGCGGAGAATGAGTTAGTCTTTGCCATGAAATGTCCGTCCTGCAATGCGCCATTCTCGGCGCCTTTGCCGCAATGCCCAAAATGCAAGATGACGTTGCGGCGTTTGGACATGAAGTTTGGCGCGCTCCCACTCCATTCACGCTTTCTCACCGATCGCACCGGCCGATTACCTTTGCGCGCGCTGGCGGACATTCGCGACCTTCTGCGCCTCTTTAACAGGAAATTTCCGCAGTCATTGTTTTCTGTTTTTTTTACCGGCGCAGTCCAAGGCGGCACGATTTCCGAATACACGTTCTGGCTGGCCAATCGCGCGCGCTTCAGCTCGCTGGAAGCAGTCGAAGGCGAAAACTTCGATTTGCTGCTCGGCATCGATACCCATGCGCGTGCCGCCGCGCTGGTGATCGGATACGGGCTGGAAAATTATGTGACCGAGCGGGATTTGCAGCGCGCTTTGGCAAAAAGCGCGAGCGCCTTTTACGCCGGGGATTATGTGCGGGGAATTCGCAGTTGCGTCGAGTTCATGACCAATCGCATGCGCGATCTCGTAAAGGCGATCGAAGACAAATCACCATCGAGCTCGCCGTTACCGATCAGCGCCGGCGAATATTAAAATATGAGCGGCATCAAACAATCGGCACCCACCGCGCTGTCATTGTCGATCTTGTTTGTTTTGTTCGCGTCCACTTCGCTCGCGCAAACGGAGACGCCGGCACCGGAAGTTCCGAGCGAATTTGCCCGTGCGCAACGCGCTCCATCGAAACCGATACCGCTGGGCTGGAAGATAACGATCGTTGCAACAGGATTCGCGGTCGCGGCCAGTGCGCTGCTCTTCTCGCTGCGGGCATGGCGTTCATCGAACCTTTTCGATCGCGAATATCGTTTTCCGGCGGTGAAAAGCGCGGCGCTTCGTCTTGGCGCGAACAAGTCAGGCGGTTCCATCGGCGCGGTCGACTTCAGCGATCGCGCCGGCCCAATCAGCGATTCAAGTTCCGAAAACCTTTAGGAATGCGACTTCAATCGCGAGTGCTTCCTGAATGTTCCGGCCGAGATTGTTCCGCATTTCTTCGAGATGCCGGATACGCCGCAGGACCTCCGCCGTTGAAAGTCGCGAGGCCAAAGCAGTGATTTCTTTTTTTGCGGATGCCAAGTCGCGCCGGTCAACTCCGGTTTTTGCGCGCAGGACATCGGACCACCAGACAAACAAAGTTTCAATAAGACCGGCGCGCCTTTGCAAATACTGACTTTCGGTGAGCGCTTTGTAATAATCTTCGCGATCTTCCAGCCACGCACCGTCGGTTGAATTCTTGTAGCGAGTCTCCTCCTGTTTCAGGGCCTCCGCGTTTTCCTCTTTGATTTCGTCACGGATGCCGCCGAGCAATCCCTGCAGACCCTGCGCAAGTCCATAGGCGTGTTGCACGCTCCAGGTTTTCTCGTTAGCCGCCGCGCGCAACAACTCGACGAACTCATCTTGTTGCTCCGCTGGCTCTACATTCACCCCCGCGAGCGGAATGGGAATGCAACGGGAGAGAATGGTATCGGGAAGAGCTTCTGGTAACGCGCTCAACAAAAGCAGCAGCGAATTTTCCGGTGGTTCCTCGAGCGTTTTCAAAAACGCGTTGGCCGCTTGCGGCTGCAACCGGTCCGCCTCGGCGATAATCGCAACTTTGCGCCGGCCCGGAGCGCTCGCACGCATTTGCAAGGAGTGCTCCAGATTGCGAATCTGCTCGACCACGATGCGGCGCGATTTTGACTCCGGCTCCGCCACGAAAACCTCGCGGGCCGCGGTCGAAAAAACGTCGCTCGCTTTGGTGCCGTTGACTGCGCTCGTAATCTCAGCGGCCAGAGAGCGTTTCCCGCTGCCGATCGGACCGGAGATCAAATAGGCATGAGCGAGACGATTTTGTCCCTCGGCGCGACGAAGAAATTCCAAAGCTGAATCACGCGTAAATGCCATCGGACAATTTTAGGGTTTGGATTTTGAATTTTGGATTGCGAGTTGTTTCGCAAAGCGCTCTGAGACAATTCGCCAGATGTCATTATCGATCTTATCCGGTGCTTCGTTGCCGTCGATTAACACGACTCGCTTTGGCTCCCGTTTGGCAAGCTCGCGGTAGCCTTCTCGCACTCGCTCATAGAATTCGGTCGGTTCCTGTTCCATGCGATCAGGTCGACGAATCGTCTCTTGCATCCGCGCATGCGCTGTTGCCGCGTCGACATCGAGCACGAACGTCACGTCCGGCCGGCAGTCGCCAACGGCAAAATCGTTCAACTGCTCAACGAATTTGCGATCCAACTTTCGCGCGGCGCCTTGATAAACGGTCGTGGAGTCATAGAACCGATCCGAAATAACACAAAGGCCGCGCTCCAGCGCCGGTTTGATTTTCTCGCGCACGAGTTGGCTCCGACTGGCTTCAAACAAAAGCAGCTCCGTTTCCGCCGTCATCCCGCTGCTTTGGGGCGCGAACTGAAGCAGTTCGCGAATTGTTTCCCCGATCGGCGTGCCGCCCGGTTCGCGCGTGACCAGAAAAGGAATGCCAAGCGCCTCCAGCCGCGCTGTCAGCCGCTTCACTTGCGTGGATTTTCCGCAACCTTCCGTTCCTTCAAAAGTAATGAATGGCAAGCGAGTCACGATCTCACTTGTGCGTAGAGAGCAGGTTTTTCAAGCTCCAAATCCCAAACCCCAAGTTCCAGAGAAGCACCAAGAACCAATCTGCAAGAGCTTTCCAGGCGGTAAGCCCACTTGGTTATTGATGATTGGATATTCTCTGGGTATTGGAATTTGGAACTTGGTATTTATGAAATCGTTTTGGCTCGTGAAGTCGGAGCCTTCTTCCTATTCCTGGCAAGATCTCAAGACTGACGGTAAGACCAGCTGGACGGGCGTTCGCAACTTTACGGCTCGGAATAATCTGCGCGCGATGCGCAAAGGCGATGACGTTTTGTTTTACCACAGTGTGGACGAAAAAGCGGTCGTCGGGATCGCGCGGGTCACGCGCACGGCGTATCGCGACAACACGGCCAAGGAAGGCGATTGGAGCACTGTCGATCTTGCCCCGGTCAAACCGTTGCGTCGGCCGGTGACATTGGGTGAAATCAAAGAGAATCGGCAATTGAAAAATATTTCGCTCGTCCGCCAATCGCGCCTCTCCGTCATGCCCCTTACGGCGAAGGATTTCCAAGCGATCCTGCGAATGAGCAAATAAACGCTTTTGCGCTTGTTCGCGCCCTCAGCCGGTCGAAATTTCCGGGAATGACTTCAGTGGCGGCAACGCAATTTTTGCCGGTCGTGGCGACAGCGGGCGGGACCAGACATTCTCTGGTCGTCTCGATCCACGATGTCGCGCCCTCGACTCGCGAGACAACCGAGAAAATCGTTTCCGAACTGGCCCGACGTGGTGTCCGCACCTGTTCGCTCCTGGTGGTGCCCGATTATCATCATCGAGGGGCGTTCGCGGAAGATCGACAATTGGTTTCGTGGTTGCGCAACCTGGAAGCACAGGGACACGAGATCGTCATCCATGGATATTTTCACGAGCGGCCGCGCCGCGTTCGCGAAAGTCTTCGCGATCAGTTTATCACTCAAATCTACACCCAGAGCGAAGGCGAATTTTATGACCTCCCGTACGATGAAGCTTTTCGGCGGATCACATGCGCGCGCGATGAATTTCGAAATGCCGGCCTGTCGCCGCGCGGATTTGTTGCGCCGGCTTGGCTGCTAAATTCCGAAGGCGAGCGCGCGGCGCGTGACGCGGAAATGGAATACACGACGCGTTTGACCTCTGTTCAGGACCTCCGGTCGAATGAGATTTTTCCCGCGAGATCACTCGTTTACAGTGTGCAATCCCAATGGCGACGCCTCACGAGCCTGGCTTGGAACGCGACTCTGGCGCGGTTGATGAAGGAAAATCAGCTTATCCGCCTGAGCATTCATCCGCCCGATTATGTTTATCCCCTCATTTGGCGGCAGATCGTCGATCTTATTAGTGCAATGAATGGCGTGAGAACATCGACCACCTATCAGGACTGGATCGGGGAGCAAAGGACGCAGCGGGCCGCGAATTAAAATGAGCCGTTGCGATCTTCACATCCATTCCCGCGCCAGCGCGCGCTCCGAGGAGTGGCTCTTCCGGCGCTTTGATTTTCCCGATAGCTTTTCCGATCCACGCGATCTGCATCGCCAGCTCATCAAAAAGGGGATGGATTTTGTCACGATCACGGATCACGACACGATCGATGGCTGTCTCCAAATCGCAGATCTGCCCAAGACATTCTTGAGCGAGCAGGTCACGACTTATTTTCCTCAGGACCAATGCAAGATTCACCTTCTGGTTTGGGGAATCTCCGAGGCGCAACACGCCGAAATCGTCGCCGTCCGGGAGAACATCTTCGATCTGCAACAGTATCTGCAAAAAGCGAAGATCGCGCATGCTGTTGCGCATCCGCTTTACAGCATCAACGGCAAGCTTGAGGCGTCGCACCTCGAGCGGTTGATCCTGCTCTTCAAAAACTTCGAAGGCATCAACGGCCTGCGCGACGCGCTTTTGAGCGAACTGGCGCAAAACCTGTTCGGACAACTCACGGCCGACAAGATCGACATCTACGCCAACAAACATAATCTCGCGCCGACTCATCCCGAACCGTGGCGAAAAATTTTTACGGGGGGATCGGACGATCACGGCGGCAAATTCGTCGCTTCCGCTTACACGGAAACGCCGGCCACCAAGTCGGCGGCTAAATTTCTAGCGCACGTGCGGGAAGGGAATTGCACGGCGCGCGGAGAAGGTGGAACTCCCCTCGCCTTGTCGCACGGTTTTTACAACACCGTCGGAGCTTTTATCCAGGAGCGCTTCCATGAAAAGCTTGGCCCGAGCGCGGCTCTGCTCGAGAAAATGTTCTCGCGCTTCATGGAAGGGCGGGACCCGACCGAGTTCACACTCGCGGAAAAAGCCAGCTTCGTTGCGCAGGGAGTGTTGTCGGGAAAAATCTTCGAACTAGTCAAACCGGCGAACGTTTCTCTTTGGAAGGAACTTTCCGGCTACTTCTCGCGCCCGGAAGTGAAGGAGAAGCTGGCGCAGGAACTGAGCGGCGTGGCTGAACCTGAGCGGCGCACATTTCTGATGGCGAACCTCGTCACCGAGCAACTTGCGTTTCGGTTTTTCCAAAAATTTGTGCAGCAACTCACCAGCGGAAATCTCGTGGAAGGAATGCAAGCGCTCAGCGCGATCGCGCCCATTCTCGTCATCCTCGCGCCCTACATCTACGCGTTTCACAGCCAGGCGCCCTCGCGCAAGTGGTTGCGAGAAATCTTCCGCGACATGACCGGCGAAATCCCGCCGGCCTTGCAGAACCGCAAACGCGCCTGGTTTACCGATACGCTCGACGACGTTAACGGCGTCGCCACCACCATTCGCAAAATGACCGCAGCGGGCGCGGCTGCCGGCAAAGATTTGATCGTCGTCACTTCACGAGGTGAGCTGAGTATCACCGATATTCCGATCAAAAATTTCCGGCCGATCGGCGAATTCGAACTGCCCGAGTACGAGCTGCAGAAACTGAGCTTCCCGCCGATTTTGCAAATGCTCGATTACATCCAGCGTGAAAAATTCACCGAGATCATCATCAGCACGCCCGGACCGATCGGGCTAACGGCGCTGCTCGCAGCCAAGATGCTCAACCTGCAAACGAGCGGCATCTATCACACCGATTTTCCGCAATACATCCGCATCCTGACCGAGGACAGTTTTCTTGAAAGCGTGGCTTGGAATTACATGCATTGGTTTTACGGCCAGCTCGATACCGTGTTCGTGAACTCGGAAGAATATCGGCAAAGCTGGATCAGTCGCGGACTCGATCCCGCCAAATTGAGAATTTTTCCGCGCGGTCTCGATACCGAGCTCTTTAATCCAACGCGACGTAATCCGGCGTTCTGGGAAAAGTTCGGAGTTACCAATGGCAAAGTGCGCCTGCTTTATGTCGGCCGGATCTCGAAGGAGAAAGATCTCGACGTTCTGGCCAAATCTTATCAGCAACTGCGCGACGAGGGATTGTCGATCCAACTTCTGTTTGTCGGCCACGGCCCTTACTCCGAAGCACTGTCGGAAACCGTTCCGGATGCCGTCTTCACCGGTTACCTGCGCGGCAAAGATTTAGCCACCGCTTATGCCTCCGCCGATGTCTTTGCCTTCCCGAGTACGACCGACACTTTTGGAAACGTCATCATTGAAGCGCAGGCTTCCGGCGTTCCCGTGATTGTCTCTGACTCTGGCGGTCCGAAAGAACTCGTCGAAGATCAAGGCAATGGTCTGGTGACCAAATCGCACGACGTGGAAGATTTCACCCGCGCCCTGCGCACATTAGTTGTCGATCCAACGCTCCGTCAGGAAATGGGCAACCGCGCCCGCGAAAGCGTGATCAATCGCACCTGGCCAACTGCGTTTCGCAAATTTTGGTCAATGACCGAGGTTTGATCGCCAATTCAGGCCGGTAGCGGCGGCGGCGCGGGCGGGGGAGAAGATGTCGATCTTACGAAAGCGTCGTAATCGGGGCCGAACTGCCGAAGAAATAGCAGTCCGAAAGAGCGGAGACAGACGTAGAGCGGCAACAAGATTACGGTCCCGACATACGGAATGAGGGCGAGGCAGCAGGTCGCGCAGGTGGCAATGCCTCCGACCACCACCGCGCCAATCGCGAGCACAATCCCGAACAAACAATAAAGCGCAATCTCGCCGGGATGACTTGCGATCAAGTTCAGAGCTATTCGCAGTCCTTCAAGCGCACGGCAGCGACGGCAATACATGATCATGATCGTGAAATGAACAATCACGGCCCACGCAATGATGAGCAGAAGGGAAACCGCCGCCCAAAGAATAATCATACCAATAAGGTAAGTATCGTGGAGATGCAAGAAATGTTACGCCTCGGACAATCGGCAGCATGAACGGCAACGAGAGAATCGCGACAAAGCCAAACAGGCTAAGACAAATTAGGAGCGAGAAAAGAAAGAAGCTGTTCGCTTCTCTTTTGAATTCACGCCACGGCTCTGCGATTGCGCCGCGGTTCTTCACCACGCAGTCGATAAACATGAACCGCCCGCGCGCACGCAACCACGCGAGTACGACAATGAGAGCAAGAATGCTGAGAGCTATTACAGCCCCGCCAAGAATCAGAATCCAAGGCGGTATCTCACTGAGCTGATCGGCCAGATTTCCCAGGTCGTCCCGCTCCGTTTTTGTCCCGCCCGGATTGAAGTTGAATCCGCCGCCAAGGTTTGCCAGAAACGCCGTGAAACCGATGACGCACCATTTTCTTAGGTCGAACGGCTGAAAAAGAATTTTCTTCGTCAGTTCGATCGCTTCGTTGAAGGGCTTGATGATCTCGATCTTCATGCAGTTCCGAAGTAGCGGTCGCCGGCGTCGCCCAAACCGGGAACGATGTATCCGAATTCATTCAGTTCGGGATCGATGGCGGCAGTGATGATCGAGACGTCCGCATGGGCCGATTGCAATTGCTCGATTCCCGGCGGACAGGCAACAAGGCAGACAAATTGGATCTCACTCGCGCCATTTTTCTTTAGCAAAGAAACTGCCTCGGTCGCGCTAAAACCCGTTGCCAGCATTGGATCGAGAAGAACGACGTGAGCTTTGCTTAGTTCGCTCGGCAAACGGCAGAAGTAAGTCGTGGGCCGCAGCGTTTCTTCGTCCCGATAAACACCGATGTGGCCGACGCTCGCCTCGGGCAACACGCGCGACATGCCGTCGAGCATTCCCAATCCTGCGCGCAAAATTGGGACGAGCACAACCGGCCGCGCGAGAATGTGCCCGGCGCACTTGTGCAACGGCGTTTCAACATCGGTAGTCGTTATCTCCCACGCACGCGCCGCTTCGCCGAGCAGCAACATCGACACCTCCTGCAGGTTGCGCCGAAATTCCTCCGGCATCGTCGTCTTTTCGCGCAAGATCGACAATTTCGTCGCGATCAGCGGATGCTGAGCGACGCGAACACGGGCGTCATGTTTGGTGGCACTCACGCTGTTTCGTGTAAGGTTCGGCGAGCAAATCAGTCTTAATTGTCGATCTTGCGATGAAAAGCCAAATCACAGATGCACAGGTTGCCAGCGGGAGCCGGAAAAACCGGACGGATCCAGTGCAGCGTCGTTATCCGATCGGCGCCGAAATCACTGGTACAAACGAAACCCACTTCCGTGTCTGGGCGCCGAAAGCGCAATCTGTCGATGTTGTCCTGGAAGAAAGCGCGGCCAAAAATGTGCCGCGCACGTTTCATCCGCTCAATCGAGAAGAGAACGGATATTTCTCCGGCTCAGCCGCGGCTGGCGCCGGCGCGTGCTATCGGTTTCGCGTGGACGGCAGCGAACATTTCTTTCCCGATCCCGCCTCGCGCTATCAACCCGACGGCCCACACGGTTCATCCTGCGTGATCGATCCGTTCGCGTTCAAATGGACGGACGCGAAGTGGCGCGGACGAAAATTAAAAGGGCAGATCGTTTACGAAATGCATATCGGCACCTTTACGCCGGAAGGCACATGGAAGGCGGCGGCCGAACAATTGCCCGAGCTTGCTCGCATCGGAATCACCGTGGTCGAGATGATGCCGATCGCCGATTTCCCCGGGCAATTTGGATGGGGCTACGACGGGGTCGATCTTTTCGCGCCGACGCGGTTGTACGGAACACCGGATGATCTGCGCAGCTTCATCGATCGCGCGCATGCTCTCGATCTTTCGGTGATTCTCGACGTCGTTTACAACCATTTCGGGCCGGACGGAAACTATCTGCGAAGCTTTACCGACGACTTCTTCATCTCCGAGCTAAAGAACGACTGGGGCGAATCGATCAATTTCGATGGCAAAAACTCGAGTGGGGTGCGCGAGTTCTTCATTACAAACGCACGCTACTGGATCGATGAATTTCATTTTGACGGTTTCCGTTTTGACGCGACTCAGGATGTTCACGACCGATCCGACGAATACATTATCGGCGCGATCGGCCGGGCCGCGCGCGCCGCGGCGGGAAAGCGTTCGATCATTCTGGTGGCGGAAAATGAGCCGCAAGAAACGAAAATGGTGGGGCCACGGAGCGAAGGCGGCGACGACCTCGACGGACTCTGGAACGACGATTTCCACCACGCGGCCATCGTTGCCCTGACTGGACGAAGAGAAGCGTACTGCACCGATTATCTGGGGGCGCCGCAGGAATTCATTTCCGCGGCCAAATACGGATACCTTTATCAAGGTCAGCCATATGCATGGCAGGAAGCGCCGCGCGGTACGCCCGCGTTCGGCGTCCCGCCGCACGCATTCGTTTCTTTCATCGAGAACCACGACCAGGTTGCCAACACCGCGACAGGCGATCGGCTTCACTTTCTCACTTCCCCTGGAAAATACCGGGCGGCGACGGCGCTCCTCTTGCTCGGGCCCTGGACGCCATTGCTTTTTCAAGGCCAGGAGTTTGGCGCGTCGAGCCCGTTCATGTTTTTTACGGACGTGGGCGATAGCTCGATGCGAGAAGGCATTCGCAAGGGCCGCTTCGAATTTCTGGCGCAATTTCCGTCTCTGGCGACAGAAGAAATTCAGCGACAACTTCCCGTTCCTTCCGACCCGAAAACGTTTGTGCGTTGCAAACTCGATTTCGCCGAGCGGGAAAAAAACAAGCAGTTCTACGATCTGCATCTCGATCTTATAAAGTTGCGCCGGGAAGATTCGCGCTTTCGCGAACAGATTCCGGGCGGCGTGGATGGCGCCGTTCTCGGGCCGGCAAGTTTTGTGCTGAGATTTTTCGCGACAGAAAATGATGATCGATTGCTGGTCGTGAATTTCGGAAACCTTCAATTATTCGAACCCGCGCCTGAGCCGTTGCTCGCGCCGCCGCTTGGATTTGAATGGGAAACCTTGTGGTCGAGCGAATCGCCGCGCTACGGCGGCTCGGGCGCAGCCGAAGTTGCCACACAGGATCGCTGGTCGCTTCCGTCGGAATCGGCAACGGCCTTGCGCCTCGTTCCGGAAAAAGCGCCGCGCAAGACGCCGAAGGTCCGAATCCGCTGAGATCAATCCCGGCATGAACCTCACGCACAATCCCACCGTCGTGCGCACGTTGAAGTGGGATGGCGCGCAGATGCCGCGCGAAATCCTGCTCACTCGCGAGTGGCTCGTCACCAACGGCCTCGGCGGTTACGCCTCCGGCACTGTTTCGGGCGCGATCACGCGGCGTTATCACGGCTTGCTCATCGCGGCACTGCCCGCGCCGCTCGGTCGCATGGTGATGTGGAGTCATGTCTCGGAATTTCTCCGCTTCAGTGATGACGATGTCATTTCTCTCGGCGGCGAAGAACGCGCCGGCGGCCAGCTCGATCTCCACGGCGCGGAGTATCTGCGCGAATTCCGCCTCGAAGATGGTCTTCCCGTCTGGACTTATCACGTCCGCGATCTCGTCCTCGAAAAACGGGTGATGCTTCCGCATCTGCAAAACACTGTTCATGTCAGTTATGGCATTCTTGGAGGCAAAACCCGACCGCGTCTGGAGTTGCGTCCCGCTTTTCATTTTCGGCACCATGAGACGCCGGTCGATAAATCGCTCGCCTCGTCCTATAAACTGACAGCGCAAGGCGACCGTTTTGAAATTTCGTCGGAGCGTCGGGGACTGCCGCCGCTGCGCATGAAGTTGTGCGGCGCCGATTCGGCCTTCACCATCGCGGCGGCGCACGTTCGCCAGGTTGTCTATCGAATCGAACAAAGTCGCGGTTATGCCTCCGAAGGCGATTTGTGGAGTCCGGGCTTTTTTCATATCGATCTTCGTAATCACGATGCGGTCACACTCATTGGCTCGACCGAAAAGTGGGAGATCACGGAAGTCTTGAGTCCGGCCGAAGCGTTGGGATCGGAACGAGAACGTCGCGGTCGTCTGGTTAACGAAGCAATTCCACAAGCACGCGAGGGGTTTCCGGCGGAATTGGTTTTTGCGGCGGACCAATTCATCATCACGCCGGCCGGCCGTGCCGAGGAAGCGGCACGCGCGCACGCTGCCGGCGACGAAGTGCGGACGGTGATCGCCGGCTACCACTGGTTCACCGATTGGGGCCGTGACACTATGATCAGCCTGGAAGGTCTCGCGCTTTTGACGGGACGCTGGCTCGAAGCCGGTTACATCGTGCGCACATTCGCGCATTATGTGCGCGACGGTTTGATTCCGAACATGTTTCCGGAGGGAAAAAAACAGGGGCTCTATCATACCGCCGACGCGTCGCTCTGGTTTTTTCACGCGCTCGGGCGCTACCTCGATTACAGCGACGACCGCACCACGCTGCGATTATTACTGCCGACCTTGATCGACATTGTCGAGCGACATCTCAAGGGAACCAAGTTCAACATCCATGTCGATCCAGCGGACGGATTGCTCGTGCAAGGCGAGGATGGTTATCAGCTCACGTGGATGGACGCGAAGATGGGCGACTGGGTCGTGACGCCGCGGCGCGGCAAGGCGGTCGAGATCAACGCGCTTTGGTACAACGCACTCGAGTTCCTCTCACAATGGCTGCGACAAATGGACGATGCCGACGCCGCGCAGCGCTACCAGGAACATGCGAAACGCGCGCGCACTTCGTTTAACGAACGCTTCTGGTTCGCGGACGGCGGATATCTTTACGATGTGGTCGATTGTAACGAGCAACCGGGCACGCACGACGTTTCCTTCCGCCCGAATCAAATCTTCGCAATCTCTTTGGATCATCCCGTTCTCGATCAAGAACGCTGGAATTCCGTTGTCGATCTTGTGCAGAAGAAATTGGTTACTCCGGTCGGCCTCCGTTCCCTCTCGCCGGACGATCCGGAATACAAACCGATTTACTCCGGCGACCTTCGCTCGCGCGACGGTGCTTATCATCAAGGCACGGTTTGGGCCTGGCTCATCGGCCCGTTTGTCGATGCCTGGCTGAAAGTTCATCCGAACGACAAACAAGGCGCGCGGAAATTTCTCGAGGTATTTCCTGTTCATCTCACTGACGACGGCCTCGGCACCATCAGCGAGGTCTTCGATGCGCGTGAGCCGCACAAGGCAGGCGGTTGCATCGCGCAAGGGTGGAGCGTGGCCGAGGTGCTGCGTTCCTGGGTAAAGACAAGTTGACTGTGGTGGCAGGCGTCTGGCCTGCACATGCAAAAACAGCGCAGCCGAGACGGCTGCCTCCACAGAAGATCGACAATCACTCATGGGCTCTGTTGCGATTACTAATTGATGCCTGAAACCGCCGAAGAACTCTCCAAACAACCGGAAGTCCGCAAGGAACTCGAACGCACGGGCGGCGCAAAAAAGCCCGAGGAAAAGGTTAAGGCCGAGCCGAAAGACAAGTTTTGGTTCGTCACTCACGGGCTGCTCCTCATCGGTTGCGCGGTCCTTTATTACCTGATCGGGTCGAAGTTCATCCCGCTCATTCAATCGGAAGTGGACATCAGCCACCGCCTTCTCCGCGGCGCCGTCTTGATCATCGTCGTTTTGGCGGCAGCCAAATCGGTCCGGGTTTACGCGATACGCCACCTCGACGACGCGGTCACGCGTTTCACCCTCAAGCGCATTCTTTACCTGGTCGCCGGAATCTTGATCGCGATCATCGCCATCTCGGTCATCTTCGTAAATTGGTACGCCGCGCTCACCGCGTTGGGCGTTGGCTCGATCATCATTGGTCTGGCCGTGCAAACTCCGGCCAAAAGTTTCATCGCCTGGATTTTTATTCTGGTCCGGCAACCGTTTCGGGTCGGCGATCGGATCAAGATCGGCGACGCCACCGGTGACGTGATCGATGTTGGCTATCTCGATACCACGCTCTGGGAATTCGGCGGCCAATATCTATCGACCGATCATCCGAGCGGCCGCGTCATCCGTTTTCCTAATGAGAAAGTGCTCGACGAGATCGTTTGGAATTATTCCTGGCCGCTTTTCCCTTACATCTGGAACGAAATCAAATTTCAGATCGCGTATCAGGCCGACTTGAAGTTCGTCGCCGAAACCATGCAACGCGTGGTTGAGGAAGAGATCGGCGAGGAAATGATGGAGCGAGTCGAAGTCTTTCGCGAACTTCTGGCGAAAACTCCGGTCGATGAACTGGAGGTGCGCGCTCATCCTCGCGTCATCTTTCGCGCGGATGACATGACGTGGATCGACGCCATCGTCCGCTACGTTGTTGCTCCGCGCGAAGCCGGCGCAGTCAAGACACGCTTGATCCCGAAACTTCTCGCCGCCCTCAACACCGAGCCGAACAAAGTGATGTTCCCGAAAGGCGACGCGCGCTAACACCACTTGCCATTCCAAGCGATTTGCAAGTCTGGCTCAGACCGAGGAATCTCTTGCAATTCCATGAGGTTAATCTGCGTCGCGCTCTTACTTCTTTCGATGTCGATCTTCGCGTTCGCCGAGAAACCGAAGCCCGTGCGTCCGATCACAAAACCGAGCCCGAGCCTCGCGCCGTCACCACCTCTAACGTCGTCGACACCGCCGCCGCCGGTTTATCCGGTGGCATTGCCGAATTACAACGAAGAGACCGCGACGCGCTTGCAGATTTTTCTCGATAACAGCGATTTCGGGCCGGGAAAGATCGACGGCAAGATGGGCGAATTTTTTCGCAAGGCGCTCATTTCCTACAAACACGCGCACAAAATTCCCAAGACCGGCGCGGTCGATTCCTGGCTGCTCGATCAAGTGCCGGTGATTTACACTAATTACACAATCAAAGGCGACGATCTCGCCTATGTCGGGCCGCTGCCGAGCGAACATGTCGAGCAAGCGAAACTGAAATTCCTGGCTTACACGTCGCTGCTCGAGTTCGTGGCCGAGCGCTACCATTCTTCGGAGGCGTATATTCAGAAACTCAATCCGGGAAAAGACTGGGAGAAGATGCAACCGGGCGAAGTCTTGAAAGTGCCCAATGTGCTGCCGTTCGAGATCGAGAAAATCAAGGAAGGCCAGGCCAAGCCGAATCCGGCATTCGCCGCGCGCAAGGTTTTTGTCGATACCACCGAGCGGCTGCTCGAGATCTTCGATAACGATCAGCTCGTATGCGTGTTTCCGATCACCCCCGGGTCGACATCGCTTCCGGCGCCGGTTGGCACTTGGAAGATTGTCGGCATCGCGAACTGGCCATGGTTCCGCTACGACGAGGGGATGCTCAATTACGGAGTTCGCACTGAGTATTTTTTCAATCTTCCGCCGGGCCCTAACAATCTGGTCGGCGTGGTTTGGATGGGCCTGGATAGACCAGGGATCGGTATCCACGGCACGAACAATCCGGAAACGATCGGACGCGCTGCGAGTCACGGCTGCATTCGGCTGGCGAACTGGGACGCCGCGCGTGTTAAAGACCTCGTCAGCGTCGGCAACACCGTCATCATTTTCTAAATCTCCCCCTTGTCATCCCGAACGGGTGTGAGGGACCTCTCAGTCGAAGCTGGGAATGTTCTTGGGCCGTTGCGGGTCCGATCACCCTTTGTGAGATCCCTCACCCAGCTCGGGATGACCATGAGCGTTGGTAACACCGTCATTATTTTCTGATGGAGGGACGACCTCTGTGTCGTCCCACTATTCTTGGGACGCGACGGAGCGCGTCCCTCCAAAATCGGTAAAGATTTTTCGCGCGGAATCGCGATCTGAAGCGTCTAGGCTTTAGATCGACATGATGGATGCCAATGAGCGCGAAAAGTATCGAGCGGCCATTCACGGCGATCGAGATGCATTCGAAATGATCATCCGAACACATAGCCGAGAAATGTTCGCCATCGCTTACGGCATCCTGCAAAACCGCGAAGAGGCCGAAGACGCCGTGCAGGATGCGCTCGTCAAAGCCTGGAAATCGCGCTGGCGCGTCCGCGATCCGGAAAAGTTCCCGGCCTGGCTCTGCATGATCGCGCGATATCGCGCCCGCGATGTTTTTCGCAAACGACGCACCATTCCCCTCCAAGAATTGGTGGGACACGCTCCGTCGTGTCCCACTTCTTCCTCCTCCGATACGACCGTGCTAGAACGACAATTGCATTCCGCACTCGCCGCGTTACCCGAACTTCATCGCAGCGCTTTGACGCTGCGTTATTTCGAAGAGCTGGATTATCAATCGATCGAGAAACTTCTCGGCCTAACAAATGGCGCGTTGCGTGGAATTCTTGGCCGCGCACTCGCGTCGATACGTAAACAACTTAAGCCCGCGCTTGCTTCCCTCGAACAATGACTCCTACCATTCACGCCAAGATCGACAATTACCTCGCCGCCGATTTGCACAGCGACCTTTCGGACGACGAACGCCGCGACTTGCACGCGCATCTCGCCGAATGCTCCGCGTGTCGTCAACTTCACCAGGAGAACAAACTCATGCACGCAACACTCGAAAATATCCTCACGAGCGAAAAAGCAGATTCGACCTTCGAACAACGGATGCTTGCTGGCTTTCGCAGCCACGTACCGAAACAACCTGGCCGCGCTCGCAGATTTCTTGTCGATCTAATGAGATCGCGTGCGATACAAACGGCCGCTGTCACGGCTTTGTTGCTTGTGCTTATCGGAATTGGCCGAATGCTGACTTTCGAGAGGAGCTACAGCTTTCTGGGAAATGGGGAAGAGTTGATGGCCCCAGTTGAACTAGAAAAGGGCCGACTCCCGAGACTGCCGAAAGCGGATGAAATGTTCGCTCGTCTTAATGGAGTCGAATTGCCACGAGCTAACGCGAGCCCCGCACAATCGGAGGCAGCGGCCGGGCTGAAGCCGGTCGACACCTACCGGCAAGACGATATCACCAGGCTTGGTGTCCGGTCTTCGACCGACGTCATCCAAAGATTACCGGCGGCAACGGGCTCAACCGTTCCGAATGAGGGCGCGGCGGAGGTCGAACGGACCGCCGTTGCGGGATCAAACGCTCCGACGGCCGAAGAAGTGGGCCCGACTCCAACGCAAACGCCGGGGCCGGCGGTCGTCAATCGCAAACTAATTCGCAACGCGACTGTCGATCTTGAGGTCGCGAAGTTTGATGAGGCGGTGCAAAAGATCACGACCTTCGCGAATGAAGACCATGGTTATGTCGCGACGACCAGTTCGGAAAAGCAGGAGAACGGAAAGTTAAAGGGCGAGATCGTCGTCAAAGTTATTCCGGAGAACCTCGATCGATTTTTGCAAAAGCTTCGGAGCCTTGGCGAATTGAAGGGGCAAACGCTTGGAACGGAGGACATCACAAAAAACTATTTCGATACCGATTCACGCCTAAAAAATGCGCGCATCATGGAACAGCGGTTGGTCGATATGCTAAAGACCAAGACCGGGAAAGTGGCCGATCTTCTGGCGGTGGAGAAGGAGCTCGGGCGCGTGCGTGAGGAGATTGAGAAGATGCAGGGCGATCTGAAGTTTTGGGACTCGCAGGTGCAATTCTCCACCGTAACGATTTCCCTCGTCGAAAAAGACATAGACGAGGCGGCTAAGTTTTTGTTGAAGGAACGCGCGCAGCTAGCACTCTACACGCCCGCGGTTGAAAAGATTTATAACGATATCAAGGCGCTCGCTTCGGCGAAAGTGCAGATCACGAACGCGCAGCTCGATCGGGATAATAGCGGTCGCATTTCGGCCCAGATCAACCTGCTTATCGCGCCTGAAGAGAGCGATGCCGCGATCGCCCGCATTAAGGCGATGGCCCGCGTCGAAAACTTCAAAGTCGAAACGCAGCGCGTCGCCCAGGGTGGCGAAGGTATGTCGGAAAATGCCAGAACGAAGCGCGATAAGGTGGAATTGAAGGTGACATTGTCACGCGATGAAGACGAACAGGCCTATCAACAAACGAGTCTCCGCATTCGAACTTCTGCTGTAGATGAAAAGGCCAAACAGCTGCGTGGTCTGGCCGAAAAACAAGGAGGCCGCGTTCTGAATTTATCATTCTCACGCGACGCTGATGGACGCGAGTTCGCAAGTGCGTCGCTGCGCGTGCCGATGAAAAACTACTCAACGGTCATGCAATCTCTAGGCGCGCTAGGCAAGATCCAAGACGTTAGTGTAGCTCGTTCCGAGCGTAACGGAGTGGAGATCGACGAAGCAAACGCCCCGGCCGATTTGTCGATTCAAGTTTATAGCGGCGGATACATCGCCACGGACGAGGGTGGAATCTTCGCCACCTTGCGCCAAACAATCAGGCAAGGAGCAGAAACCTTATTGTGGAGTCTGCGAATGCTCGGAATAGCGTTGGCGTTTCTCGTTCCGTGGGTGATCGCCATCTTTGTTGTGCGCTGGATTGTGAAACGAATCGCCCAGGCGCGACGAAAGTCGTAACTGCAAGATTTGCAGGCGACGCGCCTGCCGTTACAATACTCTTGGCGCTGATGCGCACGACTCGATCATGAGCATTCAACCATTCAGCCTAACAAACCGCGCGGTTCAATCACTCCCCAAACATCTGCTGCAATTCGCCGTCGACCAGCGTTACGACGATTACACGCCGGTCGATCACGCGGTCTGGCGATTCATTATGCGGCAGAACGTTTTTTTCCTCCGCGAGTACGCGCACAAAGTTTATTTCCAGGGACTGCTCGACACCGGCATTTCGTTCGACCGCATTCCGCGCATCGAGGAGATGAACGACATTCTTGGCAAGATCGACTGGGGCGCAGTGGCGGTGGACGGATTCATTCCGCCGGCCGCGTTCATGGAATTCCAGGCTTACAAAGTTTTGGTGATCGCGTGCGACATGCGCCAGATCCATCACATCGAATACACGCCCGCGCCCGACATCGTTCATGAAGCCGCCGGGCATGCGCCGATCATTGTCGATCGTGAATACTCAAATTATTTGCAGCGTTTCGGCGAAGTCGGCGCAAGAGCGATGCAATCGAAAAAAGACTTCGAGCTCTATCAAGCGATCCGGCACTTGTCGATCTTGAAGGAGCAACCGAACAGCGATCCAAAAGAAATCGAGGAAGCGACCAAGCTGGTTGAGCATCGGCAAAAAACTTTGGGCGAACCCTCCGAGATGGCGCTGCTCTCGCGTCTGCATTGGTGGACGGTGGAATACGGGCTGATCGGCACGTTGGAAAATCCGAAAATTTACGGCGCCGGTTTGCTTTCTTCGATTGGCGAATCGGTCAGTTGTTTGGAAGCGAACGTAAAGAAAATCCCCTACTCCATCGACGCGATGAACCAACCGTTCGATATCACGACCAAGCAACCGCAGCTCTTTGTCTGCCGCGATTTCAAACATCTCCGAGACGTGCTTGAGGAATTTGCGAGCAAGATGGCTTATCAAGTCGGCGGGCTCGAAGGCATCAACAAAGCGATCGAATGTAACAACACGGCCACGTGTGAGTACTCGTCGGGATTACAAGTGACCGGCGTGTTCAACGAAGTGATTGTCGATCCTAACAACAATCCGATTTATCTCCGAACAAACGGACCGAGCGGGCTCGCCTATCAAAACCAGGAGCTCGCTGGTCACGGCCGCGATTATCACAAGGACGGGTTCGGTTCGCCGATTGGAAATTGGAAGCCAACCGAGATAGCCGAAGGCAAGAAGGCAAAACTCGAGTTTGAGAGCGGCGTGACGGTCGAAGGCAAGATCGACAAGATAGTCCGGCCCGACGGAAAGGTGTTACTCATTACCTTCTCGAAATGCACCGCCAAGTACGGCGATCGCGTTTTGTTCGAACCGGCCTGGGGCGATTTCGACATGGCGGTGGGCGAACGCATTAGCTCCGTGTTCAACGGCGCGGCGGACAAAGACGCTTACAATCAAGTCGCGCTCGTTCCGAAAGAGCGCACGATCAAGGTGCCCTCGGATGCGAAGCGCAAGAAGCTCGAAAGTCTTTACGCGCAGGTGCGCAAGATTCGCGAAAGCAAAAAAGGCTACGAACGCCTCGGCGAGATTTGGGAAACGCAGCAAGCCGAGCATCCGAGCGATTGGTTATTGTCGATGGAGATTTTCGAGATCCTCGACACAACCAATCAACAACCGGAGTTAAAGGCTAAGATCGAGAAGTTCCTCAACCAGAAGAAAGCTACGACCAAAGACTTCGAGACCCTTATCAGCTGGGGATTTCGCCTGGTCGAATATCACAAAAAGCCGGAATACCAGGCGACGATGCAGGCGTCGCCCAAGTAGCAGTAGCTCGGCTGGAAGTAGCGTCGGCTGGCGGCCGGTTTCCCCACGCAGTTTTTTTCTTTCCGAGCACGAAGAATAGGGCTTGCGCCTACACGAGAATTCGCCAAAGTCCGACGTTTCCCGCCATGAATTCACGATTTTTCTTTCTTTTAACCCCAGCTCTCACTCTAACAACCTCCATGCTGCTCGCTCCGAACGGATATTGCGGCGCACCTCCCGCGGCCGTCACCTCTCGGCCAGTTAGTGAAAACGTTGATCTCCTCGAATTATCGGCTGGTTTTAACTACATCCGTTTGATTCACGCTGATCCTGAGAACAAGAACCTGGCTGGGTTCAATGCTTCGGCCTTCGTAAACATGACGTCGTGGCTTAGTCTCGGCGGAGAATTCATGGCCGATTATGGGAGCCACACTTTGAAGCCTAGGTTTGGAGGGGTTACTAATGGTCTCAAGGTTGATAGCGAACGTGACGTTTACGTTTTCGGCCCGCGCGTTACCATCTGGCAAAGTCCGCGGTTCCGATTCTTAGCTGAAGTTCTGGCCGGCGGTGTCCGTGGCCAAGCCGAATTGAAGCAAGGCGGTATTCATCGAATCGCCGAGGACAACGCGTTCGCTGCCGCGATCGGCTTCGGCGCTGATTGGCGCATCTCGCGCCATTTTTTGTGGCGAATCGTGCAAGCTGACTACCTGCCGACCAACCTGGGTGACCAGTGGCAGAACAATATCAGGCTTTCCACCGGACTCGTCTTCACGTTCGGCAGCAAATAGTCAGACCGTTTCGTCCTTGAAATGGCGTTTGCCCTTCTGCGCTTTGGCGAACTCGTCTTTGCTCAAAATATTTTCGTCCAGTTGCATGTCGACGCGGCAAAAGTTTTTGAACCAGGCTTCGATTCGCTCCTGATTTTTCATCACTTCCTCAGTCAGATAATTTGCGTCGATGTTAATACAGATCGCGCCGACGACGCCAAACTCCTTGCGATAAATCGGAATGGTCGTGCATTTGAACCGGCGCGAACCGATATTTAGCTCGTAGTTGAGTTTGTCTTCGTTCTGCAGCTGACGTTTTTTCAAATCGATCAGCAAATTGGTGGTGCCGTCGCGCAAATGCCGGCCGGTAACATTATTTTCCAGGACGATGAGCGAATGCGCCGGATCGGCCAGATTGTGCAGGAGGATTTCGATTCCTGTGTTTGGAAATGACTTGCCGATGAGCCGGGTCAACCGCACGTAGTTGTCCAAATACTCGGTCGTGTCGTCGGCAATCTTCTTGCCGTCGTATTTTTCGAAAAGCTTCGCGTATTCCTTTTGCTCGGCTGGCTCGAGCTTTTCTCGCACGTTGTTTTGTTCGCCGATGAAGATCAATTGCCGCGCCGCTGTGTAATCGTTGTTCTTCAGGAAATAATGCACGCCGAGCCGGAAATCTTTGAGACTGAATTCGCCAAAGTTTTCGCGCGTAACGGTGAACGGATAGAAATCGTACTCATCCAGATTCCTGCCGTATCGCCGGCGTTCTTTGTATTTGCCCCACAGAAAACCGAGGGCCAGCAAAAAGGCCGAGGCAATAATCGACGCGATGACGTTAACGGTGATATCGCTACCTTTGATCATGCCGTTGTCGGGAGTGACGATGTCGATCTAACAATTGCTACTTCGCCCAGCCTACAGGCTTCCGCTTAAATTTCCGAGCGAGATATTTTCGAGGGCGACATCGGCCGGCCGCGACAGTGCGTAAGCCACCGCCCCGGCGACTTCCTCCGCCGGAATCATTTTGTCGCGCGGCCACTCGCCTTTCACGGCGTTCCAAATATCGGTGTTGGTCGCGGCAGGATAAAGATTGATTACGCGAATTTTGCGCGCGCGCAGTTCTTCACGCACCGATTGCGAGAATCCTTCGAGCGCAAACTTGCTCATGCAGTATGCGCTCCAATTCGGGAAACCCGTCTTCGCCGCAACCGAAAGAATATTGACCACGCTCGAACCGGGCGGCATGCGCGGCGCGAAATGTTGCGTCAAAAGGAATGGCGCGGTCACATTGACGCCGAGAGTTTGCTCCCATTCGACGAACGTGATTTCGGCAAATGGCTTCACCATCGCGATGCCGGCGTTATTGACGAGAAGGTCGATGGGTTTGCTGCTTACTTCGTCGATCAACTTCGCAACGCCCTTGGGCGTGGCAAGATCGTGAATGAGGCGGACAACGCGCGAACAGCGCGTGTCGAGTGATTTGCATGTCTCGCCAAGCGCGACGGTATCGCGTCCGTGGAGAAGCAGCTCGACATCGGGGGCAGCGAGTTTCTGCACAATGGCGCGGCCGATTCCGCGACTGGCACCGGTGATCAGATAACGTTTCATTTCTTTTAAATTGGAGGGACATGCTCCGTCATGTCCCATTATTTGGACGCGACAGAGCGCGTCCCTCCATCAGATCCTTCGGAGCGTGAAACGGTTGTTCGACGTTTCCCACAGACGCAAACGCGCGAGCTGATGCTTTACTCGATTGTCGATCTTCGGCCAAAGCGCGTGCACGATATTTTCACCAGTAGACGGAATGTCGCGAAAATCCTCCGTCTCCAGATCGAGATGTCGATCTTGCCATGGCTCGATCGCCTCCTTAATCGCGTCGCGAAAAGCGACAAAGTCGTAAAGCGTTCCCGTCTTCTCATCGTAATTGCCGCTAATGGTCGCTTCAGTCACATAACGATGGCCATGGCCGCGGGGATTGTTGCATTTCCCGAACAGCTCGATGTTTTGTTCGTTTGAAAATGTCGCGACGTGCAATCGGTGCGCCGCACTGAACGGCATCCGCATTCCGAGAAACATGCTTTCATCATCCCAAACTTCGGCGAAGAAATCTTCCCGTTCGTGCAGCCGGATGCGATGGAGCGGAAGGCTGGCATTGACGCGCTCGTAAACATATTCGGCCAGACTTTCGGTCGTCATCGCGCGCGCTTTCATTCCGGGCACCTGTTTGTTGAGATGGCGATGGTCGAGCTCGGCGCGCAGGGAGTGAATGCAATTGTCGATCTTATCGTGGCGAACGATCGGCGCTTCGCCCTTAAGTTGTTCCGCGCGAAATGTGAGGCGGCCGCGGTAATTGTGTCCGTGCAGAGACGTCGCGGTTCCGAAACGCTCCGCGTTTTTCGCTTTGCTCAGATGTGGCGATTTCGTCTCGCGCGCGGCCGAAAATTCAAACCAGTAGTTGGCTTCGGCTGCGCCATCGGAATAAAACGTCGCGCTGCGTTCGGGCGATTCCCTCAGATGACAAGCCACGAGTTGTGCATCGACATCGGTAAACGCGGGCGTGACATCCATGTATAGCTGCCGCGCGATGTTCTCAGCCGTCGGCGGAACATCTTTGAACGATTCGTTGTCTTCATTCAGAAATTTGTGATCGTAGCGTTCGCGCACAACTTCTCCGGCGCGTTCCTTGATCTCGCTGATGTTGATCAGCATTCCGGTTTTTGCAACGACCGGACCGGAGAAAACAAAATAGGCCGTGTAATTGCGCCCGACTCCGTGACGCGCCGCGGTTTCCGGACCGAAGGCAACGAGATTCTCGCTCTCAGTCCAACGCGGGACAAATAATCGGCGCGAAGCGGAGAAGTCGAGGCGTTTGCTGACCGTCAACAGCATGACGCAGCAAACACGCTAATCCTTCAAGAGCGAGAGGAATTCCGAGCGCGTGCGCGCGTCGTCTTTGAAAGAACCGAGCAGACACGACGTTTTCATGATCGAGTTCTGCTTTTGGACGCCGCGCATCATCATGCAAAGATGTTTTGCTTCGACGACGACGGCGACGCCATTGGGATGCAAACAGTCCATGAGCGACTCGGCAATCTGAGTCGTGAGGTTCTCCTGAATTTGCAGGCGACGCGCGAAAACATCGACGATGCGCGCGACTTTGGAAAGACCGATGACTTTCCCGTTCGGAATGTAAGCGACGTGGGCACGGCCGATGAATGGCAGGAGATGATGCTCGCACATCGAATAAAGCTCAATGTCTTTGACCAGAATGATCTCGCTCGCCTCGGAATCGAAAATGGCGTCGTTGACGATCTCTTCGACGCTTTGGCGGTAACCCTGGGTGATAAATTCCATCGCGCGCGCAGCTCGCGCCGGCGTTCTGACGAGGCCTTGTCGGTCCGCGTCTTCGCCGATCGCGTCGAGAAGTTCGCGATAAATATTGGTTAGCTTGCCGAGCTGGCCGGGTGGGAGCGGCTGTGCAACCCGATCGTCAGCTTCAATTTCTGGATCGTACGTTCGCAAGATCGACAATTCCTTAATCGAGCCAGCTCAACGGATATTTTTCGTCATCGAGCGCGACGGCCGCTTCGGTCAACTCGAGCGTGTGTTGGGTGTCGAACATGACAGCAAGCTCTTCGGTCCGCGTCGCGTTTTTGCTCGCCATGATTGTCCCCGGGTGTGGCCCGTGTGGAATGCCGCGCGGATGGAGCGTGATCGACGCCGGCTCGATACCGCGGCGCGAGCCGAAATTACCGCGCACGTAAAACAACACTTCGTCCGCTTCGACGTTGTCGTGCACCCAGGGAATTTTCACCGCTTCGGGATGTGTATCCAAAAAGCGCGGCGCGAATGTGCAAACAACGTAACCACGAATCTCAAAGGTCTGATGGATCGGTGGCGGCTGATGCACCGTGCCGGTGATCGGTTCGAAATCCTGCGCGTTGAATGTGAACGGATAAACATAACCGTCCCAACCGACGACATCGAATGGATGATGCGCCATGGTCACGCAGGTCCAGCGCGGCCCGTCTTTTACCAGAATTTCCGTGTCCTCTTCCATGTCGATTGTGTTGAGCTCATTCGGGCCGTGAAAATCGCGCTCGGAATAAGGCGCTCCCATTTTGATTTGGCCTTCCTGATTCAAATAACGCTTCGGAATGCGCACCGGACCGCTTGATTCGAGGATGAGATAATCTTCCTCTTCCACCTTATCCGGTACGAGCCGGTAGGTGATGCCGCGCGGGATGACGATGTAATCCTCCGCTCGGTAACGTTGCTTTCCGAAAATCGTTTCGACTGTGCCGCCACCTTTGAAGACAAAGATGATCTCATCGGCGCCGCCGTTCTTATAATACTCGAACTTGCCGTACGGTTTTTCGGGGCGCGCACGCCATGCGGTCATGTCCTGATTGAAAAGAATCGGGATGCGGCCGCTGTAGAGATCGCCCTTTCGCGGAATGTTCGCCGTGCGCAAATGGTGATGACGCAGCGGACTGTCGGCCGCTTTCTTCAGCTCTTCGCACTTCAAAAGCTTGACGCTGCGCACGCGCGTGGGCGGGCGGAGATGATACATGATCGAGTAGGCTTCGTTGAAACCCTCCGTCGTAATGACGTGTTCGTAGGCGATGCCTTCGTTCTTAAATGTCGGCGCCGCGCCGTTGCGATGAAACCAGATATGATGTTTCCGCGGAATCTGACCGAGCTTTTGATAAAATGGCATGTCGATCTTTCCTCTCTTACAAATTGCCTCGCCGTTCCTGCTCTTTCTCGAGCGCCTCGAATAACGCCTTGAAATTGCCTTTGCCGAAACTTTTGGCGCCTTTGCGCTGAATGATTTCGAAAAACAGCGTGGGTCGATCTTCCACTGGCTTGGTGAATATTTGCAGCAGATAACCTTCATTGTCGCGATCGACCAAAATGCCGAGTCGCTTTAACGGCTCCAGATCTTCATCGATGTGACCGACGCGATCGGGCAACTCATCATAATAGGTTGATGGGATATGCAAGAACTCGACACCGCGTTTCTGAATCTCGGTCACCGTTTTCACGATGTCTTTGGTCGCGATCGCGACGTGTTGCACGCCTTCGCCGTTGTAAAACTCGAGATACTCTTCCACCTGCGATTTCTTTTTGCCTTCAGCCGGCTCGTTGATCGGGAACTTCACATAACCGTTTCCGTTGCTCATGACCTTGCTCATCAGCGCCGAGTATTCGGTCGAGATGTCTTTGTCGTCGAAAGTCAGGATGTTTTTGAAGCCCATCACATCCTCGTAAAATTTCACCCACGGATTCATCTGGTTCCAACCGACGTTGCCCACGCAATGATCGACATATTGCAACCCGGTCTCGGACGGACGGTAGTCCGACTCCCACTTCTCGAACCCGGGCATGAACACGCCGCTGTAATCCTCGCGCTCGATGAACAGATGAACGACTTCGCCGTAAGTGTGAATGCCGCTCATGACGAGCTCTCCGGCATCGTCCTTGAGCGTGGTCGGTTTCATGAAACTCTTGCCGCCGCGTTTCGTCGTTTCATTCCAGGCCGAAGTCGCGTCCTTCACTTTCAGCGCGATCATTTTCACGCCGTCGCCATGTTTGGTGATGTGGTCCGCAATCGGATTGTCCGTCCGCAGCGGAGTCGTTAGGAGAAATGTGAGTTTGTTCTGACGGATCGCGTAGCTCACGCGATCCTTCGTGCCCGTCTCCGGTCCCGAATAGGCGAGACTCTGGAATCCGAAAGCGGTCTTGTAAAAGTGGGCCGCTTGTTTGGCGTTCCCGACATAGAACTCCACATAGTCGGTGCCCTCGAGCGGAAGAAAATCAGCTTCCGCCGCCGGCGCTTTTTTCGGAGCTGCAATTGTCGTTGGCATAAGATTCCTTCGTGTTGATTGACGCCCTCAAAATATAAGATCGACAACCGCACCCCGCAAGGATGAGCAGGTGGATCGGCCGCTCCGTCGGACGATGTTAATTTTTAGCGGCTATGCTGCGGTTCCGCGCGGAATCAGGGATGGAAGGCCGGAGACGATGCTAAGAACGGCGTGTTGGCCGAGAATGAAACACTCGGAATGTTTGTCGCGGCCATCGCGCATCTCATCACGAACAGGAGTGCCATGAATGGTAGACGCGTATCGCGCAGGCGCGTCCCCACGCACCAGGCCATGGGAATTTTCGTCCGTGCACACTGCAACAAATCGCTGCGGCTCGCTGGGTCGCGCGACTCGTGGCAAGCGCGGCGGGTGCCTGTTCGACGGCAAGCCGCACCTGGCGCTGGGCAAGAGCAGGTACGAGATGCTCAGGGATGGTGCGGCCGTCGCGGATGTAGCCGACCATCATTGCATCCTGCATGGCCCACGCATACTCGCCATCGACGAAACGGCGCAGACCGGCGTCGCAGTAGTCCTGGCCGGCGGGGTGAGTCTTGTCCACGGGTTTGCATTCCACAAAAAGACCGTCCTCAGTGGAGAGGACGGCCAGCGAGTCGCGCTGCAAGTGAAAGATAAGGTCGGGCATTTTGTCCAAGTGCTGCCCGTCGTAGCTAACCACCTTCGGCTCACGCCAGAGGCGTCCAAAGCTGCGTTGGTCAAACCCCGCAACTTCGCCTGTTTTTCGCAACCGGTTTTCAATAACCCACTGGAGATGAACCGTCACTACATCCTCCCGTGCGCTAACTAGATCAAAGCCGTCGGGTGGTTCCATTCGCAAGAGGTCCAGCGCCCGGCCGATCACTGCATGGACGAGAAGGACAGTGCGTTCATCAACCGATGGATGCGGCAGCTCATAGATCACGCCCTGCGTGAAAAACCCTGTCTCGTTCATGCCTATGGGGGAAGCGGGAAAGCACTGAGATGGCGGCGCTGGATATGCAGGCCGCACAATCGGGCACGAGTTAGTGTCCAGAACCGGCCCTGGTTGATCATTCCGAGAAGTAGGCCGCCTCCCGGGACTTGCATCACCACGCGGCTCACACCAGTCCGATTCGCTTCTTCAATAAGCGCAAGAAGGAGCGGTGTGTGAACAGGGGGCTTGTCGCCCGCGACTGTAATGGTGATGAAGCGCCACGGCGGATTCCAATCGCTGCTCTCCGGCGGCACTGCCGCCACAACTACCTTCTGCCCTGCGACCGCAAAAGATGGGTGAAGCATCTCTTCGAGATAGGTGCAGAACGCCTTTACTTCTGAAGGTTTCGGGGGCAGCTCTGCGCGCACGCGTGATGTCTGATAAGGCACGCCGAAATCCATCGTATCGGCAGCGACTTGAACATCATCTTCGCCGAAGCCGTATAGACGGAAGACAAAGCGGTCGAGTGCCAGCCATGGCTTATCTCCGTCGCCTTCGAGCTTCGCGGCGAGATCGAAAACGGTGCGCTTCTCCGCTGCAGTGAGTTTCGCCCAATCAGGAAAGGGAAATGCTTCGAGGTCGACCTTGATGAACGTGCGGCGCTCGGCGCCGAGGCGTGAGCTGATGAGCAGGCAGAAATACTGAAACAGCAGGCTGTGGGTTATTAGATAGAGCAGCGAAACCAACAGCTCGGAATCGGGATGCCCGGCGGCGGAGAACCCGTAGTAGCTCTTGGAGAAGCATACCGCGCGTCCCATGGAGCGATACGATTTCGGCAATTCACGGCCTTCGCGGGGAGCTTGAGGGATAATCAGCACCGGCCTCTTGTATAGTCGCTCGCTCCGAGGGAAGTGCGCTGTCTTGCGGCGGTGCTTCGTACCCCAGGTTGAGAGAGCGTCATGATCAATCGCGAAGCCATTCTCCGGTGGCTCGAAGTCCAGCATCTTCACGAGATGATCTGCGGCGCGTTGTTTCAGATTCGGCGAGAGATTGTATCCCTCGCCGGAGTAAAGTTCAGGCGGTCTCCAGGACTCTCCGATGGTTGCCCACTCCCCAGAACTAAGTCTCTCAATGAGGTCCACGTCGAGTATGTTTCCGAGTGCAAGCGCCTTCAGCAGCCATGGCTTGGCGATAACGTCGCGAGCGGCCACTGGCTCTGCAGATTGGTAGTCGATGCGGAAAATGCCGCGGTCATTTAACCGTCGCTCAAGGAAGGGCGACGCAAAGTGAAAGCGCTGTTTTGTGGTAGGAACGGTGTTGCGCGCGAACATCAGCATGAAGGGCTGATTCATTCGGGGCCAGACCAACGTGTCCGAAAGATTTGATCCGTTAATGATCCCCGTGATTGATATGCCTCGCATGAGTGCCGTGCGTGCGGCTTTTCCTTGGTCGCTTTGCTTGAGGAGAATGCGGGCCGGCAACGCCATTGCGATGATGCCGCCTTGCTTGGCCCATTCTGTCGCCCGCCATATGAATGGTAGGTCGGGGTTGTTGTCGGGATTCGAGTAGGCGTCGGCGGCATCCGGCAACCCACGATTCTTGAGGGCGCGGCGGGTAATGCCCGTAAACTCCGCATTCAATGCGTCGAGGCGCGCCTTTTCCGTTTCGGGATCGTTTCCGGTAACCGAAGAAGAGCGCAGTCGGCTCCAAGGCGGATTCGTCACGATCACGTCGAACACGCCGTCAAAACGCTTCGGCACGTTCGGCCCGAGGCTGCCAAGAGAAAAACCCTTCGTGCCGCCCTGATCCCCGAAGTTGAAGAGGACATGCTCCCGCAGGTTGCGGGGGAACTTGAGGCTCTTTGGCGGACGCGGTGAACCATTCACCTCGATGGCGGTAATATAAAGCGCGAGCGCCGCGAGTCGCAGTGCCGACTCGCTAACATCGAACCCGCGCACTTGCTGATAGAGAATATGCTGTATCGCCTTTGTATCGGGGCGGGCTTCGTCGCGTTCCCACCGAGCTCTCACCAACCGGCGAAAGGCTAGCACGAGGAAAATCCCCGCGCCGCACGCCGGATCGAGCACATGGGCTTGTGCGGGATCCACGACGCCGGTAAATGCTTCCTCAACAAGGCAACGCGCGATGTTCTTTGGCGTATAAATGACACTCGTCTCCGCGGAGTGCGCTTCATCCCACTGGCGGCTGAAGGTTTCATAAACCTGGCTTAGAACGCCGATCGGGATGTGCGCAAAATCAAAGTCGTCCCAATCAATTTTTGGTAGTCGTGGCTGAAATTGCGAACCGCCTACGGATTCCCAACCACGTAGGATGGCTTGCAAGTGGAGAAAGACCTCCTGACTAGTGGCTGTCCCGGCCTTCCGATAAAACCGGAGGTAAGCCGCGAGTCGCTCGGAGCTAGGCGACTCCGCGGTGAGGTCCGGCACCAAGGGAAGCAAGTCGCCGTTAAACGTCTCGTCGAGCCAGCACGAGGTTGCAGCGGCTTTCTCCGCCGTAGAAAAAACGTCTGCAAGATCGGTGGCTTCTGAGCAGATTTCATCGCGCTCGGCATCGCCGATGATGCAGCGGTCAAGCAAGAAGCGGTAAAACAAAGCGCGGCCCGTCGCTGAGAGCACGTCAAGTGGTTTGAGCCTACCGCTAAGCCCATCCGCGGCGCGCTCGAGCAGATTGTGAATCTCGTGAAATACGGAGTCCGCTTCCTTTGGCTGACCGTCCGGCCTAAACGCGCCGGTCGCCAGGCTTTGAAAGAAAGTCGGCGCCTGTGGTGATTGAACCGCCACGATGCGCGGGGCGGTGCGCTCCAGCCTCTCACGATCGAGATTGATCGGATATACCTCGAGACAGCCGGCCCGGACGATACCGAGGCAAGCCTGCTCGCTCCGATTAGCGAGAAGTTGCTGAAGGTCGCGAATGGCTTCCCCATCCCCCGTGGAAAGGGGCTTTTCCCCGGCAGCATCAAGCAAATACATTACCGGGCGGCCTTGGTATTCTGCGACCGCATCCGGCAGTAGCACCGCCGAGGCTCGCTGGCGATCAAGATCGAGATAATCAATGTGGGCAGCCGTCGGTTCGACGCCCAGATGAACCAACGGTGGGCAGCCAAAAACCGCAGCTTGTTTTTCCAACCTCGCAGCTTCCGTGGTTGATTTGCGCTGGGTCGGCATGGTTTCAGCGCTTTCGAAGATGGCCGCTCCGGATGAGACCCAAATAAACTCCGCCGATGACAACCTGCGCCCGCTCGTTCGCAACCACCGTCTTGTCAGGAACAGCAGGATTCTCGGCCTTCAAAATCAAACCTGTTGCGGTGTAGAGAACGCGTTTCAGCGTGGCTTCATCGTCGATCTGCACGACAGCGATCTGTCCATGCTCAACCGTCGGTTGCTGGCGCAAGACGGCTAGGTCGCCATCAAAAATGCCCACGTTTTTCATGCTTTCTCCTCGGACTCGTAAAGCAAAAAGCGGCCCGCCCCCAAAATAACCAGGCGACACTGGCAAGGTCTCTTCCGCCTCCTCGACTGCTTCGGCGAGAGGACCCGCAGGGACGGTGCCGAGCAAAGGGATTCCTGTGTGCCGCCGCGGGTGGGTAACCCGAATCGCGCGAGACTTACCGGGTACGCAAATGACGACGCCTTTTTTGGCCATGAGACGGAGATGCTCGCGCACAGTGTAGGTACTCCGCCACCGGAAATGCGCCCTGATTTCCTCGTGAGATGGGCAAATACCCGTCTCTTCCTGGAGCTTCTCGATAAACCCCAAAACCTGTGCTTGTCGCTGAGTGGGAGTCCCTGAATCAGACACGACGCGGTAATACTGCTTATTTGAGCAGTATGCAAGTACATCATATTTAGATGAGGTTCGCCTTGGAGAGTGCTGCCTAGTAGAGCGGCCAAGCTTGCACCTTTCAGGCTTCCCCGGTCAAGCGAACCAGCGAAAGGAACGTTGAAACAGCGATCCGTCTAGGTCTTTGAGATTTGAATCGGCGGGGGTTTCGATTGGCAATTGGAACTTGATGCCAATACGGACACGTCGACACCAAAGCGCTGCTGAAGAAAAACAGACAAAGGCCAAAGACAGCTATTTCGGATTCCTCTTCGCGGGCGCAGTGGCGAGTTTTTGGAAGCGCGGATCATTCCGGAGCGGATCGAACATGGGATCGAGCCGGAGTAGCGCCGGGGTTAGCTCTTCTTTGATTTCAGCGCGGAGCGCACCTTCAATCGAAGCGCGTTGAGCCGAATGAACCCAATGGCGTCGCTTTGATCGTATGTCGACGTACCGGACTCCATCGTGGCGATTTTTGGGTCCGAGCTTAGGCAACTCACCAACTTCACGGCATTGCAATGCGGGGGACTCACGTTAGGATTGGAAAATGAAAACTCTGTATCTCGTCCCTCTTGCATTGTTCGCGGCGACTTTATCGCTCACCGCACCCGCGCAAACGACCCCGGTCCAAGCACAAAAATCTAAGGCGATATTCGTTGAATTAAATGCGCAGAATGGATCGCGAAAAACGGGTTGGGCGGACATCGCGCCGCTGGGAACCAACAAGACACGCGTACGAGTCAGCGTCGCGCGCGACGAGCACGACCCAAGCCCGGCCACCAACAATCCCGTCAACATTTATGCGGGGTCGTGTTCAGATATGAGCGGAATCGTCTACAAGTTGAACAACTTGAAGAACGGCATGTCAACCACCGACCTCGACGTCAACTTCGCAAGTTTCAAGCCGGGCCCAAATGGAGAGCGCCCCCTCACAGTAAGCGTGAGTTGGAGCGCCGATCAGATGGACAAAAGTCTGTGCTGCGGGGACTTTACGGCAGGCGCGGGCGGGTCCTAGACTGAGCTTCTTTCGTCGCTAATTATTTGCATTTCGCCCGGCGCGTCGAAATGAAACGCGGGGCAAGGGCGCGGGCGATTGAGGTCAATCGCCCCTACCTTTCATCGCGGCGCGCAACTTCAACCGCAGCGCGTTGAGCCGGATGAAGCCGGCGGCCTCGCCTTGATTGTATGTCGATCTTGCCGATTCCATCGTCGCAATCTGCGGATCGTATAAACTTTTTGGACTTTTGCGGCCAGCGACGATGATGTTGCCTTTGGTGCGTTTCAGTCGGTCTATCTCGGCGCGGGCGAGGCAACGAGTTTTTGGAAGCGCGGATCATTCTGGAGCGCTAATGCGCTTCCACCACTGGCGCGCTTGGCGATTGCAGATGCGCCGCGACGGTTTGCGCGAGCCGATCAGGTAAATACGGCTTGGCGAGAAAGACGTGCTCTTTTTCGCGTTCAAACTCCGATCCGAAAAGCTCGGCGCTGTAGCCGCTAGTGAAGATGACCTTTAAGTCCGGCTTATCCAGGATGAGGGTATGTGCAAGCTGTCGGCCGGAAACAGATTCGGGCATCACGACATCGGTAAGTAACAAGTCGATCTCATTGCGATGCGCCGCCCATACCTCGAGCGCGGCGCGGCCATTAGCAGCTGAGAGCACGCGGTAACCCAAAGCGCCGAGCGCTTCGCTGACGAACTCACGCACCATTTCTTCATCTTCCACGACAAGGATGGTGATGGTGTTGGTAGGAGCGCATTCTGTGGGCGCACTTTCGGACTGGCCGGACTCAGCAGCGAGTCCATCAACGCTCAACGGGAAAAATGTGCGGATAGTCGTGCCTCGGCGTGGCGCACTATCAACTTCAATCCAGCCTCCGTGTTGCTTGAGCACTCCATAAACGGTGGCCAAACCCATGCCGGTGCCTTTGCCCGGATCCTTGGTTGTAAAAAATGGGTCAAAAATTCGAGCGACGGTCGCTGTATCCATCCCGTGACCAGTATCTCTCACTGCCAGGCAGATGTGCGAACCAAGCTGCGCTTCGGGATTGCGCGCGCGAGACGCTTCGTCAATTTCGATCTGCGTGGTCGTGAGTGTGATTTTGCCGCCCTCGAGCATTGCATCGCGAGCATTGAGCGCCAGGTTCATGATGACTTGGTCGACATTGCTCGGATCAGCGAAAATCGGTGGGAGATCTGGCGCGAGCTGCATATCGAGCGCGATGTGTTCGCCGATCAGCCGTCGCAACATGGCGACGGTTTGCTCGACAACTTCATTGAGCGCGAGCGGTCGCCGCTGAATGATTTGCTTTCGGCTGTAGGCGAGGAGCTGGCGGGTCAAAGCGGTGGCGCGTTCCGCTGCGCGTTGCACCTGATTAAGCGAAACCGTCAATTTTTCGTCGAGCCGCGAATTGGTCAGGTGCATGGACGTATTTCCGAGGATGACAGTGAGGATGTTGTTGAAGTCGTGCGCCACCCCGGCAGCAAGCCGGCCAACAGCTTCCATCTTTTGCGCCTGACGTAATTCGTTCTCCAGCCGCATCCGATCAGTAATATCTTGCAAGATGAGCAAGTGATATGGAGCGCTTCCGAGTTCGAGGTTGTCGGCCGCGACCAGAACTTCACGCATTTCGTCGGACGTAGTGCGAATGGTCGCTGACAAGTCGCGGACGGCGTGACGAGCCGCCAATTCCTCGCGAATCGTCGCGGCCGTAGATTCGTCCGCCCAAAAGGTGGTGCTCCCTGCGAGCACGGCCTCGCGCGATGCATCCACGAGTTCGAGAAAACTGAGGTTTGCGTCGAGGCAATCTCCGCCGTCCGGCCGTTGAATCACCATCGGAACCGGGCTGCCATGAAACGCCTTCGAGAAACGCTCCTCAGACCGACGCAGTGCCTGCTCGGCCGCGGCACGTTCCGCGACTTCCCCAGTCAGGCGCGTATTGGCGGCGCGCAATTCCGCGGTACGTTGATTTACGAGTGCATCCAGTTCCTCCATCTGCCGCCGCGCCATCTGCGTGAGTTGCCACTTTTTCGAGAGCGCATGCGCCATTTGCAGTACCTCGACATTGTCGAAAGGTTTCTTGAGGACGAGCATACGATCGGTGTTGCCGACGGACTTCGCGATTTCGTCCCACGAATAGTCCGAGTAGGCGGTGCAGATGACGATCTGAAGATCGGGAAACTCTTGCCAGATACGTGAGACGGTCTCAATGCCGTCCCAGCCGGGTGGCATTCGCACATCGACAAAGGCAACGGCGTAAGGTGCACCCTCGGCGAAGGCGGCGCGGACTTTTTCTAATCCCTCCCGTCCTTGGAAAGCGGAGTCGATCCGAAAACTCCATGTCCGCGAGGCATCAGCTTTATCGCCGAAGAGGGCCGCTTCCGCAGCGTCAAGTTCTTCGGCAAGCTTGGCGTCGGCCGGCCCAAGGATCTTACGGAAATCTTCGTGGATCGCCGGATTATCATCGATGATGAGGATGCGGTGATTTTCGGGCTGCAAAGTGAGAGGTTCGATATTCATGTGACTGGTGCGGTGGCTGCGATGGGAAGTTCGAGTGTGAAGGTGGCTCCCTGACCAATGCCCGCGCTGGCTGCGGTAAGGGAACCGCCCATCGAGCGGGCGGCGAGCGCGCCACTATGCAGGCCGAAGCCGTGGCCGCCTTCGCGCGTGGTGAAGCCGTGCGCGAAAACACGGGTCAAGTTTTCCGGTGAAATACCGATGCCGTTATCCGAAATGACAATCTGCACGTTTTGCTCATCAGGCGAGGAGATGGAGATGACGATTTTCTTGTCCGTGCGCTCAACATCATCGAGGGCGTATTTGGCATTGCGAATTACATTGATGAGTATCTGCAACACTTTGTGCCGGTCGACGCGGATCAGCGGGACGGCGGAAAATTGCCGATCGACTGCGACGCCATGACGTTCGAAAGCGCCGATGTTCATAGCAATGGCATCTTCCACCAGGCGATGCGCCGGGAGGTTTTCAAAAACGCCGCTGACCTTCGCGTAACTCTGCTGCATCGCTACGACTTCCTTGATGTGCTCGATATTGCGGCTGAGTTGGTCCACT
>Ga0209526_10000050_pt1 | contig 66189 bp, 47 predicted proteins | sample JacPinW_OM2H0_M1_FD_188566 | JGI IMG/M metagenome (GOLD analysis project Ga0209526, IMG submission 188566) | Forest soil microbial communities from Algoma, Ontario, Canada - Jack Pine, Ontario site 1_JW_OM2H0_M1 (SPAdes) (version 2) | ecosystem: Environmental > Terrestrial > Soil > Boreal... | reverse complement strand
CAGCAGCAGCGCGCCCGCCACGCCCTGCAGATCCGCGGCCGCGTAGGGCGCAAGATCGGAGTTGATCCCCGCTGGGTACGTGCTCAGGTCGACCGTCGGGTCGCTGGACGTCGGGCCAGTTTTCACGAGGAAAAGCCCGGTGTTGAGCAGGTCTGTGGGATCGGATGAAGAAAAGCAGGAATACGCACCGGCAAGATTGGTGGGGCAGCCGACTCCCTGCTTCCACTCTGCGTAGGCCAGCGTAGGGTCGCCCACGACGGAGGGCACGACGCCCGTGAAGGGGATGGCGCTTGCGACGCTGATTCCGTTCAGACGGGTCGTGGCCATGTCAGCGGCGTGGGTGAACGAAGCCCCACCCCCGCAGGGCGATTGCGCGGCAGTGCAGGCGAGAATGGCGAAACCGGCGAGCACCAGCCGGCAGGACTGAAAATTTTTCACTGTGCTACCCCCCATCAGCCCCTCGCAGAGGTCCCGGCGTCAGGCCGGGTAGGAGCGAGCTGGCGACAAGGCGACTATCCGGCTGATGCAGCCACACTGTCAAGTTGAACCAATACTGTACGTGCGCAGCGCAGCGGCTCGCACTTCCGGGGCGCTCTGGCGCCTCGTGACCACACGGGTGAAAGACAAATAATGATCGATGGATGGACAATCTTCACAGCGGAGGGAGAGGCATTCCGTGGAGCCGTCGAGGAGGTCTGACGGCCGACCGGGTGCTCCGCTGGTCAGGGGTGTGCCTTGTTGCAGTGTTGCGGTAACGCTACAGGATCGCAGCGGGTTTTGCCTGCCGCGGCAGCGCTCCGGCTCCCCGCGAACGGTCAATTTTAGAATGAAATCCGATGTTTGATTGCTCGAGGCCGGCCGGTTTCACAAGACCCGGGTCCCCGGCACCGCGCCCGCAGGCGACTGCGGGACTGAGATCGAGCGACCGGAGCCAGGGCCAGCACCGCGCGGTCGTGCCGAAGCCTGTCCGGCAGCTCCCGGACATTCGAGGCCGGTCTCACTCGGAAGACACCGAGCGGGCTTATTGAGAGCGACCAAATCGTCCAGGCTTTATTGGTGCGAAGTCGCGCGCAACGTTGCGCCTCCACCCCTTCTCGATTCCCACCATGCCTCGATTTCCGTGGCATCGGCGTACCAGCGACCCGCAAGGCGCCTCGCCGGTAGAGACTCGCGCTCGATCCACGAGAGCAATACACGTCGGGCGTCAAGCGAGTGCGCCTGGAGACCCAGGTGATCCGCGATTTCCTTCAAACCTTGCAACATATGCCGTGACATCGTGCCCCCCCCGGGGTCGAAACAGAAGAAACAGCGAGTAGTCAAACGCCCCGACCTCGACCAGGTCCGACTGCGAGTGCATCGATCGCCTGAGACGATTCGCACTAGAGCTAGACCATGTAGGGCAAATACACGACGCGTCCCACCCTAGTCAATTCCCGCCCGGGTGGAATCCGCTGAACCCGTCTTTTTCAATACAATACGGGCATTGGTCAGGTCGGAGGCGGCGACACCCGCACCGGCAGCTCGACGTGGAAAACGCTGCCCTCGCCGGGTTTTCCGCTGGACTCGAGCCAGATCCTCCCTCCGTGTCGCTCGACGATGCCCTTGCTGATCGCCAAGCCGAGTCCCAGCCCGCCGAAAGCGGAACCGTGTGCGCGGCCGAAGCGCTCGAACACGAGCTGTTGGTGCTCTTTGGGAATTCCCAGGCCCTGGTCCCGGACCTCGATGTGCGCTCGATTGCCCACGATCTCGGCGCTGACGTCGATGGACCCGCCATCCGGGGAATAGCGAATCGCGTTGGAGAGCAGGTTGGCGATGACCTGCTCGAGGCGATCCCGGTCGGCCGTGATCAGGAGCCTCTCGGGGGCACTGACGCGGATCGGGTGCCGGTCGCCGAGCGGCTGCATCCGGTTGCGCATCTCTTCCAGCAGCGCGGTCAGGTCGAACTCCGTGGGCTGCAGCTCGATCATTCCGGACTCCAGTCGGCTCGCCTCCAAGAGGTCGCCCACCAGCCGGCTGAGACGATCGATCTGCTGGGAGATCAGGCGCAGGGCCCGACCGGTGCCCGCGTCCGTCCGATGCTCGCCGAGCTGGTGCAACGCGAGCTGCGTCTGCGCCTTCGCGGCTGCGAGTGGCGTCTTCAGCTCGTGGATGACATCCGCGAGAAAGACGTCCTTCGCTTCGCTCTCAAACGCGCGCCGGCTGATATGCTCGCCCCGCACGTACAAGTCGCAGAACACGCGCACCTTGGCGCGCAGGATGTCCGGGTCGATGGGCTTCAGCAGGTAGTCCACGGCGCCTTGCTCGTAGCCCTTGAACACGTACGCCGTCTCCCGGCTCAGCGCGGTGATGAAGATGATCGGGATGTGCCGCGTCTGCTCGCGCTGCTTGATCAGCTCCGCGGTCTGCAGGCCGTCGAGGCGCGGCATCTGCACGTCGAGCAGGATCACCGCGAAGGTGTCGCGAAGAAGATGCATCAGCGCTTCCTCCCCGGAGCGGGCCTTCACCAGGCGCGCTCCCAGGGGCTTGAGCACCCCTTCGAGCGCGAGGAGATTCTCGGGCCGGTCGTCGACCAGCAGCACGGAGGGAACGATTCGCTCGGGGTCCTTGTTCGCCATCTTCACCGCCGGGTCCACTTCGAGAGCAGCGCCGTCAGCATCTCCGGGCCTACCGGCTTGGTGGCGAAGTCGGAGCAGCCCGCTTCCAGGCAGCGCTCGCGATCGCTGGGCAAGGCCTTGGCGGTGAGCGCGATGATCGGCAGCGACGCGTGCTCGGGCCGCCGGCGGATGCGCCGGGTCGCCTCCAGGCCGTCGATCTCCGGCATCATCACGTCCATCAGCACCAGATCGACGCGGGGGTTGGCGGCCAGCAGTTCGAAGCATTCCTGCGCGTCCTTCGCGGCGAGCACCCGGAGGCCGTAGCGCTCGAGCAGGCTGGTCACCGCGAAGAGGTTGTGCACGTCGTCGTCCACCAGCAGAACGCTGCGTCCACGCAACTCGGCTATTTTCTCCGGCGTGGGCAGCGGCGGCGGCGCCACCTTGGCCGGCGGGGCGACCACCTCCGCGCGGCTTTCCACCGGGAGCAGCGCGGGCAGATACAAGGTGAAGGTGCTGCCTTGTCCTGGAGCGCTGCGCAGCCGGATCTCGCCGCCGAGAAGCCGGGCCAGCTCGCGGCTGATGGTGAGCCCCAGCCCGGTTCCGCCGAACATCCGACTCGTCGACGCGTCGGCCTGCTGGAACGCCTCGAAGATCAGTTCGTGCTTGTCCGGCGGGATTCCGATTCCGGTGTCGGAGACCACGAACGCCAGCACCTGCGGCGCGGTGCGAAGCGCGGCGGAATCGAAGCGCGCGCCGCCCTGTTCGAGCTCAACGGCGAGGTCCACGCGCCCGCTCGAGGTGAACTTGAATGCGTTGGAGAGCAGGTTCTTGAGCACTTGCTGCAGGCGTTGCGCGTCGGTCAGGACCGTCTCCGGGACCGGGGACGAGATCGTCACCGAGAACTCGATCCCTTCCACCAGGGTCGGCCGGAACATACGCTCCAGCGTGGCGGCGACCTCTCGTGGAGCAACGGGGCCGACATCGACCTGGACCTTCCCGGCCTCGATCTTGGACAGGTCGAGGATCTGGTTGATCAGCGCGAGCAGCTCCTGCCCGCTGCATTGAATGGTCGACGCATACTCTACTTCCTCGGAATCCAGGTGACTCCGGGGATTCTCCGCCAGGAGGCGAGCAAGGATCAGGACGCTGTTCAAGGGTGTGCGCAGCTCGTGCGACATATTGGCGAGGAAATCTGACTTGTAGCGCGACACAAGCGCGAGCTGCTGCGCGTTGTCCTCCAGGTCGCGGGTCCGCCGGGCGAGCTCCGCGTTGGACAGCTTCAGCTCCTCGAGCAAGTGCTCCGTCCGGGAGGTGATCGCGATGGTGCTCAGCACGACGCCGAGTCCCTCCGCGAGCTTCTCCAGCAGGACCCGGTGGATCGGCTTGAACCCAGGCAACGATGCGAGCTCGAGCACGCCCTTTACTTCGCCTTCGAACAGCGCGGGCATCACCAGCAGGCTGCGGGGCGGCGCCTCCCCGATCCCCGACCGGATGCGGACGTAGTCGGGCGGGAGGTCGTCGACGGCCAGGATGCGCTTCTCCAGCGCGCACTGGCCCACCAGTCCTTCTCCGGGACCGAATCGTTCCCCGGCGGCCGCGCCCGGGTGGCCGTAGGCGCTGATGCGCCGCAGTGAAGGAGCGCTGCCGGGGCCCTCCGCCACGAACAGCGCCGCGTACTGGGCGGAGATCTGCGGCGCAAGCTCGCCGAGCACGATGCGCCCCAGCTCCTCGAGGCTGCGCCGTCCCTGCAGAAGACCCGAGAGCCGGGCGAGATTCGTGTTCAGCCAGTCCTGTGCCTCGTTGGCCTGCGTGCTCTCGCGCAGGTCGACGATCATCTCGTTGATGCTGTCCGTCAGATCCTTCCAGCTGCCCGCGACTCCCGGCACGTTTGCCTGACCGCCCAGCTTTCCCTGAGAGCCGACCTCGCGCGTGACGCGAACCACCTCGGCCGTGAACGCCCGGAGCTGATCGACCATCGCGTTGACCGTGGTCTTCAGCTCGCGGATCTCGCCGCGCGCGGGCACCGTGATCTTGCGCGACAGCTCGCCGTTCGCCACCGCGGTGGTCACCAGGGCGATGTTTCGCACCTGCGAGGTCAGGTTTCCGGCGAGCATGTTCACGCTCTCGGTCAGGTCTTTCCAGGTGCCCGCCACGCCCGGCACCTGCGCCTGGCCCCCGAGCTTTCCTTCGCTGCCCACCTCGCGCGCGACCCGCGTCACTTCGGCGGCGAAGGCACGGAGCTGATCCACCATCTCGTTGACCGTCTCCTTCAGCTCCAGGATCTCGCCCTGAGCTGGAACGGTGATCTTCCGCGAGAGATCGCCGCGGGCTACGGCGGTGGTCACCAGCGCGATGTTGCGCACCTGATCGGTCAGGTTGCGCGCCAGCACGTTCACGTTGTCGGTGAGATCCTTCCAGACACCCGCGACGCCGCGCACGTCGGCCTGTGCGCCCAGCCTTCCTTCGGTGCCGACCTCCCTGGCCACCCGGGTCACCTCGGAAGCGAAGGAGCGGAGCTGGTCCACCATGGTGTTGATCGTGTTCTTCAGCGCCAGCACTTCTCCGCGCACGTCGACGGTGATCTCTTGAGAGAGATCGCCGTTGGCGACGGCCGTGGTCACCTTGGCGATGTTGCGCACCTGATCGGTGAGGTTCCCCGCCAGGATGTTCACGTTGTCGGTCAGATCCTTCCAGGTGCCGCTCACGCCCTTCACGTCGGCCTGCCCGCCCAGCTTGCCTTCCGTTCCCACCTCGCGCGCGACGCGGGTCACCTCACCGGCGAACGAGCGGAGCTGGTCCACCATCTCGTTCACGGTCTCCTTCAGCTCCAGGATTTCGCCCTGGGCCGGGACGGTGATCTTGCGCGACAGGTCTCCGCGCGCGACCGCGGTGGTCACCTCGGCGATGTTGCGCACCTGCGCGGTCAGGTTGTTCGCGAGGAGATTGACGTTGTCCGTGAGGTCCTTCCAGGTGCCCGCCACTCCCGGCACCTCCGCCTGGGCACCCAGCTTGCCCTCCACGCCGACGGTGCGCGCGACGCTGGTGACCTGCTGTGCGAAGATCGACAGCGTGCGGGTCATGCTGTTGAGCGTTTCACCCAGCGCGGCGATCTCGCCCTGCGCGTTCACTTGCAGCTTCTCGCTCAGCTCACCGTTGGCCACCGCGGTGACCACCTTCACGATGCTGCGGACCTGCGTGGTGAGGTTCGAGGCCATGAAGTTCACGTTGTCGGTCAGGTCCTTCCACACGCCCGACACGCCCTTCACGTCGGCCTGGCCGCCCAGCTTGCCTTCGGTGCCCACCTCGCGGGCCACGCGCGTGACCTCGGCGGCGAAGGCCCGAAGCTGGTCGACCATCTCGTTGACGGTCTCCTTCAGCTCGAGAATTTCCCCTTGGGCCGGCACGGTGATCTTCCGCGACAGGTCGCCTCGCGCGACCGCGGTCGTCACGAGCGCGATGTTCCGGACCTGGGAGGTGAGGTTGGCCGCGAGCAGGTTCACGGCCTGGACCAGCTCCCTCCACGCGCCACTGGCGCCGGGCACCTGCGCCTGTCCGCCCAGCCGCCCGGCGGTCCCGACTTCGCCGGCGATGCGGATCACCTCCGTCCGGATGGCGCGGAGCCTCGAGACCAGCGCGTTCATGCTGCGCGCGACCCGCAAAGCCTGGCCGCGCAGCGGGGCACCGTCCGGAGCATCCAGCGGCATGGTGCGCCCGAGCTCGCCTTGCTCCAGCGCATGGGCGACCGCGGCGGTTTCCCCGGCGTGCCAGGTGAGCTGGTCGAGCAGATCGTTCACCGCGCCGAGCGCGTCCGCGTACTGGCCGGGAAGAAGCGAAGCATCGGCTCGCTCCGAGAGCCTCCCCTCGACCCCGACCCGCCGGCAGACGCGGTGCAGCTCGCGGGCAAGGCGCGTGTTGCGTGAGATCAGGCGTTCCGCGGCGCTTGCGATGCGGGCAAGTGGATGAGCCGGGTCCAGCCGCGGCCGGGCGCGGAAATCGCCCTCGGCGGCGGCCTCGAGCGCCCGGACGATCCGATCGATGTCGGCTTGGAGGGAGCGCGCCCGCGGCAACGGCCGCGCACCAGCAGGGACTGCCTCGAGTGATTCCACAGCTCCTCCGGGCGGACACGCCGCGTCGGGTGTAGTGTGCTACCGATGCAATCCGACCGCACCGCAGGCGATGCGTCTCCGCTCGCCGGTTTTCTTCGCATGCGCGTAGAGCGCGTGCTGGCAACCTTTCAGGCAGCCGCCGTCCCGCCCGCCGCGAGCCTGGAAAGAGGGGCCCTGGAGCGCTTTCTCCAGGCACTGGATGACCTGGCCGCGGCGGCGGACGCGCTCACCCCATCCAGCCGCAAGCTCGCTGCCGTATCCGACCACGCGGTCGCGACGATACTCGTCGCTGCCGCCGATTCGCTGGCGGACGCGGTGCGCCGGAACGTTGGTCCGGGGTACCGGGTCGTCATCGCTCCCGCCCGGGAGCGCGTCGCTCGGGAGGCGCTGGAGCTGCGGCCCGCCGTGATCGTGGGATCCGGAGCTGCCGGGCAGGAGCTCGTCGGCCGCGTGCACGCCCTTCAGCCTGGCATCCCCGCCATCCTGACAGCGTCGGACTCCGAGGTGCCGGCGCTTCTCGAGGCGTTCGCCTCCGATCCGGTGATCGTCCTGAAGAGTCCCAGCCCCGAGCAGCTCGGCTTGACGGTCCGGGCGCTCCTCTCCACGGCCGGAAGCTCCAAACCGCCTGGATCGACTCAGGCCTCCGCTGGAAGGGGCCCCGGCGAACAGCAGCTCGAGCCTCGTTCCTACGCGCATCTGGCGGGGCTCCTGCCGCGCGCGCTCGAGCGGTCGGTTCGCTTCGACGTCGGCGCTGCGGTGATTGCGCGACCCGGGACCGATCCCGTGGTCGACGTTCACGCCGCCACCTCAGAGTGCTCCGACCAGACGCTGGAGCTCGTGCGGCAAAGAGCGCTGGCGCTGTTCAAGCTGATCGTCGGGGGGGTCCGCAGCGAAGAGGACTTCCTGGGACAGGCAGGGCAATTCCCGCTGCGCTCCTCCATGTACTTCCCGCTCGCCAGCGAGGGGGGAGTCGTGGGGCTGACGTACCTTGCCTCGTTCCGGGAATCCGCCTTCTCCCCGGAGGACGAGCGCGTCCTCGCTGAGCTGGCCTCGCACGCCTCCGGCGCCTACCGGCGGCTCGAATCCTCGGTGCACCGGCTGCGGCTCAGTCCCCGCCAGTCGCAAGTGCTCGCACTGATCGCGTCGGGGCTCTCGGACAAGGAAGTCGCCTCGCGCCTGGGCGTCGCGCACCGCACCGTGCGGACCCACGTGGATCGCCTCCTCCGCGAGCACGGGCTGCGGAGCCGGACGGAAGCCGTAGCAGCCTGGCTGCGCGGCCAGCAGGGCTGACCTCAAAGTTGACGGCGCGCGCTCTGCGCCTGCGTCGCAACGGGCGCTCGTTCCGCTGCTGCCTGTCGAGCGGCAATCGCTGCGGGTGCCCTGGAGCGCACGTTGCGGCGCTACCTCGCTTCGGTAATTGGTTCCTGATCGCGTAATCCGGCTTGGATCGGCCATCCGCGGCTATTTATCCGAACCGGAGGCCCCGCGAATTGCGGAAATAACGGAATTCGCCGCGCCGGCTTGGGAGATGGAGGCCCGCAGTGCGTGCCGCAGCCGAGCCCACTTCGGTAACTTCTCCCGAGGTGTATTTTGGCGATGGCGGCATATTTGTAAGGGATCTGACCTACATCTCTCGACGGATGTCGCGGCTCCCCGAATGGAAGCCCTGATTTCCTCCTGGTTTCCCTCTGAAGAGCGGTCCTACACCGTCATTCCGACCGACACGGTACGGTCGTTGCACTGGTCCGCTCCGTCGCACCTCTGCCAGGAGAGTCGAGCACGTCGCAGGCCCCAGGAGTTGAAAGCAGGAATCGAATTCGCAGAGAGGCAGTGCCGATGAAGCAGAACTGATCGGGTCGTCCAACAGCGCGCGGAACTCCAAGCCAATGGCGCGATGGTCTCGTCGCGGCAGGCGGCTTGGTGCGCCCTTTTGCCGATTGATCAACCTTTTCCAACTATCGAGGTATCGCCATGATCGCAATGCTCGGTCTGATCGCATTGGGCGGCATCCTGCCGGGAGGGTCCCCGCCGCCTGGAAACGAGCCGCCGGATTTCCAGGTCGTGCCGTTCGAGATGAACGACCCCAACAGCTACGTCGCAGCGTTTTGGAGAAAGGGCCTCGGCTGTCCGGGCAGCGCCGGCGATCTGCTCTACGTCTGCACTCCCGCCGACCTCGACGACGGGACGAACCAGGGCCTGGTGCTCGCGAAGAGTGGACCTTCCCTGGAGCCTGGCCAGGCCGGAGCCACACTGACCGGGCTTGAAGGTCAGCTGATCACCGTCACCAACGTCGCGTTGCCCATGTTCGGCTACGATCTTCGGAAGGAGCTTGCCTTCGGAGCCCCGAGCGGATCGCCTGTCGGCTCGCATTGCGGCAATCCCGATCCCACCGCGGCCCTGGGCACCGAAGGCTCGCCGCGGTTCGAGATCGAGGCCGTCGACTGTGTGACCCTGGTCAAGACGACGCACACCATCGTCTGCGGCACCCCTTCCCTGCTCGACACCGCACTCGGCGCGCCGGCCCAGGGCTGGAGCCGGCTGCGCTGGAGCCCTGCCGAAGCAGTGCCGCCGATGACGCCCGGCGAGAAGATCACCGGGGTCAAGATCTTCTTCGACACCGGACCCGACCCGGCCGACGCTACCCTGGACAACTTCGGCCTCGCCGTCCTCGACAACATCTTCGCCTTCAACAACATGGTCGGCACCGGGCAAGCGCACCCGACCCGGCCGCCCGACGAGGATCACGGCTGGGGTGAGGACAAGGACCACGACACCTGCCAGCACCGCCACAGCGATTCGCACCCTGAGCGGAATCGCGTGGACTACTCCGATCGCTCGAAGAACACGCGGATGCGCAGCTCGAACATCCGCTCGGCCTCATACGCGGGGTCGTGCGTGAACCTGGCCGGCGACGGGCTGGTCAATGGGAAACCCGGGTACACGTACACGTATCAGGCCTGCGATCTCTCCACCGCTCCGGTTGCGGGAATCGGGACCTTCTCCATGTCGATCGTGGGGCCGGCGGGCTACCGGTACCAGAAGGCCGGCACGTTCACCTCCGGGTACGTCCACAACTCGCGCTAGCACCGGCATGAACGGATTTCAGGAAGGGCCCAAGCGAAGGACGGGCCCTTGCTGATTTTTCGTGGCCGAGGAGGACGCTGTGTCACCGCACGTTCTGCAAGGGTTGAGGGAGATCGGCGACCACCTGGGGTTGCAGCAGGCCGTGGGCGCGCGCCGCCTGGTGCTCTCCTGGATCGCCCGCGAAGGCTTGCCCGCCGCACGGCTCGGACGGCGTTGGTACGCTGACGCCGATCAACTCGAGGCATGGTGGGCGTCGCGACGCGCGTCGACGGTGCAGCTCTTGTCGAGACGGCGCGGAGGAGGGTGAGATGCTACACAAGAACGCGCTCACGACCGGAACTGCCGAATGACCACGCTCATGCGTAGCCCCTAAGCCACCTCCGGTGGCCGGGGCTATGGCAAGTGCCACTCCGGGGCCGAGTCGCTTCCGTCGAGCCGAACCAGATGGCATCCCTTGGACAGGTACCGTTGGCCCGGCCCGAAGCTGAGCCGCGGATACAGGCTGGAGAAGGACTCGAATCCAGAAAAGTGGTCCATCACCTCGAGCATGTAGTCGCGGTAGAAGTTCTTGTTCACGTGCATCACGCCCTCGTTCAGGAGCGTCATCGTGAAGAAGGTCTGGTCTGCGATGCGGCGCTCAGACCCTTTTGCCGGCGGAAGGCCCTGGCCGGTCATCCATCCCGAGACGCGGAGGAAGCGCTGGCTCGCCTCGCCGGGCAACGCGTACGGATGGGCCACGAACACGTTCGATGCGACCAGCGCGGGGAGGGCGAAGTCGGCGCCGAGCAGAGTCGAGGACAAATAGACGCGAGCTCCTTCCAGGGAAGAGAGCTGCAAGGCGCCCACCTCGTCACGGTTGAGCCAGAGCACCACAGCCGTGGCGCGCTGATCCGCGGCGTGTTGCCGGAGTTGCCCGGACGTGAGGGATGCTGAAGCGGGGAGCGTGAGGTCGGCGGGAGCGGCGCGACCCGCGGAGCGCAACGCGGCCGCCAGCGCCAGGGCAGCGCGTTCCCCGGCACCTCCGGCGCGGAAGACCTGGAGGACCTTCTGCGGTTCCGGCAGCGGTGGAAGGTGCATGGCGATCGCCTGCGCCTCGAGCACGGCGCCGCGCGAGAAGTAGAGGGAGTAGTAGTCCTCGCCGGCGTCCGGCGGAGTCTCGAGGTTGGGGAGCAGGCAGGGAATGCGCTGCGACTCGCAGAAGCGATGGACGGGTCCCCACTCGTCGCCCCCCAGGCCGCTCACGAGCGCGAACACCGGTTGCTCGCGATAGCGGGACTCGAGTTGCCGCTTCCAGGTCAAAGGCGGCCCCTCCAGCTCCCAGACGTGGAGCACCCACTGCCCGAAATATTCGGGCCAGCTCGCGATGTGTCTCGCCCGGCGGTCCCGCGACGTCCCATTCTTCGCGCGGAGAAAGCCGCGGATGACGCCGAGCATGGTTTCGCGTGCCTGCGGCGCGACGCCGGGCGCCACCACGGTCGCGAAGTGGATTTCGTCCATCGTCGCACCGGGTGAGGGCGCCGCCGAGAGAGTTCGCAGATACTCCAGCAGCGCAGTCATGTCGGCGTCGCCGATCCGGTAACGCGGCATCAGCCTGTCCAGCTGGTTTCCGCCGGAGTCGATGCCGTCACGGATCGCGCGGGCCAAGGCCGCTTCGGTATAAGGCGGGCGTGGCCTGGATTTCAGCTTGCGAGAGGCATCCAGGTAAGGGGGGATGACCGGAGGGGCCAGCCTCGCGCCCTCGACGGAGCCCATTCCGCTCCTGCCGTGGCAAGCGACGCAGCTGAATTGCGCGCCGCTGACGGTGACGTCTCCCTGCACGACCGCCTCGAGCGTTGCGCCGGAGAGCAGCTTTCCCTCGCGGTAGAGCGTTTCACCCGCCGCGATGCGCTTCTGGCCGCGGCTGTCGCCGATCCTCAGGGTCAGCATCACGACGAGCCCCAGGACGAGGGCCAGGGCACCCGCGCCGAGCCAGAGCAACGCCCTCTTCCGGGACAAGGCGCTACTTCTCCGCCCGCAGCCCGCGAAGCTCGCCGGCGAGCGTGTCGGCGCTCGCGAACCCCTCGATCCGGATCCAGTCCTTGCCGTTGGCGGGGCGGAGCAGCGTGATCGGCCGGTGGTTGGCCTTATCGCCGGCGAACGCCCCGAAGGCGGTCAGCACCGAGCGGATGTCGTCGGCGCTGCCGGTGTAGAACGTCCAGTCCGGGGGGGCCCCGAAACGGTTGGCGTACATCTTGAGCGTCGCGGGCCGGTCGTGGGCCGGGTCGATGGAGATGGAGACCATGCGCAGGCCCTGCACGTCGCTGCCCAGCTTGGCGCGGACAGTCGAAAACGTCGCGGACATGACCGGGCAGATGGTGGTGCAGGTCGTAAATACGAAATTCAGGGCGACGGCCGTGTCGGAGGGCAGCACCGCCTGCAGGGGAACGCGGCGGCCGTCCTGATCGACCAGCGTGACTTCCGGAAGAGGGTACTGGTGCACCGACCGCAGATAGCGGGCGTTCCCATCCTGCTTTTGCGAAGCTTGCGCGGCGCAGTGCTCGCCGTGCGTGGCGTCCGAAGCGTGGGCCGCAAACGCGGCCGCCACGAGGAACGCCGATGACCATCGAAGATGATTGAGCCGGGGCATGAACCACCGTCCTCCCTCTCGCGGATGAGCGTCAAAGACCATTGCAACCCTGGAGTCTTTTGACGGCGGCGTATGCCGCGCAAATGTCGACCAGGCCGTACCCGGATACATCGTCGGGTCCCGGAGGACCCACGTCCCTTGCCGAAGCCCGCAGCGCCAGTTCCAGAGAGCCGACCGTCAATCCTGGAGCGGCAGCGTACAGCAAGGCGGCGGCCCCAGCGAGATGGGGCGCCGCGTAGGAAGTTCCCGAGAAGGTGTTGTACTGGGGCACCCCAGCGAGCGAAATGTCCGCTGTCCGGACGTTGACGCCTGGCGCGACCAGATCCGGAAACAAGCCGCCGGTGCACGCCGAAGGACCCCGGCTGCTCGCAGAGGCGATCTCGTTCGCGCTGTCGATGGCGCCCGCCGAGAACGCGGAGTTGGCGGGGCTCATGCTCGAGAGGGGCTGCGGGCCCGAGTTCCCCGCGGCGAACACGACCATGATCTCCGCGGCCTTCAGCGCCTCCAGATCGCGCTGGAAGGTCAGGTCGCAGCCATTCGCGTTTCCGATCCCCCAGGAAGCATTGACGACGTCCGGAGCGTCGGGCGTGTCAGGGTTCCCATCCGGATCGAGAAGCCACTGGAAGGCCTGGTGGATGACGCTGGCGGTGGTGTTTCCCTTGTCGTCGTAGATCTTGGCCGCAATCCATTGCGCCTCGGGCGCGACTCCAATGGGGGAACCGCTGGCGTCGCCGCCGACGATGATTCCCATGGTCTGGGTCCCGTGACCGATTGGGTCGTAGGGCGCGGTGGAGTGCCGGAACGGATCGAACCAGCTATCGGCTCCCCCTCGCCACCTCGCCGTGAGATCGGCGTGGACCAGGTCGACCCCGGTGTCCAGGTTGGCCACCACCACTCCCGCCCCCTTGAACCCCAGCTTCCACAACTCAGGCGCATGGATGGCGGCGAGGCTCCAGCCGGGAGCGTCCGGCACCCCGGAGGTCACCGGCGGCGCCGTCTGCGGCGAATCGAGAGCGATGCTTTCCACGCCAGGAACCTGCAACAGCTCGGGGATCAGCTCCGACCGGACCGTGACCGCGATGCCGTTGATGATCGGCAGGAACACCATCTCCCTGCCACCCTTCTGCTGCAGCAGGGCGCGAAAGGGTGGCTGGGTCGCATTCGCCTTCTCGGTGAGCGCTCTGGCGATGCGGGACCGCCGCGACTGCTTGTCCTGGATGACGAACGAGGTCAGGTCGACCCTGTCGGTGAGCGTGATGATGATCCTCAGCTCGGCAGGCGGAGGCTTGGGGTCCGCGCCTCTGCAGGCACCCAGGGTCGCCAGGAGTGCGAAGGAAATCGGAAGATGCCGGCCAGGGCGGTTGGCGAATCGTCGGTGCCTCATTCGCCCGTCAGTCCACGGCCAGGATTCCCGCCTTGCATTCGCCCATGACGACCGCGACGTTGCTTCCCTTGCTCAGCGCCCGCGCAGGGTTGGAAAACAGGACGTAATATTCCTTCCCGTTCTGGGGAGGGTTTCTCGGGCTGGCGCGGAGAGCACCGAGCTTGGTGTCCTCGGGCATCAGCAGCCGGCCGCCCGTGGCCTGGTCCACCAGATAGGGTTTGACCTTCTTGTCGAAGAGGGGCCGCGCCTTCTCCTGCTCGACCACCCTGTACCGGAAGTAGAGCAGATATCCCTCCGAGGCGCTGCGGATGGAAAGCGGATGGATGCCGCACGACGCCTCGGGGGAATCGTCTTTCGCCAGCCGCACCTGCGCGAACGACGCGAACCCCACGATGGCCAGCACCACCGCCAGGATGCCGCCTTTCAGCGGCAGGGAAAAGCGAGGGCCGTTCGTCGCTCGCACGGATCTCTCCTAGGTTCCGCTCAACGACACGTTGATGAAGGGCGTCGCCGGATCGTTGGTGGTGAGCTGCAGCGTGGCCGTCTTGGTCCCTGTCGAAGTCGGGGTGAAGGTCACGGTCAGCGTCTGGAGAGTTCCGGCGGTCAGCGAGAACGCAGTCTGCGGGCTGACCGAAAACATCGAGGGATTGGCGCCGAGCATCTGCACCGATGCGATTCCCCGGGTCGCCAGGCCATTGTTCAGGATGTTGACCGTCCGGGTCCGCGTGGCGGATGAGAAGGTCAATGACGTGAGCGAGCTCTGCAGCACCTGCGTGCTGTTGGGTACCCCGGTCACCGGCAGGTAAGCGAGCATGCCTCCCGGGCGTGTGCCGGCGTTGGTCAGATTGAGCCGCCGGTCATGAAGCACCAGATCGCCCGGTGGCGCAGCCGGGGTGTTGATGATGGCATCGGTCGTCTTTCCGGCTGGAAGCAGCACGGAGTACTGGTTCCGCGGTGCCGCGGTGGTCACGCCGGTTGGCGAAGTGACCGAGATGAAGTTGCCGTCTTCGGCGATGATCTGCATGTACGCGCCGCCGGTCAGCACGATGTTGCTGTTGACGTTGGTCGGGCCCTGGACCACCGGCGCCTTGGTCTGGAGTCCGGCGTTCAGGAAACGGATGAGGAACTTGCCGTTGGCCGCTGCTCCCTTGAGCGGCGGTGAATCCACGGTGTAGGGCCGGCCATTGATGAGGAAAAAGGCGGGGTGGTAATTGATGGCGCTGGTTCGCCAGTCCGGCACATTCGGGTTCGGAACCGGACCGTAATGGCCCTGCTCGATGGCGGCATGGAAATCCGGGTCGATCTCGCTGAACACCAGGGTCGTTTCGCTGGTGAAAGAGCTCAGCGGATCCCCGTATGCCTGGTTCGCGACGCCCGCGGGATAGACGCGAAGCGATCCGTACAGCCCCATCTGCATCTGCACGGCTGGGTGCGTGCCGCTGTGGTACAGATAAGTTCCGGCCCTCAGATTGGGAAAGCTGTAGTGCCTGACCGTGAGGTTGTCGGCCGGCGTCTCCTGGTTGAACGATCGCACGCGCGAGCGATAGTCATTGGCATTCCTCGCCCCAGAGGTGACGGTGCCGGCGGCGGGATCGAACCAGACCGGGTTCAGCGGCGTCACCTGGCCGGGGATGATCAGCGAGACGGGCTCGGTATACGGACCTCTCAGGTTGTTTCGGACGTGAAGGGTCAGGGTGCTCCCTTCGGTCGCCATGAGCGCCGGGCCGGGGACCTGTGGTCCGTACCCGGGCAGGGGCGTGAAGCTCGAGTCGGTGATCACGAAACCCCACATCGTGATGGCCGTGGGGTTGTCGAAGGCGTTGGGAGGGATGATGAACGTTTCCGCCCTCAGGTACACGTCGGTCGCCGGCGCGGTCGCGACGTAAGGGGGCGTCGTCGGATAGGGCGCCGTCGCCACTCCCGGGCGCGGTCGCTGGACGGACAGCTCCGCAGGCTGCTGGCAGGCACCAGCGACGGCCAGGGTTGCCAGGAGGAGTCCCGGGATGCGGAAGGTCTTCAGCCAGGTTCCGATGCGCATGGCGGTCTCGCCTCTACGGCACCGGCACGATGAGGGCCATCGCCGCCATCCCGCCGATGAAGATGTTGTTGGTGGTCAGCTCGCGCTCGGCATGGGAGTGCCACATGAACGAGATGCCGCCCACGTTGTTGAGCTGGGTCTGGGCCGCAGGGTTGATGGGCGGCACGTCGCCGGGAACGCCAAGGAATGGCGTACCGCCCCACATCCCGCCGCCGAGCACGCCGAAGGTCAGGTCGCTCTGCGTGGGCAGCGAGACCGGGATCGCCTTGGTGTGATCGGGGCAGTACTCGTGCGTGGTCGGGTCGAACCCTGCCGAGGGCGCATTCGCGATACCGTTGCAGGTGTGCGGCTTCACGTCGTTCGTGCCGTAGACGTCCCAGCCCAGCTTCGCGCCAGTCCAGGGGCCCCAGATGGCATCCGCCGTTTCGCCGGGAACGACGGTGGTGGTGTAGTCCGAGATGGCCAGCTCGGCCGCGGTCCCGGAAGGTGTCTTCAACAAGCGCCCGTCGCGCGCGATCAGCAGATGGTTCTGGCCATGCGTGTGGAAGGGATGGAGGTCCGACCCTGCGGAGACCCAGCGGATGAGGATCTTTTCGTTCGGATGGATGACCGGAGCGCAGTTGTACGGCTGCGTGGGGAGATGGCCGACGTTCGCATCGGTCAGCGTGTCGGGGAAGTTGCGGCCGTTGATGAACCAGTCGACCGGATGCCGCTTGCTCGTGTCCACCTGAAGGTTGCCGAACGAGACCTGCTGGTGGATGTCGAAGTCGGCCTCCGATACGAGGAACAGGTACTCCTGGTCGAATGCAGTCGACGCGTCCTCGTACGCCCGATTGGGCCCCGCGACCGGACGGACGATCAACGTGCCGACCAGACCCATCTCGACCTCGAGGTCGGGGCGGGTTCCGCTGTAATAGATGTAAGTCCCGGGCTGGGGGGCGACGAAGTTGTACAAGACGGTGCAGGTGACGGTCGGCGTGGGCGTGCAAGGGGCGGCAGGGACCTCCCGGGTGAGCAACCCCTGGGCGCCCCCTGATGCACGGACGTTGGGCTGGCCGGGAAAGACCATCGAGACCGGGACGGGGAGCTCATTCCTGAGATTGATCCTGACGGTGGCGCCCGCATTCACGATGATCGTCGGACCCGGGTACTGCATCCGGCCCGGATCGTTCGCGTAGCCCCACATCCACATGCTGTCGCCGTCGGAGGTGGAGATGGCGTCCGCCTTCGCCGTCAGGTTGAAGGTGTTGGTCGGGCTGGTGATTCCTAGCACCTCCGCGTCCGCCACCGGAGGAAATGCCGCGATCGCGGCGGCGAGGAACACGGCAATCCGGATCGTCGTTCTCATGGACCGTCTCCTCGCATCAGGGGCTGACGACGATTTCGGTCATCATTCCCCCGAAATCCTCGGCGTCATTGCTCAGGTGGTTGAAGTTCGTGGTGTAGATGAAGTAGGTGCCCGGCGAGACGGTCGCGGTGTCGAGCAGGACGTCCACACCCTCTCCTCCGGAGAGCGTGAAGGACCCGGTCGCGTACGAGGTGTTGAACCCGCTGGGTCCACGGAGCAGCTGCGCTCCCTGCCCGACGATGCGCATGGGAATGCCGAGCACCGTCACCGTGTAGAACGATTCGGTCGCCAGGCTGGAGATGCGGAGGAGCAGCTTGTCACCCTTCTTGATGGGCAAGGGTGCGCGGTTTCCGGTCGCTGCATCGACGACGAAGGGAGTCGCCGGCATCGGCTGCGAGGGCGCGTTCGCGGCATTGAGCAGCGGATTGGGATTGATCGTATCCGGGTAACCCCTTCCATTCAGCATGGAATAGGTGTCGTTCATATTGGCAAAGTCCAACGCCTGGTAGGTCTGGTCGTGGTAGTGGAAGACCGGGTCGAACGCGGTCTCCTGGAGGAAGTACATCACGTTGTACCCGGTGGATCCGCACATCGGATCGCCTGCGGCGGGGCAGTCGCCGTAGGCAAACTTGGTGTAGGTCCTGCCACGGTAGGGAATCGACGTCCCGTCCTGCGCCGGCAGGATGTACAGGTTGCCGAGCATGCCCATCTGCATGTGCTCGGCGGCCTCCACGTGGCAGTGCCACATGTACGTGCCCGCGTACTTGTTGTCGTAGAAGTACGTGAAGCTGGTGCCCATGTTGATCCCGAAGGACGCCATGGGCTCGCCGTCGAAGACCGAGCCGGCGTTGGGGAAGCCGTGGAAGTGGATGGTGTGCGGGTCGCCCAGGTCGGGCCGCTCGCGGAAGCCCACGTTGGTGAGGGTGAGGTAGAGCCGTTGACCCTCGCGGGCGATGATCGTCGGCGCCGAGAACTCGGACGCCCCGGTCAGCGACCCGTCGGGCTCACAGGTCGCGATCGGACTGGTCGAGCCGGGTGGGCAGGGCAGGCAGGCCCCGGCTGTGTTTGCGCCGCAGTTGCAGGTGCAGGCGCCGCTCCGGGTTGGACCCGCCGCGATGGCGAAGGTGCAGGCATCGCCGGAGGCGCTGGTCGCACTGCAGCTATCGAAGGTCCGCGGGCCGTTTGGCGTCGAGTTCAGCCAGAATCCCGCGCCGGCAAGCTTGCCCTCTGGCGCATTGGTGGCGTCGTGAAACCCGAAGATGTACGTGTCCGAGCCGTCCGCCATGTTGACGTGTCCGTCACCGCAAGTGACGGATCTGCACACCACGCTCGAGTCGGTGGTCGCGCCCGACGGCTGGCCGGTGACCGGGTCCAGCAGCACCTTGCAGGCCGCATAGAAATCAGACGCCTCCGGATCCCTGCAGCCGGGGTCAGATGACCTGGCCGGGTCCTTCTGGTCGAGGAAGCACGCCGTCGCGCGTCCTGCGGAGTCCCTGCACGAACCTCTGGGCGTCGTGGTGACCCCGTAGGTGAGGAGCTTCGCCGGGCACTGCAGGTACACGACGGCGCCGGCGGGACCGGCCACGGCCCAAGCGCAGAGCAGGAGCGAGCGGATCATCCAGGTGGAAGTCTTCATCGCAGGCTCCCGTTGGGCATTCCAATGGCCATGGGCGCCAGTGGCAGCGTGATCTGGTCCGCTCCGATATCGACCGGACTGACTCTGTTTTGTCGGTCCACGTCGCTGGTCGTGCCGGGCGGGATGGTGCTCCCCGCCCCGGTCGCGGGTGAGCCGCTGGCGATGTGGTAGTCGCCGATGATTCCGTTGGGCGTGAAGGTCGCAACCACGAAGTTGCCCAGGGCCGCGCCCTTGGAGGTTGCCTGGTAGACGTTCACGTACGTGCTCAGGAAGAGCGGGTCCGTGCCGATCTTGTTGGTCCCACTCGCCGTGGCTCCGACTCCATCGGTGAGGATCGAGTAGGTGGGGCTCATGCAGGTCGCCGGAGTGCAACTTGGCGCCCCGGGTGTCTGGTTCGCGGCGTCATAGACGGCGAGGTCCCAGTAGGTGCGGTTCGCCGGAACCAGCAGCGCGCCGAGGTTGTTGTTGGCCGAGGCGCTCCAATAGAAGATGCGGTTCCTCCAGATGATGTCGTTGATCAGCGACGGGTTGGAGAACCGCGCGCAGATGGCCTCGTTGGTGTGGCCGCCGGTCGACCGACAATAGGCCGCGTTCGCCCCGGACGTCGGGGTTGTCATCACCTGGCGGAGAAGAGCGGTGTGCGCCTGCGAGGCGATGCCGGCCACCGCCGGGATGGAGGTGGTGAGGCCGCCGATCGCCTCGGCCGAGGGGCAGACCTGGCCGATCGGACTGTTCTCCGTGCACGCGCCGCCGAAGGAGTCGGAGCTGGTGGCGGTGCTGTCGTTGTACGCGATGGTATTGCCGATGATCCGGGCCTTGACCGTGTCATCGAGCGCGATGCCGCCGCCCATGTCCCCGCTGGAGTTGTTGATGATCAGGTTGTCGAGGATGTCGATCGAGTACCAGGACGAAGGATCGCCGCGGTGGAGGGCGACGTCGAGCCCGTTGAATCTCCTGGTGCGGATGGCGCCGCCGTCGTCGCCGCCCTTGTTTCCCTGGATCAGGTTCCGGGCGATCACGACGGAGCCGGCGCCCGGGCTTATGCCCGTCACGGGACCGGTGCCGTCGAGCGGAAGCTCGGCGCCGGGGACGTTCTCTCCTCCGATGTGGAGCCCGCCTCCCTCGTCGAACGACTCGTTGGAGACGATCTTGTTGTCGTTGATCGTCCCGTTCGTGCTCAGCCCGAAGATCCCGATCCCTCCGCCGTACTGCGCCGAGAAGTTGCCGCAGATCATGTTGTTGGTGATGGCGTAGTTGTCGGATCCGGTATAGAGCGCGACGCCGCCGCCGCCGCTGAAGACGCTTCCGTTCTGGCTGATGCGGTTGTGGTCGATGGTCAGACCCGGATTGAAGCTTCCGGTCAGCGTCGTCCCATCGGGGTCCACCAGCCCGGGCTCGCCGGAGCGGATCCCGCCGCCGAGCGAACCCTGGTTGAGGAAGATCTCGTTGTTGCTGATGGTCACGTTGGCCGCATAGCCGCCGAGCAGGATTCCGCCGCCGCCTTTCTCCTCCAGGGCATCCTCGCTGGCGCCGGTGATCGTCAGGCCGTCGATGCGGGCGCGGCCCCCACGGAAGTCATTGGCAGGCTGCGGACACGCTCCGAACGCGCAGCCGGCTACGAGAACGCCTGCGCCGGCCTCTGCCGTGAAGGCGGTGACCTGGTTGGGCACCGCGCCGATCGACCCGGCCAGCTGCAGGGCGAGCATGTGGTTGAATTGAGCTTCCTTGAGGGCGAAGTTCGACGCCGCGGCGAGTCCGTCGATGACGGTGACGGCGGCACCGAGACCCTGCAGGGTGACCGGCTTCCAGAGGGTGACGTTCTCCTGGTACTTGCCCGGCGCAATCAGGATGACGCTGCCCGGCACCGCGTCGTCGATGGCCTTCTGGATCTTCCCGCAGGCCACCCCGACGCAGTTGGCGGGGGGTGGGCTCACCGGGACGACGGGCTCGCTGGCGCTGGCAGCACGCAGGTTCACACCCACGGTGGTCGAGAGCCCGTTGTCAGCCCGGGTAACGACGAGCTGCCCGGCGACGCCGATGGGGATGGTCACGGTGATGCTGCCGCCATCCGCCGCCCACGCGTTCACCAGCACTTCGGTATTGCCGACCGTCACCTTGCCGCTGCCCCCGAAGCCGTGGTCCCAGGTGACGGTGGCCGGGCTCTGCGGATCGTCGGGGTTGTAGTTCGGGTTTGGGGAAGTCGTCGTCCCGATCGAGGTGATCGTGACCCTGTATCCGCCGGTCTGCTGAGGAATGATCACCTCGCTGACCTGCCGGATCTCTGGCGTGTAGTTGGTGTAGTCGCAGTTGAGCGGGACCCGGTTGCCGACGAAGGCGCCCACCGGCAGCACGATGGTGTCGATGAAGGTGGTCTTCCCCGAGTAGAACTCCCAGTTCTCGCGGATCACCCACTGGCTGTACTCGGGATCGTAATACGGGTCGGTGATGTACAGGCCCTGGGTGGGCGATCCGGGCCGGGTGTCGAGGATGGGGCCCGGGTCGTTGGGCGAAATGGTGTACATCGCCAGCACCAGCCCCAGCGGGATCGGCGGGACGATGTCGTAGTTCGCGGGCACCAGGCCGTCGAACTTGCCCCACTGGTCAGTGTAGACGCGGGCCACTTCGATGCCCGCCCAATCCTTGATGGCCACCGGCAGCCAAGGGACGCCGAAGTTGCCGCTCGCGTTGGGGCTCTTCGGGTTGAACTCGAGCATCAGGTCGTTGAAGACGGCGCCCCAGATGTGAGCGCCTTTGGGGACCCAGGTGAAGATGTTGAAATCGACCTCAGGGTTGGCGCCCGGATTCAGCCCGATGTACTTCTTGTCGCAGGCGGCGGCCTTCTGAGGCGTCCAGGTGGTGAAACTCGCGTCCCAGCCACCCGGAATGTCCGTCGGGTTCTGCTGGTCGGGGAACCATCTCAGGTAGGGCGGCACGTCGTACGTCGTGCCCACGCAAGGAGGCGGTTGGGTGAGGAAAGGAATCTTGGGATCGCCAACGTCGATGTTCCGGTCGCCCCACTGGATGACCTCGTAACCGGGCGGAGGGGTGACCTGGACGATGTAGTTGCCCGGCGGGATCGGCGTTCCGTCCGGCATCTTCCGGAACCAGTAATTGCCGTCCACGACGCCCGGTCGAATCTGATCCCAGTTGTAGAAGGTCTCGGCGCAGGACGGAATGGCGAAGCCGTTGACCACCTCGGGATTGCTCCAGAGGAGCGCTCCCTGAGGCACGGTTCCCTGACTGCCGACGCAACCGGTGGGCTGGTGGTCGTCCCAGCTGTCCGTGGTGGTGGTGAGCGGGAACGGGCCCGAATCGGCTACCACCCAGTAGTTGGCGACCGGATCACCGGCGACGAAGTCCTGCCTGGCCTTGTGGAGCGTGACGGTCACGCGCGGGACGGCGGGTTCCCACGGGTCGAGCGCGCTGGTAGATGGATCCTGCTCGGTCCGGGTGAGGGCGTAGTTGACGATTCCATGGACGCCGCCGTTCTCACCTGGGCCCCAGGCCGCCTTGCCCCAGTCGATGCGGTTGGTCATGTCCTGGAAGGTCTGGACGGCCTGGGTCACCGCGGCGTCGTCGGGAGCGGGAAGCTGCGTGCGGTGATCGGAGTTGTTGGGCTGGATTTGCGGATTGATGCCTTGCGCGCCGAGGGGGGTGTTCGGCAGCGGGCCGCCGTTGTCGACGTATGCGGTCAGACCGGTCGACTTGAAGCGGTTGATACCCACGTCCGCGATCAGGTAGCGCCAGTACGCGAAGTAGTTGGGGAAGGAATACTGGCCGTCGGCGTCCGTGGTGGCGGTTCCGTAGAGGGATCCGTCGGTGAAGTGCAGGTTCACCGGCACCCCGGGAACCCCCTTCTTCGTGGTTCCTTCGAACAAACCGGTCCCGTCGGTGTCGTTGAATACGGTCCCGATCAGGGTTCCGAACCACCGGAACACCGCCACCTTACCCAACGCCACGGATTGACCGGACCCGACGGTGATGGTCCGGAAATCGATGATGGCATTGATGTTCTTGTCGAACATCACCAGCTGGTAGGTACCCGGCGGGACGCCGTTGATGGTGAACAGCCCCGAATCTGGCGGATTGCACGCCGCCGTGTACACCTGCTCGTCGTTCCCGGAGAGGTTGTTGAGGGAGACGTAAGCGTTGGGCACCGGCAGACCCCCGCCGCTCAGTCCGGGGGAGAGCGGCGGGTGACTGTCGTGAACGTAGACGACCTGCCCGCTGATGCTACCGCGCGCTCCGGTCGCCGGCAGGCTCGGCAGCCTGTTCACATTGTTCTTGATGAAGCCGAAGAACGAGACCCAGTTGATCTGCCCGAGAGTGATGTTGTAGCGGGGCTCGCTGGCGCGAACCCAGGAGTCGTTGCCGCGCGTCCCCTCCAGCGTGCCGGTCAGCAGCCACTCTTTCTCGCCGGGAGCCAGCGGAGGCGGAACGGGCTCGATGGTGTACTTGTCGGCGGTCAGAAAGCGGACGACCGCCTCGCCGACGGCCAGCGGCACACGGGTGTAGGGGTCGATGCAGTTCGCCATCTCATACGGCGTGTAAGCGCTGACCGCCTTGGTGTTGCCCGGGCAGGTCTTGATGACCCCGTCGCCGAGGAAGTCCACCACCGGAGCGCCGCCGGCATCGAGTTGGAAGAGCGGCTGCTCCCCCTGGTGGAGCGGGATCAACGGATTGGAGCAGATGACGGTTCCCGTGGTCGCATCGATCGTGCCCACCGCAGGCGCGCCGTCGGCCATGGGGCACGCGTACAGGTAGGTGGTGCCGAGCGGGTTGGCGAAGGCGTCCTGCGTGACCTTGTCGATCGGATCGTTGACGATCAGGGTGAATCCGGGCAGCCCCAGCTCCTCGGGCTGATCGAAGGCGGCGTTGATCGGCTGGGTATCGGCGAAGACCAGCGCGGTGATCTGTGCGGTGGGCATCGGGAAGTCGTGCACCACCACCGTGACCGCGGTCTGCCCCGCGGCGATGTTCCGCCCGCTCATCATGTGGCCCGACGACGAAGACGAGGTGTGCCAGGGCAGCACGGAGACGAGGTACTTCTTGGTTGGATCGAACCCCGAGCAGTTGGCCGTGCTGATGGTCACGGATGAAGCCGCTGGTCCAGCCATCGTGACGGGCGTGGGCGGAAAGGTATTGGCGTTGTTGGCCGTGGCGGTGTCGCCCACGCATACGGTCAGAGAATGGCTATGATGGATGTTCACTCCGAGCGTGTAGCTCGGGCCAGAGGCGGCGTTGGGGGACGCGACCCCGGGAACGGCGCCGTAGGAGTTGTCCTCCTCGAGGATCCAGCGGAAGCCGTTGCCGAGTGGCTGCCCGAGGTCGTTCTGCACGGTCACCCTCACCACTGGGGTCCCTTGTGCCTGGGCGCCGGATGAGAACAGCGCAGCGATCGCCAGCACGGCCATCGCGATCCAGAGGTGCGTGTCCGGCCTGCACGAAGTCTTGATGCCCATACGACGATCCCCCTTGACGTGCGGTGCTACGCGATTCCGGGCAACAGGTAGAAAAGGACTGGAAGAGAAATGCGAATCACTGCCGCTCACCGGACGCGGCGCGAGCCCGCCGGGTATCGGTGCATCAGCGCTCGCCTGAGCGCGTCGCCGTGGGTCTCGTCGCCTCCGAACGTGGTCTCGCCGCCGAACGTCGAGCCCTCGCCCAGCCCACCGCAGCTGACGCCGATTGCGACGACCAAGAGGACCAGGGTGAGCGCCAGCAGAGTCTTCATTGAGCGGTTCATGGATGCTTGCTCCCGCGTTTGGACGGCAGGACCGGGCGCGCGGCTTTGGGAGAAACGCCACGCCTGAATTCTGTCGAGAGTCGTTGTCTCGCCCGCTGAGCAGCGGCCGCGGAGCGGTGGCGCGGTCCGCCAGATCGCGCGGCGTGCGCAGGGCTGACGACCGCGAGGACGAGAAGCGCCAGCAAAACTTTTGCAGGAAGCCTTATCGAGAACGTTGACATGCGATCTCCTCAGCGTGCGCGACGAGATGGCGGAGAAGCGGAAGCGAAGCTTTGCGGCTCCGCGTGCGACGCGGATCGACGCAGTGAGTGACGAGGGTGGACGGCCGCGAGCTCTAGACGCGGCCCGTGGTGCGCGCGTGAGCGCGCAGGTGGCGGAGCGGCCATTCGGCCTGGAGCTCGCTTGGTCATGACGCGACCGAGCGTGCAACCGCATGTGGGGTCGTTCCTAGCTACTATGATCGCGCGAATTCACGCGCACCCGGCAGATAGCAGCCTTATTCGCGCCCGGACGCGCGCAACCGTGCGTTTCCGCCGCTTCTGGACGCCCACCACTGCTCGAGCTCCTTCTCGTCGGCGTACCACCGTCCAGCGAGACGCGTGGCCGGAAGTCCTTCCCGGGAAATCCACGAGAGCAACAGGCGCCGCGCATCGAGCGCGTGCGATTGAAGACCCAGGTATTCGGCGATTTCCTTCAGACCCTGCAGCATGCGACGCGCCATGTTGAGCCCCCCGGCCACGAGGAAATCCCGGCAGTTGCGCCGGCACGTAGTCAAATATCACGACAAAAAAAATGGGGTCAACAGCGGGGCGGTTTCATTCCAGGCGGAGTGCATTCACGTGGACAGGCGCAGGCGACCCCGAAGCGAAAGCAGGCGGGCCTCCTTCTTGGCTACTTGTTCTGTAATTTCAAATCAATGCGCCTACTCCGAAAGGCCCTTTTCCTTCAGGAGCCGCCATACTTTCTCGGGGGTCACCGGAATATCGACGTGACGCACCCCGACGTGCGACAGCGCGTCCACCACCGCGTTGGCGATCGCGGGCGGCGCGCCCACCGTGGCGGACTCGCCCACCCCTTTCGCTCCGAACGGGTGGTGGGGAGAGGGAGTCACGGTCTTGGCGGTCTCCCAGCTCGGCGTCTCCATCGCGGTGGGAAGCAGGTAATCCATGAAGCTCCCGCCCGTGATGTTGCCATTCTCGTCGTAGCTGATCTCTTCCAGCAGCGCCGGCGCGAGCCCCATCGCCAGGCCGCCGTGGATCTGACCGTCGACGATCATCGGGTTGATGATGTTCCCGCAATCATCCACGGCGACGAACCGGCGCACCTTCACGGCGCCGGTGCCCCGGTCGATGTCGACCACGGCGATGTACGAGCCGAAGGGGAAGGTGAGGTTGGGCGGGTCGTAGTACGAGACCGCCTCGAGGCCCGCTTCCATTCCCTGCGGATGGTTCGTGTAGGCGGCGAACGCGATCTCCTGGATGGTCTTGCTGCGCGACGGAGCGCCCTTGACGGTGAACTTGCCCGGTTCCCAGACGAGGTCGTCGGGCGAGCACTCCAACAGGTGCGCGGCGATCTTCTTCGCCTTCTCGCGGATCTTGCGCGCCGCCATCGCGCCCGCGGCGCCGGCGGTCGGCGTGGACCGGCTCGCGTAGGTCCCGAGCCCGTACGGCGCCGTGTCGGTGTCGCCTTCCTCCACCTGCACGTGCGCGGCTGGAATGCCCAGCTCCTCGGCGACGATCTGCGCGTACGTGGTCTCGTGCCCCTGGCCCTGCGACTTGGTGCCGAACCGCGCCATCGCCTTGCCCGTGGGATGGATCCGGATCTCGCAGGAGTCGAACATCTTCAGGCCAAGGATGTCGAACTGCTTGCTCGGCCCCGCCCCGACGATCTCGGTGAAGCTGGAGATGCCGATGCCCATCAGCTCGCCCCGGGCGCGCTTCTCCGCCTGCTCCTTGCGCAGCGCCTCGTAGCCGACGATGTCCATCGCCTTGCGCAGCGCCGCCGGGTAGTTACCGCTATCGTATTCCCAGCCGAGCGCGGACTTGTAGGGGAACTTCTCGGGCGGGATGAAGTTCTTCATCCGCAGCTCCGCCGGATCCATCTTCAGCTCCTGCGCCAGCACGTCGGTGATGCGCTCGATGCAGTGCACCGCCTCCGTCACCCGGAACGAGCAGCGGTAGGCGATGCCGCCGGGCGCCTTGTTGGTGTAGACGCCGTCCACTTCCGCGAAGGCATTCTTGAGGTCGTAGGAGCCGGTGCAGATGGAGAACAGCCCCGCGGGGAACTTGGAGGGGTTCGCGGCCGCGTCCGTATAGCCGTGATCGGCGAGGGTCTTGATCCGCAGCGCCTTCATCGTGCCGTCCTTGCTCGCCGCCAGCTCCGCGTGGATGTGGTAGTCGCGGGCGAAGGAGTCGGCCTGGAGGTTCTCCATCCGATCCTCCACCCACTTGACCGGCTTTCCGATCACGACCGAGGCCGCGACCGCGATCACGTAGCCCGGGTAGACCGGGACCTTGCCACCGAAGCCGCCCCCGATGTCCGGCGAAACGATCCGGATCTTCTCCTCGGAGAGTCCCACGTGTCCGGCGACGAGCGCGAACACCGTCCGGACCGCGTGCGGCGCCTGCGTAGTCATGTAGACGGTCAGCTTGCCGTTGACCCGATCGAAGTCGGCCACGCAGCCGCAGGTCTCGATCGACGCGACATGGATCCGCGGGATGTACATGTCCTGCGCCACCACCACGTCGGCCTCGGCGAACGCCTTGTCCGTCGCCGTGCGGTCGCCGGCCTGCCAGTGGAAGATGCGGTTGTCCTTCTTGTCCTTCTTGTCGGTGCGGAGGACCGGCGCCGAGGGATCGAGCGCCTTGAACGGATCCACTACGACCGGCAACGGGTCATACTCGACCTCCACGGCCTCGACCCCGTCCGCGGCGATGTACCGGTCCGTCGCGATCACCGCCGCGACCTCCTGCGCCTGGTACATGACCTTCTCGGTCGGCAGCACCATCTGCGTGTCCGACATCAAGGTCGGCATCCAGTGCAGGTTGTACTTGGCGAGCGTCTCGCCGGTGATCACCGCGAGCACTCCGGGGATCTTCAGCGCCCTCTCGGCGTTGATGGACTTGATCTTCGCGTGCGCGTACGGGCTGCGCACGATGTCCATGTGCAGCATGCCGGGAAGCTGGATGTCGTCGACGTAGTTGCCCTTGCCGCGGATGAAGCGCGGGTCCTCCTTCCGCTTCATCGAGTGACCCATGCCGCAAACTTCCGGACTCGTCCTGGGCGTGCTCATGGGATCCTCCTACTGCTGCCGCAGCCGCTCGGCTGCGGACTGGATGGCCTTGACGATGTTCGAGTACCCGGTGCAGCGGCAGAGGTTGCCGCTGATGGCGTCGCGGATCTCCGGCTCGGTGGGATCCTTGTTGCGGGCGAGCAGCGCGCAGCCGGTCATCAACATCCCGGGGGTGCAGTAGCCGCATTGCAGCCCGTGCTTCTCCCAGAACGCTTCTTGGACCGGGTGGAGCTTGCCGTTCTGCTCCAGGCCCTCGACGGTGGCGATCCGGGCGCCGTCGGCCTGCACGGCCAGGATGGTGCATGACTTCACCGGTTCGCCGTCGAGCAGCACCGTGCAGGCGCCGCAGTGGGTGGTGTCGCAGCCGATGTGCGTGCCGGTGAGGCGCAGGTTCTCGCGCAGCAGGTGGACCAGCAGCAGCCGCGATTCGACCTGGAGATCCTGGGCAACTCCGTTCACCGTCATGTGGATGTCGTGCCTGGCCATGGTCATCGACCTCCCGCCCGCTCGACGGCCTTCTTCAGAGCGCGCCCGGCGAGCACCCGGGCCATCTCGCGCTTGTATTCCACGGAACCGCGCCGGTCGGCGGTCGGCGACGCGGCCTCCGCCGCCCGCCGCGCAGCATCGGCGATGCTGTCGTCGGTGGCTCTCCGCCCTTTCAGGAACTCCTCGGCCGCGGTTGAACGGAGCGGCATCGGGCCGGCGTTCGTCAGCGCCAGCCCCACCTGCGTGAACGCTCCGCTCCCGTCCAGGGTCACCTGCGCTGCCGCGGCGGCCGTTGCGTAGTCGCCAACCTTCCGTTCGAGCTTCACGTACGCCCCGCCGGTCCGGTTGGGAGGAACCGGGATGCGGATCTCGGTCAGGATCTCGTCCCGGGCGAGCGCGGTGGCGAACAGGCCGGTGAAGAACTGGTCGATGGGGATCACGCGCTCGCCGTTCTGCCCGAACGCTACCACTTCGGCGCGGAGCGCCAGCATGGTGGCGGGGTGGTCGTTGGCGGGATCGCCGTGGGCGAGGTTGCCACCCACCGTCGCGCGGTTGCGCACCAGCGGATCGGCGATCACGCGCGCCGTGTCGAGCAGGATGGGGTAGCGGGCACGCACGACCTCGGAGCGCTCCAGCACCGACTCGCGCGTCCGGCCGCCGATGCGCAAGGAGCCCCCTTCCTCGCGAACGTACTCCAGGCCCGCGATGCGCCCGATGTCGACCAGGTGCTCCACGGCGCCGAGCCTCAGCTTGAGGAGCGGCAAGAGGCTCTGTCCGCCGGAGATGACCTTGGCCGAATCGCCGAACCGCGACAGCAGCGCGACCGCCTCGGGCAGCGAGGCCGGGGCGTGATAGTCGAACGCAGCCGGGATCATGTCTTCCTCCTTCGTGGGTCATCGCAAGAGCAAGTAGACCAGGACCGCGGCCACGGCGACCGCGACCCAGAACACCGGCGCGCGGAGCGCCGCGCGCGCGCCCAGGGCGCCGACGTCGAGCGCCTCCGGCCTGGACGGCGCGGCGGCGGGCACCAGGGCCGCCGGCAGAGCGGGCGTTGCCGTGGGCGCCGCCGTAGGCGCCGTGCTCTCGAGCTCGGCGCGCACGCGCTGCGAGAAGATCTGGAACATCTGGTCGCTGACGTCCTGCACCATGCCGCGGCCCATCTGCGCGAGGATGCCCGTGATGTTCACGCGCGAGGTGGTGGTCACCTCGGTCTCGCCGGGCGCTTTCTGGACGAGGGTGCTGGTCAGGCGCAGGTCGGCGCCGCCCCGGCCGCGGACGTCCTGCCCCTGGGCGACGATCTCGGCGGTGCGCGAGGACGGATCGAGCTTCTCGAAGGCGACCTTTCCCTTGTAGCTGGAGGACACGGGCCCCACCTTGACGGTCATCGTGCCCTGCCAGGTCCTGTCGTCGAGCTTGCCCGTGATGGCCGCGCCGGGGAGGCAGCGCGCAACCCTCTCGGGATCGATGAGAAAGCTCCAGACTTGCTCCGGCGAGGAGCGAACCACGAAGGTCTTGACGATCTCGAAACCCATCTTGTTCCTCAGGCCGCGAGGAAGCGGACCGGATCGGCGAGGAACTTCTCGCGGCAGCGGGGATTGCAGAAGAAGTAGTCGTGGCCAGCGTGCGTGGCCCGGTGTCGCGCGGTCGCGACTTCGACCGTCATCCCGCAGACCGGGTCCGTCTCGGTCTGGGGCGCCTGGATGGGGGTAGGGCGAGGCTGCGCGGCGTGGCGGAGCTGGACGATCTCCGCGAGGACGCTGAGCGCGACCTCTTCCGGCACGCGCGCGCCGAGATCGAGGCCCGCCGGGTTGTGCACCTGTGCGAGCGCGTCCCGTGAAATACCGCGGCCGATCAGGCCCTCGCGGATCTCCGCGAACCGCTTCCGGCTGGCCACCACCGCGATGTACGCGCAGCGTGCGGAGATGGCGGCCGCGATGCAGTCCTCGTCGTTTTCGCCCATGGTCGCGACCACCGCGAACGTCGTCTCGGGGCGAGAGGCGGGGAGCGCGGAGAGGTCGCGGACGGGATCGATGCCGTAGCCCATCACTTCGCCCAGCCGGGCCAGCGCGCGCGCACAGGGCGACTCGCCGAAGATCAGCAGCTCCGGCGGCGGCAGCATCGGTTCCAGGTAGATGTCCACGCTGCCTCCACTGTGGCAGGTCATCGGCAGCGCGGTCACACCCGGGCGGTGGTTCGACTTCGGGTCCGGCGAGAGCGACACGAGCCGCGGCCTTCCCTCCTCGAGCGCCAGGCGCGCCTCTCGCTTCACGGTGGGCTGCGTGCAGTTGCCGCCCAGCCAGCCGTGATAGGCGCCGTCGGCGGTGATGATGGCCATGTCGCCGGGCTGCGCCGAGCTGTAGGGCTCGCGCCGCACCACCATCGCCAGGACGAACGGCTCGCGCTTGCGGGAGAGGTCGGCCGCGAGCTGGAGGAGCTCGGCGCGCATCAGGCAGCCTCCAACCGGGCCCGGATCCGCTCGACGTCCTCGGGAGAATCGAGGTCGGTGAGCGTCTCGGGCGGCCATTGGAGCTCGACCGCCCCCGCGCGATGGCTCCGGACCACGCTCTTGCCGCAGCTCTCGGCTTCCAGCGCGCGCAGCTCCGGGAACAGGGCGCGTCCATAGAGGATGGGGGGCGCCACCACCCCGCCGTAGGTGGAGATCGCGAGCTTCGGGCCAGAGCGCCGGTGCGCGGTCACCAGCGCGCGCACCATCGATGCCTCGACCAGCGGCATGTCGCCCAGCAGCACCACGGCCCCAGCGGCGTCGTCAGGCAGCGCGGCGATCCCCGCGCGCAGGGAGGTGTTCATTCCCCGCGCGTAATCGGAGTTCATCACGGCCGTGTACGGCAGGCCGGACAGCTCCGCCCGAACCCGATCGCCCTCGTGTCCGAGCACCACCAACACCGGATCGAGCCCCGCGGAGAGGGCCGTCGTCACCGCGCGGCGCACCAGCGTGCGGCCGCCCAGCTCGAGGAGCATCTTGTTCAGGCCCATGCGGCTGGACAGGCCGGCCGCGAGCACCACGCCGGCGATGCGCTCAGGGATCATGGATGCCCCCTGTCCGGGCGCGCAAGTGAACCGCTTCGCGGCGCGCGTTCACCGCCAGCAGCTCGGCCACGATGCTGACCGCCACCTGCTCCGGTCCGTCCGCGCCGATGTCGATCCCGATGGGTGCGAACAGCTTGGCGCCGTCCAGGGGGACCTCGCGGAGCATTTGCTCCTTGCGCTGGCGGGGGCCGAGCAAGCCCAGGTACGCCAGCGGCTGTCCCGCGAGCGCGCGAAGCCAGTCGCGGTCGTGGGCGAGCGCATGCGTCTGCACCACGGCGAAGTTCCTGCGCGAGAGGGTGAACGGAAGCCCCGCCAGCCCATCTCCGGGCCGCCGGAGCACGATGCGCAGCGGCGGCGGGAACCGCTCCGGCGTCAGATAGGCGGGCCGGTGGTCCACCACCGTCACCTCGAACCCGGACTGCGCCGCGAGGGAGGCGAGCGGGCGCGCGTCGTCGCCCCCGCCGAAAATGAAGAGGCGCGGCGGTGGACGGAGCACGTCCACGAACGCGGTGTCGCCGCCGAGCTCGAGCATTCCCCCGCCGCCGTCGCCTTCCAGCAGCAGGCTCGCGCCCTGCGCCAGCTCGCGATCGATCGCCTCCGATCCGGAAGTGCCCTCGAGAGTGCTCCTTGCCAGCACGAAGGTCCGGCCGGCCGACGGACCGCTCAGCACGGTGATCGGCGCGAAGGGAATGCCCGCGTCCAATAGATCGCGCATCTGCTTTCCCGGTCCCTCCATCCACGCCGCATCGACGCGCTGGACATGGACGTCGACCGCGCCCTCGCACCCCAGCCCCAGACCCCAGAGAGTCTCTTCGTCGGAGCCGGTATCGTAGTGCAGCACCCGGCCCGGCGCGCCGCCCAGGATTCGCAGCCCGTGGGCGCGAACATCCGACTCCAGGCACCCGCCGCTGACCCCGCCGTGCGTGAGGCCGCTTTCCTCGATGAGCAGCTTCGCCCCGGGACGCCGGTACGCCGAGCCCGAGATCCGGACCACGGTCGCGAGCGCGGCGCACGACCCTCCCGCCACCAGCTTGGAGAGCTGATCGAGGATCGCCTTCGTCTCGACCCAATGCTTCACTCGAGCCCCCGAGGGTGCGGGCCGGGCATTCTAACGGCCTCGATCGTCGATTCCAACCAGACCAGCGTTTGACGCCTCGGGCGCTCGCATGATTTGACTCCGCCTCCACGAGGCGGCTCTTGGATCGCATCGCGCAACTGCTCGAGCAGCTCGACCAGGAAGCGTACGTGGCCGATCCGGCCATCGCGACCTCCCTGCATCTCGCGCTCGAGCTGCACAAGCCGCTGCTCGTCGAGGGGCACGCGGGCGTGGGCAAGACCGAGATCGCCAAGGTGCTCGCCCGCCTGCTCGGGACGGACCTGATCCGGCTGCAGTGTTACGAAGGCCTCGACGCCTCGACCGCGCTCTACGAGTGGAACTACGCGCGCCAGCTGCTGCACATCCGCCTTCAAGAGCGCGACGGCAGCAACGAGGCAGACGCCGAGGCGCGGATCTTCAGCGAGCCGTTCCTGCTCAAGCGTCCGCTGCTGCAGGCCATCGCGCACGAAGGCAGGCCTCCGGTCCTGCTGGTGGACGAGATCGACCGCAGCGACGAGGAGTTCGAAGCGTTCCTGCTCGAGGTGCTCTCCGACTTCCAGGTGACGGTGCCCGAGATCGGCACCATCCGCGCGCGCGAGCGCCCGCACGTCATCCTCACCTCGAACCGCTCCCGCGAGCTGTCCGATGCGCTGCGGCGGAGGTGCCTGTATCTCTGGATCGACTATCCGCCGTTCGAGAAGGAGCTCTCGATCGTGCGGCGGAAGGTGCCGGGGGCGAGCGAGGAGCTGGCGTCGCAGATCGTCGGCCTGGTGCAGCGGCTGCGCCGTGCGAAGCTCGCCAAGGTGCCCGGGGTGTCCGAGACGCTGGACTGGGCCGCGGCGCTGGTGGTCTTGCACGCGTCCCATCTCACCCCGGAAGTGGTGGGCGAGACGATGGGATGCCTGGTGAAGGACGAAGCGGACCTGCGCAAGGTGCGCGTGGAGCTCGAGGCGGGCCGGCTGCCTGCGGGCGCTGGATGAGCGGCGATCTGGTCCAGCGCACGGTGGGCCTCTGCCGCGAGCTGCGCAGCCGGGGGATGTCGGTCACGACGGCGCACGCGATGGACGCCGTCCGCGCTTTGCGCTGCGGCGGCATCGAGTCGCGGGAACGCGCTTATCTGGCGCTTCGCTGCGTGCTGGTGGCGCGGCCGGAGGAGGTGGCGACTTTCGACGAGGTCTTCGCGGCGCTCTTTGCCCCGCCAAAGGAAACAGCGCACGTCGGGCCGGTGCGCGTGCACCGCCGGCGTCCGCCTGCGGAGAGCGTTGTGCCGTCGCTGACTTCCTGGGGAGAGCAGGGCGAGGGCGAAGACGAAGACGACGACGCGCCGGACGAGGTCCCGGCCGCGAGCGACAGCGCGGCCGTGGCGCGGAAGGACTTCAGCACGTTTGGCGCCGACGAGCTGGCGGAGATCCAGCGCCTCGGGCGGCGCATCGCGCGACGGTTGGCAGCGCGGCCCAGCCGGCGCTGGAAGTCGGGCCGCAGCGGGCCGCGCATCGATCTGCGCCGCACCATCCGCCGGTCGCTCTCCAACGCTGGAGAGCCGCTGGAGCTGCGCTTCCGCCGGCGCAAGCCGCGCAAGACGCGCATCGTGGCCATCTGCGACGTCTCCGGCTCGATGGATCTGTACAGCCGGTTCCTGCTCCAGTTCCTCTATGCGCTCCAGGGCACCGTGGCCCGCGTCGAGAGCTTCGTCTTCTCCACCGCGCTGCGGCGCGTCACCGACCTCTTGCTGCAGCCCGACTACGCACAGGCCCTGCGCGGCCTCGCCGCCGAAGTGCACGACTGGTCCGGGGGCACGCGCATCGGCGAGTGCCTGGCCGCCTTCAATCGGGACTGGCTCCGTCTGGTCGACGGCCGCACCGTGGTGGTCATCCTCAGCGACGGATGGGACACCGGCGACCCGACCTTGCTGGGAGCGGAGATGGAGGTGCTCCGGCGCCGCAGCCGCAAGCTGATCTGGCTCAACCCGCTGCTGGGCAGCCCCGGTTACGAGCCGCTCACGCAGGGGATGCAGGCGGCGCTTCCCCATGTCAGCGTCTTCGCCCCGGCGCATAATCTGGTGGCGTTGCGCGCGCTGGAGCGCCATCTGCTGGCGTAGACGGAGGACGTCATGAAGCCACGGCGGATCGTGCGGGGAGAAAGAGTCACGGCGGGCCTGGTGTTGACTCGCGATGTGGCTGACCTGCCGAAGGGTCGCATCCTGTCCGACGACGACGTGCGGGCGCTCGAGGCGTCGAGTTGGAGCGAGCTGGAGGTCTTGGAGCTCGAGTCTTCCGACGTGCACGAGGAGGTGGCGGGCCGGCGGCTCGCGGCCGCGGTCGCGGGCGAGGGAGTCGAACCCGGGCCGGTGGAGGGCGGATCGTTCCCGTTGATCGCGCGCCGGCGCGGCCTTCTGGAGGTGGAGGTCGCGCGGCTCTCGGAGCTGAACCTGATCCCGGACCTGACGGTGAACGCCCATCCGCCGCAGTACGTCGCGGTGGAGGGGAACGTGGTGGGCCGCGTGAAGGTGATCCCGTTCGTCACGCGTGAAGATCGGCTGCGACAGGCCGAGGAGGCAGCCAAAGGCGGGCTGGTGCGCGTCCGCCCGTTCGTCTCGCTGCGCGGTGCCCTGCTGGTGCACGAGAAGATCGCCGAGGCCGCGCTGGAGCGGGCGCGGCGCGCGTTCCACGAGAAGCTCGCCTTTTTCGGGTCGAGGCTCGAGTCGGCCCGGGCGGTGCCCGGCAACCCGGAAGGGCTGGCGCAGGCGCTGCGCGAGGAGCAGCGCAACGGCGTGCAGCTCCTGGTCCTGGCCGGGAGCCGGTCGATGGATCCGCAGGATCCGGTCCTGCGCGCCCTCGAGCTTGCCGGCGCGCGGATGGAGCGGCACGGCGTTCCGGCCTATCCGGGGACGCTGCTGTGGATCGCGTATCTCGGCGACGTACCGGTGCTGGGCGCGCCCTCCTGCGGAATCTTCTCGCGGGCGACCTCGCTCGATCTGGTGCTGCCGCGGATCATGACGGGCGAGCGGCTGCGCGCGGCGGAGATCGCTGGATTGGCGGTGGGAGGGATCATCGCGCCGGAGACCTCGTATCGGCTCGCGCCCTACCGGGCGGGGGTGGCGAGGGGGCAGCTCGAATGAAGGCTGTGCTGTTCCAGCGGCGGCGGAATAGCCGCTCGGTGTGGTGGCGGCATTGCCCGTTGCGTAGCCGGCTCTTCGTGGGAGGGCCGTGCGGCGTCAGTGCCGGTCCCGGAGACAGTCCGGCGACCCTCAATCTCGCCCTGTCGTGGGCCAGTTCAACCGGTTGAACCAACTCCGGAGACGGTTCGGCGATCCTTCCTCCGCCTCGATCGTAACTGCCGCCCTATTCCCACGTCGGGTGGACGCGAGTGTTGACGCGGTGCGGCCCGTCCCGGGACGAGCGCGAAATGGACGTCGGATACCAGAACGAGACCCTGAAAGCCTCAGCCCGAGTCGGGTCAGGCCTCACGCGCTCGGGACACCGCCCGCGGTTCAACCCCGGCCGCACACAGGTCGGCGACCTCGAGTACCCCCTGGCCTGGGGCCAGTTCAACCGGTTGAACCACGACGACGCCCGCTGGAGCGACGGTGTCCACGCCATACGAGGTCTTCGTCGTTCGTCGTGGGGGCGCACCTTCGGCAGATTACGCTGTTCTGAGGATCGACAAGGCCGACGAGCCAAGCGCCTCGTGGTCGAGTCCCACATCGGCCCTGGTGAAGTGCGATGGCGCCCGAATCTGGCATTTCCAGAACTTCGCGAGCATCAGGGGAGCAGGGGACGAGTTCTTGCACGCCACGGTGAAGCTCGATTGCGGGCAATGATCGTCGATCTCTGCCTGCACGCAGGACATTGACGCGCTGCGGCCCGTCCCGGGACGAGCGCGAAATGGGACCGTCGGATACCAGAACGAGACCGTGAAGCGTCTACGCTGTCCGGTTACTGCGCGTCCGGTTCGTCCTCCGGAGCGGGGTCGCGTTCTCCGAGGCTCTGCAGCCGCGAGTAGAGCCGGCGGCGGCTGATTCCGAGCAAGCGCGCAGCGGAGGTCTTGTTGCCGCCGGCGCGGTCCAGCGCGGCCAGGATCAGATCGCGTTCGAAGGCGTCCAGGTCGAAGCCCGGCCTGAGGACTTCGCCCGCTGTCGGGGAGCCGCCTGGACTGGCGCCAGCCGCGGCGACGTGCACGGCCTCGATGTCCTCGTCACCTGCGAGGATCAGGGCGCGCTCGAGGGCGTTCTCGAGCTCGCGCACGTTCCCCGGGAAGGGGCGGCGGAGGAGCTCCTCGCGCGCCTTTTCACCCAGCTTGGAAGGAGGCACGCCGCGCCGGCGCAGGAACGCCTCGGCCAGCGGGGCCACGTCGTCGGCGCGCTCTCGCAAAGGCGGCACCTCGATCGCGAATACGTTCAGCCGGTAATAGAAGTCCTCGCGGAAGATGCCCTGGCGCACGGCTCCCGCCAGGTCCCGGTTGGTTGCGGCGATCACCCGGGCGTCGACCTTGCGCGGGGCGGAGGAGCCCAGAGGCACGAACTCGCGCGACTGCAGGAACCGCAGCAGCTTCACCTGCGTGGCCTGGGTGATCTCTCCGATCTCGTCGAGGAACAGCGTCCCGCCGTCGGCCGCGGCGAGGTGGCCGGCCTTGCGTTCGCTCGCGCCCGTGAAGGCGCCTTTCTCGTAGCCGAACAGCTCGGCCTCGAGCAGCGACTCGGGAAGCGCGGCGCAATGCACCTCGATCCAAGGTGCGGCGGCGCGCTGGCTGCTGAAATGGATGAAGCGTGCCAGCTGGCTCTTGCCCGTGCCGCTTTCGCCCAGCAGGAGCACGGTGGCGTCGGAGGCCGCGACTCGCCGCGCGCTCTCGACCGCCTCGAGCATGCGGGGGCTCGCCGCTACCAGACGCGGGGTGAGCTCGTCGACGAGCCTCCGGTTCTTCTCCTCGGCAGAGTGCGTTTCCACCAGCCGACGCACGCGGATCCGCAGCTCGTCCACGGAGAATGGCTTGAGAAGGTAGTCGGCGGCGCCCGCTTTCATCGCCTCGACCGCGGTCTCGGCGGTTCCGAAGGCCGTCATCACCACCACGTCGGGCGCCGGAACGCGCCCGCGCGCCTCGCGCAGGACGGCCAGGCCGTCCACCTCCGGCATGCGCAGGTCCGTCAGCACCAGCTCGTATGGGCGCGCCGCGAGCTCGACCAGCGCCTGCCGGCCGCCGCCGGCCCGCGCCACCGAGTGCCCGTCGCGCTCCAGCATTTCCGTCACCAGCTTGCCGAGCTTCGGCTCGTCGTCGACGACCAGGATGCGCGCCATTCCCGCTCCTCAGGCGCCCGCGAGCGGCAGGCGAACCTCGAAGGTCGTTCCGGGCCGCCCGTCGTCGACGAACGCCAGCGTACCGCCGTGCCGTTCGACCAGCATCCGCGCCACCGCGAGGCCCAGCCCCGTTCCCCCCGGCTTGGTGGTGACGAAGGGATCGAACAGCCGCTCGCGGACCACCTGTGGCAGCCCGGGGCCGCTGTCGTGCACGCGCACCTGCGCGAAGCCATTCCCGGCGTCGGAGGTCAGCTCGATCTCGCCGCGCTCCTGCGCCTGGCCCGCGTTGGCGAGAAGATTGGCGAAGACCTGGCGCAGCCGGCCCGGATCACCGACGACCGGCGTTCTCGCCGCGACGCGGCAGCGTACCTGCACCTGGCGGAAGGTGGCCTCCGCGGCACGGGCGGCCTCGGTCAGCACCTCCCCGAGATCCACCCGCGCTGTCGCGAGCGGAGCGTCCGGCTTCCCCAGGGAGAGGAAGTCTTCTGTCAGCCGCCGCATCCGCTCGACCTCGCCGAGCAGGTCCTCGAGGCGTTCGCCGTGCCGCGCAGCGAGCCCGCTTCCCGCCTCCTCCCGCATCAGCTCCACAGTGCCGCGGATGACGCCGAGGGGGTTGCGGATCTCGTGCGCGACCATCGCCGCCATCGTGGCGATCGACTCGCCGCGCGCGGCCTGCTCCGCGGCCTTCTGCCGGACTCGTTCCGCCGCACTCCAGCGAGCGGCAACGACCCCGAGGGCCAGGGCGGAAAGGAGGGAGAGCAGGATGGCGGCGCCACGCGCGCGAGTGAGATCCGCCCGCGTGGCGAGGAACGACTGGCCAGCCTCGAAGACCAGCACCGAGTCCACGGAGCCGTCGGCGCTGCGCACGGGAAAGTAGCCCGTCGTCACGTCGAGCTTGCCCAGGGAGTATCCGTGCCCGACCGAGGCCGCTCCGCGGAAGGCCAACTGTACGCGGTCCGCATCGATCCTCAACAGATCCGCCCGATGGCCCGCGCGCCCGCTGCTGTCCGCGATCACCGTCACCGATCGGTCCACCAGGCTGGCCCCGTCCAGTGCGTTCGCTTTCTGCAAGGCCTGAAGGCGATCGACGGCTGTCCGGTTTCCTCCCAGGCCCAGGGCCGCCGATTCACCAGCGCCTCGCAGCCGCTCGTCGAGGACGCCGTTCAACGCGGTTTCACCGGCGCGAAAGAGGAAGAGCGTCGCCGCCACCGAGCCGGCGAGGCCGATTGCCGCGGCAAGCAGGGGCGCGAGCGCGCGCGACATGGTTCAGAATACCCCAAGGATGTAGCTGGCGCCCAACGTCGCGATCAGGCGCGAGTACGAGTACGCCGGGTCATTCGAGGAGGAGATCCGGTATCCCGCCTGCAACCGCACCGTGAACCGGTCGAAGTCCTTCTCCAGCGTGCTCCCGGCGTAGAAGATCTGATCGGAGCGCGCGTTCACCCCGGAGGCCGGCGCTGCATCGTAGGTGCGCGCGATGAAGCTCGCGTCGGCGCCGACCCGCAGCGTGGGAAGCACCAGGAGACGAACGGCCGCGCGGGGCCCATGCTCCCAGGCGCTGGTATGGGCGAAGGCGGTCGTATCGCGCCCCCCGTGATACCCGAGGGAAAGGCTGGACCCCTCCGGAAACCGAAGTGACACTTCCGGGTCCAGCGTGTGCAACACGCCGGTGTACTCGGTGCTCGCAGGGGTTTCGTAGTTGCCGAAGCGGACGGTGTAGACAGAAGACAGCGCCACGCGCCGGATCTGCCAGCGAGCACCGACCCGTCCCCGGTGGGCGCGAAGATAGGGCGCTCCACCCAGCAGGGTGGCTTCGTAGCCATAGTCCGCGAAGCCGTAGGTCTCGCCGCGGCCGAGACGCCACCCGGCCTGGCCACCGAAGAGGCCCAGGTCGCGGTCGCGAGCCTCCATTTGCGAGCGGTAGAAAGCATTGCCGCGCAGGTAAGGGCCGGAGAGGCCGAGTGGACGGACCAACAGCCAGCCACCCGCGGCCGCGGCGCCGTCGGCGCTCCCCGGGCCGCCACTCGGCGTGAAGTTGACGTTCGAGTCGTAGCCGGATTCCAGGTCGATACCGATCACCCCCCGGCCGCTGCGCATTGCGGCCGAGCGCAAGACCTCGGCGCGTTCGCCCAACGTCCCGCCTGTGGAGGAGGCAGCGACCTGGTCGAAAAGGACTGTTGCGTCGGAAGCGGATCCATCGCGCAGCTCGATCAGGCCGAGAAAGTACTGCGCGCGCGCCGCGTACGCCGGACCCGACTGCGCCTCGACGAAGAGCCGGCGGGCCTCGTCGTCGTCGCCCATTTCGTATCTGAGAATCCCTTCGTACAGCGCCGCGGCCGGGTCGGCCCGGCCCGTGCGCAGCCACTGGAAAACGGCGATGGCGCCCTCGCGATCGCCGGCCTCCATCCGGCGGATGCCTTCGCCGAGCATCGCGGCGGGGGTCCGGCGTGCGCAAGCTGCGTCATGGGCTTCGCGCGCGCGGACGTTCGAGGGATCCAGCCGCAGGGCCTCGCGGTAAGCCAGCAGTGCCGTCTCGGTCGACCCGCTCTTCGCCTCGGCGTCCCCCACCTCGAGGTACGCGCGGGCACTCGCCGCATCGCGCGCTGGGGCGGGTTCCGGGAGCGGGCAAAGACCTGCCGCCGAAGCGGCAAGAAGCAAGAGGAGGCTCACCTAGCGGTCGCCCCTCGCGCGTTCCGCGGCTTCCCGGCGCGAGCGGGCGAGACTGCTCGAGCCTTCCTCGGCGCCGTAGCGATCCGTGCGCCGCGCCGAGAGTCCTGCCGCCTCCTCGAGGTAGGCTTTCGCGAGCAGCGGCCGGCCGCCCTGGGCCGCCTGCCGCGCGCGCTTGTGGTACCAGTCGATCGCGGTCTTCGCCGGTTCCGGCCGCAGGATGGACGCAACCGCGGCACGCAGTCTGCGCGCCTCGTCGCGGATGCGTGGGCCCGCGCGCTCCCCGACGCCACCCAACAGCCTGTCCGCGCAGAGATACAGCCGGGCGTCGTGGCAAGCGACTGCGCGGTAGTACTCGAAGAGCTCATCGCGAGTGTGCGGCGAGCGCTGCTCCGCCTCGGCAAACGCCTCCACGGCGTCGTCAGGCCGGTTCAGGCGGACCAGACAAGCAGCGGCGTACCAGCCGGCCTCGCCGCCGGTCTCCAGCTTCTGCGCCACGCGGAACTCGATCAGGGCCTCGGCGAATCGGCCATCGCGAAAACGGCGGGCGCCGGCGAGGAGATGCTCGTCGGCGCCCGTTCCCGCGACAGCGGCAGTGGACAGAGCAGCGAACAGCAGCAGCGCGCGCGTCACGCAGACCTCCGCCTGGCTAGTGAGAGCCGTCCTGGTTCGAGCTGCCGTTCCCACTCGAGCCGCTGCCGCCCTGTTGCCCGGAGCCGCCCACCTGGTCGATGGACGCGGAGGGCGCGGAGCCCTGCTCGCCGACCTGGCCGTGTTCATCCATCGCCCCGGACTGGCCCTGATCGCCGGACTGGCCCTGATCGCCGGACTGCCCCTGCTCGCCAGACTGGGCGTGCACACCCTGCTCACCCGACGGGCCCTGCTCACCCGACTGGTTGTTCACCCCGTCGCGCTCGTCATTCACGTCCGGCATCGTCGCCGTCGTGTGGGCAGTCGGCGCCTGGCTCACCAGCGCATCGTGCGCAGCCTGCTCGACGTCGGCTTCGGTTGCCATTGCGGGAACGGTCACGAGAAAGAGCGCCGCCCCGGCGATGAAGATCATTCGATTCCTCATGGCCGTTCTCCTCCGCCGCACCCCGCGGCTGGACTTAAACACAGCAACTGCGGTGCCACGAGGATTCGCCCTGAAAACATGGTCGCGAACCGAAGGCCGTGTCCCGTTCGGTACGCGCGGTGCCCCGTCGCGTACACGCACATCGGCGCCGTTCCGGCTACACCTCGGAGCCAGCGCGTGGCGTGGAGGCCGTCGTTCGATCCTCGGCTACTCTCAAGACGAGACCCTGAAGAGCCCGAGCCGGATCAGCGCTCCCGCGCTCGCGATACCGCACGCAATGCAGCGCGCTCGGTGTACACCGCCGCGAGCTGCGCCTTGTACGCGGCCGAGCCCGACAGGTCCGCGCGCAACTCCAGCCCTTCCGCCGCGCGCGCCGCGGCGGACTTGATCGCCGCCGGGTCCGCCGCCTTGCCCTGCAGCGCCCGCTCCACCCCCGTGGCTCGCGTCACCTTCGACCCGAGTCCGGTGATCGCGATCCGCGACCACTGCACCGTGTTCCGCGCGTCGAGCGAGATCTCCGCCGCCACGCCGACCACCGCGAACCGCGAGGCAGGGTGGGGCAGCTTCTCGTATGCCCCCGCCGTGCGCGCTGGAGGCAACGCCACACGCACCTGGGTGAGGATCTCTCCGGGCTCGAGAGCGGTGGTGAGTGGCCCCACGATGAGTTGCTCCACCTCGAGCGTGCGCTCGCCTTGCGGACCGGCGACCACCACCGAGGCGTCCAGCGCGGTGAGGACAGCAGGCCAGTCCGCGGACGGATCGGCGTGCGCGAGGCTTCCACCGATGGTTCCCAGATTGCGCACCTGGGCGTCGCCGATCTGGCCGGCCGCTTCCGCGGCCATGGGCAGCTTCGCCCGCAGCAGCTCGGACTTGGCCAGGGCCGCGTGCGTGGTCAACGCACCGATCTGGAGCGCCCCCTGGACTTCGCGCACTCCGGTGAGGCCGTCCACCTTGCGCAGATCCACCAGGTGCGCCGGCTGTGCGAGCCGCAGCTTCATCAGCGGGATCAGGCTCTGGCTGCCGGAGAGGACCTTCGCCTCATCGCCATACTGCCCCAGGAGCGCGATCGCTTCCGCGAGCGTCGTCGGTGCGTGGTACTCGAAGGATGCCGGGTACATGGTTCCTCCTCAGCGGCCCCGCAGGGCCTCCCAGAGACGGTCCGGAGTCAACGGCATGTCGATGTGCCGGATGCCGAAGGGCGAGAGCGCATCCATGACGGCGTTCGCCACGGCGGCCGTGGACGCGATGGTGCCCGTTTCGCCGGCGCCCTTGATGCCCAGCGGGTTCACGGGGCTGGGCGTTTCGGTACGACCCACTTGGAACATGGGGAGGTCGTCGGCGTGCGGCATCGCGTAGTTCATGAACGACCCGGTGATCAGCTGGCCGCTCTCGTCATACTCCGCATGCTCCCAGAGAGCTTGCGAGACGCCCTGGGCCACCCCGCCGTGGACCATCCCGTCCACGATCATCGGGTTGATCACGCGGCCCAGATCGTCCACCGCCAGGTAGCGCAGCACCTGCACCACCCCGGTGTCGCGCGCCACCTCCACCACGCACACGTGCGTGCCGAAGGGGTAGACGAAATTGCCGGGGTCGAAGAAGCTGATCGCCTCGAGGCCAGGCTCGAGGTTCTTGGGCATGTTGTGGGCGAGGTACGCCATCAGTGCGATGTCGCCGAAGGTCTTCGACCGGCCCGGTGAGCCCTTCACCGAGAACTTGCCGCCCTCGTAGACCACGTCGGCCTCGCTGGCCTCGAGCAGGTGCGCGGCGATCTTCTTCGCCTTGTCCTTGATCTTCTGCGCACCCATATGAATCGCCGCCGTCCCCACCGGACCGCTGCGGCTCCCGTACGAGCCCATCCCGAACGGCACCTGGCCGGTGTCGCCGTGGACGATCTCCACGTCCTCGAAGGGGACCTGCAGCTCATCGGCCGCCACCTGCGCGAAGGTGGTCTCGTGCCCCTGCCCGTGGCTGTGCGAGCCGGTGAACACCGTGACCTTGCCGGTGGGATGCACCCGCACGGTGGCGCTCTCGTACAGGCCGGCCTGCGCGCCCAGGGCGCCCGCGACCTGCGACGGCGCGAGGCCGCAGGCTTCGACGTAGGTGGAGAAACCGACGCCGAGATAGCGGCCCTGCTTGCGGGCCTGCTCCTGCTCCTTGCGGAAGGCACCGTAATCGAAGCTCTCCAGCGCCTTGTCCAGCGCCGCCTCGTAATTCCCGCTGTCGTAGAGCAGGGCGACGGGCGTCTGGTACGGGAACTGGTCCTTCGAGATGAAGTTCTTCCGCCGCAGCTCCAGCGGATCCATCGCCAGCTCCTGCGCGGCGAGGTCCACCATCCGCTCCAGCAGGTAGCACGCCTCGGGGCGGCCCGCGCCGCGGTACGCGTCCACCGGCGTCGTGTTCGTGAACACGGCGGTGACGTCGACGTGGATCGCCGGAGTGCGGTACGCGCCCGCCAGCAGCGTGCCGTACAGGTACGTCGGGATGCAGGGCGCGAACAGCGACAGGTACGCGCCCATGTTGGCGATGGTCTTGACCCGGAGCCCGAGGATGCGGCCATCTTCGGAGAGCGCCATCTCGGCGTCGCTGTAGTGATCGCGCCCGTGCGCGTCGGTGAGGAAGCTTTCGCGCCGGTCCGCCGTCCACTTCACCGGCCGCGAGAGCGCGCGCGAGGCCCAGGTCACCACGCACTCCTCCGGGTAGACGAAGATCTTCGAACCGAAGCCGCCCCCCACGTCCGGCGAGATCACCCGCAGCTTGTGCTCCGGCAGCCCGAGCACGAACGCGGCCATGAGCAGCCGGTGCACGTGTGGGTTCTGGGTCGTGAGCCAGAGAGTGACCTCTCCGGTGCCGGGGTTCGCGCTCGCCAGCGCCGCCCGCGGTTCGATCGCGTTCGGGATCAGCCGGTGGTTGCGGAAGCTCTGCTTGACGATCCTGGGGGCGCCGGCGAACGCCTTGTCCGTGGCGGCCTTGTCGCCCAGCTGCCAGCGGAAGCTGACGTTGTCGCGCGCGTCGTCGTGGACGGCCGGGGCCCCCGGCTGGACCGCCTTCGCGGCATCCGACACGACCGGCAGCGGCTCGTAGTCGACCTCGACCAGCTCCGCCGCGTCCCGGGCAATGTACGGCGACTCGGCGATCACTACCGCGACGGCCTCGCCCATGTGGCGCGCGCGGTCCACCGCCAGCGGATAGCGCGGCGGAATCTTCATGTTCGGAATCAGCCAGCCCACCGGGATCGGCTTCACGCCCGCCGCGACCAGGTCCTTGCCCGTGTACACGGCCAGCACGCCCTTCAGCTTCTTCGCCGCGGTCGCGTCAATCCGGACGATGCGGGCGTGGGCGTGCGGGCTGCGCACGAAGGCCGCGGTGGTGGTGCCCGGGATCCGCAGATCGTCGACGAAGGCGCCCTTGCCCGTGATCAGGCGCGGGTCCTCGCGGCGCTTGATGCTCGCTCCGAAGAGTTTCTCGCCCATGGCTCACCTCGCCTGCGCGGCCTGCTGCACCGCCTTGACGATGTTGTTGTAGCCGGTGCACCGGCAGAGATTGCCTTCCAATCCGGCCCGGATCTCGGTCTCGCTCGGGCTGGGATTCCTCGCCAGGAGATCGCAGGCGGAGAGGATCATCCCGGGCGTGCAGAACCCGCACTGCAGGCCGTGCTGATCCCAGAACGCCTGCTGCATCGGGTGCAGCTTCCCGTCGCGGGCGAGCCCCTCGATGGTGGTGACCGACCGCCCCTCGACCTGCACCGCGAACAGCGAGCAGGACTTCACGGCCTGGCCGTCGAGCAGGACGGTGCACGCGCCGCACTGGCTGGTGTCGCAGCCGACGTGCGTGCCGGTGAGCCCTAGCGCGTCGCGCAGGAAGTGGACGAGCAACATCCGGGGCTCGACCTCGCGGGTCGCTGCAACCCCGTTCACTTGGATTGTGATGGAGGACACGATGAACCCCCTTCAGGGCGCCGGAGGCGGCCTCGGAGGGGATCGGGCGTTAGCACCCGGCGGACGAGCGGTCAACACGCGCCGCGGCGCGATCGTGCGGCGCCGCTATTCGGGCGCTATTCGGGGACACCATACGCAATCCGGTGCCAACTGCGGGGTTGGCATGCCGAATTGCGTATGGTGTCCCCGTCGGAGCCTTTGGAGCCGGCGGGCTACTCGACTTCGAACGACTCCACGATCCACTTCCCGTCCTTCTCAGCCAGCTTCAGGCGCGCCTTGCCGGAGTGTTCCTCGTCGCCCACGCGGAGCTGGGTCTTCTCGATGGTGACGCCCTGGACGTCGAGCGCCTCGCGCCAGGTCGAGACCTTGGCGAACCGGACCAGCATCGCGTTGCTGTGGCCAGCCGCCGCGTCGATGACCAGGTCCTTGCCGGCCACCTTGAGGGCCACCTTGTCGGCGGAGACGGAGCGCAGCTCCGCCCAGGCCTTCTCGCCCTCCGGCCCGGTCCGGTTGGTGTGCGTGAACGCGCGGAGGAAGGTGAGCGCGGATTCGACGTACGGCCGCGGCGCATCCGCCTTCGGGGCAGAGTCAGGAGCGGGGGTGGCCGGCTCGGTCTTGGCCGGCGCATCGGTGGAAGGAGTCTGCGCGCGCGCAACGCTCGCGGCGAGCAGGACGCTCAGCATCAGCTTGCAGAAGAGTCGCATTCGATCACCTCTGACGAAAGGGTGGATTTCCGCGACGACGGTACCATCCGCGATCCGGTTGCGCGATGTGCGAACACGTGGGTCCGCGTCGATCCGCGGGGGCGTCTGTGGGGCCGCGCGCGACAGTTCGCCCGTGCAAAATTGCACGGGATCATCCGACGCGGCGCGAGTGGTGGCGTCGTTTCTGGCCGCGATCGAATGAGGTGGTACAAGAGGCTTCCGGACAAAACGAGGAGGGACCTGTGTCGACACGGCTCCGGCCGCCGCATCTGTCCATCGTCATGGCGTTCACAACCGGTTGTTCGTTCATCTTCATGGACCGGCCGCGGGAACCGGTGGCCGTTCCGAACTACCCCATCGAGTGCACCTCGAGTCGCGTCGCCCCGGCGCTGGACGTGGTCGGGACGACGTACTTCGTCGTGAACAGCATCCTCATCCTGAGCCGGCCGGATTGTGGAAGCGCAAGCTTCGGGCAAAGCTGCATCGAAGGGGGAGTCAAAGCCGGCGCGACACTCCTCTCCACGGCGCTGGCTGCCACGTTCGTCGCATCGGCGGTCAACGGGTTCAAGAGCGCGGCGCGTTGCGAGCAGCTGAAGGATTTGAATGCACAGTGCATCACCGGCAGCGCCGCCGCGTGCCAGCAGCTCAATTCATCGTGGGTCCCCCGACCGGCCGGCAACGAATTGCCGCCCCTCGCCCCACCAGCCGCTCCCCAGGGCTGTTTCAAGGACATCGATTGCAAGGGCGACCGGATCTGCGTCGGGAGCGTCTGCGTCAGCCCGGCCGCGCGTGAACAGGCCGCGCCGCCGCCACCGCCCAAGCCGCCGGGCTCCTGCGAAACGAGCATGGATTGCGACCAAGGCACTTGCTTCGACGGACGCTGCCGGAGGTAGCGCGATGGACGAGCGACTCGAGCGAACCCCAACACGATGTTCTGACGCAACGGGCGTGATATGGCGCCTCCCATGGCACAGGTGGCGTTCATCGGGCTGGGGAAGATGGGATTGCCGATGGCGGCGCGACTTCTGCGGGCGGGGCACCGCGTTCACGCCTTCAATCGCTCGCGCGCCCCGGTCGATGCGCTGGCGAAGCAGGGCGCCGAGCCGGCCGGATCGGCAGCGGAGGCGGCCGCCCGAGCCGAGTTCGTGCTCACGGCGCTGCCGACCCCCGAGTCGGTCGAGCGCGTCTACGACGAACTCGCGGCTTCGGCTCGCGCCGGGCAGGTGTACGCGGACCATTCGACGGTGAGCCTCGCCTTGAACCGCCGCTGCGCCGCGCTCCTGCGCCCCCGCGGCGCGCAGTTCCTCGACGCTCCTGTGTCCGGTGGGCCGGCCGGCGCGCAAGCGGGAACGTTGACGGTGATGGTGGGCGGCGAACCGGAGGCTTTCCAGAAAGCGTTGCCGGCATTCCAGGCCTTCGGCAAGAACATCCGGCTCTGTGGTGGGGTCGGCGCGGGCCAGGCGGTGAAGCTGGTCAACCAGCTCCTGGTGGGTATCCACACCGCGGCCATTGCGGAGGCGGCCGTGCTCGGCGCGAAGCTCGGCGCCGATCCCACGACGGTGCTCGAGCTGATCGGCACCTCGTTCGGAGGCTCGACGATGATGACGCGAAACCTGCCGCGCTTCATCTCGCGAGACTTCAGCGCGGCCACGCCGGCGCGGCTGATCCTGAAGGACCTCGGGATCATCCACCAGGAGGCGAAAGGTGCGCAGGTGCCGCTGCTGCTCGGCGGACTCGCGGAGCAGCGCTTTCTCGAGGCGTGTGCCCGCGGGCTGGGGGAGGAGGACATGGCCGCGCTGGTGAAACTCTGGGAGGAGCCCGCCGGCGTGACCGTCGACCGCCCACGGAAGGAGTGAGGCATGCCGCGCTTCGCCGCAAATCTCACCATGCTGTGGCCGGAGCAGGACGTGTACGACCGCTTCCGGGCGGCGGCGGATGCGGGCTTCCGGCGAGTGGAGATCCTCTTCGTCCATGCTCTCGATCCCGGACGGGTAGAGCGCGCCCTGCGGGAGAACGGACTCGAGCTGGTGCTCTTCGATCCGGCGCCGGGCGACTGGACCAAGGGCGAGCGCGGGCTGCTCAGCGTCCCCGGGCGTGAGGAGGAGTTCGTCGCCACCGTCCGGGAGGCGGTTTCCTCCGCCCAGCGCTTCGGAACGAAGCTCCTGAATGCGTTGGCCGGAATTCCTCCAGCCGGAGTGCCGCGCGCCGGAGCGGAGCGTACCGCCGTGGCAAACCTGCGCGCAGCCGTCCCGCTCGTCGAGAAGATCGGCGCCACCATCCTGGTCGAGGCCATCAACCCGGTGGACATGCCGGGCTACTTTGCCGATACGGTCGAGCGGGCGGCAGCGCTGGTGGAGGCCGCCGAGTCGCCCTCGGTGCGGCTGCAGCTCGACCAGTATCACGTCGGAATGGTCGGGGCCGACGCGCGCGCTGCGCTGCGGCGGTACGCGCCGCTGGTCGCCCACGTTCAGGTTGCCGACGTGCCGGGCAGGAACCAGCCTGGCACGGGCACGCAGCCGATCCGCGAATTCCTCGACGATCTCGATCGGATCGGATACGGCGGAAGCGTCGGACTGGAGTACCGCCCGCGCGGGGGCATGGACGAAGCGCTGGCGTGGCTGCCGCGGCCGGCGCGCGAGTGACCGCGCTCAGGCATGGTCGCTAAGCCGCCTTCGCGACCAACCCAGGTCTTCGAATTGCAGGTGCGGCATCGCAGCCTCCTACTTCCTGGCCGAGCGAAGGGCGCGGCGGATGATCTTTCCGGTGGCGGTGAGGGGGAGCTCCGCGATGAACTCCACGATGCGCGGATACTCGTGGGCGGCGAGCCGCGAGCGCACGTATTCCTGGAGGTCGGACTTGAGCGCTTCGCTTCCGCTGAAGCCGGGCTTCAACACGACCACGGCCTTCACCACCTCCGTCCGGATGGGATCGGGCTCGCCCACCACGGCGGCCAGCGCGACGGCAGGGTGGCGCGAGAGGCAGGCCTCGATCTCTCCCGGGCCGATCCGGTAGCCGCCGCTGGTGATCAGGTCGTCGTCGCGGCCGACGAACCGGAAGTACCCCTGGTTGTCGCGGACGCCCAGATCGCCGCTGATCAGCCAGTCGCCGCGGAACTTCGCCTGCGTGGCGGCCTCATTGTCCCAGTAGCGCAGGAACATCACCGGATCCGGGCGCCTGTAGGCGAGGCTCCCCAGCTCGCCCGCTGGCAGCTCGCGGCCCTCCTCGTCGACGATCGCGACCGTGTGCCCTGGAATGACGGTCCCGGTCCAACCCGGGCGCACCGGAGGGAGCACGGCGCCGTTTCCGATCACCAGGTTGCACTCCGTTTGACCGTAGAACTCGTTGATGGTGAGCCCGAACGTGCTGCGCCCCCACTCGATCAGATCCTCACCGAGGCTCTCGCCGCCCGAGGCGAGGCTGCGGAGACGCACGCCCGGTTCCACCGCTCCAGAGGCGCGCAGCAGCTTCAACGCTGTCGGAGGCATGAAGACGTTGCGCACCCCGTGGCGCGCCATCAGCCGCATCGCCTCGGCCGGGTCGAACTTGCGCGGCCGGTGCGCGACCACGCAGACGCCGTGATGCCAGGCGGGCATGAGCACGTCGAAGAGGCCGCCGATCCACGCCCAGTCCGCCGGCGTCCAGAAACGGTCGCCGGATTGTGGAAAGCCGTCGTGCGGGTATTCGACGCCGGGGAGATGTCCGAGCAGCGCCCGGTGCGCGTGAAGCGCGCCCTTGGGCTGGCCAGTGGTGCCGCTGGTGTAGATGATGAACGCCGGGTCCTCGGCCAGCGTGTCCTTGGCCTCGAACCGGTCCGATGCGTTCGCAAGCAGCGCATGCAGATCGAGCGCTCCCTCCGCGAGACCATCGACGCACAAGACGGTCTGCAGCTCGGGGAGTCGCTCGCGCAAGCTGGCGAGCTTGGGAAGCTGATCGCGATCGGTGACGATGGCGCGCGCGCCGCTGTTCTGCAGGCGGAACTCGAGGGCCTCCTCGCCGAAGAGAGTGAAGAGGGGCACCGAGATCAGGCCGACTTTCCAGGCGGCGACGTGGGTGACGGCCGTCTCGTGCCGCTGCGGGAGCAAGGTGGCGATCCGGTCGCCCTGCTGCAGGCCTCGAGCGACCAACACATTCGCCAGGCGGTTGGAGAGCGCGGAGATCGCGTCGAAGGTGAACTCGCGCGCCGCGCCGGAAGGGTCGATCTCGATCAGCGCCCGGGCGCTGGGATACCGGTCGGCGACGTCGGCGCCGATGTTGAACCGCTCCGGGATGTCCCAGCGAAACGCGACCATCTCACCTCACCGCGGGTCCCGCGATCGGAGCAGTGAGTACAAAATTCGGGTCGCGTGGGGAAGGCCCCGGTACGCGCGCCCACGACGAGCTCCTCCTGGTCCTGTATTGCCGGCCAGCGGTAGCGCGCGTTCATCCAGGTGAAGGAAGGCGCGCAGCAGGAGTCCGGTTCGGGTTGCTCCCGGGCAGCCCGCCCATAGAAGTCGTCCCGTCGGGCCGACTCGCTACTTCGAGACGGCGAAGCCAGAGTCGGCGACCGCCTTGTCCAGGTCAGCAGCCTTGACCTTGCTGTCGTCGTACTTGACGACGACCTGGCTCTTTTCGCGATCGGCCGAGGCGGACTCGACGCCGTTCAACTGCTTCAGCTTGGCCTCGGTCTTCGCCGGGCACTTCTCGCACTTCCAACCGCTGACCTTGATCGTCTCCGTCTTCGCGGCGGCGAGCGCAGCGGTGCTCAAACCGAGACCGATCGCAAGAACGAACGATGCTGTCTTCATGGGCCGCCTCCTTCGGAGGGAAATGCCGAAGCGCAGCTATCGCCCCCGGAAGCCGCGGTGTCAAACAACATCGGTCTGCGCAGGCGAGGGGGTCAGGCTGCGCTGCGAGTCCTCGCCCGCGCGATGCCCACGCAGAGCATCCACCATTCTGCTTCAGCAACGAGCGGTGGTCCTTCGTGCCGGGATGCCGAGGAGTACGGGTCGACACCCGACGGCCGCGGCTGGCCTTCCCGCTCCGCATGGACGGCCCAGTTCTCGAGCACGTAGCGGACCGCCCGGAACGCCTCGCGCGGGGACTCCAGGAGGTGGGCGTGGTAGCGGTCCGCGAACACCGGCCCCCGCCGCGACATCACCTTGTTGAGTGCCCGCGCCATCCGCACCTCGAGGCCCTTCATGGCGCGCCCGAGAGCGACTGCATCGGGAGCCTCGACGATGAAGTGCGCGTGGTTGCCCTGCACCGAGAAGTGCACCAGCCGGAACCCGAACCGCTCGCAGCCGCGCTCGAGGGCGCGCTTGATCGCCCGGAAGCACCGGTGCGTGCGAAGGTTCCAGACTTCCCTGCGCATGCGCACGGTCACGTGCAGCGCGCCGCGGCGAAACCGCCTTCGGGCAACGTGCGGGACATTCTTGCGCAGGGACTTCCGCTTCCGGCCAGCGCCGCGCCGGGCGCCGCCCCAGAGCGGAAGAGGGAGATCCTGCTGGATCGGATTCATGTTCGCAGCGTACGCGGGGGGTCTGACATCGCCCGCGTCCGACACGCTCGGGGTCCGACACTCCCGGGTGCGATACGCCCGCACGCTGCGACCGTACCCACCCGCGCCCGGCATGCGATGTCCGCCGATTCATCCTTGAATCGGCCGACATCCATGCTCTCGACCCCGGCAGCGGAGTGCCGTTCGGAGTGACCGTCGCGCCTCTGCCCGTTGCGTACAACACCGCTGGATGACCCGGGCACATCGGTAACAGTTGCCCGGGGACATCGGTGGCACGTTCATGTTCTGCCGAAATTTGATTCGGCAGACATGTCATCGGCCGCGATCGCCCTTTGCCCCCCGTGCCGTGCGCACGGGAGGGAAGGCCCTTCGAAGGCGCTAGGCTTGCTTTCCCGTCCCCCCACCCGGTTCGCCCGCCGGTTGCGCCGCCGCCGTGAGGAGCGCCACGATGTGGCGGCCGACCATGCGCAATCCGCCGCCCACCATCGCCAGGCCCGCGCCGACGATCAGCGCCGAGATCGCCAGGATCTTGCCGGCCTTGACGACGTGCTGGTGCCAGTCCTCACCCGCCACCGACTCGAAGAGCGCGCCGAGCGGCACCGCCGCGGCGGCGACGATGACGACGATCAGGAAGAGCCGCGCGAGCGGGTGGAGGCGGATCTGGCCGCAGAGATACGATCCCGCGGACGACCTCTGCACGGTTCCCTCGAAGATCGCCACAGGCGTTCCCCAGAGACTGGAGCGCGGGCGCACCACGAGCCCCTCACCGCGCTCGTCGATCATCCAGCCGTAGATTCCTGCCTGGAGCGCGGGCGGGGCCAGCGTCGAGCCGCGCCAGTTCGCCACCAGCAGTCGCAGTCGATCGAGCACCGCCGCGGGCGGGGCGTCAGAGCTCATCTCGACGCGTCGGGAGAGTGGAAGGATGTTCATCGGCCGGCTGTCTCAGGGAGGTTGCGCGGGCTCACCTCAGGACCGGCAGCCGGAAGTCCACGAGCGGGTTCTCGCGATCGATGGTGGGATGCTGGAGGTTGCCGGTCGCGCCGACCACCGCCGCCTTTACCGCGGGCTCCAGCTCGTCGATGGAGATCCAGCCGTCGCCGTTGGCGTCAGCCTGCTTCGCGGCCAGGACGCGCAGCAGCGCGGCCGTGAACACACCGTTCCCGAGCGCCGCGCTCTCGAGCGACACCTCGTTGCCGAGCGACGAGGAGAAGACGATCGCGCCCGTCCGGCGCTCGAGCCGGGCGTAGACGTAGCGGTCGCGCAGATACAGGTACGGTCTGCGGGGCGCGGGCTGTCCGGCCGCCCCAGGGCCCATGCGCGCCGCAAGCTGGCTCGCGCTCGCCCGCGCGGCAAGGGCGGCGAGCGCCTCTGGGTCCAGCTCGCCGGACTGGCACGCGTCGACGAAAAGCAGCTTCCGGCGCGGGGCAATTCGGCCCAGCAGATCTTCCAGCTCGTCGTACGCGATGGTCGTCCCGGCGAGATTCGCCAGGTCGGCCTCGTGGGTGACGAAGTAGAAGGTGGCCTGCGCGCTCGGATCGCGGGCGCCGTGTCCGGAGGCGAGCAGGACGACCGTGTCGTCGACCGCCGCCGGCGCGAGGAAAGCGCGGACCTCGTCCAGCGCGCCGCGCGTGACGCGGGCGTCGGTCAACTCTAGCGTGCGCACGTCCCGGAACCGGCCGCGCGCGCGGCGCAGCGCCGCGGCGAGCGCCGTGACGTCGCGGTCGGCGACGCGCAAGTCGAGGCGAGCGTCCTTGTACTTCGACACGCCGAGACCGACGAACCAGAGAACACCCGGTCTCCCCGGAGGTCTCTCCACGACGGTGGCGGCGCGCCGCGACTCGAATCCGGCGCGGTTCACGGCGCTGACCTCGACGCGATTTCGCCCCTGCCCGAGAACCACGCGCTCGCTCAGCTCGGCCCGACTCCCCTCCAGCGGCTTGCCCAGTCCGGGATGGATGGGCACGCCGTTCACCGCGACTTGCAGCGCCCGGAGGTCGCCGGAGTCCTCCGCCGCGATCCGCAGATCGAGCGCGTCGCCCTCCTGGTGCTGCGAGAGGATCCGCACGCGCGGCGCGCCCACCTCGTCGGACATGTCCGATTTCAAGCCTGCGCGCCGCAGCCGGGCATCGTACTGGAGCCGCAGGTGCTCGAGGAAAGTCTCGTCGCCAATCCCGGCCCGGCGGTAGACGATGTCCGGCCTGTTGAAGCGCAGGGCGACCTGCTCGACGCTGTACGCCTCCATTCCGTCCACGAGCGCGACCAGGTCCCCGCCGCGCCGGGACGCGTCGAAGTAGCCGTCGTCGGTGTAGATCACCCACTCGTCGCCCTCTGAGAGAAGGGAGAACGAGGCGCCGTTCTCGAGGTTCCAGACGCGCACGGTGCCGTCGTTGCTGCCGCTCACCAGGTGGCGCTCGTCGCGCGTGAAGGCGAGCGATGCGACGTCACCGTTGTGGCCTCGGAGCATCGCGCGGCGCTCCATGGTGGCGAGGTCGAAGAGGCCCACGTCGGAATTCACGGTGACGGCCGCGAGCTTCCCGGAAGGGGAGACGGCGAGCGCGCCGGAAAGGTACCGGTTCCCCGTGTCGGCGCTGCGGAGCAGGCGTCCCTGGACGTCGAACACCGCGAGCTGCCTCGCCTTGCGGCCCGTCGCGACCACCAGCTCGCGGCCGTCGGGCGTGAACGCCAGCGCCTGGACGCCGCTGAACGGCCCTGGCGTGCCCTTCGGGTTTTCGAACGACGCGCGCACCGCGCCACCGCGGTCCACGATCCGGAACCGCTCCCATGTTCCTCCGGCCGCGACGAGCTCGCCGCCTGGCATCACCGCGAGCGCGGTCACGTCGTCGCCCGTGTAGACGCGGAAGCGTTTTCCGTTCACGCCGCGTTCGAGCGGCACGACCGTGACCTCTCCACGCGAGTCTCCCGCGTAGAGCGCCTTTCCGTCGGGTGAGAACGCCAGGGCGCGGCCGGTGCCCCGGGAGACGCGGGCGCGCGCCAACGCTTTCCCACGGGCGTCCCACAGCACCAGCTTCTCCGATCCTGTCACGAGAAAACGGCCGGCCGGCTCGACCGCCAGGAGCTCCGGATAGTCATCCTCCGCCGGGAAGCGCCGCAGCAGGCGGCCGTCGAGCGTCCAGAACCGGATCTGCCCGTCGGAAGCGGTCGTCACGATGATGCCGCCGGTCGGGTCGAGCGCCACCTGGATCACGCCCGAGCCCGCGCCGGCGAAGCGGGTGACGAGCCGCCCCTGGATGTCGAGCAGGCGCAGCGAAACGGGCTTGAAACGGTGGCTCGCGACGGCGAGCAGGCTGCGGTCGGGCGAAAGCGCGACATGCGCGGGAGAGTCGTCGCCCTTCGCGCCGGCAGCGATCCGCGCGATCGGTTGGCCGTCGCGGCCGTGCACGAGAACCATGCCGTCGTCGGTTCCGCCGCTCACGATCCATTCGCCGTCTTGGGAAAAGCGCAGATCTCTCGTGCGGTGGGCCGGGAACTCGCCGACCTGCTTCCCGTTCGGGTCGAAGAGGCGCGTGACCCGCGGCGGCTCCTTCGCGCCTCGCCGGGGGCCGCCGAACGGCTCGCGATCGCCGGCTGTCGCGAGCCGCGTCCCGTCGGGGCTGAGCGCGAGGGCGGAGACGAACTCCGGCCCAGGGTCGAAACGCGCGAGCATCTTGCCGCTCCGATGCCACTTCACCACGGTCTTCTCGCCGGCGGTGTAGAGGACGTCCCCGCCGGGCGCGACCGCGACGGCAACCGTGCCGGTCAGTCCGACGGGCGTGTCCAGCGTCGCGAGCGGCCGGCCGTCGACGTCGAAGAGCTGGCAATACGAACGCCGGGCTGCCCCGGTGCAGGCGACGACGTAGCTGCCGTCCGGTGAGAACGCGATCGCGCCGAGGATGGCGGCGTCCATGCGCGGAAAGACGCGCAGCCGCTGTCCCTGCGCCGACCAGAGCTCGACACTCGCGTTGCCGGCGACGGCCAGGGTCGCCCCGTCGGGTGCGATCGCGATTCGCGGCCGGGCGCCCGCGACCTTCAGCGTTCGTAAGAGTCGGCCATCCGGCGTCCATAGCTTCACGGTCCCGTCGCCGGCGCTCGTCGCGAGGAAGGCCCCGCTCCGGGCGTAGACGATGTCCAGCACTTCTTGCGTGTGGGCGACCTGCGGGACCACCTGGCCGGTGAAGCGCGGCGCGTCCTCGGCTGCGGCGCCGACGGCCGATAGGATCAGGAGCGCGAGCGCGCGCGAGAAGCAGAAAGCCCGGATCATGGCTCCGGATCGAACCACGCGTCCCCGACCGTGTCACGATTGCGCTGTGTGGGTGGAGGTCGCCTCCGGCGCGCGCGGACGCGACCGCGCCGGCGCGCGTCAGGCGGCGTGCCGATCTACTCCGGGGCAGGGTTTCTGCCACTCCCCGACGCCGCCGCGGGTCAAGTGTGGCGGGTCCGCCACCAGATCGCGCCGGCGACCGCGATGAGAAAGAGAATCCATCCAGCGAGCGCGATGGTCCTCCTTCGGCCGCGCTGCCCGCGCGCGTGCGTCGTGTGCTGGGCACCGGAAAGGGCAGGCGTGCGGACGATGCCCTGACGGGTCCAGTCGAAGACCCAGGCGAGCACACCCGCCGCCGGGAATCCGGCAAGGCCGGCTGCGACGATCCAGGTCATCCACCGCGGCGGCAGCGAAAGCCGGGTCACGATCACGTCCGCACCCTGCAAGGCGCCGAACAGAGCGACGGAATAGGCAACGAGCACGCGCACGACGTGACGGCGCCAGAGCTCGTCGATGAAGTGCTGCATCTTCATCGCAGCCGAAGTCTGCGTCGGCTGCAATCCCTCGGGCGGCCCTACGGGCACTTGCGCCGGTGCCACGGGTGAGCCCTGGAGATTTGCCGGCAGATGCGACAACCCGATGGGCTCCCGGCCGGCGAGGACCAGCGCGGCCTGCAGACCCCTGTCGAGCTCGCGGACGTTGCGCGGCCAGGGATGGCTAAGCAGCGCCCTCGCCGCATCGCAGGTGAGCGCAGGATGGGTGGCGGGATCGCCGGCGTGGCGCTTCACCAGCGCGCGGATCAGCAATCCGAGGTCCTCGCGACGCTCGCGCAGCGGCGGCAGAGCGAGCGTCAGTCCCGACAGGCGCGCCAGCAGATCGCTGCGAAATTGCTGCTTCGTGGCCAGCGCCTCGAGATCCTGCTGGGTCGCAGCGATCACGCGGAGATCGACCGAGACCGGCTGCGTGGATCCCACCGGCCACACCTCGGCCTGCTCCAGGACGCGCGAGAGGAGCGGCTGTGCCGCCGCTGGCAGCTCCTCGACGGCGTCGAGGAAGAGGGTGCCGCCGTCGGCGTCGCGCACCAGTCCCCGCGCGTCATCCGTAGCGCCCGAAAAGGCCCCCTTGCAGTGCCCGAACAGCTGCGAGTGGACGAGGGAAGGGGAGAGCGCGCCGCAATTGACCGCAACGAACCTCCCCGGGCGGCCGGAAAGCGCGTGAAGCCCGGACGCGACCACTTCCTTGCCCGTGCCGGTCTCGCCGCGGATGACGACGGCGATCGACGATCGCGCGACGGCCTGCGCGCGGCCGAAATCGAGCGCGAGCGAGGGCAGCAGTGTCTCGAACCCCGGCGCCGCTGGCCGAAGCTCGTCGCTGTAGCGCACGGCTCCAGCACCGGCCGGCAGCACGATGGCGCTGCGGAAGAGAAAGAACGAGTGCCCGAGCTCGATCAGATCGCCATCGCCAAGGACTTCGCGCTCGATGCGGCGGCCGTTCAGGAGCGTCCCGTTCCTCGAGCCCGCATCGGCGAGAATCCAGCTGCCCATCACCCGGCGAAGCGTGGCATGGGCCACGGACATCCGGTCGTCGGGAACCGTCAGCGAGATCCCGTCACCACTCTGCGCAAGCTGTCCGCGCTGGAGATCGCCGCGCCCGATGGAAACCGCGTCGATGCCGCGCAGCGACAGGCGGATCGAGGGCACGGCCAGCCGATCGCGGACGAGGGTGAGAAACAGATGGGGCGCGGCGCCGTCCGCAACGGAAGCGATCTCTCTCGAAAGAGTCCGGGAGGCGAGCGGCATGCTTCCATCCTACCCTGCAACGTCTCGACGAGCCCGAACTGGCCGGCGCTCAACTTGCACCGTGGAAGCCATGTTACTTAGCCTTAGACTAAAGCATGCGGATGAGCGTCATCGAGTGGCTGCTCGACTCGGATCCGTCGATTCGGTGGCAGGTCATGCGCGACCTGATCGCCGAGTCGGACGCGACCGTTGCGCGTGAGCGATCGCGTGTGGCCGCGGAGGGTTGGGGGGCTCGCCTGCTGGACCTTCAAGGATCGGATGGCCATTGGGGCGGCGCGGCGTTCGTACCGCACGCCTGGATCTCCACCAAGGACACGCTCCAGCTGTTGCGAGATCTCGGTGTGGACCCGACGAGCGATCGGGTGCGAAGGGCCATCGGCCAGGTGCGCGAGCGCTGCACCTGGGGCGAGGAGTTCGGCGACTCGCCCTTCTTCGAAGGCGAGGTCGAGCCCTGTATCAACGGACGGGTGCTTGCGATCGGTGCGTATTTCGGCGAGGCAAGCGATCGTCTCGTCGACCGACTGCTTCAGGAGCAGTTGAGCGACGGCGGCTGGAACTGCGACGCCCCGCGCAGCCAGCGGTCGTCATTCCATACGACCATCTGCGTGCTCGAAGTTCGTCATCAAGAATACGCTGCCGAGCGCGATTGCTGGAGTACGAGAGGGCGATGGGTCCGGTGCCTGACGTCACCGGCGCTCGCCTTCGCGGACAGGAATATCTCCTCGAGCGCCGCCTGTTCAGATCGCGATCGACTGGACAGATTGTCACCTTCGATCGGAAACTCCAGAGGCCCGCCGCGTGGACGCAGTGTTCGTTTCCCACGCGCTGGCACTACGACATCCTCTGGGGGCTCGACTACCTGCGCAGAGCGGCCTTCGCGCCAGACGAGCGCATCGCCGAGGCGGTCGATCTGGTGGCGAAGAAGCGTGACGAGAACGGGCGATGGCCGCTCGAGAATCCGCATCCGGGTCCGGTGCACTTCGAGATGGAAGGCCGCGCCGGCGAGCCGAGCCGCTCGAACACCCTTCGGGCGCTCCGCGTGCTGCGCTGGGCGAGTGCGTTTTGAAGCTTCAGACTTCCTGACTCTGGCAGCTCCGGCACTCGCGCGGAACCCGAGGTTTTGTTACAGGCTCTTTAGGGACAGCGCCGGGCGAACCTTCCGCGCCCTCACGACGCTGGCTGCGCAGCCGCCGGATTGAGCCCGACCAGCCGCGCGCTCTCCGACCACAGCCGCGCGGCGACGGCATCGTCCTCAGCCAGCCGCGCGGGCTTCCGGGCCCGGTCCTTCTCGAAATACGAGCCCGTCGTCGCCGCCACCTCGGGGCTCGAGGCCAGATATACGATCCTCCGCGCGCCCTCCTCGGGCGACAGCATGAACCTCTTCGCGATCGCGAGGAGAGGCCGGACCCAGCCCGGGGCGGCGCTCCAGATGCCCGTGGCCACCGTTCCCGGATGGAGCGCGTTCACGGTGACGCCGGTGCCCGAAAGGCGTTGGGCCAGCTCTCGCGTGAAGAGCACGTTGGCCAGCTTGGATCGCGAGTAGGCCTTCATCAGCTGGTAGCCCCGCTCGAAGCCCAGGTCGTCGAAATCCAGCGTGCCGCGATAGTGCGCGACCGAGGCGACGTTGACGATGCGCGCCGGCGCGCTCTTGACCAGCAGATCCGTCAGCAGATGGGTGAGCAGGAAGTACCCGAGGTGGTTCACGGCGAAGGTGCTCTCGATCCGATCCCCGGTCAGGGTCCGCCTGGGGTAGACGGCGCCCGCGTTGTTCACGAGCACGTCGATCCTCTCGCACCGGGCGCGGAGATCGCTGGCCAGCTTCCGGATCGACTCCTGCGAGGAGAAATCGCAGAGCAAAGACTCGACGGCGGCGGAGCCGGAGCGCTTCCGGACTTCCGCCACCGCGGCGGTTGTCTTGCCCGGATTGCGTCCGACCAGCACGACGCGCGCTCCTTCGCGCGCGAGGGGCACGGCCGCCTCGAGCCCGATCCCGCTGGTTGCGCCGGTGATCACGACGGTCTTGCCGCGCATCGTCCCAGTATAGTGCAGGGCGCGAAGCGGGGCGTATTGACGGCGGCAGCCCGGATCGGGCTACGCTGCGCGCCGTGCGGATCCTGGTGGGAGTCGACGGGTCGGATCCGGCGCAGCGGGCCGCGCGCCGCGCCTTTGCCTTGGCGTCCCGGCTGGGCGACGCCGTCACCCTGCTGCACGTCCTTCCGCCGCCGCCGGTCATCTCCGAACCGGCCGTGGTGCTGAACGTCGCCGATTTGGAGAAGCACGTCTACGAGGCGGGCAAGTTGGTGCTGGAGAAGCTGGCGGTGGAGGCGCGCAGCGCCGGAGTGCAGGTCGAGACGCAGCTCCTGTCCGGCCCCGCCGCCGAAGTGATCGCAGCGACGGCGCTGCCCGACGACGTGGACTTCGTGGTGGTGGGGAGCCGCGGCCGCACCTTGGTGGGCAGCATCCTCTTGGGCGGGACTTCCCATCGGCTCGTGCACATCTGCAAGAAGCCGGTGATGATCGTGCACTGACTCCCGCCGCGGAGCCGTGCCTACCGCTTGGTGAGCGACACCTCCACTGAAAGCGTCTCTCCCCCGCCCCCGACATAGAGCGCCCCCGAAGTGGGCGTCGCGTCCACGTAGTTCCGCCCCACCGCGACGCGCACGTGGTCGGTCTGCGTGATCACTCCGTTGGTCGGGTCGAATCCCTTCCAGCCGACTTCGGGCAGATAGACCTGCACCCAGGCGTGCGATGCGTCGCCCATCCGCGCATTCGGGTGCTTGGGGCCCGTGTACAGGTAACCGCAGACGTACCGCGCCGGCACCCCGATCAGCCGCGCCAGGCAGATGAAGAGATTCGCGAAGTCCTGGCAGACGCCGCGGCGGGTCGCGTACACCTCGAACGCGGTGGTCGAGAGGTTGGTGGCACCCTGCTTGTACTGATAGTCGGTGAAGATGGTCGCGTTCAGATCGAGCAGGGTGTCCAGCAGCTCGTAATCGTTCCGCTGGGCGAAGCTCATCGCGTACTCCGTCAGCTCCGCCAGCTCGCTCTCCGGCAGCTCGGGCGGGAGCAGGAAAGGCTGCAGGATCTGCCGCTGCCAGGGCATCCACACCAGCGGCAGCGATGACCGGACCCGCGCGGGACGGAAGTCGAGCGGCTCGACGTCCAGCAGCTCCACGTCGGAGCGCGCCTCGATCACCAGCTCCGTGAACGGGGTCTCGAGGAGGACGCGGCGCACGCGGTTGCCGAACACGTCGTCGAAGTCGCGCTCGTGGCCCGGCACGGAGACCTTGACCGCGCACGAATGCAGCGTCTGCAGCCGGTCATGCGGGGGGAAGAGCCGCAGCACGTGCGCGCTGCGCTCCACCGGACTCGCATACCGATAGACGGTGCGGTGGAGCACTTCGTACCGCCGCTTCTCGGCGCGGGTGGTGACGTGCAACGGTCTCGCGCGGGGGACGAACGCCGGCGGAGGTTCGGAGGACGGCGCGCCGGCGGGCCGCGCCGCCATGGCCTGCGCGGAGTGGGTCTGCGCGGGCGGCCGGGTGCCGGTGACGGGCGGGGCGACCGGGACCGGAGCATTGGCCGCGTCAGGATCCGCCAGCGACTCGGGCCCGAGCTCCGCGCGCACCGCTCCCTGCCGCACGATCAGGAGGTGTCCCGGGATCAGGCGGCGCCACTGTCCCTGCTCGCCCTTGCGCGCCGGGAGCGGATTCGAGCTGATGATGATTCCCTTGCGGGAGTGGACCCCCCGGCGCGTCAGGTCCACGGTGAGATCGTCGTCGCCGAAGGCGAGCTGTCCGTGCGGGGGCAACAGCTCCCAGACCCAGGCCTCGCCGTTGCCCCGCCGATCGGCGTAGACGGCGAGGTCCAGACCGTCGGAGAGCGCGGTGGTGAGGCTGCCGTGCCGGTTCAGATCGTGGAACCAGCTGAGCAACGTCGGATTGGGGATGTCCGCCAGGCTCCGATAGTCCTTCTCCGCGGCGCGCCCGAGCAGATCGCAGAGGATCTGCTCGCTGTCGGTGGATCCGACCGGCTCGAAGCGCGTGGGCTGGGGCAGCCGATGCTCGAGGCTCCCGCTGTGGGCGATGAGCCAGTCGCGCCGGCCCCAGGCGCGCTGGAAGGGCTGGGTGTTCGCCTCGGTGATCGCGCCCCAGGTTGCGGTCCGGATGTGGACCAGGAAGATGCTCGACTCCAGCCGCTCCCAGGCCGAGACCAGCGCGCTGCGGATGCTGCCGTGCGACGGCGCCGCTTCCTTCATCACCAGCGCCGCGGGCTCGCCACCCGGATAGCAGGCGATGCCCCATCCGTCCGGCGGCGTGCGCGAAAGCTCGAGGCAGTGCAGGTCGAACGCGGGGGTCAGGGTGCCTTCGAACGAGAGCGCGAGCAGGTTGGGCATCTCCGCGAAGCTACTCATTCCTGCCGGGGACCGCCCCGGCGCCGGACTGCGACTGTACCTCGTCCCGCGACTGCGATTGCGACTGCGTCCGCCCGTCCTCCGACTGCGTCTGCTGCTGCGCCTGCGGCGCGACCGCGAGCAGCTCGACGGCGATTTCATCGCATGCCGCGTCGGTCTCCACCACCACTTTCGTCAGCGTCTGGTGCAGCTCCTCGTCCTCGAGCGCTTTTCCCGCGGAGCCCTCCAGCCACGCGTCCAGCGCTCGGAGCCGGTCCTGCGCGCGCAGCGCCGGCAATCGCCCGTTCTGCGGCCGGATCTGTTCCAGCCGCTCGCGCGCGCGCCGCAGGCAGTGCCGCACCGACCGGGGGAAGCGCGGCTCCCAGAGGAGGAACGACGACACCGCCTGTGCCGAGACCGCGCCGCGGTGGCTCTTCATGAACGATTCGAACCCGTAGCAGGCGCGCAACAGCGACAGCCAGAGCGAGACCTCCACCACCGGGTTCGCCTCCGCCGCGCCGCTGGCGGCGGTGGTGAACGCGTGGTGATGCACGTCGAGGATGCGCGCGGTCTGCCCGGTCCGCTCCAGCATCACGCCGAGCCAGATGAAGTCGAGCGGCGCGTCGTGCAGCATGGTCCCACGCAGCAGGCCCAGCCCGAGCTGCGTCTCGCGCCGGACATGGCGGTAGAAGCCGTAGCGGTGCTCGTCGAAGTCGAGGCGCGCCCGAGGGGACTGGATCCAGAGGTGCAGCTCGTTGATGCTCTCGAAGATCTCGAGCGAGATGACTTCGCGGATGGAGCGGGCGTTCTCGCGGGCGGCGGCGATCGACTGCTCGAGCGACACCGGCGCCTTGCCGAACACCAGGTATTCCTGGACCGCCTCGCCGTCGCCGAGCGCGTCCTCGCCGCATTCCTTGGCGAAGCCCTCGCGCTCCCCGGCGATGATCACCACCGGGAGCCAGCACTGCTGCGGGATGAGGTCCGAGTCGATGGCCAGCGCCGCGGTGACCTGGAGGACGCGGGCGGTGCTCTCGGCCCGCTCCATGTAGCGTCCGAACCAGAAGCAGTGATCGGCGACGCGCGAGATCATGGCTTGAGCACCCAGGTGTCCTTCGAGCCGCCACCCTGGCTGGAGTTGACCACGTACGATCCCTCGAGCAGCGCCACCCGCGTGAGGCCGCCGGGCAGCACCCAGGGACCCTCGGTGCCGAAGAGGAGATAGGGGCGCAGGTCCACCCTCCGGGGAACCACCGCCTTGCGGTCCTGGTCCCAGGTCGGGCAGGTGGACAGCTCCACCCGCCGCTGCGCCACGTAGCGGCGCGGCTGGTCGCGGATGCGCCGCGCGAAGTCCTCGCGCTCCGCCTCGGTGGACTGCGGACCCATCAGCATGCCGTAGCCGCCGGCCTCGTCCACCGCCTTCACCACCAGCTCGTGCAGGTGCTCGAGCACGAACGCGCGGTCGGCGTCGCGGGAGCAGAGCCAGGTCGGGACCTGCTCGACCAGCGGCTCCTCCGAGAGATAGAAGCGGATCATCTCGGGCACGAACGCGTACACCGCCTTGTCGTCGGCGACCCCGTTGCCAGGCGCGTTCGCGAGGGCGACGTTTCCCGCCGCGTAGGCGCGCATCAGCCCGGGCACGCCGAGCACGCTGTCCTTCCGGAACACCTCGGGATCCAGGTAGGCCTCGTCCGTGCGCCGGTAGATGACGTGAACCCGCCGCGGTCCGAGTGTGGTGCGGAGCCAGACCCGCTCATCGTCGACGTACAGGTCGGGTCCCTGCACCAATTCGATGCCCATCTGCCGGGCCAGGAAGCTGTGCTCGAAGTAGGCCGAGTTGAACGGCCCCGGGGTGAGCAGCACCATCGTGGGGTCCCCGTCCGCGTCGGGAGCGACGCTGCGGAGCGTGTCGGCGAGACGGGCGGGGTAGTGATCGACGCGCTGGACCCGGGCCGTGTCGACCGCCCGCGGCATCACGCGCTTGGAGACCAGACGGTTCTCGAGCACGTAGCTGACGCCGCTCGGCGTCCGCAGGTTGTCCTCGAGCACGCGGAAGGTCCCGGCCGGATCGCGGATCAGATCGATGCCGCTGATGTGCACGCGCACGCCGCCCGGCGGCCGGACGCCGCGCAGCCGGGACAGGTAGTGTCGCGAGGCGAGGACCAGCTCCCGCGGGACGCGTCCTTCCGCGAGGATGACCTGCTCGCCGTACACGTCGTCGAGGAAGAGCGACAGCGCGCGGATCCGCTGGCTGAGCCCGCGCTCGAGCGTCGCCCAGTCCGCGGCGGAGATCGGCCGCGGAACCAGGCAGAACGGGAAGATCTTCTCCGTCCCCCGCTGGTCGCTGAAGACCGAGAACGTGACTCCCTGGTTGAGGAGCGCCACCTCGGCCAGCTCCTGGCTGCGGCCGAACTCCTCGGTAGACTTTCGCGCGAAGGCGCTGAACGCCTTCGCCAGCGCCGGCCGCACCGTGCCGTCGTCGCCGAATACCTCGTCGTGTGTTCCCGGCAGCGGGCGGTAATCGTCGAGGAGGCTCATGCACCCTCCGGGGCCGGGTGGTCGCCAGGAAGGCGGCGGAGGTCGAGCGTCCAGGGCGTGTCGGGATTCGACGCGGTGGGGTTTCCCGTCACGGGCCAGGCGAGCGGCCCTTCCACGGTGAAGCGCTGGGCGCGCCGCGCGGCCGCCTCGAATCGGGTGAGCGGCGGAGTGTCGTAGCCGCGGCCTTCCGGATGCCAGACGTGATACGCGCACGCTCCCAGCGACCGGCGCATCCAGAGGTCGACCACGTCGAAGCGAAGCGGGTGATGGATGCCGAGATGGGGATGCAGGCTGTGAGGCGGGGCCCAGGCGCGAAAGCGCACTCCCGCCGCGGCTTCCCCGGTGCGTCCCGTCGGACGTAGCGGCAGCACGTAACCGTTGACCAGGACCTGGTGGCGGTCGGGAACCAGGCCCTCGCAGCGGACCTCGACCCGCTCGAGCGACGAATCGACGTAGCGCGAGGTTCCCCCCGCGGCTGGTTCCTCGCCGAGGACGTTCCATGGCTCGAGCGCGTTGCGAATTTCCAGGCGCACGCCCCCCGCCTGGAGCTGTCCCGCAACCGGGCAGCGCAGCTCGAGGAACGCGCGGTACGCCTCCGCCGGATGAGGCAAGCCGCGGGCTGCCAGGAACTCCAGCACTTCCTCGAAGTCGCGCCAGAGCCAGGTCGGCAAGAGGAAGCGGTCGTGCAACTCGAGGCCCCAGCGCACCAGCGGCGCGCGGTAGGGCTCCTGCGACAGGGCAGCAACCAGCGCGCGAACCAGCTGGGTCTGCGCCACCATCATCCGCGGATGCGGAGGCATCTCGAAGGCGCGCAGCTCGACCAGCCCCTGCCGGCCGTGCGCCGTCCGCCAGTCGAACAGCTTGTCGATGCAGATCTCGGCGCGATGTGTATTCCCGCTGACGTCTACGAGCAGGTGACGGAAGAGGCCATCGCTCAGCCACGGAGGCGCGCTTTCCTCGGGGGACTGGGAGAATGCGCGGGCGAGCGCAATCTCCAGCTCATACAGCGCATCGTGCCTGGCCTCGTCCACGCGGGGCGCCTGCGAGGTGGGACCGACGAACAGGCCGCTGAACAGGTACGACAACGACGGATGGTGCTGCACGAAGGTGATCAGGCTGGCCAGCAGCGTCGGGTTGCGCAAGAACGGGCTGCGCAGCGTCGTGGGGCCGCCGAGCGTCACGTGGTTGCCCCCGCCGCTTCCGGCCTGGCGACCGTCGAGCAAGTACTTCTCCGCATGCAGGCCGGAGTGCAGCGCGGCGCCGAAGACCGCGTCCACCAGCCCGGCGTGCTCGTCGAAGGTGGAGATGGGCGGCAGGTTCACTTCCAGCACGCCGGGGTCGGGAGCGAGGGAGAAGCCGGCCAGATCGGGGCTGCGTGGCGGAGGGTACCCCTCGAGCAGCACCGGGACGTCCAGCGCGGCGCGCGCGTCGTCCACCGCGGCGACGATGCGCAAGAAGTCGTTCGCCGAGGCGACGGGCGGGATGAACACGTAGAGCCTGCCGCCACGCGGCTCCACGCAGAGCGCCGTGCGCACCGCGTCCGGATCC
>Ga0209526_10000049_pt1 | contig 66591 bp, 63 predicted proteins | sample JacPinW_OM2H0_M1_FD_188566 | JGI IMG/M metagenome (GOLD analysis project Ga0209526, IMG submission 188566) | Forest soil microbial communities from Algoma, Ontario, Canada - Jack Pine, Ontario site 1_JW_OM2H0_M1 (SPAdes) (version 2) | ecosystem: Environmental > Terrestrial > Soil > Boreal... | reverse complement strand
CTGGTCGCCGTACTGAAAGGCTGAAGGATGAATTATGAAGGATGAAGCGAAAGCAAAGCTCGCCCTCGCCAGTGGTGGCTCAGCTCCGTCTCGTTAGATGTGAACACACGGCAACCAATAGCCGACCTGATCGTCAGCAATCTTTCGATCTATTCCCAAGCCTGGCTTCTCGTTGGAGCGAATCATCATTCATGATGCGCTCTTAACTTACGATCCGAACGCTTCAACGTGGGGGCCACCCGCATCGAAGAAAAGGATGAAGGATGACGGCGGAAGGATGAAAGGCTTTTGTCGTTGTCGATCTTTCATTCGGGCGTACGCTTACCTAACCCAAAACGGAGGATTGAGATATGAGCACTGCTGTTGCCGAAGAGAAGAAAACGAAGCTGAACCAGCTCGAGCAACTAAAGAAATTCACGATAGTGGTCGCGGACACGGGCGACTTCGAATCGATTAAGGACTACAAGCCGCAGGACGCGACGACCAATCCGAGTTTGATTTATGCCGCAACGCAAAAAGAGAAGTACGCGCATTTGCTCGACGAAGTAATTGCCGATCGGAAAAAATCGGGACTGAGCGGGGCGGCGCAGATCGAGGACATCATCGAGCATTTGCTCGTAAAATTCGGGTGTGAAATTCTAAAGATCGTGCCCGGGCGCGTTTCGACCGAAACGGATGCGCGCTACTCGTTCGACACCGAAGGATCGATCGCCAAAGCGCGACAGTTAATTAAGCTTTACGAAGAGCGAAAAATTCCGCGTGAACGCGTGCTCATCAAAATTGCATCGACATGGGAAGGAATTAACGCGGCCGAGCAACTGCAAAAGGAAGGAATCAAATGCAATCTGACGCTGATGTTTTCGCTGCCACAGGCAGTGCGTTGCGCGGAAGCCAAGGTGCAACTGATCTCGCCATTCGTCGGCCGGATCTACGACTGGTACAAGGCGCATGACAAGCGCGATTACGCGGGACCGGAGGATCCGGGCGTGCAATCGGTGAAGGAAATTTACAACTACTACAAGAAGTTCGGCTACAAGACCGAAGTGATGGGCGCGAGTTTTCGCAATGTCGGCCAGATTCGTGAGCTCGCCGGTTGCGATGCTCTCACCATCAGCCCTGAATTGATGAAGGAACTGGCCGAGTCCTACGAGGCGATCGAACGCAAGCTCGATCCGGAAAAAGCAAAGAGTGCGAAGATCGACAAGCTCGAGCTGGACGAGAACAAGTTCCGCTGGCTCTTGAATGAGAATGCGATGGCGACGGAGAAGCTTTCGGAAGGCATACGCAAATTCGCGGCCGATATTGTGAAGCTGGAGAAGGTCGTCGCGGGCAAGATCAACTGATCTCTGAGGAAAGCAGGAACGCAGGAAAAGAATTTTGGTTTTGCGATTTCCTGCTTTCCTGCGTTCCTTAGCAATTCTTGTTTAATATTGTTCTGATCGAGCCGGAGATTCCGCCGAACACGGGGAACATTGGGCGTTTGTGTCTCGCGACGAAATCGACACTGCATTTGGTGAAGCCATTCGGCTTCTCGCTGGACGATAGGGAATTGACGCGGGCCGGGCTGGATTATTGGAAAGATGTCGATGTCCGAACGTGGGATTCATTCGCGCAACTGAAGAGTGCGCAACCATCGGACACGCGATATTTCTTTCTTACGACCAAAACCGAACGCGCCTACTACGACATAAAATTCAGTGCGGGCGATTTCCTGGTTTTTGGCCGGGAGACAAAGGGTCTTCCGGAAAGCTTACTTAAGGATCATGCCGATAATTGTCTCACGATTCCGATGCACGGGACGCGGAGCCTGAATCTGGCGACCGCCGTAGCGATTGTTCTTTTCGAAGCGATGCGTCAACAGCAGCGGTAAAGCGAGCGCTGTCCCTGTAAGGCGAGATACTTAACGACGTTGAATAATGCTCCGACCGGGGGTGTCTAACCTAATACGAACAAATGGGGTTTAATGGTATGAAACGTATTCTATTCTTAACATGCATTGGGATCTCTGCGCTGGCACTTTCAGCGTGGGGTGAGCAGTTCAACACGAACACGCCCGGAAGGGCGAAGGCGAAAGCGAATGTGTCGGCAGCGCAAAGTGCGCAAGTCGGTCGCGCACATGCTGTTCGCAGCACGGGACAGGTAAGGACGCAGGCGAGCGTCACCAACCCGGGGTTTCGTCAACGCAACAACGTGACGGTGCACAACAATTCGAACATGGCCGTGACGCGTAATAATTTGCGGAGCACACGTGTTCATACGCATGACGCGACCGTGCAAAACACGAATCGAATTCAGGCGCGCAACAACATTGCGGTGAACCGCGGGGTGAATCGAAATCGTGAGTTCAACCGGACTCGCCAGGTCAATGTCAATCCTGGCAGCAATGTCGCGGTCAATCGCCAGCGAAACTTCGCCCGCAATCGGAACGTCAACATTAACCGCCAGCGAAATGTGACCGTGGTCAACAACTGGCGGGGTGAACGTTTCCGCGGCCAGAATTACGCGGCCTTTCGCAATTATCACAGAGAATGGCACGACCGCGATTGGTGGAATCACCACTACACGCGCGTTGTCTTTATCAGTGGCGGTTGGTGGGCCTGGAACGCCGGGTACTGGTATCCAGCGTGGGGCTATGATCCCTACTACACGTACTATCCGTACGACGGGCCGATCTACACCGGTGTCGCCGTGTTAAGTCCCGACCAGGTGGTCGTTAACGTGCAGCAGCAACTGCAGCGCGAAGGTTACTACGCCGGGCCGATTGACGGCGTCCTCGGGCCAATGACCCGGGAGGCGATCGCAAATTATCAGGCCGATCATGGCTTGGCGGTGACTTCCGCGGTCGATGAGCCCACGCTCGCGACCATGGGCCTGGTGTAAGATCGACATCACCTTACGGAGCCGCACGGTGAATTCATCGTGCGGCTCTTGTTTTTTCACCGCGGAGAGCAACGTTAGGCTAGTCGCGGTGTTGAATAAACACGAGTCGGCGAGGTCTAACCACGCAAGAAGGAAACATTTATGAGATCAATTCTAATTTTAACATGCTGCCTGGCGCTGGCATCGGTCGCCGCGGCAGATCAGAACAAGCATAAAAACAAACCAGGAAACCAGGCTCCGGTTCAGCAGCAGCAAGTCCAGCAGCAACACGTGGGCAAGGTTGGCAAGCACACGATCGGGGGTGGCAACACAGTGATCCCTGGCAACCCCCTAGCTGGCCAACCGATGCAACATAAGGCGTTGAACACGTCGAATCGAGTCAACTTGAACAGCTCAAAGTCGAACGCATTTCGGACGCAAAGTCTGCAGACCGGGGGAAACACGCACGTGACAAAAAACTTCACCAAGAACGTTACGAAAGTGAACGTGAAGAACTTCACCGTGACGAAAAACTTCAACAATAAATACCAGGCGATAAAGTTTCAGCCGGGCGTGCGCATTCAGGGCAGTCAAAACTGGAAGGGCACCAAGTATGTCGTTTTCCGAACCTACACACCACTGTGGCACGACAGAATCTGGTGGATTAGCAATCATCCGCGCATCGTCTTGATCGGCGGCGGTTGGTATTACTGGGACAATAATTATTGGTACCCGGCGTGGGGCTATGATCCGGGCGCGAGGTTCGTTTATGACGGACCGATCTACGCCTACAACGATCTCGATCCCGGGCAGGTGGTGGCCAACGTGCAGGCCAAGTTGCAAGAGCAGGGCTATTACCAGGGCGAAGTGGACGGATTGATGGGTCCGCTGACGCGTGCGGCACTCGCACGATATCAGGCTGACCACGGTCTTTACGAAACGGCTGCCATCGACGAGCCGACCATGGAATCGTTAGGCTTCGCGTAAGAGAGGTTTGTTTATCAAAAGCCGCCACGGTTTTTCCGCTGGCGGCTTTTGTGCGTACCAAGATGTCGATCTTGCAACATGTCGATCTTGGCGTGAGATACACGCGATGCAGCCGCAATTGATCGCGCGCGATTTGTCCCAATCTTTTCGCATGGGACCGCGTCGCATCGAAGTGCTGCGCGGCATCTCGCTCGAGATCCAGCGCGGAGAGAAAATCTTCATCTGCGGCGCTTCCGGAGCCGGCAAGACAACGCTGATGTACACGCTCGCCGGATTGGAACGGCCGGAGTCCGGCGTGGTTCAATTTGAAGGACGCGACCTTTACAATGGCAGCTCGGCTTCGCAGGCGCGTTTTCGCAACACGAAGATGGGATTCGTTTTCCAGGGCTACTTTCTTCTTCCGGAACTAACTGCGCTGGAAAATGTGGCGTTGCCCGGAATGATCGGTGGAAGATCGACAACAGAAAACGCGCAGCAGAGTCTCGAAACCGTGGGTTTGGGCGACCGGATGCAACATTTGCCGGCGGAACTTTCCGGCGGCGAGCAGCAACGTGTGGCGATCGCCCGCGCGTTGGCAAACGATCCCGAAATTATTTTTGCTGATGAGCCGACCGGCAACCTGGATTCGAAAACTGGTGATGCCATTGTCGATCTTTTATTGACCCTGGCGCGCGAGAGAAAGAAGACGTTGCTCGTGGTCACGCACGACGAACGATTGGCCGCGCGCGGCGATCGGACACTGCGAATCGCGGACGGGCAATTGCAGTAATTGCACAGCCGCTTGGCGTTGTGTTTTAATTGGAGCTTGAATTGGCGGCAAAACGCCGGAGATTTTTCTCGCGATTATGAAAACCACTGATGCTGACGCGATGGTGATCGACGAACCACAGCCGCGAGAGAAGACGGGCAAGGCAGTTAAACCGGCGGTCGATTCTCGGGGGCGCGCGAGCGCGGCCGCGAAAGAGTCGAAGATCTACGTCGACGGGAAATTTTATGCAGAAGCCGATGCGAAGGTTTCCGTCTTCGATCACGGCTTGCTTTATGGCGACGGAATTTTCGAAGGCATTCGGTTTTACGACGGCCGCGTGTTCAGATTGGAGGAACACATAGATCGTTTGTGGGATTCGGCCCGCTCGATCTGTCTAGAAATCCCGATGTCGAAAACGGAAATGACCGAGGCGTTGCTCGAAACGATTCGCCAGAACGATCTACGCGACGGTTACATTCGCCAGATCGTCACGCGCGGGGTCGGCAATCTCGGTTTGAATCCGACGCAATGTAAACGGCCAAGCGTCATCATCATTGTCGCTCAGATCGCGCTTTATTCGGAAGCCGTCTATCAAAATGGATTGACGGTCGTGACCTGTGCGACGCGTCGGACGAATCCGGCTTCGCTCAATCCGGCCGTGAAATCGCTCAATTATTTAAACAATGTGATGGCGCGCATTGAAGCCAATCTGGCGGGCGCGGACGAGGCATTGATGTTGAACGACGCCGGCAATGTCGCGGAATGCACGGCCGACAACGTGTTCATCATCAAGCGCGGTCAGATTTTCACGCCGCCAATCACGGCGGGAGCGTTGCGCGGAATTACACGCTCGGTCGCATTTGAGATCGCCGCTGAACTCGGAATCAAAATCTCCGAGGTGGACATCACGCGGCATGATGTCTTTATCGCAGATGAATGCTTTCTGACCGGCACGGCTGCGGAAGTGATCCCAGTAATCAAAGCGGACGGCCGGGCAATCGGCGATGGTAAGCCGGGACCCATCACCGCGCGCACGATCGCGCGTTTCCGTGAAATGACGCGCAAAACCGGAACACCGATCTACCCATAAGATCGACATCGGCGCGGAAGGTGCTCAACGAAGTCGAAGGTTGAATTTTTGACGCGCTCAAAGGTCTAATAAAGTACAGAAATGTTGTGCGACGTTTGCAAATGCAATGATGCGACGGTTTTCCTGACGCAGATCCTGGAAGGCAAAATGCAGAAGGTGAATCTGTGCGACGCCTGTTCGAAAGAGAAAGGCGTGCAAGACCCGACCGGTTTCGCACTGGCGGATCTCCTTCTCGGCATCGGCGCGGCGGAAGAAATTGAGAAGGGCGCCCCGACGCAGAAATGTCCGATCTGCGGATACACGCAGGCCGATTTCAAAAAGACTGGCCGGCTCGGATGCAGCACGTGTTACGGAACTTTTGCCGAAGGTTTGAATACGCTCTTGAAAGCAATGCACAAAGGCACTGAGCATGTCGGCAAGTTGCCGCAACGTGCCTATCGCGCGATGGAGTTGAGCGACCGCATGCGAAATTTGACTGAGAGTCTGGAGAAAGCAGTGAAGGAAGAGAATTACGAGACGGCCGCGTCGTTGCGCGACCAGATCAAACAACTGGAGACCGAACTCGCGAGCGCGCCGTGAAATTTTCCAACGTCATCTCGACCGCCGGAGAATGGCTGCGCGGTGAAGGTCCGCATCATCAGATCGTGATCAGTAGCCGCGTGCGATTGGCGCGCAATTTGCGCAACCGCGCATTCCCCGGCTGGGCGAAAAAGGCCGAGCGCACCGCGATCCTCGACATGATTAAACCGCGCGTGGAGGAGCTTGCGGAAATGCAGGACTCATTTTCCGAAGTCCTGCAGGAACTTTCCGCGCTCGAGAAGCAGGTGTTGGTCGAGCGACATTTGATCAGTCGCGAACACGCAGCCAAGAGCGTGGGCAGCGCGATCGTGATGAATCGCAAGCAGACATTGAGCATCATGATCAACGAAGAGGATCATTTGCGCATGCAATCGATCCGCTCCGGTCTGCAATTGAAGCAAGCGTTCAAGTTGGTGGACAAGGTCGACAGCGCGCTCGAGAACAAACTCGAGTTCGCTTACGACCAGCGGCTCGGATATTTGACCGCTTGCCCAACCAACGTCGGCACGGGCATGCGCGCATCGGCGATGTTGCATCTTCCGGGGCTGGTTCTGAGCGAGCTGATCAATCAAGTGATCCAGGCCGTGAGCAAAATCGGGCTAGCCGTGCGCGGCCTTTACGGCGAAGGCACGGAAGCGATGGGAAATCTTTTCCAAATCTCCAATCAAACCACGCTCGGCGAAAAAGAGGACGAGATCATCAGCCGGTTGACCAAAGTCATCGAAACGATCATCGAAAAGGAACACGACGCGCGGCAGGTCTTGATCCAGAAAAAACCGAATACCTTGTGGGATCAGATCGGTCGGGCCTACGGTGTGCTTACCTATGCGCATGCCATGAGCTCGAAGGAAGCGCTCAACCTCTTGTCGATCATCAAGCTCGGTGTCGATCTTGGCGCTTTTCCCGAAGACCGGCGTTTGCCCATCGACGAATTGTTCATCGATACGCAACCGGCGCACTTGCAAAAGAGCTCGCAGCAGAAGCTGAACGCGGAGGAGCGCGACCATCTCCGCGCGCAAATCGTCCGTGAGCGTTTGAAAGTCTTTCCTAAACCTGATATCAGTAAAATGGCGAAGGAGTCAGGAAACGGTTCCTCCCCAACGAACAATGAATAATTTTACGCCGCGCGCCCAGCAGGTCCTGGCCCTCGCTCGCAAGGAGGCCGACCGTTTTAATCACAACTATGTCGGCACCGAGCATCTCTTGCTCGGCCTGATTAAGCTCGGCCAAGGCGTGGCTGTGAACGTCTTGCAAAAAATGGGTCTCGATCTTGAGACCGTGCGGATGGAAGTGGAAAAGCAGGTCGGCTCCGGCCCGGAAACGAAAATGGTCGGCAACATCCCCTACACGCCGCGCGTCAAAAAAGTTCTCGCGCTCGCGGGCAAGGAAGCGAAAGCGCTCAACCATTCCTACGTCGGCACCGAACACATTTTACTTGGCCTCTTAAAAGAAGGCGAAGGCGTTGCCGCGCGCGTTCTGAGAAGCCTCGAAGTCGACATCGAGCGCACCAAGACCGAAATCCAAAAAGAGCTCGATCCGAATTTTACACCGGCAGAAGCGGAAGAAGGAGGCGCGGAGCCGACATCGAAGAAGGATGTCAAAACGCCAGCCCTACGCGCGTTCGGCCGTGACCTGACCGAGCTGGCCAAGAAAAACGAGCTCGATCCGGTCATTGGACGTCGCAACGAAATCGAGCGCGTTATCCAAGTGCTTTGCCGCCGCACCAAGAACAATCCGGTGTTGATCGGTGAGGCCGGGGTGGGGAAGACCGCGATTGCGGAGGGCCTCGCCCAGGAAATCGCCAACGGCAACGTGCCTGAGCTGTTGCGCGACAAGCGCGTCGTCACGCTCGACCTCGCGCTCATGGTCGCGGGCACAAAATACCGCGGACAATTTGAAGAGCGAATCAAGGCGGTGATGGATGAGATTCGCCGCTCGAAAAACGTCATCCTTTTCATCGACGAACTGCACACCATCGTCGGCGCCGGTTCGGCCGAGGGCGCGATGGACGCATCGAACATCATCAAGCCGGCGTTGAGCCGGGGTGAATTGCAGTGTGTCGGCGCGACCACGATGAACGAGTATCGCAAGTACATCGAGAAGGACGCCGCGCTTGAGCGCCGTTTCCAAACGATCAAGGTCGACGCGCCGACTGTCGAAGAAGCGATCCAAATTTTGAAAGGGCTGCGCCCGAAATACGAAGCGCACCACAAGGCCAAGCTCACCGATGAAGCGCTTGAGACTGCGGTGAAGTTTTCCGAGCGCTATATCAGCGGACGTTTTCTGCCGGACAAAGCGATCGACGTCATGGATGAAGCGGGCGCACGTGCGCGCATCAACGCCATGACCCGCCCGCCCGACGTCAAGGAGATCGAAAAAGAGATCGAAGAAATTCGCCTTGAAAAAGAGGCGGCGATCAAGGCGCAGGATTTCGAAAAGGCGGCTGCGTTGCGGGACAAGGAGAAGCAGACCAAGGAAAAACTCGACACGATTTTAAGCAAGTGGCGGGAGGAGCGGGAAGAGAAGGAAGTGCTCGTGACCGGCGAGGACATGATGTACATCATCTCGAAAGTCACAGGCGTTCCGCTGCAACGGATGGAGCAAGCTGAGACCGAGAAGCTCCTCAAAATGGAGGAGGAGTTAAAAGCCAAAGTTATCGGTCAGGACGAAGCCGTAACCGCCATCTCGAAAGCTTTGCGCCGCAGCAGGGCTGACCTGAAAGATCCACGGCGCCCGATCGGTTCCTTCATTTTCCTCGGACCAACTGGTGTCGGAAAAACATTTCTCGCGCAAAAGCTGGCCGAATTCATGTTTGGCGACCGCGACGCGCTGATCCAGATCGACATGTCCGAGTACATGGAAAAGTTCACCGCTTCGCGCCTGATCGGGTCGCCGCCGGGGTATGTCGGTTATGAAGAGGGTGGCCAACTTTCCGAGGCCGTGCGTCGTCGTCCTTATTCGGTGGTGCTGTTCGATGAAATCGAAAAAGCGCATCCCGACGTGATGCATCTGCTTCTGCAAATTCTCGAAGACGGCAAGATCACCGACTCGTTGGGTCGCAAGATCGATTTCCGAAATACGATCATCATCATGACCTCGAACGTCGGGGCGGAAACACTCAAGCGCCAGACGACGATGGGCTTTGGCGCGGTCAAGCCACTCGGCGAACACGAGTACGAAGCGATGCGGGACAAGCTCATGGAAGAAGCGAAGAAGATTTTCAAGCCCGAGTTCATCAACCGGCTCGACGACATCATCGTCTTCCATCAGCTGACCAAGGCCGATCTGATGAAGATTGTCGATCTTGAGGTGGACAAAGTGCTGGTGCGAGTCAAAGCGAAAGAAGTTCACGTCGAGCTCGAAGCGAGCGCCAAGGAATTTCTGATCGAGAAAGGTTACGACCCGATGTACGGCGCCCGACCAATGCGGCGCGCGGTCGAGCGTTACCTGGAGGACCCGTTCGCGGAGGAATTACTCCGAGGAAACGTCAAAGCGGGCGAGACTGTCCACGTTGCGGCGGCAGAGGGAAAGCTCGTTTTCAAAGCGGCCGAGCCACACGGCAAAGCGACCGCCGGCGCAAGCTGATCACGCGCGCGGATGTGCGTCGGCTTGTCATCCCGAGCGGCGGCGAGGGATCTCTCACAGGGAAGATTGACGTCCTCTAGGAAAGCGGCTGTCCAAGCTTCGAATGCGAGATCCCTCACCTCCGTTCGGGATGACTATTACGCGCGCGGGTGCGCGTCGGCGTAAGCTTTTTTCAAACGCTCCACGGTGACGTGGGTGTAAATCTGCGTCGTCGATAGACTGGCGTGACCGAGCAGCGCTTGGACACTGCGCAAATCCGCGCCGCGATCGAGCATATGAGTGGCGAAGCTATGCCGCAATTTGTGCGGACTAATTGAAATCGGAATCGACGTGTGTCGCAGGTAGCGCTTTAGAACAAGCCAGATCGAGCGCGGCGAAATTCTCTTGCGCGCCTTATTGATGAACAATGGGCCGGAATGTACGTTTGCGGCCGCGCGGTACTTCTGAATGGCTTCTAGCGCCGGTGCCCCGATCGGACAGACACGCTCCTTTCTTCCCTTGCCAAAAACGCGAACCGACTCCGTGTAAAGATCGACATCTTGCACATCGAGAGAGGCGAGTTCGCCCAAACGCAACCCGCTTGAATAAAATAATTCCATGATCGCGACATCCCGCAGCGGCATCCATTTCGGCGCGGCACGGTTCTTTTCAATCTTCAACGGTGCCGCCAGCAGCTCGTCGATCTGTTGCCGTGTCAGAACGAGCGGAAGTTTCTTGTCGATCTTCGGCAATTGCAGCTCGCGCACCGGATCACGCCTCAATTTCTTGCGATCGACCAAAAATTTGTAGAAGGCACGCAGAGCCGAAAACTGCAAGCGGACGTAGGAACGCGCCTGGCCGCGTTTCATGATCGCGAACAGGTAATCGCGAAAATTGTCCGCGGTGCATTTTTTCCACGGCGTTTGATTGGCAGCGCGAAATCCTTCGAGCGATTGCCGGTAGGCTTTCAATGTCCGCGGCGAGACGTTGCGCTCGACCGCGAGATAGCGAAAAAACTCCTCGGCGAGGGGATCGCGCGCGTTCGGTGCAGCCAATTGTTTACTGCGGCCTCGCGATGGTGGTGCGGGTTTCGGCCGCTTGCGCCGCGCTGTCGACCTGGCTCCGGAAAATCGGGAGTGGGTTGGTCGAGATAAGTTCGTAATTTTTCAAGACGAACTCGGGATAGAAACCGTTGCTGGCGGGCTCGTAGACGGTCTGCCCGGTGAAATATCCGTAAAGCCGGTATTCGTAATTGTTATCGCTGCCGAACGAAAGCCGCGCGCGGTCGGGTGCGAGCTTCTGCTTTTCGTTAAGCATGACCAGCTTGGCCGTGCTCCAGGGTTGCTGCGGCCGGCGGACGTAACCCCAAATCTTGAAGTACATTTTGTAATAACGCCGCCCGATATAATAATCGCCCGGCGGCTCCGCTGCGATCTGCTTCGCCATGGCGGCCTGGGTCTGGTGGATTCCGACCGGCTCGGTTTCGCAGCCGGCGATAAAAAATGCTCCAAGCAAAACCTCAAGCGACAAAAGAAAAACAGCGATGCGTTTCATCCGGTAAGATCGACAATTATTAACACCGACATCTACTCATCTCTGCGTCCTGCGCAAATGATGAACCAGTTAAAGCGTTGCGCCAACCCGTCTGACCCGTAGAGTTTCGCCTGAAATGATCGAACTGGAAGTTTACGCGGCCGGTGTGCGCGACTTGAACAAAATTCTGGAGCTCGAGCACGAACTCGAAGCGATCGCCGGCTTGCGCTACAAAGTCGACAGCAACCACGACCTTGTTTATCTCGAACTGGACGAGCCCACGATCACCTTTCGTGAAATCCGCGCCATTTTTCGCAAGCTCGGATTCGATCCGCGTTTCATCGGCGCGATTCCGCCCGAGCTTCGCCCAAAAACAAAAACGCAGCCCTTGAGCGTGTAAACAAACCGCAACTCGCGGTCGCGGATGATGACTCGATTATTCAACTGGCTCGGCGGCACTGTTCTCGCCTTTTTTCAATACCTGGGCGAGGTCGTTCTGCTCGCGGCCGACACCTTCCGCTCGATCTTCACGCACAAGCTGCGCTGGAAATTGTTTCTCCGGCAAATCGTCGAGATCGGATTGCTTTCACAACTCGTGGTCGTGATCACGGGTGCGTTCACCGGTGCCGTTTTTGCTGCGCAAACATTTTTTCAATTCAACAAGATCGGCATGGGCTCGGCCACTGGCGCCGTGGTGTCGGTCGCGATCTGCCGCGAACTCGGCCCAGTCCTGACCGCTCTGATGGTGGCCGGCCGTGTCGGCGCGGCCATGTCGGCGGAGATCGGCACGATGAAGGTGACCGAACAGATCGACGCGTTGCGCGCGCTCGCCGTTTACCCGATCGATTATCTGGTCGTGCCGCGCACGCTTGCCATCATGATCTCGATGCCGCTGCTGGTGGCCGAGTGCATCGCGTTTGGAATTGCGGCCGGATATTTCATCGCGATTTTCCTGCTCGAAATCAATGGCACCTATTACATGGCGAATATGGTGCGTTGGACGCTAAGCCGCGACATCATTATGGGCCTGTCGAAGGCTTTTTGTTTCGGGATACTGATCGTTTTCATCAGTTGCCATAAAGGTCTGACCGCGCGCGAAGGCGCAGTTGGTGTTGGCCGCGCGACAACCGAAGCAGTCGTGAACTCATCGCTCGCCGTCCTGATCTTCAATTTCTTCCTGACGATGTGTTTGAACATCATTTATCCGGCAGGATACCAATGAGCCCGGAATCACCGCTCAACTCCGAGATGATCGCGGTGCGGGGTTTGACGAAAAAACTCGCGCGGCAGGAAATTTTGCGCGGTGTCGATCTTGATGTGCCCAAAGGAGAGACGCTCGTCATCATTGGGCGCAGCGGCGGCGGCAAAAGCGTTTTGCTCAAGCATCTCGTTGGCTTGATGCAGCCGGACGCGGGCGAAATTTGGATCGAAGGACAAAACATCACCCGCATGACCGAACGTCAGTTAGGCGCGATCCGGCAAAAGATCGGAATTCTTTTTCAAGGCGCCGCGCTCTTCGACTCGATGACGGTGGAGCAAAATGTGGCGTTCCCGTTGCGTGAAGCGGGCGAACGCAACCTGAAGGTGTTGCGCGAGAAAGTGCGCGAGATGCTCGATGTGGTCGAGCTGGAGGGACAGGAAAAAAAAATGCCGGTGAGCTTGAGTGGTGGCATGAAGAAACGCGTCGGTCTCGCGCGATCAATCATTCGCCGGCCGAAATGCGTTCTCTACGACGAACCGACTTCCGGCCTCGACCCGGTTGTATCCGACAGCATCAACCGTCTCATTCGTCGTCTACAGGAACGTTTTGGGATGACGAGCATCGTGGTCACGCACGACATGAAGAGCGCGTTTCATGTCGCCGATCACATCGCTTACCTGCATGAAGGGCGGATTTACTTTCACGGAACATCGACTGAGCTTCAGCAGGCGAGCGACCCGCTCCTGCAGGATTTTATGCTCGGGCGTTCGGAAGAGCAGCGAGAAGTTGAGAGTTCCACCTTAAGAGATGAAAGTTGATCGGAAATGACACGACAGGATCGAGGTTTGGAATTCAAAGTCGGCGCGTTCGTCTTTGTGGGATTAGCGATGCTCGGCGCGCTGGTCGTGCAGTTCGGACGAGTGGGCGAGGGTTTTAAGACCTATTATGAAGTGACGGTGCGGTTCGACGATGCGAGCGGGCTCTTGAAAGGCTCCGATGTTTTGCTCGCCGGTGCTAAAATCGGTCGTGTTTCCGGAGGCCCTAAGCTCGTCCGGGAAGGGAATGGCGTCGAGGTACCGCTGCGTATTTACGATTACGTGAAGATTCCCGAGGGCAGCAAGTTTGCTGTCGGAAGCTCGGGATTGCTCGGCGATCGGTTCGTGACCGTTACGATGCCCCGGGGAAAACCGTCCGCTTTTTTGCCGCCGAACGCTCACGTCACTGGCGCGCGCGAAACCGGCATCGACGATCTGACCCGCGAAGGAGGCGCGCTCGTTAGCGACCTTCGCGGCACGGTGCAGAAACTCGATGGCGCCGTTTCCAAGCTGAATCAGGAAGCATTGTCGCAAGCGAACATGCAGAATCTCAAAGCCAGCTTCGAGCACTTGAATGAAACGACCGGCGCACTCGCGCAATCTTCCAAAAAACTCGACGGCGTGATCGACAAAGCTGATTCCGCCATGGACTCGGCGAAAAACGCGGCGGAAGACATGCAAAAAGCGATGGTCGACGCGCGCAAAGTGTTCCAGGATGCGACGCAAGGGAAGGGCCTGCTCGCGACGCTCCTGAATAATGAAGCGCTGGCCAACGACCTGCGCGCATTAATAAGTAATCTTCGAGCACACGGCGTGCTCTTCTATCGCGATAGCGCTGCTAAGATCGACATGAAGAAGCGCGAAGAGACCAAACCGACACGACCGACCGGAGGACGATGATGACACCGCTCCTAACTGTAAATCTTTTGCGCGCTCTATTCGTGACCTTTTGCGCCGCGATCGGGGCGAGCGTGTCGGCCGAACTTGTCGAAAACGCGTGGCCGGGCCTTGCTCTCGGCATCGTGGCCGGCCTGGCCATCGTATTGATCGACCGTTTGCTAAAAGGCTTTTCCCTCCGTGCTTTTTCTTCGGCCACGTTCGGACTTTTGCTTGGCTTGCTCTTCGCCAAACTTCTGATCGCGACGGATGTTTTGCATTATCAACCGCCGACTACGCAATGGGCGGTGAGTCTGGTGGTTTACACCATGTTTGCCTATCTCGGCATGATGCTGGCGATGCGGAGCAATCGCGATGAGTTCTCGCTCATCATTCCTTACGTCCGCTTCACACGCGAGAACACGCAACACGAGCCGCTCGTCATCGATACGAATGTCATTATCGATGGCCGCATCGCTGAGCTTTGTGCTACCGGTTTTCTGAGCCGCTCGCTCATCGTCCCGCGATTTATTCTTGGCGAACTGCAAACGCTGGCCGATTCGCGCGATCCGATTAAGCGTGAGCGCGGCCGGCGTGGACTCGAGATTCTTAATCAGCTCCAGCGCTCGAGGGATGTCGATCTAACAATCCACGAAAGCTCCGCTGATACGGACGACTCGGGCGGCGTTGATGCACGGCTGGTGCGCACGGCCAAGGTGTTGCAAGCGCGTCTGCTCACCAACGACAACGCGCTTTGTCAGGTCGCGCGCTTGCAGCAAGTACCGGCGCTCAACCTCAACGACCTCGCGCGCGCTTTGCGGCCCGTCGTCGTAGTCGGCGACGAGATCGAGCTAAGTCTGGTCAAAGAAGGCCGCGAACAGCATCAAGCCGTCGGTTACCTCGGAGACGGCACCATGATCGTGGTTAACCATGCACGTTCGCATCTTGGCAAAACCGCTAGCGTGGTTGTTTCGAGCGCACTCCAAACCAGCGCCGGTCGTCTTATCTTCGCCGAACTGAAAAACGGCGCAGTTAGTTCAGCCGCGTAGTGGTCCTATTCCTAGGAGTAACCGGGACCGAGCCGGTAGTTATTTCTTACCGCGTCGCCTTGCTGCCCAGCGTGCTTTCATTAGCTGGGAAAGACGCCTGCGTCCCGCCGCGGTGAGACCGCCCCCTTTTTTCTTTCGGGGAGCGCTCTTAGCGGAGCTTCCTTTTCTTTTTGCCCAGCGCGCGCGGGCAGCAGCGGAAAGTTTGGCACGCGTTGCGGCCGACATTCTTCTGCGACCGCCCCGACGCGATGGAGCGGATGCGGAACCCCCCAAAATCGAATTGAGACGTCTTTGGAGGTTTTCCATTTGCCGTCGAATCGAAACAGCTTCTTCTAGACTCTTAAGCGATAAATCCATATGGCTACTCCACTAACTGTCTATTAAAGCTTGAGCAAGTAACATTTTCGCGGAACAACACTTAGATTAGTCTTTATTGCTGCTTCAGGTAAGGTTCGAGTTGAATGCACGCGATGAGATTCTGGCTTTTCCTGATCGCACTGGCCGCGTTCCTAATCAACGACGCGAAGGCCGAGTCGGAAAAAGTCTTTTATGTCGGCGACACGGTCAAACTTGCCGATTCGGAATGGACGGTGCTGGCGGCAAAAAACATGGGCAGCGTGCTTCCCGGCGACATGGACGAAAAGCACACCACGGGCCGATTTGTTGCCGTGCAATTTTCCGTCAAGAATACAACCAGCGACGTGCTGGAAATTGTTGGCGAACCGATTCTGATTGCCGCGAACGGGCAAAAGTTCAAAGAACTTAGCGATATCGAGTTTTACCTTCCCGATGGCGCCAACAACGCACTCCAGGCAAAAATTAAGCCCGGAACTACAAAAAAATTCATCGAGATCTACGATGTGCCAAAAGATGTCACCGGCCTTTCTTTCCAAGTCCACACACTCGGAGCCAAACCGGATTCCTTTGCTCTTGTCGGCATAGGCCTTTGAGAGCAATAACGGGCGGTGGAGAACTGACGGGGTTCTGATGAGACTTCGACACGTTTATCTGTTGTTGTGTGTTGTCGGATTTGTCCTGCCTTACTGCGTGTTGGTGCCTTGGGTGTTGGATAACGGCTTGAATCTTCCCTGTTTGTCCATGAGCTCTTCGTCAACCGCATTAGCACGTTCTTTGGAATAGACGTGATCCTTTCTGCGATCACAGTTTTTGTATTCGTTCGGGTGGAAGGCGCACGTTTCGGCGCGCGTGCTCGTTGGTCGCCGATTATGGCAACACTGCTTGTCGGTGTCTCACTCGGTCTGCCCCTTTTCCTTTATCTTCGCCAGCTCGACCTTGATCGGACTAGACTTTAGCTGCTTTCAAATCAGGTATCGACATGACCGCAGACGATTTTCGCAAGATCGCTTTAAGCTTTCGCGAAGCGGTTGAGTCCGCGCACATGAACCATCCCGATTTTCGTGTTGGCGGCAAAATTTTCGCGACGCTTGGTTACCCGGACGAGAATTGGGCAGTGGTGAAATTGACGCCGGAGGAGCAACGGCAATTTGTTCGCGACGATCCAAAAGCTTTTCAGCCGGTAAAAGGCGCATGGGGTCGACGCGGCAATGCCAATGTGTATTTGCCCGCGGCCAAGATCGACAGTGTGCGTGAAGCGCTCGCGGCGGCGTGGCGCAACACTGCACCGAAACGACTTGTGCGGTGGAAAAGAAAGCTCGTTTGAGGTGGTCGTTTGATTAGGATTTGACCGTGGTGACGGTGCGCACCTACTGGAATCAAGCCGAAGCCGCGCTCGCGAAGAGTCTTTTGGACAACTACGAAATCTTTTGCGCGCTCATTCACGAGAACGCAAACCTTTACGGCAGCGCACCGATTGCGATGCCGATCCGTTTAGTGGTCGATGAGATTCAAGCCGAGCACGCGATTTGGATTCTGCGCGGAGAACCAGAACGAGCGGCCGAAGCCGACACAACTCTCACGGGCTATTCGCCGACGGATAAAGAGCCGCCGCCCGATCTCACGTCCCGAAATCCGTGGGAACTTCTAGTGATCAGCTTCTATTTTCTGTTGCCCGGACTTTGTGTGTTGCGGACAAAATATCCCGCGATGGTCGGGACACGTATGCGCCTTCCCTACGCAATCGCAGCGGTGTCGATTCTTCACCTGCTGGGATGGGTCGGGATCTTGTTTGCGATATCTCTAATCGTTGCATACGCCTACGTGCGGCGCGCACCACACCGCGGCGCAAAGGACTCAGCGTAGTCCCACGGCAGCGCGGACGCGGGTCATGACGTCGTCGGCGATTTCGTTCGCGCGGCGGGCGCCGCGGACAAGGACATTGTCGATGTACAATTTGTCGGCCAGGATTTCCTCGCGGCGTTTGCGCATCGGGGCGAAATGTTCCCAGAGTTTTTCGAAGAGTTGCTTCTTGAAATCGCCGTAGCCGGTGCCGCCCTTTTTAAATCGCGCGTGCATGTCGGCGACTTCGTCTTTGGAGGCGAAGAGCGAATATAACTGAGTGATTGTCGATCTTGTCGGGTCCTTTGGAGCTTCTACCGGGGTGGAATCGGTCACAATACTCATGACGCGTTTCCGCATTTCCTTCTCATCGCCGAAGATGTCGATCGTGTTGCCATAGCTCTTGCTCATCTTCTGGCCGTCGATTCCCGGAACGACTTCGGTCGCGGCTTGGATGCGTGGCTCGGGCAGTTTGAAAACGTTGCCGAACGTTTCGTTTACTTTCACCGCCAGATCGCGGGTGATTTCGATGTGTTGCTTCTGGTCTTTGCCCACCGGCACGATGTCGCTGTCGTAAATCAAAATATCTGCCGCCATCAGGACCGGGTAGCTAAACAGTCCGACCGTCGGCGCCATTCCACGTGCGAGTTTGTCTTTATAAGAATGCGCACGTTCAAGTAATCCCATCGGCGCCACGGTAGATAGAATCCAAGTTAACTCTGTCACTTGAGGCACGTCGCTTTGCTTGAAAAGCGCCGCGCGATCGGGATCCAACCCGGCAGCGAGAAAATCGAGCGCGATCCGCCGGACATTTTCTCGGAGCGTATCCGGATCGCGCACACTGGTAAGCGCGTGATAATCGGCGATGAAATAGAACGCTTCGCCTTCGTTTTGCAGGGCGATGGCCTGCCGCATCATCCCGAAATAATTTCCGATATGCAGGATGCCTGTCGGTTGAATGCCGGATAGAATGCGCATGTCGATCTAACCTGTAGCGGCGGTCTGCGACCATCGCATTATTTTTTTCGATTCGACCGGCGGTCGTAGACCGCCGCTACAGAAACAATGACAAATGTTGTTTTGAGACGGACGGCGGAATTCTTGCTAGCTATTCGCCAGCGCGTGATTAGATAAACCGTTTATGCCCGGGAAAAAATCGCAACCGATCTCCGTCGTCACGGGCGGCGCCGGCTTTCTCGGCTCGCATTTGACCGATCGCTTACTCGCCGAAGGCCATCGCGTCATTGCGATCGACAATCTCATTACCGGTAACGTCGAGAACATGGCCCATCTTTCCGGCAACGAAAATTTCCGGTTCATCAAGCACAATGTGTCCAACTACATTTTCGTACCGGTAGAAAAAATTGATTACGTCTTTCACTTCGCCTCACCGGCCAGCCCGATCGATTATCTCGAACTGCCGATCCCGACTTTGAAAGTCGGCGCGCTCGGCACGCACAACACGCTCGGTCTGGCCAAGGACAAAAAGGCCACGTTCATTCTTGCATCGACTTCGGAATGTTACGGCGATCCGCTCGTGCACCCGCAGAAGGAAGATTACTGGGGCAACGTCAATCCGATCGGGCCGCGCGGCGTTTACGATGAAGCCAAGCGTTTCGCCGAAGCGATGACGATGGCCTACCACCGTTATCACAAGGTCGACACGCGGATCGTGCGCATCTTCAACACCTACGGTCCGCGCATGCGCCTCCGCGACGGCCGCGTCGTTCCCGCATTTATCGGGCAGGCACTGAGTGGTGAGCCGCTCACCGTTTTCGGCGATGGCTCACAAACGCGCTCGTTCTGCTACGTCTCCGATTTGATCGACGGAATCTTCAAACTGGCGATGAGCGATTTCCACGAGCCGGTCAACATTGGCAACCCGCGCGAGATGACGATCAAACAATTCGCCGACGAAATCATCCGCATCACCGGGGCAAGATCGACAATCGAATACAAACCGTTGCCCGAAGACGACCCGAAAGTGCGCCAACCGGACATCACCCGCGCGAAGAAAGTTCTGGGTTGGGAACCGAAAATCCAGTTCGATGAAGGCATCCGCAAAACGATCGACTATTTCAAGGGACGATTGAAGCGGAGCAGTGGAACGCGCGAGCGATAAAGTCGAATCGAGTGTGGAATTAGACTGCAAACTGGCGTCTAATTCGTCAATCCTGCACAGGGAATCATTATGACCAAACCCCTACAACAAGCCAATGCCGCTATGGGCGCTCCTGCGGCAACAATCCTCGCTGCACTTATCGGCTTTATCGGATTGGTCTTGGGTGCATTTCTTACGCCGCTAGGACAGCGAATGTTCTCACCGAATGAGCCAAAAACTTCGTTGCCCGTGGCATCGGAACCGCAAAACACGCAAGCGTCGGGATTCGCCGCTCTCAAAGACAAAGACGCCCAAATTTGTTGGGGCCAAGATCCCCTTCTGAAGGTTGGGCCTCCTCACGTGCGTTCGTTTTCATTTACTTTCGCAAAGCCGTTCAAGTCGGTTCCTTCAGTGACATACGGCATTAATGTAGCGGGCAGCGGTTACACCTTTGCCGTCTACAATGCCTCTGTCACGGAAACAGCCTATACAGGCTCTCTCGTTGAGCGGGAAGGCCGCAAAACAGACGTGCCGGTCTCGATGAGTTACACCGCGATCGGCCAAGGTAAGTGAGCGCGGCAACAAAGAGCCGAAAGTACAAGCCGTAACCGCAGATTATGAGCAATAAAATTGAGCAAAAGATCACGCCATTCCTGTGGTTCGATAACCAGGCGGAAGAGGCGATGAATTTTTATGTGTCGATCTTTCCGAACTCGAAGGTCTTGGGCGTGACGCGCTATGGCGAGACCGGGCCCGGGCCGAAGGGATCGGTCATGACGGCAAACTTTCAGCTCGATGGACAGGAATTCGTGGCGTTGAACGGCGGCCCGATGTTCAAGTTCACCGAGGCGATCTCGTTCGTGGTGAATTGCGAGAGGCAGGAAGAAGTCGATCGCTATTGGGAGAAACTCCTCGCCGGTGGCGGCAAGCCGCAGCAATGCGGCTGGCTGAAAGACAAGTTTGGTTTGTCCTGGCAGATCGTTCCGACAATTTTGACCGAGCTGGTGAAGGACGAGAACTCTGAGAAGACGCAACGGGTGATGAAAGCAATGATGCAAATGGTTAAGCTCGACATCGCCGGTTTGAAACGCGCCGCCGAGCAAAAATGAAATCAACGCAGAAGCTTCTCGACAAAGGTGAGCTGGCGTTGATCGCAGAAACCTCGGGGAAAAAATCGGAGTCTGAAGCAATCATTTGTCCGGTCTGCGGCGCGAAGGCGGTTCAGGAGAAATGCAAAGTGGTTTGTCGCAGCGAAATTTGTCGCGGCCGCATTGTCATGAACTGCTCGGAGTTCTAGCGCGCACCGGACGACACGGAGGTCGTCCCTCCATTATTACTCGCGCCCAAGATTTTCGCGGTTTGGGCTGGAGTCGCATCGCCCAATTGTGGAATCGTTGCGGGCGTCGCGATGAAACGAAGTGTGCTTTTCCTGATTGCGGTCTGTTTTCTTTGCCTGACGCCGGACATTTTTGCGCAAGTGGTGCGCGGGCCGAGCGAGTTTCAGTTAACGCGGATCACGAAGAATTTGATTTCGACTCCACAATACACTTTCACCGGTGCGGAGCAGTACGTCCCCAACCAGCGCGATCGCTGGCTGGAAGTGGAGGTGGAGTTTGGCGCGGCGCCGGCATTTACCGACGAGCTAACGTTCAAGTATTTCATTTTGCTCACTGGAAGATTGCTGACGGGCGAAGTGACGCACACGAACATCGCGGCAGGTCGCGACAATCGCTCGGTCATGTACGTATCGCCAAAGACGCTGGCGCGGTTCTTAAACAACCGGCCGGTGACGCCGAATGTGGTGCAGAACATCGCCGTGCAGATCGTGCAGCAGGGCGCGGTGAAAGATGAGCTCAGTCTCGTGCGCGCGCCGGCGCAATGGTTCAGCACCATCCCGCAGGTGACCGGTTTTGTGTTGAACAAAAACGAGACGCCGTTCGCGCCGCTCTACTGGGACCGTTACGAGCAAATTAAAACTCCGGGCCGCTAAAGCGGAAACTCCAAATCCCAAAACCCAAGCTCCAAAGAAACTTCAAACCTCAATGATCAAAACACGAGCGATTGCTTTGAGTGAGTTTGAGATTTGGAGTTTGGAATTTCCCTGGGGTTTGGGTTTTGGGGCTTGGAGCTTTTAAATTCATGGCCGTCGCGACGCGCATCGTCAGTCTTAACCTCGGATCGCAGACCATCGGTCTGGCCGAATTTGAGGCCCAGCCAAACGGCGGCTTGGTCCTGCGCGATTATCGGCTGCGTGAAATCGTGAGCGAGACAGCGGGCGAATCAATGCGCTACGACCAAGTGGCCTCCGCATTGCGCGAAATGTTGAACGAGCTGCAAATCAAAGTCGGCCCGGTCAATTATGCGGTGCCAGGCCAGTCCGTCTTCGCGCGCTTCGTCAAATTGCCCGCGGTCGAGGAAGAAAAGATCGAGAGGATCATTTCGTTCGAAGCGCAGCAGAACGTTCCGTTCCCGATCGACGAAGTGGTTTGGGATTATCAACTGGTCGGAGGCGGCGCGGAGGAACAGATCCAGGTCGTGCTTGTTGCGATCAAGGCCGACTTGCTCGAGGAAATCAATAGCGCAATCGAGAGCACCGCATTGCGAACGGCGATTGTCGATGTTGCGACGATGTCGCTCTACAACGCGTTTCGTTACAGCTATAGCGATCTGAGCGGTTGTTCGTTGCTGGCCGATATCGGCGCGCGCACGACCAATCTTCTTTTCATCGAGCCGGCCAAGATTTTTTCACGCAGCGTCCCGATTGGCGGAAGCTCCATCACATCCGCGATCGCGCGCGAGTTCGACGAGCCTTTCTCGGCGGCGGAATTCCGCAAGAAGCGGGACGGTTTTGTTAGCCTCGGCGGCGCCTACGCCGAGCCGGACGATCCGAATGTGGCGCGCGTCTCGAAAATTGTGCGTGGCACGATGACGCGGTTACACGCGGAATTGATGCGATCGATCAGCCACTACCGCGCGCAACAACAGGGCAACCCGCCCGAGCGCGTTTTTTTATGCGGTGGAACATCGAGCACGCCGTACATGCGCGAGTTTTTCCAGGAGAAATTGCAATTGCCGGTCGAGTTCTTCAACCCGCTCCGAAACGTGGCCGTGGCCGACTCGGCCGCGGCAAACGCGGTCGCGCATTCGGCGCATTTGTTAGGCGAACTGGTCGGACTCGCGCTCCGCACGGTAACGACATGTCCGATGGAGTTGAACCTGCGACCCGCGAGCGTAGTTCGCCGGCAGGAGCTTGAGAAGCGGCGACCGTTCTTTATCATCGCGGCTGCGTGCCTCGTTCTCGCGCTCGTCGGTTGGGGCGCGTACTACAAGCGCGCCGCGCACGTGACGCGGCGCAGCACCGAGCGGCTCCAGGAAAAGATCGACATGATGCGAGCGGCGGACGCGCAACTGGACAAATTGCGCAAGCAAACGGTCTCGCTCGACAGCGTGGCGACGCCGCTGGTCGCTGCGATCAACGACCGTAGTTTCTGGGTAGAGATCCTTGAAGAACTCAATCAGCGCCTTCCGAAAGAGGATATTTGGGTCACGGAACTACTGGCGACATCGGGAGGCAAACCGCTTGGTGCGGGCGAAAGGCGCGCGGCCGAGTCGGCGGCAACTCCGACGCCCGCGGCAGCGGCGGCAAGATCGACAACCAAGCCGACATCAAGCGGGCCGGCCATCGATGGGCTCCTGATCCGCGGCCTTTATCTGTTCAATCCGAAGCAACAGGAAGTGGTGTTGGATTATTTCAAGAACCTGGTGGCATCGCCCTTTTTCAATTTGGATGCAAAGAACCAGGCGCGTTACATCAAGCCGAGCACGCCTAACAACACGGAATGGGCATACCCCTACGAGTTGCATCTCGATCTTCGTAAACCGGTGCCGCTGCCATGAATTGGTTTCAACAAAATCGCTGGCTCGGGACATTTCTGATCGCCTTCGGTGCCGCGATTTTGTTGAGTCTCATTTTTCTTTGGAGGGCGCACAGCGATTTCGATGAAGCGAACGGGCGTCTCAGCGAAGCCGTGAGTGAGCGCTCGCGGCTGGAGCGTCTCGATCCGTTTCCGAGCGAAGCCAATTATCGCAAGATGAAAGTGCATCTCGAGAACTACGCAGCGTCTCTCGATAAATTTAAAGAGGAGCTGAAGACGCACGTTCTTCCCGCGACGCCGCTGGCGCCGAATGAATTTCAATCGCGTTTACGCCAGGCCATGGTCGCGGTATCGGAAAAGGCCCGCGTCAGCAAAGTAAAAATCCCAGATAATTTTGCGCTCGGGTTCGAGGAATTTACCACGGCGTTGCCAAACACGGCCGCGGCGCCGCTGGTCGGCCAGCAACTTTCGCAGCTCGAGCTGCTCATGAATATTCTGTGCGACGCGCGGGTGGATGCGGTGACTGCTTTGAAGTGGGCAACTCTGCCGCCAGAGACGGCGGCAACTACGACGCCGGCAAAAAAATCGGCCGCAGCGAACGGTCCGCAATTAGTCGAGCGCGTGGTTGTCGATCTAACGTTCACTTCGTCGCCGAGCGCCGCGCGGAAAGTGCTGAATCAAATTGCGAGCTCGAATCAGCAGATTTTCGTCACGCGCACCTTGCACGTCCGGAATGAAAAAGAAAAAGGACCGCCGCGCGAAGGAGGTGCAGCCGGGACGGCTGCCACAACGGCGGCGCCGGCAAAGACTCCGGGTAATGCTGCGCTCAATTTTATCGTCGGCAACGAGCACATCGAAACCTCGGCCCGCATCGAATTAGTGAGGTTTACTTTTTGATGAAGGCGAACGCGACAAATCCTTCGGGGAGCGCACGCGCCGCGCGTGCTGTTTCCGGCGCCTCGCCGGAAACTCTTCAAGCGATATCCTATTCAAAGCGGCGCCTCCCTCATTTTGAGCGACCGTGGGGAAAATACGCGGTTGCGTTTTCAACTCATAACCGCCGTCATTTGTCTGCGATCGAAAAAGACCACGTTTTACAAAGCCTGTTGCACAGCCATGAATATAACCAGTACGAGCTCTTTGTTGGATGTGTGATGCCAGATCACGTTCATCTTTTGTTCGAACCACAAATCAAAGAAGAAAACGACCAAGGAAGAACTGTTTTCTGGTCGCTGGGTGAAATTCTGCACGGGATTAAATCGTCTAGCGCGCATCGGATCAACAAGGTCCGCGGCGTATCTGGTCCTGTTTGGGAGCGGGAATCATTCGATCGATTAATCCGGTCGGAAGCGGACTTGCAGGAAAAGTTTCGTTATATCTGCAGAAATCCTTGGGACAGCGGAGTTGTTGGATCGGGCGAAGATTATCTCTGGTTGTGGACTCCTGATATCTCTTCGGCGAGGGCGCCGAAGAGTGCACGCGAGGGCGCGTGCGCTCCCCGGAAAGATCGCGTGCGGCAAGATAAGATCGAGATCTAGCCATGGACTGGATTCGCGCGCATTACGAACGAGTGGCAGTGCTGGCGGCCGCGGCGTTTCTTTTGCTCAGCTCGATTTCGATTTTCCGAAACGCGGCGCAGTTTGGAACAACCTTTGCCGCGCAACCGTCAGCGGCGCCGAAGAACGCAAAGCCGCCGCCGAAAGCAGTGGAACTGGACGCAGCCGCGCAAAAACTTCATCAACCGCCGCAATGGACGTTCAGTGGCCGCTCCGGCCTGTTCGTGCCGGAAAAACATTTCATCGGCGCGAATGGTCTGCCGGCCACGTTGCAAACGGCGCAGGTCCATCCGCCGGTGCCGAATGAATGGCTGGAAGAATTCGGTCTGCCGATCGCGGAAGGGGATGTTTTGAGTCAGGACCCGGATGGGGACGGCTTTACGAATCTGGATGAATGGCAGGGGCACACGAACCCCACCGACAAGAATTCGCATCCCGAGCACGTCACCAAATTAAAATTGAAATCATTCAGCGAGGAACCGTTTCGATTGATGTTTTCGTCATCGAGTGGCGAGACTTTTGGCATCAACACGATCGACCTCAAGCAACCGACACAATTTCTCAAAGTCGGCGACACGATTTCTGGAACGCGCTTTAAGATCGTGAAATTCAACGAAAAACATGAAACGAACCCAACTACCGGAGGAGATGTCGATGTTTCGGAGTTGTTGCTCGAACATGGGGAGACGCACACGCAGCTCACGTTGGTGAAGGAAAAGGTAGCGATGTCGCCCGAGTCGGTCGCGACTTTCGTCTACACCTGGGGCGAGGCGCGCGAATTCCAGGTTCGGAAAGATCAGGAATTTTCATTGAAACCGCAGGAGGAGATCAAATATAAGTTGATCGACGTTCAGCCGACCAAGGCAGTGATAGTCAACTCTCAAAAACCAAACGAACCGATCGAGATTGGTCTGCTCGGTCCATAGGTGTTGCGTATGAAAAACTTTTCCATTTTTCGCCGGTTGTTGGTTCTCGCTGTGATTGGCGGAGCGCAGGCGCTGTTGCTGTTTCCGGCCACGGCGCAAAATGTAGAACGCATCGAGAAACGCGAAGTGGTCCGTCGCCAGTCGGCATTGCCGCAAGGCGCGGCGGCGGTGGCGCGCGGGCAGGCGGCGATGGCGGAAAAGAATTACGTGGTCGCGCATGAAGAATTTCGCGCTGCGGTCAACCTGGCGCCGGATGCGGTTGTCTCCGAGAAAGTGCACAACGAAGCGGTCGAGGGTTTTTGCGAAAGCGGAATCAAGCTGGCCGAACAAAAAATCGCCGAGGGCAAGTACGCCGAGGCGGAAGGAATCCTGGGCGAACTTTTGAGCGAGCGTTACAATCCTGAGTGCAAGAAAGCGGCCGAGCTTTACTCGCATTTGCAACAGCCCGGTTACTTCAATCGTACGCTCGGCCCGAAGTTCATGGTCAAAGTCGAAGAAGTGAAAAGTCTGCTGACCGAGGCCGACGGCTATTACAACTCCGGCCGCTACGATCTCGCCTTTAAGAAATATGAGCAGGTGCTCGCGCTCGATCCTTACAACACGGCGGCGCGACGCGGCGAGGAAAAGATCGACAACACGAAATACAAGTACAACGAAGAGGCTTACAACGAAACGCGCGCGCGCCAGCTTTGGCAGGTCGAGAAAAGTTGGGAAGAACCGGTCCGGCAATACGGTCAGACCGTCGGACCGCAGGTCGACGCTTTTCAACGCGATGCGACCGGGACCGCGCGAATCACAAACAAATTAAACACGATCATCATCCCGCGTGTTGAATTTCGCGACGCCAGTATTCGCGAAGCGATCGACTTTCTCCGTCAACAAGGGGCCGCAAACGATCCGGCAACGGAAGGGCGCAAGGGCGTCGACATCGTGTTGCGTGTGGTGCCGCTCGGGCAGGTTGCGCCACCACCGCTACCGGTCGAGCCCGCACCGGTTACTGCAGCTGCTCCGGTTGCCGGCGGCACCGGTGAAAATGCTCCCGCGTTGATACCCACTCCGATTCCCGCGCCGGCCATTGTTGCGCCGGCGGTTGTCGCCGCTCCTGCGATCTCGCCCGGGAACGCGCGCATCACGATCACACTCAATCAGATTCCGCTCGGCGAAGCGTTGCGTTACATCGCGAGCCAGGCCGGCTTGAAAGTGAAAGTGGAGCCGTACGCCGTTTCCATTATCCCAATCAGCGAACAAAGCGCCGACCTCCTCACTAAAGAATACCGTGTGCCGCCCGGGTTTATTAGTACGTCAGTTAACGTGGGGGCGTCGGCACTGGCACAAGGTGCTTATAAAACTGCGCCGGGGGTCGCCGCCGGTACTGGAAAAGACACGCAAGAATCGACTGGGGGTCATCAGCTCGTTAACCGCGAAGGGGCGAAAGAGTTTCTCGAAGGCCAGGGCGTGCCATTTCCACCCGGAGCAAGCGCGAATTTCTTGCCGCAGAATAGCCGGCTGATTGTGCGAAATACCGCCGATAATCTCGAACTTGTTGACGCGTTAGTTGAGCAAGCTGCCGTTTCGGGGCCGAAGCAGGTCGAGATCGAATCGAAGTTTGTTGAGATCACGCAAAACAATTTAAAGGAACTCGGATTCGATTGGTTGTTAGGCCAATTCAATATCGGGAACCATCGAGTTTTCGGCGGCGGTGGCACGTCGGGCACTTCACCCGCTACCAATCCGCTGGACTTTCCATTTGTCGCTCCGGGTGGCGTGCCGGTTGGTCAATTTCCGGTGACGGGCGGGAACAGAAGCGGCAATCTCGCGATCAGCGCGAACGCGATTGATGCGCTGCTTTTCCCAAGCGTGGGCGCGACTTCAGTCGCTCCGGGAATTTTCGGATTGAGCGGCGTATTTACCGATCCGCAATTTCAAGTTGTTGTTCGCGCGCTCAATCAAAAGAAAGGTGTCGATCTTCTCTCCGCACCGCGCGTAACGACCAAGAGCGGACAGCGCGCGGTGATCGAAATTGTTCGTGAGTTTCGTTATCCGACGCAGTTCCAGCCGCCGCAAATTCCGCAGACTTTTGCCGCCCGGGAAACAGTGAGCGGGACGGCAAGCGTGACTGGTAACACCAATGGCGCGTTCCCCGTCACTCCGACGACGCCGACCGCGTTCGAGACCCGCAACACCGGAGTCACACTCGAAGTCGAACCGGTTGTCGGCCCGGATGGACTCACGATCGATCTCAATCTTGTTCCGCAGGTGGTCGAATTCGAAGGCTTCATCAACTACGGCAGTCCCATTCAAACCACGAACACCAATCTGCTCGGCGTTACGACGGTCAATGTCTTGACCCCCAACATTATCAATCAGCCCATCTTTAGTACACGCAAAGTGACTACGAGTGTCAGCGTATGGGACGGGCAAACCGTCGTGCTCGGCGGGTTGATTCGAGAAGACGTGCAAAAGGTCGAAGACCGCACGCCGATCATTGGCGACATTCCACTCGTCGGCAGATTATTCCGCACCAATGTCGATCAACACATCAAACGCAACCTGGTGATCTTTGTGACGGCGCGGTTGGTCAATCCAGCGGGACAACCAGTAAACCAGACGGAAGAAGAAGAGGAAAGGGAAGGGATAATCGAGCCGCCGGTGCTGCCCCAGGAACCGTTTTACAAGAAGTAACGTGCCCGCCAATGGGATCATGGCTGCGGGTTGTTGTAGACGCGCTTGTGCCAGGCGCCTGTTTCCTTAATTTCGGCGCTTGATACAAGCGCCGCTACAACGCACAAATCTTTATGCCGGCCATCGGAATCACGGGCGGGATTTCTACAGGCAAAACGAGCTTTTGCGATTGCCTGCACGAACTCCTTCCGGGTGCGAAATTTTTTAATGCCGATAAGGCCGCGCGTGACCTTGTCGATCTTGACGAGGAGGTTAAGCAGGAACTTCTGCGTGAGTTTGGGTCCGGAGTTTTTTCTGACGGGAGCTTGAATCGCGCGGCCCTTCGGGCCATAGTCTTCAAAAGCCCTGCCAAAAAGCAGGCGCTCGAACAAATTCTCCATCCGCGCATTCGCCGCCAATGGAGCGCTGAAGCGCAAACCCATCGTAATTCTTCTGATTTTTTCTTCGCTGATATTCCACTTTTGTATGAAACCGGTGGTGAAACCCTCTGTGACCGCGTCGTGGTCGTCGCCTGCACGCCCGAGGTGCAGTTGTCGCGGCTGCTTGGGCGAGGATCGCTTGATCGCGATGTGGCCCAGAAAATCATCAATTCACAAATGCCTTTGACCGAAAAAATCGCGCGAGCCGATCACGTCGTATGGAACGATGGCGAGCGGTCTGTCTTGAAGGAACAAGCGAAACTGCTGGTCGATCTCTGGCGCTCGAAATAATGGAAGAGGAAATCAAGAACGCAGCCGACACGGCTGCCGCTACAGAAGAGCAAGCGACGGCGGCCACTCTTCCGGCTGTAGAGGCAGGCGTGTCGCCTGCGGATAGTGGAATTGCGGCCGGGACGGCCGCCGCTACAGAAGGAGTGCCGCTGCAGGTGGACCTAAACCAGCTGCACGAAGTTTCATCGAAGGAATTCAATTCCCTGGCCAAGGAATTGGATGTGCATCTGGATCCTTTGCGTTCCCGGCATCAGCAGATTGTCGATCTTGTCCGGGCGGCGATCAGTCGCGGAGGCACCGTGACAGCCGAAGGCTTCCTCGAATCGATGGGCGAGGGGACAGCGTTCCTGCGTTATCCGAAATTGAATTTTCTTCCAGTGCCGGAGGATGTAGCCGTCCCGCGCGCAATCATTCAACAATTCAAATTGCGACCGGGCCAGCAGCTCTCGGGTAAAGTGCGCCTTCCACGCGAGCGCGAGAAATCGCTCGTGCTCGATGAAGTGACGACGATTGAAGGACAACCGGCGGAACAATGGACTGAGCCGACCGATTTCGAAAAGCTCACGCCGCAATTTCCGCAGGGGCGGATCATGCTGGAAAATTCAAAGACGAATTCGATCAGCGCACGCGCGGTCGATCTTCTCGCGCCGCTCGGGCGCGGGCAGCGCGGATTGATCGTGGCGCCGCCGCGCGTGGGCAAAACGATTTTGCTAAAAGAAATTGCAAAGGCGATCCGGGTAAATCATCCCGAGATAATCCTGATCATGTTGCTGGTGGACGAGCGCCCGGAAGAAGTGACCGATTTGCAACGCGAAGTCGATTGCGAAGTCTACCATTCCAACTTCGATGAAAACGTCCATCGACATGTGCAAGTGGCGGAGCTCGTACTCGAGCGCGCCAAGCGTTTGGTCGAATTGAAAAAGGACGTCGTGATATTACTCGACAGCATTACGCGGCTTTCGCGCGGATATAATAATCTGCAACCGAGCAGGGGCCGCATCATGTCGGGCGGCGTCGAATCGAAGGCGCTAACGAAGCCGAAGAAATTTTTCGGTTCGGCGCGCAATGCTGAAGAAGGTGGCAGCCTGACCGTGCTCGCAACCGCATTGACCGAGACCGGCAGCCGGATGGACCAGGTGATTTTCGAGGAGTTCAAGGGCACCGGTAACATGGAATTGCATCTCGACCGTGCGCTGCAAGAGAAGCGGCTTTATCCGGCGATCCATCCTTTGCAGTCGGCGACGCGGCGCGAGGAATTGCTTTATCACCCGGACGAATGGGAGCGCGTGCAGTTGTTGCGCAAAACGATGGCGGCCCTTCCGCCAATCGAGGCGATGGAAAAGTTGATCGAGAACCTCGAGCTAACGAAAACCAACGCCGAGTTGCTGCTGGGCGGACTAAAATGAAATCCCAAATCCCAAGCTCCAAACCCCAGAGAAACACCAATAACCAAATCTCAAGAACGGCCGGGACTGTTTGGAGTTTGGAGCTTGGGGATTCTTTGGGGTTTGGGTTTTGGGATTTGGGATTTCTCGCGTGACCACGACCGATGCGCAATTAGCCGAGCTAATTTCAAAACTGGATCCGTTCGATCGTGTCGCGGTCGATACCGAGGCGGACAGTCTACATTGTTACCGGGAGAAGCTTTGCCTCCTGCAGATCAGCGTGCCGGGGAACGATTACATTGTCGATCCGCTGGCCGATGTCGATCTTGCACGGTTGCGCGCAGCGCTCGAGCCGAAGGAAATTATTTTGCACGGCGCTGATTACGATCTGCGTTTGCTTCGCCGGGCGCTGAATTTTAAGGCCGGGCGAATTTTCGACACCGTGATTGCCGCACGACTACTCGGAATTCGCGAGTTCAGTCTGGCGGCAATGTTGAAACGCTATTTTGCAGTGGAGCTGGCGAAGGGATCACAAAAAGCGAACTGGGCGAAGCGACCCTTGCCTGCGCGGATGGTCGAGTACGCAATCAAAGACACACATTATCTGTTGCCGCTCGCGGAAAAATTAGAAGCCGAGCTGCGCGGGGCCGGACGCTTTGACTGGTTTCAACAATCATGTCAGCGCGCGGTCGAACAAGCGGCGGTGGATCGGGCGCGCGATGTCGATGAAGCATGGCGGATCAGCGGCGCGGGTAATTTGCCGCCGCGAACGGGCGCGGTGTTGCGCGACCTTTGGAAATGGCGGGAAAAGGAAGCGGAAGCGGTCGATCGTCCCGCGTTTCACATTTTGCAAAATCACGAGCTGTTGCGCGCGGCCGAAGAATTCGCCGCGGGCAAAACTCCGGACTACCGGCATTTTTCGCCGCGCCGTCGAAGTCATTTTCGTCATGCCGCCGAGAAAGCTCTGAAATTGCCGGAAGAAGAATGGCCGGTGAAGCGACGCCGGCTTGGAACACGGCCCACGGCCGAGATCGTGCGCCGCGTTGACGAACTAAAAAATCGGCGCGACCGCGCGGCGGGTGAATTAAAAGTAGAACCGACCGTGCTCGCCCCGCGTAATGCGCTCGAGGCCATCGCATCGGACGCGGCGCGCGCGTCAGCGATGCTTGTGCCCTGGCAACGCGAATTGCTTGGCTTGACGTAGCGTCACACTTTTACGGTGAGATTCGTAAAAGCTTGACGCTGGGCGCGGCGAGCCTCAAAAAGGACGGCCACGCTCGTGGCCAAAGGGAAACATCTATTGAGTTGGCTAGCGGCAGTTTGCTCTGTCGCAACGCAGACCCTGAGCAGCGCGATCGACGCGCCGCACCAAGAGGGAGAGGTGACGGTCGTCGTTCATGATGTGAATCTGATAACGCCCGATGGTGCAGGAGCACCGGCTGCCGTAAACGACAGGGTAGCGGAAGGAGCTTCGATGCGAACCGGAGCGGATTCGCGCGTCGAAGTGACATTTGTCGATCAAACGATCGCAAGGCTCGGCGCGAGCACAGTTTGCAGTTTCAAGGATGGAACGCGAAATCTGGATTTGAGCGACGGGGTGATGCTTCTTCAGGTTCCAAGGAAAGCAAGGGGCGCCCGGATTCGTGCGGCGGGTATCGCGGCCGCTGTCGGTGGCACGACCGTAGTGTTTGAGTATCACGCCGACGTCTACAAATTTCTGACCCTGGAAGGTACCAGCCGGTTGTATCGGCCGGGGCATCTCGGCGATTCGGTGCTGGTGCGCGCCGGTCAAATGGTGATCGGCAAGCCAAACGCTCCATTGAGCGATCCGGTCGATTTTGACGTTGGGCGTCTTTTAAAAACCTCGCGCTTCATCACCGATTTTCCGCCGCTGCACAGCGAGCAATTGTTGGCGCATGCAAGTGAGAGACAACAAAAGGCGAAATCAAAGAAGGCTTTGATCGACACGAACCTGGTAATTTTCGGAGGGGGCACAAACGTGACGTTGGTCAAGCCGACGCAGGCGGCCGTGGCCACCGACGTAACGACTGTTCCCGCGCCGCCGATGCGCACCGCTCTTCCAGATTCGAACGACCTCGGCGTCATCGAGATCGCACCACCAAATGCGAACCCGGCCGCCGCTTCAACGGATAAACCGCACTAGCGAATCGAGAATGAACCCCCCTTTTAAAATACTCGTGACCAGCAAATCGATCGTGTGTGTTTCGATTTTTGTTCTTGTCGATCTAGCGGCCGCCATTCCGATGGCAACTGCAGCGCAATTACAGGCGGCGCGCGTCACGCGAATAATCAAGGATGTGAAATTGCTTCCGGGTACGGCGGCGCCGCGGGCAGCGACGGTGAATGAAGATATAAGTGCCGGGACAGCGGTGCGCACCGGGACAGAATCCCGCACCGAGCTGACCTTCGCCGACCTTACGATCACGCGACTGGGTGCGAACACGATCTTCAGTTTCAACGAAGGCACACGCGAAATCGGACTCGGCGGCGGTGCGATGTTGGTGGAGGTCCCGCGCGGCGGAGCCGAAGTGAAAATCATCACCGCAGCGATCACCGCTGGAATCACCGGCGGGACGGCCCTCTTTGAGTCTAACAAAGGTTTGCCGATAAAACTTCTCATGCTCGAAGGGACCGGCCGCTTTTATCGGACAGGACGTCCCGAAGCAGCTGTGATTGTGCATGGGGGAGAAATGGTGATGATGACGTTAAACGGACGCATCACGCAACCGACGAAATTCAATGCCGCCCTGCTCTATAAGACGTCGAAGCTGATCACCAGTTTTCCCGAGCTGCCGAACGCCGACTTGATTGCGGCGGTGATCGAAGCACAACAGGCGGAATTGTCGGAGTCGCCGTCAAACGCTGGGCTCGGCGGAGGCGGCGACCTTGACAAGAGAGACCTGGCAATCGCTGCCAGTACAGCGTCGGCAATTGCTACCGGTGCGCCGCCGACCACAGGCGGCGCATCGAAATTCGGGTCGCCGACAGCGATCACGGCGCCGGATCCTTACGTCATCACGAATGGCACGGTGATCAGTACCGATCCCAAGATTACGACTAACGGCGTAACGAACCTCGGCAAAATTTATCGCGGGCCCGCTCAGGACGGACCATTCCTCAACTGGCTTGGCACGACGCCGACGGCCTTCGACAATGCCAGCGGTGAACCCGACCCCGACCAGGCACTTCCCCTGGCCTGTTTCTTATTTTCTTCATTGCAGTTTCGGGATGACCCGACGGTTTCGACAGGCACCGGCGGTAACACATCGGTCGGCTTTGTCAGCGAAAGCGGGATTAGGATCTTGTCATCGGGGGGGCTGTTTACCTTCAGTGGATTCGATCATGTCGCCATCCTCGCTCTCAACGGCTCGATTTTCACCTCGGCGCCGGCGAGTTTCGCGAACTTTGGGGAGCTTTTCATGGAAGCTCGTGGCGCGGGCTCGAATTTGACAGTGCCATCCATCTCCAATCTCGTGAGCGCTGACCTCGTCGCGGAAGGCTCTGTGTTTGTAAATCAAAACGTGACGGTGCGCGACCAGATCAAATCTTTTGCGGGCAACGATTTCCAAACTAGTTCTACGTTGCAGGCGAACCGAATCAGGATCGAGTCGCTGGGCAGTATTCACGTTACTAGCAGCGCACAACTTCTCGCCGTGATGGGTTCTACTTTTATTCAACCCGGTAGTGTCACGCTTCTCGCCACCGGCAGCAACGGCTCAGTTGATGTGAGTGGACAAGTTCAGGCTGGTGGAGTCCTCGACATTGAAGAGACCGGGGTTGTCGGAGTAATAAATATCAACGCCGCCACCCTCCAGGGTGACATTGTAAAAATCGGAGCATTCGGCGGGAACGGAGTTCTGAATATCGGCGGCGGATCCATTTCTGCCGGCACGGTGCTGAAGCTTTACGCACCGTCAGGGAACGGCCAGATCAACTTCGTCGCCAATTGTTCAATTGGCGGAAACGCCGTGAAAGACATTGCGGCGGGCACGGTAACAATTTTGAACAATGTTACTGTCACGATTGGCGGGCCCCAGGCAAACGTGTTTACCAACACCGCCAACTACACCGGTTCCGGCGGCAACGGCACAACCACCGGAACATTTGCCGGTAGCGGCGCTAATACACAGCCGCTGGCCAACGCGCCGCCGTTCCATCCGTGAGTTGGTCTTGGGAATGAAAACGCTTTTTGAAACGCGCAGCGCTGGCCGATCGACCGTGCGGCTTTTGATTTTTATTTTTGTTCTTGTCGATCTAGCGGGCGCCATTCCGCTGGCGAAGGCAGCGCAATTACAGGCGGCGCGCGTCACGCGAATAATTAAGGACGTGAAGTTGCTTTCGGGTCAGGCGGCGCCGAGGCCGGCGGCGGTGAACGATGACGTGAGCGCCGGAACAGCCGTGCGCACCGGCACAGAATCCCGCACCGAGCTAACTTTTGCCGACCTCACGATCACGCGACTTGGCGCGAACACGATCTTCAGTTTCAACGAAGGGACGCGCGAACTTGGGTTAGGCGGAGGCGCCATGCTCGTGCAGGTGCCGCCCGGCGGAGCCGAGGTGAAAATCACGGCCGCTGCGGTCACCGCCGGGATCACTGGCGGGACCGCTCTGTTTGAGTCGAACAAAGGTTTGCCGATAAAGCTTCTCATGCTCGAAGGCACGGGACGCTTTTATCGGACGGGACACCCTGAGGAGGCGGCGATTGTGCACGGCGGAGAAATGGTGATGGCGATAAACGGACAGATCACGCAGCCGACAAAATTCAACGCGGCCCTGGTTTATAAAACGTCGAAGCTAATCACGAGTTTTCCGAAGCTGCCGAACGCGGACTTGATTGCGGCAGTGATCGAATCGCAACAGGTGGATTGGTCGGGCTTGTCATCTAACCCGCCTGATCGCTCGATTGATACGAGAGACATAGCAATTAATGCGAATCCGCCGCCGACTACAACCGGCGCCCCATCGAAGTTCGGGCCGCCCGCAGTGATCACCTCGCCCAATCCTTATGTCATCACTAGTAGTACCCAGATCAGTACCGATCCTACGATTACCACGAACGGGAAAACCGATTTCGGGAAAATTTATCGCGGTCCCGCTCAGGACGTTTCGTTGGTCACCTGGCTTGGCACGACGCCGACGTCATTCGACACAGCTTTCGGTGACAACTTTGAACCTGATGCTAATAAGCTCCCACTTGCGGGTTTCTTGTTCTCCGGGTTGCAGTTGGATGGGAACCCGACGATCTCCAACCCTAACGGCGTCAAAATTCTCGGTTTTGTCAGCGAAAACGGGATCACTTTTTCTCCATCCGGTACCGCCTTTACGTTCAATGGCGTCGATCGCATCGCTCTCGTTGCTCTCAATGGCTCGATCGACTTATCTGGCGTCAGCTTCACGAATTTCGGCGAGCTTTTCGTTTACGCTCGCGGCTCGGGCGGAAATCTCACGTTGGCAGCGCCAATCAACAATCTCCGTAAAGTTCAGCTCCGCGCCGTAAACAACGTCCAAGTAAATGCGCCCGTGACGCTGAGCAATGGTACAGGTTCTGACCGCGGATTCAGGGCTCAGGCCGGCAATGATTTCCAGACTGGTTCCACTGTGAACGCTAACCAGATCACGATCGAGTCACTCGGCAGCATTCATATCAACAGCAGCGCGCAACTTCTCGCTATGCTCGATTCTGTCGGAAACGGCGGTCAAATCACGATGCTGGCGACCGCCAGCGACAGCCAGGTTTTTGTCGGCGGACAGGTTCAGGCCGATCAAGGCACGGTGGACATTGAAACGACCGGACTTGCCGGAACAATAAACATCAACGCCGCCACGCTTCACGGCGACATTGTAAAAATCGGCGCGCTCGGGACGAATGGAGCGCTCAACATCGGCGCCGGCAATCTCCTGAACGCGGACACCGCAATAGAGCTTTACGCAGGCGGCAGCAACGGCACGATTAACTTTCTCTCCAACGTGACCCTGACTAGCCCAAGAAATATTCTTGCCGCTAACACGATCAATATTGCCCAGAATGTTATCGTCACGATCAACGCTGTCGGCGCTGCACAGGCCGATGTGTTTACGAATAACCCGAACTATTTCGGGTTTGGCGGAACTGGAAATCCGGCGACAAGCGGCACTTTTGGCGGCGCCGGCGCGAAAAATCCGCTGCCGTTTACGCAAGCACCGCCGTTCCATCCATAATTTTTTTGAAAACAAAACAAGATTCAAAGTCGTAGCCATTAACTCCTTGACGCCCAAAATGTATAACCTAAAAAAGAACGCCGGCCCATGAAACGATCCTCAACCTTTTTTCATTTTCTCGTCATTTCGTCCGGCCTTTTGCTCGTTTTGGCTTTCGCGAACAGAGGCTCCGCGCAGTCTTCGGAGGCTGATCGTGCGGCGCTCACGCAATCCCAAGCTCCCTACGGTACCAGTCCCGTAACGGACGGTCATGTTGTCTCTACCCCTAATGATTCCGATTTAGGCGAGCAGCAGATTTTGAAACGGGAAGAACGTTACGAACCTTTTACCGCCACCGCGGGCCTGCCGGTTTACTGGACTTCGAACGTCGCGCTGGCCAGAAGCCACACGCAGGACGACGTGATCGAGGCGCCGGCCGCGGGCCTTTATTTTCAACCGCGAATCACGCGCACGATTTACGGGCTGGTCGACATCCGCGAGCAGATGTTTTTGTACGATCGCTTCGACGACTTCGATTTCAACAGTTTCGATGTCGATGTTGGCCTGAGTTGCACCGTCCAGCAGTTGGATAATCTCCTCCTGCGCCTGCAATACAATTATAACCGGCTCTCGACGGACCAGGGGTGGGACGAATTTTTCTCGGACCATTCAATCATTTTCAATGCCGAAGAACCGGTACCGCTCGGTCGCGCCCAGCAACTTGCTTTCGGGACTTACGTCAAAATCAGCCTCGCCTCCGAACCGGAACGGCCGCGGCGCGACGATTACGAGGCCTATGTTTCTTACACGGCAAATCTTACTCGGGCATTCAGTCTGAACGCCGCCGCCCGTCTCGTGGTGCGCGATTATCTCCATCAACAGTCGCGTGTGGATGTAAGCGAAATTGGTTCTCTGGTCGCCAGTTATCGGATCAACAAATATTTTACCGCCAGCGCGCTGGGCACCTGGGCCGCTAATCAATCCAATAAACATTTCTTCGACTACGAAGTCGCCAATGCGGGTGGCGCCCTTTCGTTGGCGATAAAGTTTTAGTCGGGCGACAAAGCCGGCAAGGCATTGCCAGCAAGATCGACATAAATATTTTCGCTTCAGCGGAAAAAGCGTTCATAATATTGGCCGGAGGATAACCCCATGAAAAACTTGTTTGGCTATCTGCTCATTTTCTTTTCCGCGGTGGGCGTTTCCACTTTTGTCGCCGCACCGGAAAAAAAGGCGGCCCGTGTTACCCAGGTCATCCGCGACGTGCGTCTGCTCGCTTCAAAGGGCACACCGCGCCCCGCGTCCGTAAACGATAGCGTGGTGGAAGGTACCGCCGTCCGTACCGGAGGCGATTCGCGTGCCGAGCTCACCTTTAGCGACCAAACATTGACCCGCCTCGGGGCCAATACCGTTTTTAGTTTCAGCGACGGTGGCAAACAGATCGACCTTTCCAGCGGCGCCATTCTGCTCGCCGCTCCAAAAAACGCCGGCACTACGAGAATTAATACCGCCGTCGCAACCGCGGCGGTCACTGGTTACACGATGTTGTACGAGGCACATAAGGGCGGGAGCAAGTGGATCATGCTCGAGGGCCACGGCACCTTCTCGATTAAAGGAGTGAACACTGGGCCCTGCGAGCTCAACTCCGGGCAGATGATTGTTATCCCGGCGCATCCAGTCAAATGCCCGGAAGTGCTCACGATCGATATCTGCAAGGTGGCTGCAAGCGCCGGGTTGATCACACAATTCCCAACCAAACTCCCGAAGTGGAGCTCGGACGCGATCCAAATGGTATGCGACAGTCAGGCGGGCAATGCTCCGCAGGGTGGCTACGTTGATCCGACTGGACTGGATCAAAGGGACCAGGCTATTCATCCACCCACGCCGCCGCCGATCCTGAGTCATTCCCCGCCGCCTAGCCCGCCGCCAAGTTTTTAAGAGCGTCGATCCGAGCGGGTTCGTTAGGGAATAACCAGCGTTTCGCCGGGTTTCAGTTTCGTCCCGTCGCCAACCTGGGCCTTGTTCGCGTCGCGAATCTCTTTCCAGCGGCTCGACGATTTGTAAAACTTGCGCGCGATGGAGAAGAGCGTGTCGCCCTTCTGGACCACGTAGGTTCGACCTCCGGAAACTTTCGGTTCCTTCTTTTCCGGCTCGGAATCTGGTGCCGCGGCTTTTTCCGCTGGTGCACGCACTTTGGGTGAGTGTGCTTCCATCTCCTTCCGCAAATTTAGGTTTTCGTTTCGCAACCGCGCCGCTTCCGTCCGAGTGACGACCGAATCTCCCGAAAGGCTCGTCAACAACGCAACCTCGTCCCTTTTAATCAAATCCTTCACATCGCTCGCGCGCGAGCCGTTGGGATTGAGAACGAGATAGCGCTTGAAATGATGCAGCGCGTTCAGCGGATCGTTCATCTTGTCGTCGTAGATCAAGGCGATCCTATAATGGATGTCGGCGCAGCTCGGGCTGTCGTCGAGCGCGGCCTCATACAGATTAATCGCTCGAAGATAATCGCCTCGCGCCGCTTTCGCCTCCGCGTCTTTGATGATTTGGGCATTGCGCGGTGTAATCATTCGATCGCAGCTGCCGGCGAAGAGCGCGGACAAGAGCAGTAAAAATAAAACGTGCTGGCCTGCGATGCGATAATACTTTGCCATTTAACGAATTATCGAGTCAGTGAATTAACGATTGGCTTTTGCGGTCGCGAGCGACGCAGAGAATATCTTTATTAGCTCATTGCATTCGGTGCTGAGGCTGGTTGTCGCCCGTGGTTCGATGATTTCCGCCTCGACCAATAGCTCAAGCCAGAAAGATGTTTCATCCGCTTCCTCCAAAACCACGCTAATTTTCGAAATAAAATCTGCAGCAGATCGGGCACGACAAGCGGATCGATAGTTTGCTGCGACGGAAGTGCCGCCGCGAAGCAATTGGCGCCCGATTACGCTCGCAGCTTCGGTTTTCGGCAATCGCGTGAAAAAACGTATAACCGTGACTGCAAAACGTTTCGTGCGATCCTGTAATTCCTTTACTCTTTCGAGCCGTGATCTCACTTCTTCAGTCGCTAATTCACTGAATCGTTTATTCGCTGATTGTCTTGTACTCATGAGCCGGACAAGACTTCAATTCTTTTTCTTGACCGCGCTCTTTTTTATTTCGCTAGTGCGCGCCGATCCCATCGTCGGCCACGCCTATTCCCTCACCATGATCGATGTCGATAAAAACAAACTCGCCACCGCCGACGGTCACGTCACGATCATCGTGGTCACGTCGTCGGACGATGTCGAAAAAGCGAGGAGTGTGGGTGATCGGGTTCCAGAGTATTGTCTGGGCAATCCCGCCTATCGCATGGTCACAATCCTGCGCTTTGCGAAAAGCCATCACGCACCCGTGCGCATGATTGTGAATGCAGTCGTCCGGCACCGGCTCGACGCGGAAGCAAAACGGCTTCAGCCGCGCTACGTCGCCAAAAAGATCGCGCGCAATCCGCGCAGCGACGTTTATGCCGTCGCCGATTTTGACGGCACGATCGCTTCGCAATTTGGGATCCCGGCCGACTCAACTTCGTTTCAGGTTTTGGTTCTCGACCGGAAAGGCGAATTGCTGCGACGCTGGACGGACGTGCCAACGGCGGAAGAACTCGCTGCCGTTGTGAAATAGCACCACTCAATATCTCGGCATCGTCGGATCGATCTCGGTCGCCCAGGCTTCGATTCCGCCGGCGAGATTGCACGCTCTTTCAAATCCTTGGCCCTTCAAAAAGTTCACCGCTTGTGCGCTGCGTGTCCCAGTGTGGCAAAGCGCCACGATCTCTTTCGTGCGGTCGAGCTCCTCGACATGATCGGGCAGATCGCTCAGCGGAATCAGTTTCGAGTTCTCGATGTGGGCGATGTCATATTCAAACGGCTCGCGTACATCGACAATCATCACAGCGTCGCCATTGTCGATCTTGCGTTTCAACTCGGAGACCGATATCGCCGCGACCTCGCCGGTGTGCGTTCCGCAGAATTCTTCGTAATCAATCGCCTCCGTGATCGTGGGTGAATCGCCACAAACGGGGCACTGCGGATCTCGCCGGATGTTGAACTCACGAAACTTCATCTTCAACGCATCGAAATGCAGCAGCCGGCCGACGAGTGGATCGCCTGAGCCAAGAATCAGTTTGATCGCTTCGGTTGCCTGAATCGTCCCGACGATTCCTGGCAAGACACCCAGGACGCCGGCTTCCGCGCAACTCGGAACAGTTCCGGGAGCGGGCGGCTCGGGAAATAAACAGCGGTAACACGGTCCGCCGAGATGCGGCGCAAACACGGTCGATTGTCCTTCGAAGCGAAAGATCGATCCATAGACATTCGGTTTCTTGGCCCAGACACAAACGTCGTTCGACAAATATCGGGTCGGGAAATTATCGCACCCATCAACCACGACGTCGTACTGCGCGACAAGATCGCCCGCATTCTCGCTCGTGAATCGGCAATCGTGCGACACGATCTCGATCGTCGGGTTGATGTCGCGCAATCGCGCGTGCGCCGATTCAACTTTCTTGCGCCCGATATCTTTGGTTCCGTGCAAAATTTGCCGCTGCAGGTTGCTAAGATCGACATCGTCAAAATCGACTAGTCCGAGAGTGCCAACTCCGGCCGCGGCCAGATAGAGCGCGGCGGGCGAACCAAGTCCACCGGCGCCGATGCACAAGACGCGCGCCGCTTTCAGACGCTGTTGTCCTTCCGCACCTACCTCCGGCATGCTGAGATGACGTGCGTAACGGATTCGCTCTTCGTCGGTCATTTTGTTTTTACCAGGTCCCAATTGATTCCGATCACGCGGTGATTTTCAAATCGCTTCAACGATTTTGGAAACACGAGATAACTTGCGCCTTTTCGTTCCTTAAATCCAACCAGCCCGAATTCGCTTCCGCTTTCGCTTCGCTGGATCGTCATGACCCGGTTGTTTTTGATTTGCGATTGCAGATGTCGATCTTGCGATGGTTTTTGCCAGAGCGTGTAGACCTCCGGTTTGCCCGCCTTCTCCACCACTTGTGCGAAGCGAACCGTTTTGACTTTGAGAAGCTTCACAAAAAGTCCCCGCCAGAGAACTACGGCAAGAAGGATCAGACTACCGTTGCTGCATTCCTGCCCTGGCGGGGTTCGTAAGTCCTCAATCCATAGCCCCTGACGGAGACAAAAAGTTCGCTGCAAGATCGACATCGCGCAATCGCGTTTGTTCGACCACATCCGTTGACAGCGGCCAAACCTTCTGGTTGCATCGACCCGTGCGCTGGATCGCTCTGCTCGGTTTGGTTTTTCTGCAATGCGGCTGCAACACGCTGGTCAATCGACGCGATCTTTACACTCCGCCGGCCGACCCGTTTCAGGTGTCGGAAGGTGCGGTGCGTGTCAGCAGGTCTGCGCCGCCTCCGCCGGCGGAAGGGCCGCGGCCGGAGTTTCGTTAAATCGAGAGCGATCGCTTAACCGAAGGGCAGGTTCGCCTTGATCCGGGCGACGTCCGTGCTGTCGACTCCGGCCATTTTGCTCAGGTGGCGTTTGCGCTTGGCGTTCTTGGACGACATGAGATGCCGGCGGGACGATTGCGAACGCAACACTTTGCCCGTCCCGGTTATCTTGAACCGTTTCCGGACGGCTTTCTTGGTCTTGCTGCGAGAAATGGCCTTCGGCATAAGGCGCGAAAGATAATTCGCACACGGGCGATGACAAATTGTTTATTGTAGGGCATGGAACAGCCGCAAGAGCAGCGACCACACATCGTGATTGTCGGCGCTGGTTTTGGTGGTTTGAAGGCCGCCAAGAAACTAGGAAACGAAGATGTTCGTGTCACCGTTATCGACCGAACGAACTATCATCTCTTTCAGCCGCTGCTTTATCAGGTTGCTACGGCAGAACTGTCACCGGCGGACATCGCAGCTCCGGTGCGGGCGATCCTGAGCAAATGCATAAACGTCGAGGTCATTCTCGCGGAGGTGGAGCGAGTAGATGTCGATCTAAAGAAACTGCAAATGGCCGATGGCGAAATGGCTTACGATTATCTGATTCTCGCGACCGGCGCTCGCCATTCATACTTTGGACATCCGGAATGGGAAGTCCTCGCGCCCGGTCTCAAGAGTCTCGAAGATGGGGTTGAAATTCGGCGACGCATTTTGCTGGCGTTTGAGTATGCGGAAAAGACTTCCGATGAAGCCGCGTGCAACGCGGCCATGACTTTCGTGATTGTTGGTGGCGGACCGACCGGTGTCGAAATGGCGGGCGCGATCGCCGAAATTGCGCGCTACGCCTTGGCGAAAGATTTTCGGCACATCGATCCGACTAAAGCGCGCGTTATCCTGGTGGAAGGTGAGCCGCGTGTGCTGGCTTCGTATCCGGAAGATTTACAGATCAGCGCGATGAAACAACTCGCCGATCTCGGCGTGGAAGTGCGAACGAATGCGTGCGCGACCAACCTGAGCGAAGCAGGATTGCAAGTCGGCGACGAATTCATTCCTTGCCGGGTAAAGGTTTGGGCGGCGGGAAACATGGCATCGTTTGTCGGCAAGACGCTGAGTGTACCGGTCGATGGCGTCGGCCGCGTGATCGTAAATCAGGATCTCACCATTCCCGGCCATCCCGAGGTCCAAGTGATCGGCGATCTCGCCAATTTTTCGCATCAAACCGGGCAACCGTTGCCCGGCGTGTCGCCCGTGGCCATGCAACAGGGCCGTCACGCGGCGCGGAATATTTTGGCCATGATCGACAATCGGAAACCGCAACGGTTTTGGTATTGGAACAAAGGCAGCATGGCCACCATCGGCCGGAATAAAGCGGTGGCGGACTTAAAGGTAATTCATCTCAGCGGACTGCTCGCGTGGCTCGCGTGGCTCTTTGTGCACATCCTTTTTCTGGTCGGCTTCAGAAATCGTGTTGTCGTTCTTTTTCAATGGGCGTGGGCCTACTTCACGTTCGATAAAGGTGCGCGTCTGATCACGCGAAATTTCCAAGCGGAACAACGTCCACCTAGATGAAGCGATTTCGCATCGGCGTTGTCGGCTCGGGTGCGATTGGAAGCTATTACGGGGGAAAGTTGGCGGCCTCCGGAGGAGATGTTCATTTCTTGATGCGTGGCGATTTGACCGAGGTTCGCCGCGAAGGTCTGCATATTCGCGGCGAAGGAGAGGATATTCGGGTCGCGAAGATCAACGGTTACAATTCCACTAAAGAAATTGGCCCGTGCGATCTTGTTCTAATCGCGGTCAAGACAACTTCGAACGAGGAGATTGTCGATCTTATCCCGCCCTTGCTCAACGAACGCACGATGCTGCTCAGCTTGCAGAATGGTTTGGGCAACGAAGAGTTTCTCGCGGAACATTTCGGCGCGGAACGCGTTCTGAGTGGGCTTTGTTTCATCTGCCTGAGCCGAACGTCGCGCATCTCGGTTGAGCGTTACGACTACGGCCACATTGTTCTCGGCGAGTACGGTCGTAAGGCGCGGGAACGGACGTATGAGACGGCGGAGAGATTCGAGACTGCCGGCGTGCCCTGCAGCGTGACCGATGATTTGGCGCTGGAGCGCTGGCGCAAACTCGTCTGGAACATCCCGTTCAATGGATTGTCGATCTTGGCCGGCGGGATCGACACCGCCGCAATGCTCGCTGACGAATCGATGCGTGATTCCGTCGTCGCGGTGATGGATGAAGTGATCGCCGCCGCAAACAAGTGTGGGCATCGCCTGGAGAGAACGACTGCGCAGGAGCACATGGAACGGACGGAAACGATCAGCGCTTACAAACCATCCACGCTGCTCGATTTCGAAGCGGGCAAGCCCTTGGAAATCGAAGCGATTTGGGGCGAACCGCTCCGGCGCGCGTTGGCCGCCGGTGCATCGGTCCCACGGCTCCAGGTCATTTATTCGCTCCTCAATTCCGTCGATCGCGTCCGGCAAGGAACGGGCAAGATCGACGTTCCCTAATATGAAACAATTGGAAGGGGGCACCGATCTTCCGCGAATTACCGTGCGCAACGTTCAACGCGCAGTGCGCATCAATGTTGGCGCTTTGCAAGAATCGGCGGCGAAGGCGTTAGGATTGTGTCTCAGCATTCGCTCGAAGCAATCGACGGCTCTTGGTACACTGCGCGAGATTCACGTGCTGCTCGTTTCGGATCGGCGGATGCTGGCATTGCATCGACGGTTTCTCAAGCAGGCGGGTCCGACGGACGTAATTACATTTGAGCACGGCGAGATTTTTATCAGCGCCGAGACCGCGCGCCGCCACGGCAAGCAGTTTGGCAATCCGTTCTTCCGCGAGCTTCAGCTCTGTGTCGTGCATGGCCTCTTGCACTTGCACGGCTTCGACGATCGCAGCGAAAGAGAGGCGCGAAGAATGAGAGCGATACAGGAGAAAATTCTTAAGAAGCTGTGACACGAATTCGGCAATTGCGTGGTTTGAACTGAAGAGTTGGTATGTTAGCGTTTCACATGAGCCGGCGGCCACAGCTGGGCAGGGCAGGGGTGGCAGAAATCAGATGGGCTGTGATGGCAGCTGCGACCAAAGACCCGCCGACGATTGTCGATGAGCCGCGAATCGAAAAGGAAACCCGTTCGAAGGAGGATGTCGATCTTCCGTGGCAGGTTGTCGTGCATAACGATCCTGTGAACTTGATGACCTACGTGACGATGGTTTTTCAGCGCGTCTTTGGATTTCCGCGCGAAAAAGCCGAGCGCCACATGTTGGAAGTGCATCAGAAAGGCCGCTCGATTGTCTGGAGCGGCGTGCGCGAGCGTGCCGAACTCTATGTCCAGCAGCTGCATGGTTATCTGCTGCTGGCCACGCTGGAAAAGGTGGATTGATATGGAAATTTGCCGGCGCGACAACGAGCTCGAGATTTCGGAACTCGACCCGTTTTTGGCCGAGCTGCTGCGGCAGATTCCGACCAGCACGAATCCGGAAGGAGCACCCGAAGCGGAAGCACGACTGTTCAGCCCCCCGGACAAGGCGAGCAAGAAAGAATTTTGCCAGGAGTGGAAACTTTACGTGCAACCGGAATTGCGCCGACTCTTTCGCTCAGCCACGGAAACGGTCGCCGAAGATCTGAAGCAACTCTGCGGAAATGAAAAGGCTTTTACCAACCGCACCTTGCGCATCCCGACCGATCATGCCGACGCGTGGCTCAACGCACTTAATCAGGCGCGTTTGGTCATCGCCGCGAAAAACAACTTTACCGACGGCGAGCTTTGCGATTATCGGTCGCCCATCGGTTCGCGCCGTGATTTAAGTTTATTCCAGGTAAACTTCTATGGGTTTATCCAGGAATTTATCCTGCGCGAAGTCTGCGGATGCGAGGAGACTTCTTCCGGCTAGCCGTGGGAGCGCTCACGCACCATCGACATCAGCCGCTCCTTCAGTGCGGCTGAGGATTTGGCCGGGCGCAGGCTGAGCGCGAACGCTTCGTGTAACGCGTAGCATTCGCCGATAAAGTCTTCGCCTTTCTGGCCGAACTGCTTGCGTGCTTGCTCGAATTCGTCCAGCTCTTCGGTCTCGAGCGCGCCGATGACATAGAGGCGCGAACGATTCTGGAATTCCTCAAAGCTCATGTTTCAACTCCTTCAGACCGTCATAGATTTTTTTCAGCCCCAACTCGAGCCGCGTCTTAACAGTCCCTAAAGGTGTATTCGTATCTGCGGCGATTTCGCGCTGACTCATACCGCGAAAAAATGCTAATTCGATGGCCTGCTGCTGGGGCGGAGGCAGCGAATCAATGACTCCGCGCACCAAAACTCTGGTGTCGGCAAAGTCGATTTCCTCCTCGGTAGCGTTGTGAACCCAGGCGTCCGGCTGTTGGGCGGTCTCGGCCTGAAGGCGTTCTTCCGCACGGGCATAGGCCTGTTTCTTACGCAATCCGTCAATTGCGCGGCGCCGGGCTAACGTAACCATCCAACCCAGGGGCTTGCCCTTTTGCGCGGAAAAATTCTTCGCCTGTTTCCAAATTTCCATAAAAATTTCCTGCAGCAGATCGTCTGCCTCTGCCTCGTTATGGATTACACGCAGAATGAGAGCTTTGAGTATGCCATTGTAGCGATCATAAAGCTGGGAGAGCGCTTCGGGGTCTTCCGCCTGAATGCCGAGCATCAGGTCGGTGTCGCTTGGTGCGCCGGGTTCCAATTCCGGAGCAAGGGTCGGCGGACGCGGCGCGCTTTCGCTCTCGCTATCGAGGTCTAGGTTAGCAACGTTTGCCATTTCTTTTTGGGCTCCGAGCCGCCTGTCGCTCCGCCCAAGCGTTAAATACACCTCTCGGACTCTCCGTTGGAAGTCTTAATTTGGTTCGCGCGATTCGTCGACCATGAATTGTATCGCACTTAAGACGCGTTCAGCCTTGACCGGCCATTACGCCGACAAATAGATTCACGCTCACAACGCGAATCGCAGCGCACTTTGCGCTGGATGGCCGCCAGAGCTGGAAAAAGCTTTGCGCAGCCGGCGTTTCAAAAGTCACAATTAGGAAAGGAACTTGAAATGAAATTATTAACATCGCTTTTCGCCATTGCTGCATTGACCTTTGCCGCCTCGGCTTTCGCCCAGGAAGAAAGCCCGCCGGCAACGCCGCAAGAAACCGCCTCCGCCAGTGTGGAAGCGCCGACTTCGACGCCAACACCGGAAACCAAAGCGTCGCCGGCAGCTTCGGTGTCGCCCGCCACTTCTCCAGCGGCGCCAAAGAAAGAGGCCACCGCGCAAAAGAAAGAGAGCGCGTCAGCCGAAACCTCCAAGAAAGAGAAAACCGCTGAGCCGGCCGGCCCGGATAAAGGGAGTGCCGAATCGAACGTGAAACGGCTGGAAGACGAGTGGGAAGCCGCCGTCATAAAACACGACGTAACATTTGTACAAACAAGAGTGGCAGAGGACTACACGGGCACTTCGTCCAAAGGCAAACGGATAAACAAGGCCGGCCTGATGAAGGAAGTCAAAGGCGACACCGACACCTACACGTCTGCAAAAAACGGCGGTGTCACCGTGCACTCGTTCGGGCCTAACGTCGCGATCGCGACTGGCACAGCCAAAGAAGTTGGAAAAGGCAAGGATGGAAAAGCCTTCAGCCGCACCTACGCCTGGACCGACACCTGGCTGCTCCGCAATGGCAAATGGGAGTGCATTGGCAGCCAGTCGATGCTGGTTTCGGGAAAGTAATTTCCTTCCACGCGGGGAGTTGCCTCGCCATAAATTGCGTTTGAAGTCGCGCGGGTATTCCGCGCGACTTCGCGCAAAGTAGATGTCGATCTTAGCGCGGGGCAATCCTGCCGTAGATCGACAACTTGCCGGTGTGCCCTTTGTGCGCCAAGAGTTAGCCTCATGGCGCAGGGCTCTGCTGATACGACTCTCGATCCGCTTTGGTACAAAGACGCGGTCATCTATGAGCTGCACGTCAAAACTTTTCACGACAGCGACGGCGACGGCGTCGGCGATTTTCGCGGGCTGATCGAGAAGCTCGATTATCTCCAGGAGCTCGGCATCACCGCGATCTGGTTGCTGCCATTTTACCCTTCGCCGTTGCGCGATGACGGCTACGACATTGCCGATTATTTCGACGTAAATCCGAACTACGGAACGCTCGAAGATTTTCGTGCGTTTCTGGGCGCGGCACATGCGCGCGGGTTGCGTGTCATCACCGAGCTGGTCATCAATCACACCTCCGACCAGAATCCGTGGTTCCAAAAATCGAGAAAATCACCGGCCGGCTCGCCCGAGCGCGAGTTTTATGTCTGGAGCGACACGCCGGACAAATATCCAGACGCGCGCATCATCTTCAAAGATTTCGAGACTTCAAACTGGGCGTGGGATCCGGTCGCAAAAGCGTATTACTGGCACCGCTTCTATTCGCATCAGCCCGATCTCAACTTCGACAATCCGGCCGTGCATGAAGCGGTCGAGAAAGTTTGCGATTATTGGCTGAGCATGGGCGTGGATGGTCTGCGCCTCGACGCCGTTCCGTATTTATACGAGCGCGAAGGCACGAGCTGTGAAAATCTTCCCGAGACGCACGCCTACCTGAAAAAGTTGCGTGCACATATCGATCTGAAATTTCCCGGGCGCATGCTGCTGGCAGAAGCGAACCAGTGGCCCGAGGACGCGGCTGCCTATTTCGGCAATGGCGACGAGTCGCACATGAGTTTCCATTTCCCGCTCATGCCTCGCATGTTCATGGCCTTGCAGATGGAGGATCGCTTTCCCATCATCGACATTCTCGATCAAACGCCGTCGATCCCCGACAGTTGCCAGTGGGCCATGTTCCTGCGCAACCACGACGAGTTGACTCTCGAAATGGTCACGGACGAGGAGCGCGATTACATGTGGCGCGTTTACGCGAACGATCTGCACGCTCGGATCAATCTCGGCATTCGTCGCCGTCTCGCGCCGTTACTCGCGAATAGCCGCCGCAAAATGGAGCTGCTCAACACCATGCTCTTTTCCATGCCTGGCACCCCGATCATTTATTACGGCGATGAGATCGGCATGGGAGACAATATTTATCTGGGCGATCGCAACGGCTGCCGGACGCCGATGCAATGGAGTCCGGATCGCAATGCCGGCTTCTCGAAGGCGAACCCGCAGCAGCTTCACCTTCCGATCATCATCGATCCCGAATACCACTACGAAGCGACCAACGTCGAAAATCAGCAGAAGAACTTGTCGTCCTTGCTTTGGTGGATGCGGCGCGTCATTGCCATGCGCAAGAATTTCAAAGCCTTTTCGCGCGGCTCGCTCGAATTTCTCTACCCCGACAACGCCAAGGTGCTTGCCTTTCTTCGCCGCACCGAGGACGAAACCGTCGTTGTTGTCGTGAACCTTTCGCGCTTCGCCCAGTCCGTCGAGCTCAACCTGTCGCGCTTCAGCGGTTCTGTGCCGATTGAGATGTTCAGTCGAAATCCTTTCCCCACGATCAAGAAATCGCCTTACATCATCACTCTCGGGCCGCACTCGCATTACTGGTTTGTGCTTCGAGCCCAAACCGAAGCACGGCGGTTGGAGAAAAAGAGAGTCGTCCCGACCTTGAATGCGCCGGCAGATTTGCAGGCATTGCTCAATGACGGTCAGCGCGGCCGCATCGAAAGCGAAATCCTTCCTGATTACATCCGAAGCTGTCGCTGGTTCGGCGCCAAAGCCAGAAAACTTCGACACATGCATGTCCTAGAACAGCCCGCCATTTCCGCCGAACCGGATGCCGCGCGATTTTGGTTTGTCCAAGTGAGCTACTTCGATGGTCCGAACGAAACCTACGCCCTGCCAGTCAAGGTCGCGGTCGGTGAAGCGGCCCAAACTATTTCGCAGGCCGCGCCGCACGCCGTGATCGCGCGTTTCGATGGCGCCGAAGACGCGATCTTGTTCGACGCTGTTTGGGATGCGGCTTTCCGCGAAAAACTTTTCCGGCTCATGATGGAGCAACAACATGCCAGCGCCAAAAACGGAAATCTCGTCGGCAGCATCAGTCAGGCATTCGCGCAAAATGCAGTTGAGAAGGTTCCCAGTTCCCAAGTGCTCAGCGGCGAACAGAGCAATTCATCGATGCTCTTCGAGAACAAATTTTTTCTTAAACTCTATCGCAAACTCGAAGATGGCGTAAACCCGGACGTCGAGGTCACGCGATTTCTGACCGATCGCGCCAATTTCCCAAATGTTCCTGCCTTCGGTGGAGCAATTGAATATCGCCGGGCAAAATCCGAACCGACCGTCATCTGTTTGCTGCAAAGTGCTATCACGAGCGAGAACGACGCCTGGACGATGACGCTCGATCACGTTGGTCGCTATTACGAGCGCGTTCTGGGTCGCAAAGCCGACCTGCAAAATCAGAATGCCCCCACCGGGCCGTTGCTCGACGAATTGATCGGTGGAATTTATCCGGAGAAAGCGAAGTTGCTTGGGCAACGGACAGCGGAATTGCATCGCGCGCTTGCCTCTAGCGAGGACGACCGCGCTTTTTCCCCGGAGCCGTTCAACGCCATGGCGCAACGCTCGGTTTATCAATCGATGCGCGCTTTGCTGCGACGGACGTTTGCTCTTTTGGAAAAAGCGCTGCCCGATTTATCTGACGCCTTTCGCGAAGAAGCGAAACAGGTCCTTGCCGCAGAGAGCCAGATTCTCGCCCAGGAAAAGCGTCTGCTCGATCGGCGCGCAAACGCGGCAAAAATCCGGATCCACGGCGATTATCACCTCGGCCAAATCCTCTCCACCGGAAAAGATTTCGTCATTCTCGACTTTGAAGGCGAACCCGCGCGCGCTTTGAGCGAGCGCAAACTCAAGCGTTCGCCACTGCGTGATGTCGCCGGCATGATGCGCTCTTTTCAATACGCCGCTTACAGCGCCCTCTGGCAACCGGCCATGCGTGTCGAAGACGTTCCGTTCCTCGAGCGCTGGGCCGATCTCTGGTATCGCCAGATGAGCAGCGTCTTTTTACAAAGTTATTTGAAGACAACCGCCGGCGCCATTTTCGTCCCGCAAAACTCCGACGACCTGGAGGTTCTTCTCGAAGCTTATCTTCTCGACAAAGCGGTCTATGAAATCGGCTACGAACTAAACAATCGCCCCGATTGGGTCGTCATCCCCGTCCGCGGCATTAAACACATTTTGAAATCGGCCTGACAACGACTTATAACACGCGAAGCAGAAGGAATTTTTTATGAATCAATATCTCGACAAGATCGACAACGACATCACGGAGAAGCATCTCTTGAAGCATCCGTTTTATCTCGCCTGGACGCGCGGGGAACTGAGCCAAGAAGCGCTAACGGATTACGCGAAGCAGTACTATCATCATGTCGCGGCGTTTCCGACCTATCTATCAGCGGTGCACGCGAAGTGCGACGATCAAGCGACGCGGAAACAACTCCTGTCCAATTTGATCGACGAGGAAGCTGGCTCACCGAATCACCCGGAGTTGTGGAAGAAGTTCGCTGAAGGGCTTGGCGTTGATGATGTCGATCTTGCGAAGACGGAAAAGCAATCTGAGACGAAAAACTTAATCGACACGTTCCGATCGGTTTGCGGCAAAGGATCGACAGCGGAAGGATTGGCGGCGCTTTACGCTTACGAAAGCCAGATTCCGGCGACTTGTGAATCGAAGATCGACGGCTTGAAAAAGCATTACGGCTTCACGAATCCGAAGCATTACGAATATTTCAGCGTGCACATCGAAGCGGACCGCGAACATTCCGCGGCGGAGCGCAAGATGCTTTCGACGAAGATCGACGATGGCAATTTCGAGAATGTAAAAGCTTCAGTGAATCACGTTCTCGATGCGCTTTGGGAAATGCTTTCCGGCGTTTGTCGAAGACACGCGATCGCCTGCTAAATTCTTGGAGGGACGACCTCCGTGTCGTCCCAAATTAATGGGACGCGACAGAGCGCGTCCCTCCATATTTATTTCTTCACCGCGGCGTGATTCCTTCGGCAAGATCGACATGAAAGTTTTGTTTCATTTTCGTTTTCCCGAAGGTTAGCTCAGCGGTGTAGTCACCCGCGGGCAGGAGCCGCTTCGGATCGTCGCCACCGTACTCGACGCTCACGTCTTTGGTCGGTCGCAGGTCCCAATTCAATCGCGTAAAACCGGGCGCGCCGGGTGTCTTTAGATTTGCGACTGGTTGCCCAGTCGATTTCGTCACGGCGATCTTGATTTCATCGCCGGTGAATTCCTTTAGCCAAACGGCGAAGAGCGCGCCCTCGTCCGGATTCTTGCCGCGATAGATTCCTTTGCCATTGGAATCGACAAATCCCGGCTGAAGATAAGCACCGGTCACGGAACGGACGCTAAACAGATGCACCGGCTTGGCCGCGATCTCCGGTGTGAATTCACGGAATGGAACGGTGTCGTCCAGGATCGCGATGCTTCGCCCGTGCGTTCCGATTACAAGATCGGACGTGCGAGGATGAATTTGAATGTCGTCCACCCGCACGGACGGAACATCACCGATGCGGACCCAGTGGTTGCCTTGATCGAATGACGCGAACAATCCGAAATGCGTGCCCGCGTAAAGCAGCTTTGGATTCACCGGATCTTCGCGCACAACTTCAAGCGACGCATTCGCGGGAAGGTCTCCCGCAACCGATTGCCAGGTCTTGCCAAGATCGACAGTGCGGAGAATCGTCGGCCGATCGTCGCCAGCGCGATAGGCATTGGTCGCGACGTAAGCGACATTCGCGTCGTGCGCGCTCGGTTCGATGCGCACGATCCATTGTCCGCGCGCAGGCTCGGGCAAATTGTTCGTAAGCTCGGTCCATTTACTGCCGTCGTTTTCCGTGATCCAGAGACGACCGTCATCCGTCCCGGCCCATAGCAAGCCGGCGCGTTTCGGCGATTCCGCCAACGAAAAGACAACACCGTAATTTTCGGCGCCACTTCCAGTCGCGTTCGTGCGGGCCGGATCGTTGTGAGTCAAATCCGGACTGATCACAGAATATTTCTCAGCGCGCTCGGTCAGCCGGAAGACGCAGTTGCCGCCAAGGTAAATCACCCCCGGTTTGTGCCGGCTCATAATCATCGGCGAATTCCAATGAAACCGATATCGCGGCTGACCTTCGACAGGCTCGGGACGCAAACGACGCAGCTCGCCGTTGCGCAAATTAATCCGGTGCACTTCGCCTTGCTGACTTTCGGCGTAAAACGTGTCGCGATCGTTCGGATCGAACAGGACATAAAAGCCGTCACCGCCGGCGAGCGCGATCCAGTCGGAATTGCGAATTCCTTCTTTGCTTGGCACGCCGCTCGGTCCGACCCAGTTCTCGTTGTCCTGAAGTCCGCCGGCGATGCGGAAGTACGGCTTCGTATCGTCCAGCGTGATCCGATAAAATTCTCCGGCCGGAATCTTATTCAGGTGGTCCCAGTTTTTCCCGCCGGCAAAACTTTGATAAACGCCGCCATCAGTTCCGAGCAGTAGACGCTGGCAGACCGGTGGCTTGGGCGGTTTGTTTTTGTCCTCGGGCTTTGGCGGCTTCGGCGCTGGAGCCGTGCCCGGTTGAATAGCCAGGGCATGACAATCGGGATGAACTTTCTCCGTCAGATCTTCCCGGAAATTCTTTCCGGCGTCATCGGACACGAGTAACGCGAATGAGAGCAAGTAGACGCGCTGATCGTTCGCCGAGTCGATGCGGATCTGACTGAAATAAAACGGCCGTGGATCCATCGCGCTCATGCGTGTCCATTTTTCGCCGCCGTCTTCCGAACGAAAAACGCCGCCACTCTTGCTTCGCAGATCGGTCAGTTGACCTGCGCCGCCTTCGTAACTTTGCACCACCGCCATTACGACCTTCGGATTGGTCGCGCTGATGGCCAGACCGATGCGACCGGTTTGAGCCGGCAAACCGCCGCTAAGCTTTTTCCAATTCGCACCGCCGTTCGTGCTCTTAAAAATCCCGACCACGTCTTCGCCGCCGGTCGCCTCCGGGCCGGAGGAAAAACTCCACGGCGTACGCTGACGCGCATAGAGCGCCGCGTAAACGATTTCCGGATTGGTTGGATCGACAATGACATCGCCACAACCAGTGCGCGCATTGTGCGGCGCGGGCGCTTGCAAAATCAGTTTCCAGGTTTTGCCCCCATCCGTTGTCTTGAAGAGCCCGCGCTCGCCGCCCTCCGTCCACAAATGCCCCATCGCCGCGACATAAGCGACTTCAGGTTTTTTCGGATCGACAACAATTCGCGCGATGGCGCGGCTGTTTTTGAGCCCGACGTTCTGCCAATTTTCGCCGCCGTCGGTCGATCGATAAACGCCGTCGCCCCAGTCGGAGGAATTGCGGTCGTTCGCTTCGCCGGTTCCAACCCAAATCACATCCGAATCGGAGGGCGCGATGGCCACGGCGCCGGTTGAGAGCATTGGTTGCTTATCGAACACGGGATCGAACGACACGCCGTTGTCGTTCGATTTGAAAACGCCGCCATGTCCGAGGGCGACGTAAAAGACAAAGGGATTGCGCGGATCGATCGCGATGTCGGATACGCGACCGCCCATCACCGCCGGTCCAATCGAACGCGCCTTTAAGTTTTTGAACAGCACATCGGTGAGTTGCGGCGTTGTTGGAGAAGGCGCGGGCGTAACGCTGGCCGAGAGCGGTGGCGTCGTGCTCGCAGGTGACGCGATTGAAGAAGTGCCGGTAACCGGCGGAGCGTTAGGCGGCGTTTCCTCCTGCGCTGGTAGAAATGAAACGAACGAAACTGAAAGCAACGAGACGCACGAAAGGCCGAGTCGCGAAATCATAGGCGGCTAGTCTAGCGAATCCGCGATGGTTTGCGATGAGCGAAATGCGGGTATCGTCACGAAGTCTATGACTCCACAAGTGTTAGCAGGAAAAACGGGCGTCGTATTTGGCGTGGCGAACAAGCGCAGCATCGCCTGGGCGATCGCGAAAGCGTGGGCGGGAGCGGGCGCGAAATTGATTTTCAATTATCAGGGCGAGCGCTTGAAAGAGAACGTCGAGGAGCTTGTCAGTGAGTTTGGTGAGAAGACGCCATTTTTCCCGTGCGACGTCTCAAGCGATGCGGAAATCAAATCCTTTTTCGAGCAGGTGAGGGGACAAACCCAAAATGTCGATCTTATGCTGCACTCCGTCGCATACGCGCCGAAAGAAGCGCTCGAAGGCGATTTTGTCAGCACAACTCGCGAAGCATTTCGCACTGCACACGACATCAGCGCCTACTCGCTCGTCGTGCTCGCGCGCGAAGTTGCGCCGTTGATGACAAACGGCGGCAGCATCGTCGCGATGACTTATTACGGCGCGGAGAAAGTTGTGCCGCATTACAACGTCATGGGCGTGGCCAAAGCGAGTCTCGAAGCGAGCACGCGTTATCTCGCTTACGATCTCGGCCCGAAGAAAATTCGAGTGAACTGCATTTCGGCCGGACCGGTGAACACGCTAGCGGCGCGCGGCATCAGCGGGTTCACCCAGATGTTGAAACATTATCAGGAACGTGCGCCGCTGAAACGCAGTTGCGAGCCGGCCGAGCTCGGCGCCACCGGCGTCTTTCTTGCGAGTGACGGCGCGGCTGGGATTACCGGTCAGGTCATCTATGTCGACGGCGGCTACCAGATCATGGGAATGTGATGTCGCTAGCGGATGAGCTGCGGCAGTTGTTGGGCAACGACGCCGTTGCCGATGATGCTGAAACGTTGGCTGCGCACAGCGGCGACAAATGGTTTGCATTCGAGACGCCGGAGGTTGTCGTCTTCGCAAGATCGACAAGTGATGTTTCGAAGCTGCTAAAGTTTGCCTCGACAAAAAAAATTCCAGTGACCGCGCGCGGGGCCGGCTTTGGTTACGTTGGCGGTTGCGTTCCAGTACGAAAAGGAATCGCACTTTCCCTGATGCGAATGAATCGGATCAAGGAAATCCACTTTGCGGATGCGATCGCGATTGTCGAGCCGGGGGTTATCACAGCCGATCTCCAGGCGGCCGTCCGCGCGGAAAAATTATTTTATCCGCCCGATCCCGCGAGCATGAAGGATTGCACCATTGGCGGGAACGTCGCGACCAATGCGGGTGGGCCGCGCTGTCTGAAGTACGGCGTGACGCGCAATTACGTGATCGGTCTCGAGGTCGTGCTCGCGAATGGCGATGTTCTGCGAACCGGCGGTCGCGTCCACAAAAACAAAACGGGATTTTATCTGATCGGGTTGTTTGTGGGCTCGGAAGGAATGCTCGGAGTTGTGACCGAGATTACGTTGCGCTTGTTGCCGCTTCCGCCCGCGCGCGCGACGATCTCGGCTGCGTTCGCAACCATGTCGCAGGCGGCAGACGCAGTGCAGGAGATCTTTGCGCAGGGGTTTTTGCCCTCGTCGCTCGAGATCGCGGACAGCTTCACGCTCGAGGCCGCGCGTGAGAAGATGGGCAAGGCGATTGTGCCACCCGGCAGCGCGCATCTGCTTGTCGATCTTGATGGACAGGAAGAAAGCGTGCGCAGCGAAGCAGAGGCGATCCGCGCATTGCTCGCAAAGAAAAAGCCAAATGCGTTGGAGATGGCGACCGGCGAAGCAAATTGCGAAAAGCTTTGGGCGTTGCGCCGCGAATTTAGCAATTCACTCAAAGCTACCGGCCTAACGAAATTGAATCAGGATGTGGTCGTGCCGCGCAGTCGCATTGTCGATCTTGTCGAGTTCGCGGAGAACCTCCAGGCGAAACACGGATTTCCGATCGCCTGTTTCGGTCATGCCGGCGATGGCAACATGCACGTCAACATTATGGCGAAGGATTATGGCGATCCGAAAATTCGCGAGCGAGTGGACGAAGCGCTGGACGAGCTTTTCGCGCAAGTGCTGGCGTGGGGTGGCGTCATTACCGGCGAACATGGGATTGGTCTGGCGAAGAAACGCTGGTGGCCGGAGGCGACAAGCGACATCGCGCGCCAGCTTCATCAACAGCTCAAAGATATTCTCGATCCCAACGGGATTCTAAATCCGGGAAAATTTCTCGACTGAATCCGCGCGAAACCTGTGTGATGAACCTTTTATTTGCGCGGCGCCTTTTTCTGCGCATCCTAAAACATCCCACATTACACGCAGCAGCGTGGCCTTGACCGAATTAATTAAGGGAAAGTTACGTCTAACTAAGAGCCTCGTGGTACGCATTTTAAAATGAAACCCGGAACCATTACTCACACAGTCGCGGTAATATTGTCGTCCATCGCGTCTCTTTTCACGCAATCGGGGACGGCCAAAGCTGCACCGAGCAAGGTCAAAATAAGCAAGAAATCCGACAAACTTTCGGAAGGCTTCATGGTCAGCCTCGATTCGCTGGCTTTTGCGCCGAGACATTTGAACCACCACGGAAACTCGCAACCGGACGAACGGTACCCCTGGAAGAAAGACATCGTCACGACCGTCTTCTGGATCGGCGAGCAGCCGAGCGGAAACAATCCGGTCCCAAATCAATCGAGTTCGTGGGACAAGAGCTGGAGCAAGAATTACGGCGGATTTGACGATCCGAATCCCGCGCACCGCAGCGCATACATACCGGTTAAATTTACGCCGCGCCAAAATCCGTTTTACTGCGCATTGCCTTACAATGACAAAGCGTCAACCGGTCATCGGCCGGAAGCGCCTCAAGTAGTGCCCTGGTTCAAGGAAGCGTATCAAGGTCCCGCCGTTTCGGTTTGCAAGGGACGCTGGATCGCAATCCGCAAGGGCAACAAAGTCGTTTATGCGCAGTGGGAAGATGCCGGACCGTTTCGCACCGATCACTGGCAATACGTCTTCGGCAGCGAACGGCCGAAACCGAATCTAAATAAGGGCGCGGGCCTCGATGTCTCTCCGGCCGTGCGCGATTATCTCGGGTTGCAACCGACCGACGTGACCGATTGGAAATTTGTCGATTTCAGCGAGGTGCCATTGGGGCCATGGGCGAAATTTGGCGAGAACAACACTTTCGTGATGAAGGCGCACAAAGCCAGCGAGTTGGTGGTAGAAGCTCCGAAGAAAACGGGCGTGATTGCTCGCTAGCAAGGAAGAAATCCGAGATGCGTTTTGCTCGGTCGATACTTTTCGCGCTGATAAGGGTCGAACGAGCTAAGATCGACATCACGGTTCGGCCGATGCCGGCGTTGATCTAGGCGCGCGATTTCCGCTCAGGTCGGAAAAGACGAAGAAATAGACGAGCAGAGCCGCCAGGATGACGAGGAAAAGAAAGAGAAAACTCACCATTCGAATGGCGCGATAACGAGCGGCGGCTTGTTTCCAGGCCGCGCGTTTTTGGATCAGTTCAATTTCGAGTAAGCGCGCGAGCTCGTCAGGGTCAATCGATTTGGGCTTGCCGTCGTCGTCGGGCATGATCGAGAAAGAACTTAGCCATGTCGGAACGGAAGCAACTCACCGCCTACATCTCGCCGATGGTTTTATTCGTCGCGTTCCTCGGCCTCATCGCCTTGCTCCACAAGATCGACAATTCGTTCTGGCTGCGCTCGGCCGAATATTGGGTCTACCCGCTGCAAACGATTTTGTGTGGCGCATTGCTGATCTGGTTTTGGCGCGAATATCCATTGCATCAGCCGGCGCGAGTCGGTCTTGGAATCGCAACCGCGATTTTTATTTTCGTCGTCTGGATCTCGCCGCAACAATTTTTTGGGTTTCCTGCCCGCACGAACGGCTTTAACCCCGATGTTTTTGCCACGCAGCCTGCGCTTTATTGGAGCACGATCGTGTTCCGCTTCGTCCGCCTCGTCGTGGTCGTGCCGCTGATCGAAGAAATTTTCTGGCGTGGTTTTCTGTTGCGCTATCTCATTGATGAAAAATTCGACCGCGTGCGGTTTGGGACTTTTTCGTGGCTCTCATTCTGGGGCGTAACGGTGGCTTTTATTCTCGTCCATTCTCCGGCCGACTGGCCGGCCGCGGTCGTCACCGGCATGCTTTTCAACGGCGTCGCCTATTGGACGAAAAGTCTTTCGGCGTGCGTTCTCACGCACGCGATCACAAATCTGCTGCTCGGGTTTTGGATTATGCAGACCAAGCAATGGGGCTTCTGGTAAGAGCCGCGTCCGTGGCACCCCTTCTGCTCAAAATACGGCATGCATGCCACGTTTCTCCACAAGGTGCTGATCTGCGCGTTCGCTGGTTTCCTCGCGGCCAGTCTGGTGGAATGGGCAAAAGTTTTTGTCGAAGGCGCCGATGATGCCTTGAATAAAGGTTACAAGCATCGCGCCGTGATGGACACCTCCAAGCCCTGAGCTTGGGCTAACCACAGAGATTGCCGCGCTGCTCTGCGCACCCTCACTGGCAGCTCTGCTGTCCGCCTCTTCGGGATCGCGACCGGGGCGGAGCGTTGAGAGGATAAAGGTGAGGGTCGTGGTTTTCCTGTTAAGATGTTAATCGAGGATGAAGATCGGCTTTGCTCAACTCAATCCGACGGTTGGAGATTTGCGCGGAAATTTTGAGAAGATCCGCCAGGCTTACGAGCGCCTCGCGGCCGCCGGCGCGGACTTAATTCTCACGCCCGAGCTGTCGATCACGGGCTATCCACCGCAGGATCTCGTCTATAAATCGCGTTTTGTTCCTCAAACGCTAGAGATCGTGCACGAGCTCCACAAACATGTGCGCGATGCCGCGCTGCTGGTTGGTTTTGTCGATCGCAACGAAGACCGCGGGAAACCATTCCATAACTCCGCCGCGCTACTGGAAAAAGGGAAGCCGATTCGAAAAACGCACAAATCACTTTTGCCCACTTACGATGTTTTTGATGAGGACCGCTATTTCGAGCCGGCTCCCTGCGTCGAACCGCTCGACGTCGGCGGGAAAAAAGTCGGCATCACGATCTGCGAAGATATTTGGACGGAGCATTACCTGCCGCGGCCGCTCTACGATGTCGAACCAGTCCGCGGCCTGATCGACCGCGGCGCGGAAATTATCGTTAACCTGAGCGCGTCGCCGTTTAATCTGCATAAACCCGCCATTCGCCACGAAATGGTTGGCGCGCTCGCGCGGGCATACAAGCGCCCAATTTTCTACTGCAACGCGGTCGGCGGAAACGATCAGCTTGTGTTCGATGGCAATTCCATCGCGATGAATTCCAGCGGCGCTTTGATTGCGCAATTGCGCAGCTTTGCCGAAGACGAGGCGGTAATCGACACGGAGAGCACGTCGGTTATGCAATTCCGTGAGGGCTCTACCCCGGAAGATCTTTTCGCGGCACTCTCACTTGGCCTCCGCGATTACCTTCACAAATGCGGCTTTAAATCCGCCGTGCTCGGTCTAAGCGGCGGCATCGATTCCGCGGTCGTTGCTGTTATCGCGGCGAATGCTCTCGGTCCGGAAAACGTGGTCGGCGTCTCCATGCCTACGCAGTACTCTTCGCCGGGAAGCATCGAAGATGCGCGCGTCTTGGCTGGGAATCTCGGGATCAAATATCACGAAATTCCAATCACCAAGACGTTCCAGGTTCTAAAGGAACAGTTCAGTGAGATTTTTCGAGAAAAGCCCGAAGACGTGACTGAGGAAAACATGCAACCGCGATTACGGGCAATAACGCTAATGGCGCTCTCGAACAAATTCGGGCACCTCGTCTTGAGCACCGGGAACAAAAGCGAGCTCGCAGTCGGCTACTGCACGATTTATGGCGACATGGCCGGCGGTCTCGCCGTGATCAGCGACGTTCCAAAAACCATGGTTTATGAACTTGCGCGGTGGATCAACCGCGAGCGCGAGATCATTCCAAGATCGACAATCGAGAAACCGCCGAGCGCGGAGTTGAAACCAAATCAAAAGGACCAGGACACGCTGCCACCGTACGACGTGCTCGATGAAATTTTGCGGTTGTACGTGGAAGAAAATCTGAGCGCGCGCGACATCATCGCCCACGGTTTTGACGAGAAGACCGTGCGCTGGGTGCAACGCCGCGTCGATCTCAATGAGTACAAACGCGAACAAGCCGCGCCTGGACTAAGAGTGACCACGCGCGCCTTTGGCGTCGGCCGCCGCATGCCGATCGCGCAGAAGTACGTCGATTAGCCGCGCGGACTCAGTTTAATTCAGAGTATCAATAGATTGAACAAGACGAATCCTAAGCCCGCTGAAAAAGAATCAGAGGCGCGAGTGCCAACGGATCTTCGCAAAGCCTTCGCGGCTGCCCCGAAGGCAAAGGCTAAGTGGAGCGATCTCACACCGATCGCGCGCCGGGACTTTATTAGTTGGATAGACTCGGCCAAACAACCGGAGACGCGTAGACGCCGGATCGAGAGAGCCTGCTCGATGCTTGCGGCTGGAAAGCGACGCCCCTGTTGTTATACAATCGTGTCACTGGATCTTCACCTAGCCCTCAAGGCTACCCCGATGGCGAAGGCTCAGTGGAGCGATCTCACTCCGATTGAGCGCAGGGACTTTATTAGTTGGATGGACTCAGCCAAAGAACCGGAGGCACATAAACGCCGGATCGAGAAAGCCTGCGCGATGCTTGCGGCCGGAAAGCGACGCCCCTGATTCCGGAATTTCTTCGCACCACGAAGCTCACGAAGGACACGAAGATCGGATTGGAATTTGGAAGCCAGGAGCTCAGACCCTCGTCACTTGTCACTCGTCACTGCTTTCCCGGGTTTCGTCGTACACCGAGATTTACAAATCAATCAGAATAGATTTACAAACCAATCATGAGTAATGCCACCAAACGTGCGATTCTTCGCTCGATTCACCTCATCTTTGCGATTCCGATCATCGGTTATGTTTATAGTCCGTTTGCAGAACTTCCGAACTACGCCCCCGTGGTTCGGTTTGTCTCCATTCCGGTCCTTATCCTTTCGGGATATTGGATGTATGCAGGCGTAGTCTTCGCGATCATTGGCGTCGCGCTATGGCTTGGTGCTATCTATCTATCTGGATATGGGGCGGCTATCCTGGGTTCGGTCGCGCTATTCATCGCGCGCAAGATTTGGTTGGTGATTCGTGCGCGAAATTCAAAGTGATCGCGGACGCGAACAACGAAGCGTAGTTCGCCGAGGTTTACACGCAGGGCGAGCTGACCCGGGCGCGCCTGGAAACAGGCAGCAAATCTCCGCAGAGCAAGCGCTCCGAGTCGGTCTGGAACAGAAAGCACGCGAGTTCGTCGAGAAAGGCAGTGAGCTTTACGCGCGGTAGTCGTGGACGAAGAGAAGAAAAGTGCGGCAACTGTTTGTGGTTCCCAACTTATTTCTTTCTTCGAAAAGAGCCTCGTACGACCAGATCAACTCTCGGGTTGTCCTCGGTGTATGTCGCGGTGTTGCGGCCTTCGTCTACGGTGAAGGTCAGTAGACCATGAGTATCCCGTGGCTTGTCGGAGGAATTACACGTCAACCGATTAGATCCGGTGCGTATCCAGCCGCCAATGGTGTTTGACTGTCCATTAGTAGCGTCCGTCGTAGTAACATGCGTTTCACTTTCATTGATCAGCAGGCGTACTGGCAGAGGTCTTTGGTTCAGGCCAGGCGGCGAAAAGTAACGAACCGTTCCCTCCCACGTTCCCGCAAAAACTTTTTTCGACGCAACCGGCGTCGGTGTTGCTTGCGATTGGAAGCCGCCCGATGTATTTTCTACGCTTTCATCGTGCGCTTGCTCGGATGCAGCGAGGCGTTTATGAAACGTGCCCCTATTCGCTACTCCGTTCCCGGCTGTGGATATGTAGGTTGCGCTTCGTCCGTCGCTATCAAGAGTGAGCGAACCGATTCCTAAATAAGCCACATTCGGTCTCGGCGGCTGACTGCAAATCGTCATCAAATTAGACTCCATCCATTGTTCTTTAGTCGGTGAGATCAATGGCTCGCCAAGTATTTCCCAAATAACTTCGCCCGTTTCCTTCACCGTCAATCGACCAACCATTGTAGCGACGCGTTGAGGCTGGTATTGGTCGTAGTGGCCCTCCCATACCCCAACAAACTTTTTGTCGATCGCATTCAATTGAGATTTCGAGTTTGATCGCTTTTGACTTTGCTGGGCGTCAGGAAGGATCCCGACTATAACAAGCGCATCCTCTCCGACACGATATTCGAACTTGGTTGCCTTTCGAATATCGACAGATTTCGACCCTTCGGTCGTGTAGTAATCCACGTACAAATCGAAACTGACGATTAGCGGATCAGAAAAAACACCGGTTGGAGTCTGATACTGATGTGCGAATCCGGCGTCACGAGGCAGCTGCATTGCTTTTTTCAACAATTCCGAAGGCGCTACCTCGGTTAGTCTTAATTGTATCTCATCGGCTGTTCCATTTTCGCCAATCTTGTACAGCTGTATCCTCGTCCCGGCTGAAGCGCCGCCCTCGGAAAAGGCCAAGTACTTTGCATCTGCCGAGAAAATAGCATTTCCGGCAGAAAGAAATCCCGCGGGGAGCGTCGCGACGAGTTCGTCCCTCGGTTGCTTTAAGACCCAAACTGTCGTTTCAGGTTGGTCGCCGGATGTGTCCGTTGTGACCCTGTATTTGTCGCATCTACCGATTTCCCTGGCCGCTCTTATTCGAGCATCGGCAGGTTCGGCCTGGCTGTTCGATTGCGCGCCTGGGCGCGCAACTTCTGGTGTTGACGAAGATGTTGTGCTCGCCTTTTGCCGTTGTGTTCCCAGCATCGCCCAGATTGCGAATGCGCCAGCTGTGAGTAGCAGCAAAATAGCGAACCAAATAATGTGTTTGCCCTTGTACTTGCTCACCCGAGTAGACTCCCGACGCGCCTTATCTCGTGTTCGAGATTCGCGCTCGTGCTGCGCACTGAGCTCTGAACCGACGCCAACGATGCTGTTGATCAATCGATCAGTGTGTTGGTGAAAATCTAACCCGCTGTCGAGTGGGAGCGCGTTGCGAAATGCGAGCGGCTGAATATCCGATGGCAACTTCTCCGGTTTGGGCATCGGCGTGCTGTTAACGAGTAGCGGGATCACGGGAATTCCGCCCTTCAATGCATATTCGATTTCGAGTCGCACAAAATCGGTCGGGTCATCGATGCGTCGCGAGCCGTCGCTCTGCTCACCGAGCCAGTGTGGGCCAATCACCGCAATAACTAGATTTGAACGCTCGATTGTTTGTCTGATTCGCTCGCGAAAATCGACTCCGGGCGGAATGGAATCGAAATCCATGAAGACATTCTGCTTTCCAAATTTCGCTTGGAGCCGGTCATAAAGACGGCCAGCAATCGGCATCGAATCTTCTCGGCGATATGAAATGGCGATCATGATTGCGCCTCAGCTTCATATTAAGGATCGCGGGCCTTTCGTGTAAAGCGTTGCCCTCTCGTATGGTCTGCTCCGAAAGATAAGTTGAAACTATTGTTTCGCTCCCACGCGGGACACCCGTGGTCGTCAAAAGCAACTGCTCAACGAAATTGATCCATGGCACCGAGTCTTGACGCATGTTTCCTCGCGGATTCGCGTACTTGAGCTGCCTCCACTTTCTTTCCAGTCAGTGAGAGTATGGTTGCTAAATGCCTCTCTGCTCTCGGCAGATTCGGGTCTTCTGGATTAGTGGACAGCATCTGAACGCTTCGCCGCAGCTCCTCTCGAGCCTTCAAGAATCGACCAGTGGCTGCGTATCCCATTCCCAAATGCATGAATTCCGCGCCGAGCTCGTTGTCTTCGGCACCTTGGTTACGTCGTAGTTTGATCATTCGCTGGAAGTCAGCAAGCGAGCCGAACATATCACAGAGTTGTAAACGAATGCTGCCTCGCACTGCAAACTCGCCTGGAGTCGCCCACCCCGTGAAACGCTTGGACTCGTTCATCGACCATTGAATGTACCTAAGCGCCCGAACCAAAATCGCAAAGCGTCGTAATCCAAAAGGCAGGAGCTTAGCCACAGAATAATGAGCGGACGCGAGTCCGCCAAACGGCATAATCCATACATCGAGCGGGAACGTCTGCCGCTCGCTTGCCTTGAACATTTTTCGAATCTCAGTCTGCGAATTCAGCGGAGCGATGACCCCAGCGTACAGGTGCCCGTGAAAACCACTCCATGCGGCACTCGAAGACCAAAGCGATAGGACTCGGTTCCATAGCGGAAGAAAGTCTCGCAGGCGCCCATCCGATTGAACGTCCTTTGGCAGATAAGACGCTGCCATAAGTTCGCGGGCAGCCAGCCAGATTCGATTCAGCTTTCGCTGCATTTGCGGGACTTGCTCGCATTGCCAGATCAAGTGCTCAACGAGATCTTTTTGGGGAAGTTCTCGCCGCTGTTCGAAGGTTCCGTCGAGAAATAGAACTCCTTGCTTTTCGCGGCCGGGCGGCGCGTGTCGTCCACGCTCCTGATACAAGCTGGTAACTAACCTGCGTCGGAATGGAAGTGGTGGCTGCAGCCGCGTCTGCTTGTGTTGCTCGATACGGCCCTTGATGTGGACGAACAAACGCTCCGCAGGTTCCGCACGCTTGCTTTGCCAATCGGGCAATGCCCACTTGAGGATGTCGAGCAGTGTCCTCAGCCGTTTTCCAGGATCAAATCCTTGCAAGACGAAAAGCTCGATTGGCTTGCGATACATAGCCGCGGCGTATAACTCGATTTCAAAGTAACTGGTGGCTGTGGCGGCGTCCGCAATCTCTATGGGAGAGCCGTGGTCATAGAGACTTTGTCGCGAATCAGCCAGAATACAGATGTAGACCTCACTCCTGAGTAGTACGTCGACCAACGCGTCGACGACTTTCAGCTTGTCTTTTTCACTCCACAGGTTGTCGGACGATTTTTCGGCCACCCACACCGCGCTATTGCCTTCTCGCTCTTTGTCGGCGTATTCGGCCCAGAGTTTTTGGCGCAGTTTCCACAGAGGACTGTTGTAGCGATCGTCGCCGTAAAGTACCTCTTGATAGAACGATGAGAGGAATGCGATTGGGGGCTTCATAGCTCAAACACTATTTTGGCAGGCGCGTGATGTCGATCTTGCGTGTGGTTGGTACGCTGGTCGGCGAACTTATAAACGAAATTACAAACCGAATTTGGACTCTCGTTGTTCTCGAGGCACGGCATTTCGCCTTACTCCAAGCGTTCTACACGCTTTGTTCAACGCAGCATCAAGCGTAGCCTGTCTCCAACGCGTGACCCGCACACTGCGGTTTCACATTTTCCAAAAACAAAATGAAGAAACGACCCACGAGAAGTCGGAAAGAAATGAAGGAACAACCAAGGAGCAAATCGTGACCGATCCCAAGTACGCGGCATTCACGGCGCTCGACCCGTTCTTCGACATCGTCCAGCAGGGTTTGGCCGGCCTGGTCGACGGCGACCAC
>Ga0209526_10000048_pt1 | contig 67870 bp, 58 predicted proteins | sample JacPinW_OM2H0_M1_FD_188566 | JGI IMG/M metagenome (GOLD analysis project Ga0209526, IMG submission 188566) | Forest soil microbial communities from Algoma, Ontario, Canada - Jack Pine, Ontario site 1_JW_OM2H0_M1 (SPAdes) (version 2) | ecosystem: Environmental > Terrestrial > Soil > Boreal... | reverse complement strand
CCCGCCGCATCTGCACATCCTCCACTCGATTATCCTTCGCTCAATAACGTCGGCGAAAATTATGACGTGCAATGGTTCACGTTCACGAGCGGCAGGGCCGGCCAGGCGAACCTTTTCGGTGATTCGAAATTCTGGCGCACGAAATACCTCGAGGCCTACAAAAAGCACATCGCTTTCAAAACACTCGATTCGTTCGTCGGCAATCCATCGGTCAATTTCCAGCGCATCCTAAAACACCCGATCGCCGATGCCTACTACGACGCGATGGTGCCAACGATCGATCAATTCAAAAAGATCGCGCTACCGATTCTTACGATCACCGGCCAGTACGATGGCGACGAGCTGGGCGCGATGGCGTTTTATCGCGATCACATCGCGAATGCTTCACCCGAAACGCGCGCCAAACATTTTCTCATCATTGGCCCCTGGGACCACGCCGGCACGCGCACCCCGACTGACGAAGTAGGCGGCATAAAATTCGGCCCGGGTGCGATTGTCGATCTTAACGACCTTCATCGACAATGGTACGACTGGACTCTGAAAGGCGGGGCGAAGCCTGACTTCCTAAAAAACCAAGTCGCGTGTTACGTGCTCGCGCCCGGAAACACCGGCGCAAACGGCGAGTGGAAATATGCCGACAATTTCGAGACGCTCACCGCCAATCCGAAGACGTTCTTCTTCGATTCGAAAAATGGCGACGCCAATGGCGCGTTCCGTTCCGGTGCTTTGATCGAAAAGCAACCGCAACAAGGCGCCGACAAATTCACTTACGATCCGCTCGACACGCACCGCGGCGAATTTGTCGAAGGCATCGACTCGAAAGAAAAGACAGCCGGTCTCGATCAAAGTCTCGCGCTCAGCATCGGCAATGACGGCTTGGTTTATCATACCGACGCCCTTCCTAACGAAACACCCCTGGTCGGCTGTCCGAGCGTGACGCTCTGGATGTCGATCGACACACCCGATGTCGATCTTCAGTGCGACCTCTACGAAATCCAGCCGGATGGAACGAGCATTGCACTTTGGACCGATCTTCGTCGGCTGCGCTATCGCGAGTCATTGCGCGAAGCCAAACTCGTGAAGCCAGGCGAAATCGTAAAATGCGATTTCAATCCCGGCTTGTTCGTCGCGCGCCGTTTGATGAAAGGCAGCCGGCTACGGCTGGTCGTCTCAGCGGTGAATTCGATTTTCTGGCAGAAGAATTATTGCTCCGGTGGCGTTGTTGCCGATGAAACCGCCAAAGACGCGCACACGTGTCAGGTTCAGGTTTATCATGACGCGGCGCATGCCAGCGTGCTTCAACTTCCGCTGCGCTGACAATTCACGGCTGCGTCGCTTTCGAATTCCGCAGTTTGGCCATGCTTTCGACAAGGCCTTGTTGCGCCATGTCGAAATTTGGATCGAACTCGAGCGTCTGGTTAAACGCATCAATCGCGCGTTCGTGCCGATCAAAATGTGCGAAATAGCGCCCGCGATTGAGCAGCATCGTTTTGTATCGCGGCAGGATCTTCAGATTTACGACATCGTCTTCCTCGAACCTCATTGTTTTATCAGTCAGGCCGCGCATCTGTAAATGCAGCTCTCCCGGATCATGAAAATCGCGATCGCTGGCGAGCTGAAAAACAAGACCTCGAGGAAACGGGTGATAATTCGTCGTCAGCCACTGGATCAGTTCTTTGTCCTCTCCTTCAGTCATTAGGATGAGCTCAGGCGTCACGTAAACCGGTGCGATCTGAAGTTCCCTTGCAATGAAGGAGTGAACCATCTCCTGAAACTCGGAGACGATCTTTCGCGTCAATATCGGGCTGTTCGTATACGACTCCGGGTCACCCTCCCACTGCTTGAGATCGGCAATGTAGATGTCGATCTTATCGCGCGATCGTTCGACCATTTCCGGATAGGCGCGCCGCAGATAATCGAAATACCACGACCGGCGCAACAACTGTCCGTCGATCACCTTCACATCCCGGCGGCGCCCTTCGATTTCGCGAGTATAAAGCATCGGCGACGCGACCTGCCAATCGAGCGTCAGCAAAAGCCCATTGGGTTCAATCGTGCTCTGAATGTTTTCGACGTAATCCCGCGCGATGAAATAATGGCTGCGATTGTTAAAAGGCCAGTTGCTGGCGAGCGCGAGCGCGGGGACAATCATCACTCCCAGGCCGATCATGAAGAGGCCACCAGCGTTCAGAGATCGCTTCGCCAGGAAGAATTGCAGGAACGCGTGGACGCCGATGCCGGCAGCAATTGCGACCGCAATGAACACCGGCAAGTAATAGGCGTCTTTATCCTCTGCAATATCGTAATTAAGCGTGTAGGCCAGGTCCGCCAGGACAACGAGAAGTAAGAAAAGGAATGTTGTTCGATCGCGCTTAAACGCGGCCACGAAACCGCCGATGGCAACGATCAGTGCAAGTGGCAGCCACGGCGCGCCAAATTCACGAAGCAAAAACTTGCCGAACTGCGGCAACTGTTCGCCCATAATACTCGGCGAGAAGGAAAGAAAGAGCTGGTACTGTTTGCCGGTGATGTGCGACCAAATTGCATGTAGCGAACGCGGATCACCCCAGTTCAGGATCGGGCGGTGCGCGGCGGCAAACGGGAGGTAGCTATAAACGGCCACCAAAGCGCCAATCGAAAACAGCGCGGCGTAGAGCAACCGTTTACTCTTAAAAAATCCCAACCCTTCCGTGCGATAGACCAACACCGCCAGCGCCGGCAAAATTAACGCGACCGTGACGTGATGAACACCCAGGGCGAGGCCGAAGACAACCGCGGCTGTGTAAAGCAAAACATCTCTGCCGGAACGAGGCCCGATGCTGCGATTGGAATCTGATGACGTGAATTGTCGATCTTCCAGGATGTTGCGACGCCAGTGCAGCATCAGAAAAAAAACAGTAAGGATCAGCAGTGAGTTGAGCGTGTAAACTTCGGCGATCGTCGCGTAAGACCAGAGCGTCCGAGAAAATGCGAAAAGCAAACCGGCGCCGACCGCCGGCGCGAGTACGAGCCACGGATTCGTGTCATCGCTCAGCGTGCGACTGATTGCTTCCGGAGATTGCTTTTTGCTCTTGCGCGTCAGTTTCTTTCGTACTCGCTGCAACCCAGCGAATTGGGAACTCGTAAGCAATGCCTCAGCCACGACAAGGGTGAGCATGGCTCCGGCAAGCGCTGCAAAAATCGCAGAGGCGAAGTTCACTCGCACCGCCACATTGCCGATCGGCACCACTGATGCCAGATGGGCAAGCATCACGTACAACGGAAAGCCGGGAGGATGCGCAACTCCGAGCGAATGAGCGGCAACGATGAGTTCCCCGCTATCAACCAGCATCACCGTCGGAGCCAGCGTCCAAGTGAAAAGGAAGAGGGCAACGACGAACGCTAATCCCGCGCTGAGCAGCTCCTTCTTGAAGAAGGAAGTATGGTGATAATCCGTGTCGCCCATTACGGGGGCAGCGTGACTTTCTCGCCGGCATAATCGACGACAATGCCATTCGCGTCACGACTAACAATCGTCAACACCGTGCCAGAAGGAATGGTGGCCGTACCGTACTTCACTTTCACCTGAACCGGTTTATCCAACGTGATAGTGTTTGCGCTTGGCGCAGCTCCGGCTGGACTGGCCGCCTGTTGACCTTGCCTTTCCGCATCTCGCTCGCGCGCGTACAGCTGGTTGATGTTCTGTCGCAACTGCATGGCTCTCTGCGTCCATCCTGTTTTCAGTTGTGTCGTCAGGAAGTTGTCCGTCTGCGCCGCCTGTTGTTTCCGATTCTTCTCTTCATGACGCTCACGACGAAGTTCACGTCGCGAGGGATCGTCTTTCCGATGCGCTCCCAAATCCGAAGGGCCATGAACGGATGCTGATCCCTGCAAACTCGCGATCGCTTTTTCGCGTTCGTCCATCGCCTGTGAAATCGCAGCACACACATTGATCGCTGCCTCATAAACAAGTCTCTCGTTCGGCGCCGCCTTCGTTCCGCGATCTCTAAACGACTCCCGCATCTGTGTGACTTGATTTCTAGGCAATGCGGTCTGCTGATCAAGCGGCGCAAGGATTTTGTCCAGACTCGCCGCGAAGAAATCACCGAGCTCGACGGATGGAACTCGCGCACCAATTGGAGGTAGCTGCGCCTGGCGTTGCTGCGCCGGGGGATTTTTCGGACCTTTTCTCGCCGGTTTCGCTGAAACCGAATGACTCACGATGCACATGCACATCCAAGGCCAGGCGACGATTGCTGGAATTTTCATTCGGTTTCATCCCCGTCGGGATGGATCGGCTATATCCGAAACTAATCCTTCGGTGGGGGGCCGCTTACCGGCGCTTCGCTCAGCGCCTTTTCCATGGAGACAAAGCGTTCCTTGTCGAAATCGTCCAACGCATCGATGAAATCTTGAGGAATGTCAGTGGACGCCGCCTCGCGCATGTGCTGGATCAGGCGATCTCTCTCCTCCTTCGGTAACGCTTTGATTTCCTTGAGTATTTGTTCTGCTGTCATCTTCAAGCTGCGGTTCGCCGAACTAATTAATCATTTCTTCTTCGTCAGAGCAATACATCTGCCCCGTAACACTTCTCAAAAGAAAATGCTAGTATTGGACCTTCAACTTTGGTCTGCGAGGGACTGATGAAGTACCAGTATCGTGCAGTCGAAAAATTTTGGCGAAACTTCTACAAACTTTCGCCCGAGCAGAAGGAATCGGTCCGACGCGCATGGCAAACGTTCAAAGCCGACCCATTCCATCCTTCGCTCAGATCGCACGAGATCTTCGAGCTTTCGGCGCGAGCAAAGCACACAATTTACAGCGCGATCATTGAAGCGGACCTGCGCGTTATCTTTCGAATCGACGGCGGCTGGGTGACATCACTTGATGTCGGCACCCATAGAATTTATCGACAGTAATTTTCGATCTCAGCCTACGATTTCGAGGCCCATTTGCCGGGCGGTGCCGGCGATGATCTTGAAGGCGGCCTCGTCGTTACGCGCGTTCAAGTCCTTGGCTTTCGTTTTCACGATGTCCATGACTTGTTTGCGCGTGACCGTTCCAACTTTCGTTTTGTTCGGCTCTTTGGAACCGGCGGCAATGTTGGCCGCTTTCTTCAACAGAATCGCAGCAGGCGGGCTCTTCGTAATGAACGTAAACGACTTGTCTTTGAAGACGGTGATCACGACCGGCAAAATGTCGCCGGCTTGCTTCTGCGTGGCCGCATTAAATTCTTTGCAGAATGCCATGATGTTCACGCCGCGCGGTCCGAGTGCGGTGCCAACGGGCGGCGCGGGGTTCGCCTGACCGGCAGGAATCTGCAGTTTGATCTCTGCTATTTTTTCTTTAGCCATGTGATTTAGACAGAATGAACAGAATCTCCGAAATCGGGTCTCTGAAAAATTCCTGAAATCATTCTGATCGTTTTGTTAATCCTGTCAGAAAAATTCTAGCCGCGCTCGACCTGCCAATATTCCAATTCGACCGGAGTCGCGCGTCCGAAAATCGTCACGGAGACGCGCAGTTTGCCGCGCTCCGGATCGATTTCTTCGACGATGCCGTTTTGATTTTGGAACGGGCCGTCGGCGACCTTGACCGTCTCGCCGACTTCGAAACTCACTTTCGGTTTCACCTTTTCTTCGCGCTCTTTCATTTGCGCGAGCATGCTTTCGACCTCCGACGGGCGCATCGGGATCGGTTTGTCTTTCGTTCCGGCAAAGCCAATCACGCCGGGGGTGTCGCGGATGAAATACCAAGTGCGGCCAACGAGCTGATTGTTCTCGTCGAGCAGATGCATGTTCACGATTAAGTAGCCGGGAAAAAATTTGCGGGTCGTCTCGCTCTTGCGGCCTTTTTTGATCTCAGAAACGCGCTCGGTCGGGACGAGGACTTCGTAAATCAGGTCGCTCATCTCTTCGGTCTTCACCCGTTTCATGATGTTCTCGCGCACTTTGTTTTCCTGCCCGGAAAGCACGTGCACGACGAACCATTGATCTTTGCCTGCTACTGCCTGTGCCATATCAATGTATCCGGGTAAAGAAGTGGATGAAGTTCACGAGCACGAAATCGAAGAAAGCGACGTAACCGCCGAGCAAGAGCATGGCGATGAGCACGACGAGCGTGGAATCGGTCAGCTCTTTGTAGCGGCGGATTCCTTTCTCCTTCGATTCCCACGGCCACGAAGCTTTTTGCAGCTCCACTTTCACTTCGTTAAAGAAGTTTTTTGTTTTCGTGATCACGTGAAGATGTCGATGTTCTGATTGTCGATCTTGCAACACACGCCAGGAGGGACTCGAACCCCCAACAGGCGGTTTTGGAGACCGCTACTCTACCAATTGAGTTACTGGCGTAAGGTTTCCCAACTTAATCGAGAATATCGCTTACGCGACCCGCGCCGACAGTCTTGCCGCCTTCGCGAATGGCGAACCGGATCGTCTTTTCCAGCGCGATCGGCGTGATCAATTCCACCTCGATGGCGATGTTGTCGCCGGGCATGACCATTTCCACGCCGTCCGGCAACTTCACTGTTCCGGTCACGTCGGTCGTGCGGAAATAAAACTGCGGCCGATAATTCGTGAAGAATGGCGTGTGACGTCCGCCTTCCTCCTTGCTCAGCACGTAAACTTCCGCCTTAAACTTTTTGTGCGGCGTAATCGAGCCGGGCTTGGCGATGACCTGGCCGCGCTCGACATCTTCTTTCTTGGTGCCGCGCAACAGCACGCCGACGTTGTCGCCCGCGCGCGCTTCGTCGAGAAGCTTGCGGAACATTTCAATGTCGGTCGCGGTCGTCTTGGCCGTAGGCCGAATGCCGACCAGCTCGACTTCCTCCATTTTCTTGAGGATGCCGCGCTCGACACGACCGGTCGCGACCGTGCCGCGGCCTTCAATGTTGAACACGTCTTCGATCGGCATCAGGAACGGCTGATCAACCGGACGCTCCGGCACGGGGATGTAATCATCGACCGCGGCGACGAGCGCGAGAATCTGCTTCTCCTGCTCGGCGTCGCCGTCGAGCGCCTTGAGCGCGCTGCCTTTGACGATCGGGATTTTGTCTCCCGGAAATTCGTATTGCGTGAGGAGATCGCGCACTTCCATCTCAACGAGATCGAGAAGCTCGGGATCGTCCACCATGTCGACCTTGTTCAGGAAAACAACGATGGAAGGCACACCGACCTGGCGCGCGAGCAGAATATGCTCACGAGTTTGCGGCATCGGGCCGTCGGCCGCTGAGACGACGAGGATGGCGCCGTCCATTTGCGCCGCACCCGTGATCATGTTCTTCACGTAGTCCGCGTGTCCCGGGCAATCGACGTGGGCGTAGTGGCGCTTATCGCTTTGATATTCTACGTGCGCGGTGTTGATCGTAATGCCGCGCTCTTTTTCCTCAGGCGCGTTGTCGATCGAATCGTAAGCGCGCTTTTCCGCCATGCCTTTCTTGGCGAGCACGCTCGTAATCGCGGCGGTCAATGTGGTTTTGCCATGGTCCACGTGACCGATCGTACCGACGTTCACGTGCGGCTTGTCGCGTTTAAATGCTTCCTTGGCCATTTCAATTCTCCTGTCGTGTTTTTACTAACTGTGTCTTTTCTAAATTTCTAATCTCTCGTCCAAGTCACAAACTCAACTGGAGCCCATGACCGGGATTGAACCGGTGACCTCGTCCTTACCAAGGACGTGCTCTACCAACTGAGCTACATGGGCCGGTCTGCTCCCCGCGGATAGAACTAAAAGTCCCAAAGCCGCCAGCAATTTGAACGACCATGGGACCGCCTTCGTTCCGCGTAAAAAGCGTCCGAAAGCTAACCGCGCACCTCGGAGTGTCAAAAGGAATTTCTGGGCGTAAATGTCGATCTAACCCTACCGAATCCGCGTGCTGCTCGTGACCTCTGGTTTGCCTCGCGTCACCAGACGCCACACCGCCGCGCCGATGCCGAGCACAACAATCGCAAGAATGATATTTAGCGGAGTAAATATTTTGGACGGAGCCTCTGGAGGTGGAGTTGGTGTAGCGGGCGGCGCGTTCTTTCCCGCGAGCATTCCGCGCGCGTATTGCAAGCGCTGCACCGTATCGTAATCCTCCGGCTTCAGCTTTAAGGCCGCTTCGTAATCGGCGATCGCCTTTTCATATTCGGCCATAGTGGCATAGGTGGCCCCACGCCTGACCAGTGATTCAGTGTCATTCGGATTTTTCGTGATTAGCAACGTGTAATCGGCGAGTGCGACATCATATTTTTTCAGGTTCCGGTTCGCCCAGGCCCGACGATCGTAGCTCTGTGGATCGTCCGGTTTTTTCTCGATCGCGGTGCTAAAATCGGCCACGGCCTTGTCCCACTGGTTCAGGCCGATGTGGGCGAACCCGCGATACTTGTAACCGTTGGCTTCGTCCGGCTTGAGCTCGACCACCTTATCTGCATCGGCTAGTGCGGCGTCGAATTGATTTTGCATCAGCTCAGTTTGACTGCGCTCCATATAGCCAAAGTAATCCTTCGGCGAGACCTCGATCGCCTTCGAATAGTCGGCCATGGCTTCGGTAAATTTTCCGGTCGCACGATAGGCGGTACCACGATTGGAATAGGTGCGAGCGTCCTTCGGGTCGGCTTCGATCGCTTTGGTGAACTCGGCGATCGCCGCGTCGTATTGTTTCTGCTGCGCCAACTCGACGCCCTTCTCCAAATGATCGCCGCCTTTTCGCTTGGCCTGCAGCGGGCCGGCCGCCGTGATCATCAATGCAAAAACCGCGATACCTGTGGCGATTTGATCTCGTGTCATCATTTCTTGTCCTCCGGTAACTACTTTTTTGCGCGATTGTCGGCGGCTAGGCGAGCAAATTAAGCTTCATTCTTCATTCGAAAGCGATGTCACAAACGGATCCTACCCATTCTGTGTCGCAGCCCCGCAAACAAAGCAGTCTTTCCAGGGGTTATGCCGCGCTCTTCGCCAGCATTGCCATTTGGTCGATGCCGTCGCTCTTTCAATTTTACTTAGTCCGTTACTACGACCCGTTCGCTCAAAATTTCTACCGTTACTCCGTCGCTTGCCTCGCCATCTTACCGTTCGTTTTCTATCGCATCCGTCGCGGGGGTCCCAAGATCGACATGCACGCCATCGGCCTTTGCCTGATTCCCTGCATTCCCAATGTCATCCATCAAATCACGCAGGTTGTTTCGCTCTTCTACATGGGCCCCGGCGTTTACGCGATCTTCAATCGCTCATCCGTAATCTTCACTGCGTTGCTCGCGCTCGCTTTTTTTCCCGAGGAACGCCACGTCATCAGGCAATGGCAATTCCAACTTGGAACGCTGCTCGGTCTGCTCGGCGCGTTCGGCGTCATTTGGTTTCAGGCCGGCAACGGCGCACAAAATCGACATGTTGCCTTGCCGGGTTTGGCCATCGCCTTCACCGCTACATTTTGTTGGGCGCTTTACGCCGTGCTCGTGAAACGCCCCTCCGCACAACTCGGTGCGATTCGCAGCTTCGGCATAATCAGTTTCATTACTTCCGCGCTCTCATTCCCGCTCACGCTGCTCTTTGGCAAAATCGACGCCCCGCTTCACGCCGGCGCCCATGTGAATCTCATTCTCATCATCTCCGCCGTGACCTGCATCACCATGGCGCACGTTCTTTATTACGTTGCGATCCAGGAAGTCGGCGTCGCTCTCGCCCAAACATTGCAACTGCTCTGCCCGCTCGGCGCCATTGGCCTGTCCGCCTGGATTTTTGGCGAACGCCTCACCACCACCCAGGTTTGGAGCGCCGCCATCTTATTGCTTGGCGCCTTCCTCGCCATGCGCACGAAGCCCGCAGCCACGACCGAATCGGCTGAAAATCTTTAGCTTTTCTTCAGCGCCTGCGCCTTACGCACTAATTCCAGAAAGCCGGCGCGATAACCGTTGCCATCGCTGCCTTTGCCTTCCTGCGCCCATTCCAACACTGCGCCCAGCGTGCCGTTTCCTTTGTGCTCTGAATCACGCAACACCATTCCAAATTCCGCCACTGCTGCCGCGAATTTGAAATCGCCGGACGCTTTTGCGAAGTCAGCGCCATTGTCGCTCACCGCGCGCTCAAGCAGCTCGCTCTTATCGCCGTCCGGCTTCTTGTAACGCAGCTTTACCGTCAACATCTCCGAAGATGTCGATTCATTCGACGCCTTTGCGTTCGCTGAATACTTCAGCGGATCAACCGGCGGCACACTCGCCGCTGGATTCACGCTCGAGCCCGCTGGCACGACTTCATACAACGCCGTCACCGTGTGTCCCGCGCCGATTTCGCCCGCATCGATCTTGTCGTTATTGAAATCTTCTTTGCGCAGCATCCGCTTTTCGTAGCCGATCAATCGGTACGACGCCACGCGCGCCGGATTAAACTCGACCTGGATCTTTACGTCCTTGGCAATGGTGACGAGCGTGCCGTTCATCTGCTGCACGAGAACTTTGCGCGCTTCATCGAGCGAATCGAGATATGCGTAGTTGCCGTTCCCTTTATCGGCCAGCTTCTGCATCGTCGAATCCTTCAAGTTGTCTGTGCCGACACCGAGAACACTGAGGAACACGCCGCTCTTCGCTTTCGCTTCGATCAACCGAATCAGATCACCCTGGCTCGTCACGCCGACATTGAAATCGCCGTCCGTCGTCAGGATCACGCGGTTCACTCCGCCTTTGATGAAATTGTCGGCCGCAATCTTGTAGGCCAACTCGATTCCCTGTGCCCCATTTGTTGAGCCGCCCGCCTGCAAATTCTCCAGCGCTGAGAGAATCTCTTCCTTGTGATTGCCATTTGTCGAAGGGAGCGCCACGCCCGATCCACCGGCGTAGACGACGATCGCGACGCGATCGTTCTCGGTCAGCTTCTCCACCAGCAACCGCATCGCCTGTTTGACCAGCGGCAATCGTTCCGCCGGCTCCATCGATCCCGAAACATCGAGAAGGAATACCAGATTGCTCGCGCCGCGCTTGTCCGTCGCGATCTCGCGACCCTTCAACCCGATCCGCACCAGCCGATGCACCGATTCCCACGGGCAACCCGCAACATCGACATGCACCGCGAATGGTTTGTCGTCGGTCGGCTGCGGATAATCATAACTGAAGTAATTGATCATCTCCTCGACCCGCACCGCGTCTTTCGGCGGAAGCGTGCCCTCATTGATGAAGCGTCGAATGTTCGAATACGACGCCGTGTCTACGTCGATCGAGAACGTCGAGAGCGGATTCGATTTCGCATCGAGAAACGGATTCTCGACGATGTGATCGTAAGCCGCCGTGTTGAAAGTGCCGATCGCGCGAATCCCGCGGTCGATTCTTCCGTAGTCACTTTGCGTTGCCCCTTGAACCGTCTTAGCAGCTCGCGCCGCGGCAGTTTTCGCAACAGCTTGCGCCCGCTTGCCCTTGACCGGCTTGGGCATGATAAGCTCGCTGGAGGAACGAACGCCTAACCGAGTGATGTCGTCGCGGCGATAAGTGTCGACCGGATTGATACGAGTCTCTTCGTGCGTCGGAACGTTGGATTCCAGGGCAACTTGCGGTGCAGCGGTCGCCGCCGGCTGCGCCGTTTCCTCCGCCTCGACCTCTGCGAATTCCGACTCGCGCGTTGAAGACGTAATTGTCGTCGGACTTAATCGCGATTTGTACGTTCCAATTGCAATCGCACTAATGAATGCAGCCAGGGCGAGCACAGCCGCGATCGCCAAGGGCCGAGCGATCGACCAAAACCAGGGATCGTCGCGGATGTCGATCAGATTGGCCGGGGTTGCCGCTTCCTCTTTGCGTTCGGCGGCGTACTCCGACTTTAACATCTGCGCCAGTTCACGCTTTTCATCGACCAGACGCTGCGCTTCCGGCGACTCCGCGACCTCACGTGCGATTGTCGATCTTTCCGGTTCGTAGAGTTCATCAAGCGCAAATGCAGTTAATTTTGGATCATCAAGGTTCATGGTCAGGTTGTTCTGGGATTGAATGGCAGAAAATCTTTCGATGCTTGCCCGTAACGTTGTCGCAATGTTTTTAGCGCCGTGTGAATCAGCACACCGACGTTGTTCGCCGTCGTTTTGGTGATCTCAGCAATCTGCTGATAGCTAAGATCGTTTTGAAATTTTAGCTGGATCACTTCCTGTTGCCGCGGCGGCAGCGTCCTGACAATGCGTAACAGAAATCCGGCCGCTTCTTTTTGCTCGAGCTGTTCAAACGGCATTGCCTGCTCGTCCGCGCGCGACTCGATCAATTCCTCGTCGAGATACAGCATACGCTTCTCTTTGCGGCAAACATTGAGCGCACCATTTCGGCAGACTGTGAAAAGCCATGTCGCCGGCTCCGGATTCTGAGAGGCACCGTTGCGTTGGCATTTCATAAACGTTTCTTGCACGACATCTCTCGCGCGCTCTCGGTCGCCGGTAATTCGCGTTGCGAATTGCAGAAGTGGAATCTCGAATCGCCGCATCAGCGTCTGCATCCGATCCGATTCTGCGTTCGCCTCAGCATCTGGCATAGTGGTTCAAAAGCTTAACGCGCGAAGAAGCGAAAACTTAGGATATTTTCGTGACGCGGTTGAAATCTTTAGCGTGCGACTCAGTAGGAAGCGCCGGTCAAAGTGTAAGTAATCGGCACCTGCACCAGGGAAACGGTTTGCGGTCGAAAACGCCACCGCCGAAACGCGCTTAACGTCGCGCCATCCAGAATCGAGCTCCCTGTGCTTTGCGACATGCGCACCTCAATCACGCTCCCACTTGCCGCATTGACCGTTAGCGTGGCGGCTCCTGAACCAGTCACGCGGCGACTTCGCGCTTCGTACGGATATTCCGGACGCGGCGCGAAGAGTGCGAGGGTTTTCGCCGAGCCAAACGACTCCGATCTTGCTACGCCGCTGACGCCGACGCTCGGCGAGGCCGCGATGGACTTGACGCGATGCTTCGACGGAGGCGTCAGATGTTCGTCGATAAACATGTTGTCCGGGGTTGGAACGACGTCCTGTTCAGGCGGGTTAACGTCTAACGGCGGCGGCTCAGCAGGTCAATTGTCCCCTGAACATCATCCGTTGGCATGATACAGACGATAACGCTCTCAGGTTCCGACCGGCCTTCGTTCATCGCCACAGCCGCGACATGAAGTGCAATTGCCCCAAAAAACGCAGCACAAATCTGCCAGCGCCCGCTGGGTCGGTAGAGAATCGCTCGGTTCATCTTCAACATCCCTTTGCTGAGATAAACACGGCGCCACGCAAAACCTTAGGATATCTGTCGGCATTGTAGAGGCGCTTGTGACAAGCGCCTGATCTCAGTTTCGGCGCTTGACACAAGCGCCTCTACAATGCGCCATTTAAATTTTCACCCGGCATCGGCAATGAATGTGAAAGGTTACCTCAAGTCGCGCCAGCAAGTGATCGACCGCGCGCTCGATCGATACTTGCCGAAGACGAGCGTCAAGCCGCCCACCATTCACAAGGCGATGCGTTACAGCTTGTTTGCCGGCGGCAAACGTTTACGGCCTATCCTTTGTCTCGCCGCCGCCGAAGCATGCGGCGGCAAGATCGACAATGCGCTGCCACTGGCCTGCGCGCTCGAATGCATCCACACCTATTCGCTCGTGCACGACGACCTCCCGAGCATGGACAACGACGATTTCCGCCGGGGGCGCGCCACCTGCCATAAAGTTTTCGGTGACGGCATCGCGATTCTCGCTGGCGACGCGCTCCTCACCATCGCGTTCGAGATCATTTCGCACACGAAACCGACAGCGCGCTACAACATGTCGATCTTACTGCGCGAACTTGCCGTCGCCTCTGGCAGCAAGAAGCTTATCGCCGGTCAGGTGGCCGATCTCGAAGCCGAAGGTCTCAAGGCAAATCGCACGCAACTCCTTTACATCCATCAAAACAAAACCGCCGCTATCCTTACGACTTCCGTTCGGCTCGGCGCCATGAGCGCAAACGCCGATGTTAGGAAATTGAAAGCGATCACAAATTTCGGCCGCGCGCTCGGACTCGCCTTTCAAGTCATCGACGACATTCTCGACGTGACCCAGACCACGGAAAAGCTGGGCAAGAGCGCGGGGAAAGATGTTGCCGCGAGCAAAGCGACCTACCCGGCGGTGATCGGGTTGGAGAAATCGCGCGTTGAAGCCAGACGCCTCACTCGTCAGGCGCACGATGCCTTGTCGATCTTCGGGACGAAATCCGAGCCGCTCCACGCGCTCGCGAATTTCCTACTCGAACGCGAGTACTAAACGCCCGGTCAAGGCCTGGACCCTATATTCGAACTCCGTGCTTGAAACGCCGGTTGGTTGATCGGGCGAGAGATAGTTTGATTTCGCGAGGTCGATTCGCCTTGCCCCTTAGTTTGAGCCGTATCCGTGCAACCAGTTAGGAAAAGCGCGCCTGCCAGCATCAAATGCAATGTCACGAGTTTCACCACCGGAAGACTAACGGAAAAGACCGAAACAAATCGAGACGAAAATGATGTCACTTGAGCGCAAGATTTGGGTCAATCTCTTCGCTCAACGTCGAAACAAAACCGGTTTGCAGCCGGAACATTGCCGCGAATGCGATCATGGCAGCGTTGTCCGTGCAAAACCCTGACTCGGCTGTTTTGAATTCCAATCCCTGGCGCTGGCACGCTTCACCCAACTGCCGTCGCAACTCGCCATTGCAGCTCACGCCGCCGCTCACCGTGACTAGATCGACATCGTGTGTTTGGGCCGCCGCAATTGTTTTCCGCACCAGGACATCGATCACTGCTTGTTGGAATGACGCACAGAGATCCGCGAGGAGGCTGTCATCCCGAGCGGTAGCAAAGGATCTCGCGATAATAGTCGGTGGGTTGTGAGATTCCTCGCCTCCGCTCGGAATGACACCGAGCTTCGGCAGCAGATAGCGCACAGCCGTTTTTAATCCGCTGAAGCTAAAATTCTCCGAATCGAGCATGCTGCGCGGCAGATCGAATCGCGCCGGATCACCGCCGCGGGCGTGCTTCTCAATCTCCGGCCCGCCGGGATAACCAAGTCCGAGCATCTTCGCCACTTTGTCGAACGCTTCGCCCGCGGCATCATCCACCGTTCGCCCGATAATTTTGTAATTACCGACGCCGCGCACAAAGATCGACATCGTGTGACCGCCGCTGACGATGAGAGAGACATTCGGTTTGATTTCTCCTTCGCCGAAGAACGGCGAGAGCAAATGGCCTTCGAGATGATTGACGGCGAGATACGGTTTGCCGAAACCGAGCGCGAGACCTTTGGCAATGGACGCGCCAATCATCAACGAACTGGCCAGGCCGGGTCCGCTGGTCGCAGCGAAGGCGTCGACATCCGTGAGGTTGATCTTGGCCGCATGCGTCGCGCGCTCGAGCAGGCGCGGCGCATGCACGAGATGATTACGCGACGCGACTTCGGGAACCACGCCGCCGTATTTTTCGTGCGCCGCGATTTGCGAGGCGACTTCACCGGCAACTAATTCCCGACCGCGCAGAATCGCGACCGCGGTTTCATCGCAGGACGTTTCGAGCGCGAGAACCATTTTCATTGTGAGATCAAAAATCCGCGTGTCATCCTGAGCGAAGCGAAGGACCTCGCAATCGAAGCTTAGATTAACGTGCGATCACAGCGTGACCAAACATCCTCTGAGAGGTCCCTCGCCGTCTGCGCGGCTCGGGATGACACGCTATCTATTTTTTGACCGCTTCGGGTTTAGGCCCGTTTTGCTGCGCGTAAATCATGACGCCTTTCAGCGCGTCGATCGCCCGGAGCATTTGCGGGTCCTTGGATTTGATCAGCTCCTTCTCCTCCTGCGGCTTGAGGGCTTCGCCGCTGCGGGAAACGAAAAGCGCGCGCTCCTGTTCGGCCGACATCGGCACGCGAATGTTCGGCGTAACGCCGTTGCCATGAATGACCTGTTTGCTCGGCGTGTAGTATTTGGCGGTGGTAAAGCGCAAGGCGGAGCCGTCCGGCAACTGCAAAACATTTTGCACCGACCCTTTTCCAAACGTCGTCTCGCCAACAAGAATGGCGCGATGCAAATCCTTGAGCGCGCCGGAAACGATCTCCGCGCCGCTGGCGCTGCCTTCGTTCACGAGCAGGGCCATGGGAAAATGCGGCCGCTCTTTCGTCGCGCCCGAGGTCGTGTAATCGCGCTGCTGCGAGGCCGCGCGGCCCTGGGTCGAAACCACTTTTGTGTTCGGCGGCAAAAATTGCGCGCAAACATCGACCGCGCTGTTCAGCAGTCCGCCCGGATTGTTGCGAAGATCGAGAACGAGCGCTTGCATCCCTTGTTTCTGCAAATCATCGAGCGCTTTCGCCAAATCCTCCGCGGTCGGTTCGTTGAACTGAATCAGACGCACGTAGGCGATTTTGAATGGACCGCTAAGTTCCGGATCGATCAGCCGCGCGCCCTTCACGCTCGCCACCTTTATTTCCACGCGTTCAAGCGTGTAATCCTTTATTTCTTTCGTCGAAGGCCGCAGCAACGTCAGCGTCACTTTCTGCCCCGGCACGCCGCGCAAAAGATTGACCGCGTCTTGCAATTCCATTTTGTCGGTGGCCGTGCCGTTGATCTTGAGGATCTGATCGCCGGAAAGGATGCCGGCCCTGGCCGCGGGCGTGTCTTCCATCGGCGAGACCACTGTGGGCAAACCGTTTTTCATCGACACTTCGATCCCGAGGCCGTTGAAGCGACTGCGCGTGTCGTCCTGCATGTCGCGGAAATCGTTCGGGTCCATGTACTGACTGTGGGGATCGAGCGAGGCGAGCATCCCTTTCAGCGCTGCGGTGATGAGTTCGTGATAGCTGGTCTTGTTGCCGTCAACGTAATCCTGGCGGAGCAACTGCACCGCCTTGGCAAAGATCGAGATCTGCGAATAGCCGCTGTCCTCCGGCTCTTCGCTGGCGGCACGGAGCGGATGAAAATGAGCGCTTAAAACAAGGCCGAGCAGAAGAAGCCCAACCAACGCGCTCAGAATCAAAGGTCGTCTCATTTTCGCAATTGCCCTCCCAAAAACAGCGGAGCATCGCTCATCGCGAATTTTTTGGCAACGCGCAAAGCGTCGATTAAACTGGGCGCCGTGGATCGACCGCCCCGTCGGGCGATTCCTAACCGGCACCGTTCGGTCCACGAGAAAATGAAATTGTCGATCTTGTATTGTTTCGTGAGTTTCTTGGCGACGAGCCTCGCGCTTGCCGTCACCCCGGACGAGGAATATCAAACCGTCGCCGAAGAGTACATCAAAGGGTTCCTCAACGCGCGCCCGATCCTGGGCACTTCCCTCGGCTTGCACGAACACGACGGAAAGATCAGCGATTACAGTCGCCTTTCGCTCGATGCCGAGCTATCGCGGCTGCACCGGTTCGACGATCGCCTGAGTAGATTCGATCTCGCGAAACTGACCCCGCGCGTCGCGATCGACCTGCGCATTCTCCAGACCTCCATCCGCAAAGAAATCTTTCAACGGCAGGAGATGTCGATCTTCGAGCGCGATCCGATGGTCTATGCGCGCGCCGCTGACGTGAATGTCTACGTCAAACGCAACTTCGCGCCGCTGGAGGACCGTGTGCACAGCCTCACCGTGATCGAGTCGCAGATCCCAAACATCGTGATCGCGGCCAAAACGAACCTCGATCAGGTGCTGCCCAAGCCACAGGTCGAGCTCGCCATTCAGATCGCGAAAGGGTCGGCCGATTTCCTGAGGAAAAATCTGGTCGAGGCGCTCAAGGATGTGAAAGACGAGCGCGTGAAAATTGAGTTCAACGAGGCCAATCGCAAGGCCGCCGCCGCGCTCATCGATTATGCCGGATGGCTTGAACGGGAGAGGCTTCCCAAAGCGTCCCCTGAGTTCGCCATCGGCGAGGAGAAATTTCGCCGCTTCCTGGCGGAAACGGAACTTGTCGATCTTGCCCCGGAGAAAATTCTCGAGATCGGGCTGAACAAATTGAAGGAAGAGCAGGCGATTTTCGCCGCCGCCGCCAAGCACATCGATCCGGACAAGCCCGCGATCGAAGTTTTCAAGGAAATCCAACGCGAACATCCCACGCCGGAAAACCTGATTCCCGAAGTGGCCAAAAATCTCGAGCAGATCCGCAAATTCGTCTCCGCTCGCAAGTTGGTCACTATTCCATCGGAAGTTCGCGCGCAGGTAAAAGAGACTCCGCAATATCGTCGCGCGACCTCGTTCGCTTCCATGGACACGCCCGGGCCGTTCGAGAAACGCGCGACCGAGGCTTACTACTATGTCACGCCTACGGAGACGGAATGGCCGCCTAACCAAAAGGAAGAATGGCTCACTGCCTTCAACTATTACACCTCCGACATCGTTTCGATTCACAAAGCTTATCCCGGCCACTACGTGCAGTTTCTGCGCTTGAATGCTTCATCGGCTAACAAGGTGGAGAAAATCTTCGGCAGCTACGGATTCATTGAGGGCTGGGCGCATTACTGTGAGAAAATGATGGTGGACGAGGGCTATGGCAGCACACCGGTTGCAGCCGCGCCCGCCAGCGGAAGTCACTCGCCTGCTCCGACTGCTGCGCCAACTCCGGCTGAAGATCCAGCCAAGCGCGCCGCCAAGTACCGCATCGCTCAAGCTGACGAAGCGCTCCTTCGCCTTTGTCGGCTGTGCGTGTCGATCCAGATGCACACCCAAAAAATGACCGTCGAGGACGCGACGAAATTTTTTCAAGAGAATTGCTATTACGAGGAAAAGCCGGCCCGTTCCGAAGCGATGCGCGGCACGTTCGACCCCGGCTATCTCAATTACACTTTGGGTAAACTGCAGATCCTAAAGTTGCGCGACGACTACAAGGCACAGCAAGGCGCCGAATTCTCGCTCCAGAAATTTCACAACGAATTGCTCAATCACGGGATGCCGCCCATTCGTTTGCTCCGCGAGATCATGCTCAAAGACAAGAGCAAGTGGGACCAGGTGCTGTAAAACCGCGGAATTAGCTACTCTCCAAACCTGGCAACGAAGGCGGGGCCGCACTTTCTTCGCGAACAAGCGGTTCCTCAATCTGGGTGAGCTTGGCATCGAGCCTGGTCATCGTTCTCTCAGTTTCAGAGTAACTGCCACTCGCATTGGTCAAATGGCGCCCGAGAATGCGGAAGTTTTCCTGGATCTTGTCGAAGTCACCGCGCAGCCGTGACAGCTCAGCGAGAATTTCTTGCGCGCGCGCTTCGACTTTCATTCCACGTAGCCCTAGCAAAATGGTCTGCACGTAAGCGTAAAAGCTGTTTGGCGACACAGGAATCACTCGTTTGGCCATGGCATAGCTAAAAAGTTGACGCTCTTCTCCGACATCCTCCTTGATGATCGTCTCGTAATAAACGTTCTCAGCCGGCACGTACATGAGCGCAAAATCGTAAGTTCCCTCGTCGGGCAGAATGTATTTCGTAGCAATGGCGTCCACGTGCCTCTTCACATCACGCAGAAATTGTTTACGTGCAGCCACGCGATCCGTTTCCGCTGTTGCCTCGACGACGCGCTTGAAATTTTCGTACGGAAATTTAGCGTCGGCACAGACCAGTCTCGGACCAATTCGAATGACAGCGTCGACGGCGTTGCCGCTCTTAAAGCGATACGGCATGGTGTAGTGCTCTTGCGGCAAGATCTGAGCAAGCAGGTCGCCGAGGAATAATTCGCCCATTCCACCGCGTAGCTTCGGAGCGCGCATGATGTTGACCAATTCTTGCGCCGCTTTTCCCACTTCATGGATCTGACCAACTTTTTCTCGCAAGTTACCAATGACCTCGGCAGCCTTGTCGAGCCGCGTGTTCATCGACGCCGTCGAACTCTGCAGGTTCGTCGCGACGGTCTGCCCAAACGCATCGAGACGCTGTTGGAGCGCATTGAATTGTTCCTGTAACATCAGCGCGCTTTGATCAGGTTGCTGCGGCTTATTGCGTTCTCGCAGCAAAACAAAAAGCACCGCGAGCACGCCCAGGAGTGTGATGCCAACGAGGACGTAAAGCAGCGGGGTCACAAGTCGTGCTTAAGCGATGCCGCGGGGAATTCAAGCGGCGCCAACCACCACATGCATGTCATCCTGAGCGAAGCGAAGGACCCCGCACAAACACATTGCACCTTCAGCCGATGCAGAGTGTCCATACTTCGATTGTGAGGTCCCTCGCTTGCGCTCGGGATGACTATCGGAAATCAAAAGCGAATTTTCACTCCGCCATACGCCGCGCGTCCCAGCGCCGGAAACCCAAACACCTCCGCGTAATGTTCGTCGGTCAGATTCTCGATCCGGCCAAAGATCGACACATGCGCATTGATTTCGTATTCCGCGGCAAAGTTCACGAAGTTGTAATCCTCAATGTCGAAGTTCGGTTGACCGAATCTCAGCTCTTCGCGTGCATTCACCCACTTCGCGGAAAGAGTCGTGCGCAGCTTCTTCCACCAAAGGTAAGAACCTGAGACATAAACTTCATTGCGCGGCCGCCGCGGCAATCGCGCGCCCGCTGGCTGGTTGATGTCGGCTGACGAAGTCTTCTCCGCATCGAGATACGTGTAGGTCGCCGTGATTGTAAGATCGACAATCGGTGTCGCGCGCAGCTCCGTCTCGATTCCCTGCGTTCGGGCTGATCCCAGATTGAGCGTCTCGAACAATCCGTTAAACCCAATCAAGTTCGATAGGTCGTTATGAAAATAAGTCGCGCCGATTGCGACACGCTTTTCCCAGAATCGTTGCTCCACACCGGCATCCCACCCAAGATCTTCTTCTGGCTTCAGCGGGTCCGATTGGTTAAAGCGAAAAATTTTGTCCTGACTACTCGGTGGACTGAATCCCGTCGCGACGCTCGCGTGCAATGTCGTGTCCGTTTTGTCGATCTTGTAACTGCCGGCAAAACGATAAGTCCAGATATCGCCGAAATCATTGAAGTGATCGTAACGTCCGCCCGCGACCAAAATCATGTTTGTGATTGGTGTGACCGTCGCTTGAACAAATCCCGCTGTCTCCTGCGTGTGATCGCTGATAAACGTCGGTCCGAAGAGCACGAACGGGCGCTCCTGCCCTGCGTTCACCCGGCTGTAAAAGAAACCGGACGTGAGCGTGAGCCACGAAGTCGGTCGCAGATCGTTTTGATAATCAATCGTTGTGCGCTCAAAGAGAGCGCGCGTAGGCCCGACGAATCCGTCCTGATTCGGATCGTTCAACTGCCGCTCATGATCGTAGCTAAGAACGAATTTGTGTTCCCACCAATCGCCAATGCGAAGATCGACATGTGGCGCGACGAGCCATTTCTCGGTCAGAAAATTGTCGAGCGGTCGCGGATTGAAAATTGTATTCGGATTTCCCGTATCGCTGTTTGAATACGTGAACAACGCGCCGACGCGCAGTTGCTCGCCCGGCGAATAGCCGATATCCGCGATTCCGGCCGTGTTGCGATATTGATTGTTCGGACGCGCATTGTCGGTGTCGAGTCGACTGATGCCGATCGAATAGTCGAACGTCTGGGTCCGGCCACCGGACGAATCCGATGAAATGGTGGCGCCGCCATCGCTTTGCAGCGATTCGCGAAACGTGCCGTACGATCCGCCTTCCGCACTCAGCGTCAGGCCAGGCGTCCCCTCCCCTCGCTTTGTGAAAATTTGAATGACACCCGCCATCGCGCGCGGCCCGTAAATCGTGCTTTGCGGCCCGCGCACGACTTCGATTCGATCGATGTCGTCGGTGGTCAGGTTCGCGAAATCGAATTGACCGGCCAATCCCTGATTGATCGGGATGCCGTCGAGCAAGACCTGAGTGTGAGCGCTGTTGAGACCACGCGCGAACACGGAAGTCAGTTGCCCCGGTGTGCCGGTTTGAACGACAGAGAGTCCGGGCACTTCGCGTAGCGCGTCGCTGACGCGTTCGATTTGTTTTTGCTCGATCTCTTGTGAACCGATCACACTCACGCTCGCAGGAGACTGATCGAGCGGAATGTCAGTCCGCGTGGCCGAGACAATGACTGTTTCGGCTTCGGCCTCTTCTTGATCGGCAATTATCGACTCGTCACGCCGTAGCTCGGCGAAGGCGGATCTTACGGCCTCCTGGGCCAGAGCCGCGGACGTCGCGGCGAACAGAATTAGAATTAATAAACATAATGGGCGATTTCGCATAACAAGTTACCTCCAACTCCGAGAGTCGGACTTGTTTGGCCGAGGCCGCATCGCCCAGCTCTCATTCTTCTTTTTGCGAAGAAGTTTTTCCGCGCGCCCTCTGCAGAAGTTCGGCGGTCATAGACCGCCGCTACAGAAGAACACACGAATGAGGTGGATCGGACAAATATTCTGGCTCCTGGCTTACGGTTCGGCGGATGCCGAACACACCTTCTTCCCGCCTTCACCGCCGGCTCATGCCGAACGATTGGCCCATGGGAAGTCGTATCCAGTTACAGCAGCGCAACTGCTCCCGAATCTCACGGGAATTCCTCGCACCGGTCCACTGATCAAACTCAACAAAGAACTATCCCGGGAATAGGATTTATCGAAACGGCAGGCAAGAATTATTTTTTGCTAGGGTATGTTCACTTGCAGAACGCCAGCTTCCCAAAGCTGGACTCGAGGGTTCGATTCCCTTCACCCGCTCTCTTCTCTTGAGCACGCGCCTCTTCCCTAGTTCCGCATTGAGCGCAACAATTATGTCGTCATGGACGGACAGTTCACTGAGTCAGTCTGCGGTCAGGATGTCAGAGGCGTTGCGAGCGTTCGGCCGAAAGGGGGCTCCTGTGGGAGGACCACACCAAATCCTCCGAGACAATGGCGAATCAACTTCCGAGGAATCGTTCGATGCGTGAAACTACGTCAGCATCAGATGTCCAAGTGCACTTTTCGATAAGGCCAAGATCCACGATCCCTTTGAGGAAATCGCTTTCTGTTTGGATATTTTGGTCGAACACTAGCAAAATTTTCTTCCCTTTTGCAACCGCCGCCCCAAGTTCCATCAATAGGCCTGGCGAATTGGTTGCTCCCAGAAACGCGACCATGTGCGTAGATGCCTCTAGATCATTTAGGTCACGGCGAGCCAAATTTGGAGGAGTCTCGAGTTGCGCTCCCCACTTCTCAGCAGTGTGGGCGGAGTAGACTCGGTGACCCTTGTTCGTGACGGTGCCGAGGATTAGCTCGATCTTCTGACGTAATTGAGTGTCAAAGACCCCGTTTGTGCAGGCGTTGGTGAACGGAGCGGCTACAAAGGTACTCTTTTCCAGGACAGATGAAGGGAAGTAAAACTGCCGGTTTATACAGTAGTCCACAAGAGAACCCAGTACTATGACACACCCAAAGCAAATGCCGCTAGACTTGCCGCTCATCGCTAGCATGACATACATGATTTGAAAGACCGACAGAGCCACGAGACTAATACCGTTAACGGCGCACCAAGTCCGGTGGACCTTGCGAACTTCCTGATCGCTTTCAACCGCGATGAATTCCGAAATCAGGAGCCAAAGAACATCCATCAAATATAGTCCGATGAGAATCCAGCGAAAATTGACTTGGTCCCGCACGAACAGTCCCAAGGCTGAGATAAGCAGACCCTGCGCGACAACAATGATCCATGACATCACCTGGATGGAACGCAGACCGCTTGTCCCGGGATCAATGAGCTGAAGCCTCTCAAGTACACGCATATTGCCGTGAAAGAACCGTACCGCCATCAGTAAGGACGAAAGGACAGTGGCCGTGATACCCACGTCGATGTCCCAAAGAAGGGTTCCGGCGTTCAGCTTGTTTGCGGATATGAACTCAGCGAGTAGCATACCTATCCCAAGGCCCATCACGATCGTGATGAACTCCTCAAGAATCCGAATATTCGCTTTGAATCCTTCAGTCATGCGGCATCCTCATTGCGGTTGTACGTCTTCAAGAGCATGGTCGGCGCACGGTGGCGCGGCAAGAAGCCAGTTACGGCGAAGATGCAAACGCAGTATGGAACCGTCAAAATGAGTTCATATGGGATAGGCATGCCGGCCCCTTGGGCTGCAAACTGCGAAACATCAAGTATTGACCACAACACCACTGCCAAAGTGACACCAAGTGGACGCCAGCCGGCAAGGATCACGAGGCAAAGTGCCAGCCAGCCACGACCGGAGACGAGGCCAAGGGTGAAGTTGCGCGCGACAAGAACTGACAAAATCCACCCTGCAATGAAAAAAAGTATGGTTCCCGTGACGGATGCGCCGATTCGAATTAGACGGACCGGCACCCCCAGAATGTCGGCGGCGCGAGCGTCCTCTCCAACCAAGACCCATGACAATCCTTTTCCAGTCCTTGTGAAGAAGATAGCGAGAAGTATAAAGCCCGCAAAGAGTAAGACAGCAAGCACGATCAACGACGCGATCTCCCATCCTGTGTAGGGGAGAGAACTGTCCTTTATTTCGGCAGGGACCATCCTGTAGAGGGTGAGCGCGATTCCCGTGGCAGAAAAACCCATCCCGAGCCCAACGACGTGTTGGCTGCACTCCATTACATCGATCAGGAACCAGAAGATGCCACCCAGGAGGGCACCCATAATGATGACCGAAATGAGTCCAACAAGGGGGTGACCCGTCACTGACGTCAGCAGCCAGCCGAGACAGGCACCGAGGAGAAACTTACCCTCGATGCCGAGATTCACGATGCCAGCCCTTTCGAGTAGGAGTTCTCCGTACGCAGCAAAGCCGATTGGCACGCCTACGCGCAGTAGAGATTCGGCCATTTCCAGGTTCGCCATAAAGACCTCAGTGCGGTCGAACAACAAATGAGTGAGTTCGTAGCCTTTCGTTCACGACATAGACCAGGAGACCGAGGCCCAGAATTGCCTCTTTCATATAAACAGGGACGCCGGCATCTCTGACAACGCCGTCGATCGTGTGGAGAAGGAGCGCAAAGACAACCGCCGTGAGAAGAGTTCTTAGCACCGTCCCTCCGCCGATCACTGCGACGAGAATTGCATAGAAACCATAGCCGGGACTCAAATCCTGAACCAGACGGTATTGGTTACCAGCTAGTTCAATCCAACCTGCCATGCCGCAGAGCCCTCCTGAAACGAGGCTCGCACCCAGAATTACACGGTTGGGATCTATTCGCAACGCCGACACTGCGTTGGGGTTGTCACCATTGAGTTTCAGGAGTGTGCTCCATGATGTCCTACGTTCCAGCAAGAGAAAGCACACGCTGCCGATGATAAGGACAACGATTGACGTGTTCATCCGGCCAAAGCCTGAAATACGGGCAAAACGGTATGCCTCAAACAGTGTTGACGATTGAATCCACTTTGACTCGGGATCGCGCAGCGGCCCTCCCACGAGATATGCAATGAAGTGCAGAACGAGGAAATTAGAGAGGAGGGTGGTGAGAACTTCGTCAGCCCCGCGGTGAGTCTTCAGCAGAGAGAACAATCCGCATGCGCAGGCACCAAATATGAAGGCCGCGACAATAGCAAGCGTTTGCGAGAAAGGGGCGCGAAGATCGGGGAGCAAGCGCGCCAGAAGGAATCCGCCGAGAGCACCGAGAAGGATCTGGGCCTCGCCACCGATATTCCAGAAGCCCGCGCGCCGGGCAAGCCCCACGCCAAGAGATGCCAAGGCGAGAGGAACAAAGATGACCGTGCACTCGGGAACCCAGAATCCCACTGCAGCGAAGTTGCTGCTGATGGAAGTCACAAATGCGCGCGCGTCACGGCTCGTCGTGGCAAGGATAAGGACAATAGCAATCACCGTGACAATTACCGTCGCAAGAGTCACGAGTCGGGTCCGCCAAGGCGTCCTTCCGGCCTTGCGGAGTTCGAGGAGATCAAGCGTTGCTGCAAGTCTCATTTTGGGGGTCGAGATTGTTACGTGCAATTCCGCAACTATTGAGAGAAACGGTCTTGCCGATGCCTTGGAATGCCTCTGCTTCCTTTTTGTCGTCTGTTAAGACTATGAGCGCCTTGCCATGGGCAGGCTCTTCGATCATCATCTCTGTGACCGCGTCAATTCCGGCGGCGTCGAGTCCACGCCACGGATTGACACAGATCAAGCAATCGTGGTCAAGCAATGACGCGCGGGCGAACGCCAACCGTTGCTTATTTCCGCCGGAAAGGTTGCCTACTTCTCCCTCTGGAGTTGCCGGCGAAATCCCAAAGCGTTTAATGACAGTTTGCATCATGTCGAGCGATGTGGATTTCGAAATGGTGCGTAAGCCAAAGTGCGATTTCGCCCTGTGGAGGGCCAGCTCCAAGTTCTCTGCAATCGACGACCGTTGGGCGAGGCACCGATCTGGTCTGTCACCGCGGATCACGGCCAGTCTTGTTCCTTTGGCTCGAAGGTCGGCGATGCTTTCCTCCACAAACCCATTCCACAACGGATAATGCGCGCCATAGACGCATGAAATGCCAGGTATCTCGAACTGAAGGGGAGATCTATTAGCTGTGTTGATGGTTAGTTGGCGGATTCGGGGCGCTTGGGGAAGCGCCGTTGTAGAGATTGCCGGTGGCGGTCGAACAGATCGAGTGCCGCCGAAGACGCGAGTTCTCAGATCAGAAGTCTTCGGAAGACTGGATAGACGTCCTTCCTGGAAGATGTGCAGCTCGTCGCACTCATGAGACGCGGCATCGAGGTCGTGGACGGTCATTATTACCGTAATGCCCTGCCGGCGGAAGTAGGCAAGCAGGCGCGCCCAAACATCTTGGTATTGGAGGGACCTCACGAACCGAGGTTCGTCCATTAAAAGGACTCTGGGTATTTGCGCGAGCGCGATTTGGCATTCGACCACTTCCTTCTCGAGCAGGGAATAGTGCCGGAATGGTTCGTCCTTCGAGTGCTCCGCCAGCAACTCTGGCAAGCCGCTACCTCGGATATTTCTTCGCAGGACATGCTGGATTTGATCCAAATTGAATGTTGGCGGCAGATATGGAATCTGCGGGAAGTAGGCGATGCCAGCGCGAACGGCATTAGCGGGTGATGCGAAAACGACCTTTGTGCCGTCAGCATGAATGGCCCCTTCATCCGGTGAAAAAACCCCGGCAAGTATCTTTAGGAAAACAGTCTTACCTGAGCCGTTCTGTCCTAAGATGCCATGCACGAAACCCTCCCGAAATGTGGCGGTGACCCCCTTAAGAACTTTTCGTGTGCCGAATGTCTTGGAAAGGCATTCAACCGCAAGAATCATCGGACAGTAGACCCGTGAGTCGGTTCTGGGTCTGAGCGAGGTTCCGACTCGTCAACAGGGACGCGAAAACGGCCTGTAATGATCTCATCGCACTCCTTCGCCACCATGTTCAGGACTTGGTTGTCCAGTTTGCCCTCCCATCTACCGAATGGCGCAAGACGCGCCCCCCCCTTCCCCATCATCGACCAGTCGGCAAGGTTCTCGGCACCTTTCCGCCCCTGTCTCACCCCGTCAATGACGTGCTTGATTGTCGGCCACATGTCCCAGACCGCACTGGTGACGACAAATTCCTCTGCGATTCTCTTCTGATCCCGTAGATTCCCAAACACAGGAATACCTTTTTCTGCGCAGGCTTCGATTACGCCTGCTCTCTCCGCGTACATTACATCGACTCCTTGGGCCATAAGCGTGTGAGCTGCCTCCTTGGCCTTGGGCGGATCGAACCAACTCCCGATGAAAGCAACCTTGAACCTGATATCTGGCTTCACTTCGCGCGCGCCCATCTTGTATGCGTTCAGTAGCCGATTCACTTCGGGGACGGGGAATCCACCGACCGCACCAATAACGCCTGACTTGCTGAGGTGCGCGGCTATCATGCCGATCACATAGGCGGGTTCGTGAATCCAATTATCAAAGACGGAAAAGTTCGGATCTGTCGGTCCCAGCCCTGAGCCAAAGGCGAATGAAATGTCCGGATAGAGTCTCGCGACTCTGCGAGTGATCTCCTCTGAGGCAAAAGCGTCGCCGACAATCAAGGCTGGACGTTTGGCGGCTATGCTCATCAGCGTCTTTTCGAACTCACTTGGTTTGACGTTGTCAGTCCAGCTATACTCAACACCCAGTTTTTCCTGAGCTTGCTTCAGGGCGTCGTGGATGGCCTGATCCCAAGGTTCCTCAATCGGCGTGGCATAGATCGCCTCGACCCTAATCTTCTGTCCCTGCTGTGCAGCGGCGTCGGGATCGCGGCTGCAACCGACAGTGAAGAGCAGTGTCGAAAGTAGGGCCGTGATCAGAGAGATCGTGATGGCTTGAGTCCGATATGACATTCTACGCCTCCTTTTTTCTGTACTCGTTGGTGGTAAATTTGCTCCCATCATTGAGAAATTGCAACGGTGATGGTGCCGCTGATGATCGAATCGAGGGGGCGGTTTGTGCAAAGCGACGGTGGTGCGACCGATGCGCGCGGATTGCCTCCCGAACTAGCGGCTTGCGCTTGCCCGCTCAAGATTTATTTATCAGGGGCGCGCATCGTCGTGCTTCTTTGCCGTGTCTTCCTCTGAATCTTCCATTCTCGTTACAGGCGGCGCCGGTTTCATCGGCTCCAATCTCGTGCTCACGCTCCAGGAGCGAATGCCGCAGGCGCGCCTGACGGTGATCGACGATTTCCGTTCCGGCGACTTCAAGAATCTCGCCGGTTACAAGGGCGATTTCGTTGCGCAGAATCTGGCGACACTCGATTGGCCGGAACAATTCGGGGACGAGAAGTTCGACGCCATTTTCCATCTCGCGTCGATCACCGATACAACGTTGCACGACCAGTTCATCCAGGTGCATGACAATGTCGAGAGTTTCCGCCGGATTTTGAACTTCGCGCGTCCGACGAAGACACGGATCGTCTTCGCATCGTCGGCGTCGACTTACGGACCTGCCACCGAAGCGAGCGTGGAATCAAACGGCGCCGCTCCGGCAAACATCTATGCGTTTTCCAAAGCGATCATGGACAACATCGCCATCCGCGCGGCCAAAGAGTCGCCCGATTGGATCATCATCGGGCTGCGTTACTTCAATGTTTACGGTCCGCGCGAGGCGCACAAAGGCGTGCCCGCAAGCATGGTTTACCACCTCGCCAAGCAGATGAAGGCCGGACAACGGCCGCGCATTTTCAAGCAGGGCGAACAGAAGCGCGACTTTGTTTACGTAAAAGACATTGTCGATGGCAGCATCCTTGCGCTCGAGGCCAAGCAGAGCGGGATTTACAACCTGGGCTGCGGCCAGGCGCGCTCGTTCAACGATCTGGTCGACGTTCTGAACAAATGTCTGGGCACGAAGTTGCAGCCCGACTACATCGACAATCCCCACGCCCATTACCAAAATTTCACCGAGGCCGATTTGAACAAAGTGCGGAGCGCGCTCGGTTATGCGCCGCAATTTCCGCTCGAAGCCGGGGTGAAAGATTACATGCAGTGGCTTTATCCGGAGGCAAAAATATGAAACCGAAAAAATCCGATCTCCTGGTCGAGGTCGTCGAGCACATCGACATCAAAGAGCACAACGTCGTGCCGCTGGTCGAAGCCATGAGCAAAATGGCGTTTTCCGCGCGCGACCTCGGCCGCGCCGCCGAAATCTACGACGCCATGCTGCGCGACAAGGACTGCGCCATCATTCTTTGCCTGGCCGGCTCGCTTTTCTCCGCCGGTCTCAAGAACGTGGTTGTCGATCTTGTCCGTCACAACATGGTCGACGCCATCGTCTCGACCGGCGCGATCATCGTCGACCAGGATTTCTTCGAAGCGCTCGGCTTCAAACACTACAAGGGCGAGATCAACATGGACGACGACGTTCTGCGCCGCCTCGCCATCGATCGGATCTACGACACTTACATCGACGAGGATCAACTGCGCATTTGCGATACCACTACCGGCGAGATCGCGGACAAGCTCCCGCCACAACCGCACTCATCGCGGGAGTTCATTCGCGAGATGGGGCGGTATCTGACTAAGAATGCGAAGAACAAGGATTCCGTCGTGCTGGCCGCATATGAAAAAGGCGTGCCGATTTTTGTTCCAGCTTTCAGCGATTGCAGTGCCGGTTTCGGGTTGATCCATCATCAATGGCATAATCCCGAGAGCCATCTCAGCATCGATTCGGCAAAAGATTTTCTCGAGCTGACCAAGATCAAGATTGAATCGAAGCAAAGCGGTCTCTTGATGATCGGCGGCGGTGTGCCGAAGAATTTCGCGCAAGACACCGTTGTGGCCGGCGATTATCTCGGCTTCGACGTCGGCATGCACAAATATGCCGTGCAAATCACCGTCGCCGACGATCGCGACGGCGCGCTTAGCGGATCCACCTTAAAAGAAGCCAACTCATGGGGAAAGGTTGACCAGGGTGCGGAACAAATGGTCTACGCCGAAGCGACTCTGGCAATGCCCCTCGTCGCGGGTTACGCCTATCACAAGGGTAATTGGAAGGACCGGCAGCCGCGCGATTACAACAGATTGCTTGATGAACCGGCGACGCCGAGAGCGAAAGAGCTCGCGGCCGCTATTTCCTCATTCGCGGAGCGCGAAAGCAGTTAACCTTCCTTAACGGTCATCCTGAGTTGCGCAGACGGCGCAGGATCTCGCACAGACCACTTGCACATTGGATTCTCAATCGAGTGACACAAACTGCGCGGGCGAGGTCCCTCACTCCGTTCGGGATGACGGATTAGCCTTCCCAGAAAAATTTCGTCGGCCGTTTGATTTCCGGCGGCAGACTTTTGTGCACAGGGCAGTTGAGCGCGGTTTGCTCGAGCACTTCGCGATGCAACGAATTTGCCGGTAACGGAATGTGAACTTCGGACGGCAACCCAACAATCCGCCGCGGCGCGTCTTTCGACATTTCTTTCTCTACCGACACGGTCATGCCGCGAAGATCGACACCGAGCTCTTCGGCTCTCAGACCCATCGTCGTGCTAATGCACGTGCCGAGCGCAGTCGCGACCAGGTCGGTCGGCGAAAATGCTTCGCCTTTGCCTTTGTTATCCGTCGGCGCGTCGGTTGCGATTTTCGACCGCGACGGACCGTGCGTCGCGTCACAGTGCAAATCGCCCGTGTACTTAATGTCGACTTTGACCATGTAATAATTATGGGGCGCGTTTTCTTTTTGTCACATCCCAGGCAGGCCGAAACGTTGACTGCTTAAAGCAGTCATAGCTCAGGGGGCGATTGGCGTTTCCTGAATCTTGTCGGCGTGCTGCGCGAATTCATCGCGAAACACGCGTGTAAGATCGACATCGTGCAAAATGATCATGTCGGTGTCGTGCTTCTTGGTGTCGTCGTTTTGCCAACCTTCGTTCCACCAACAGAACCCAATTACCGCCGGCCAACGATTTGAAAACAGATCCTCGAGCGCGGATTTCGCCCAGCTTGCGGCGTCGACGCGCGGGTTGTGCAAATCGCAACCGAACTCCGCGATGATGATCGGTTTGTTCGGCGCGAGCGCGGTCAGACGCGGATAAGCTTCTTCCATCTTGAAGCGAAAACTTTCCGTGCCGTCCCGCGTCATCGGCGTGGTTGGTCCGTAGGCGCTGAGCGCGGCCCAATCGCAATAGTTTTCGCCCGGAAAATAATTCTCGAACGCGTTCCATTTCTGTTCCGGTTCATCGAGCCAGTTGACGTGCCAGACCCAGGTCAGATTATTAGCGCCTTCCTCTCGCATAAGATCGACAATGTGCCGGTAGGCGGCGATGTAGCGTTTCGGGCCTTCACTTGCGCCACCATTCCATTTTCCATTCCAACTAAACCAATTGCCGTTTGGTTCCGTCCCCCATTCGATCAAAATCGGCGAGCCGAACTTTTTCGCTTCTCGCGCCCACGCCCGAAGATCGACATCGAACTCTCCGGCAACGATCTTCTGCAGCGAAAACTTTTTCTCTGCGTGTCTTTGATCGACATCGGAACGCAGCATCAGCCGAATGTACGGGATTTTCTTGAGATCGCGGATCCAGCCGCACATTTCTAATGGGAACCTTCGCGACTCAAACCAGTTGCTCGTAAAATAAATCCAGGCGGTTTGTTTGCCGACAGCTTGCTCGTAACGCGCAACATCGGCAGGAGTGACGTCATGCTCGGTCGGATCGTGCGTGTCGGTCCCAACTCCGCCCCAATAAAACCCATGATAAAGTTTTCCAGCCGGCGGTGGTGCGATCCGTCCGGATTGCGCTTCAACGTGCGCGACGCACAGAACGGCAGCGGCGATGGTTGCGAGCCAATGGTTTCGCATTAGCCTGAAGTATGCACAAAAACGTTATCGGCAAAGATTTGACCAAGGAAGCGCCGCGCAGTCCGCGTATTCGCGTCGGCGGTTACGCCATCCTCGGACGCACGATCGACAAGTGCCGCGCGTTGGTAGTCGGGAATATCGGCGAATATCATTTCGATTGTCCGCTCGACAATATGCTCTTCGGATTCAAAGGGGTAAAAGGCGCGGATTTCAAGGCGCAGATCGAAAACGGCGCCAGCGATCAACAGATGGCGGAGTGGCTGGATTCGAACGGTGAGAAGAAAACGCCCGATGAAATCAAACGCTGGGGCGACGAAGTCACAGCGAACAATCCTTACAACGATCCGGAGCGGCGCGACTGGTTTATCGAACAGACCAAACCGCTCGGACTCGATCCGGCCAAGACGACATTGTTCGACTGGCTCGAAGTCGACGACAAAGCGAGCCACGAGAAAGCGGCGTAATCGCGCAACGGCAGTTGTCGATCTTAGGTTTTGATGATCGGCGGCGGAACGTCTTCGGTCGGGCCGGTGTCGATGCCGTTGCGCAGTTTGCTGTGCCACGCGCCGTATAAGAAATAGATCACCAGTCCGACGGCGAGCCAGACGAAGAAGCGGATCCACGTTAACACTGGCAAACTCAGCATCAGAGCGATGCAGAGGATGACGCCTAGAATCGGAAAGATCGGGACAAACGGCACCCGGAACGGCCGGGGGCGCTCCGGATCAGTGCGCCTCAGCACATTCACTCCAAAGCAAACGAGAATAAAGGCAAAGAGCGTTCCGATGTTCGTTAGATCGGCGAGCGAGCCGATGTCTGCGATCATGGCGACGCCGCCGACGACAACGCCGGTCCAAATGGTGGTGATATGCGGCGTACGAAAACGTGGATGAATTTTGGCGAAATACTGCGGTAATAATCCGTCGCGCGCCATGGCCATGAAAATGCGCGGCTGCCCGACTTGGAAAACGAGTAGCACCGAAGTCATTCCCGCGAGCGCCCCCGCGCTAACGAGGGCTTGCGCCCAAGGTTTGCTTGCGAACGCAGTCGCCACCGCTGCGGAGTCGCCGAGATACACGGTGTATTTTTTGATCCCGGTCAGAACGCCCGACATGAGCACATACAGAGTGGTGCATATGATCAGACTCGCGATGATTCCAATTGGCATATCGCGCTGTGGATTTTTGCTTTCCTCAGCTGTTGTCGAAACGGCATCAAAACCGATAAATGCGAAGAAAACAATGGCGGCGCCGCTCATGACGCCGGCAAACCCGTTCGGCGCGAATGGATGCCAGTGCGTCGGATTCACCATGAACGCGCCGAAAGCGATAAAGAAAACTACGACAGCGACTTTGATGATGACTATCGTCGTGTTCGTTTTGGCGCTTTCACGAATGCCGTAGATCAGCAACACCGTCACCGCGGCGACAATCAACAGCGCAGGTAAATTGATTGCGATCGAATGACCGGCAATCACCGGCAAGGTTGATGAAGAAAACGCGGTGAGCGCATCGCCACCCTTGGCCAGAAGATCGGTAGCGGTGCGATGATCGTTGACCAGCCAAAGCGGAAATTTCAATCCCACCGTGCTGCCGCATAGCGCCACGAAGTAACCGGACCAACCAACTGCCACTGACATGTTGCCGACCGCATATTCGAGGATCAAGTCCCAGCCGATAATCCAGGCAATGATTTCACCCAGCGTCGCATACGAATAAGTGTAGGCGGAGCCCGAGACCGGAATCATTGACGCAAGCTCCGCATAACAAAGCGCCGCGAATCCGCAAGCCACGCCGGCGACCATAAATGAAATCATGATCGCGGGACCGGCGCCGTTTCGTCCCAGGACGACGTCAGCGCCCGACACCCAAGCCTGGATAAAATTGAGAACCGGCGTTTCGAGCTTCGACGAGAATACTTGACCGGCGGCAGCCGTGCCAGTGAGCGCGAAAATTCCCGCGCCAATGATCGCCCCAATTCCGAGCGCGGTCAGATCGAGCGCGCTCAGCGAGCGCTTCATCTGGCGCTCCGGTGCGGCCGCCTCCGCCATCAAATGATCTGGACTCTTTGTTCTAAACCAATGCGAAGCCATCGGTCGCGAATCGTGTCACCCCGGGCTTTTCGGCGTCAATCCAAAGTTTTGGTTTTGTAGCGGCGTTTGTATCAAACGCCGAAATTAAAGAATAGGCGCTTGGCACAAGCGCCTCTACAAGTGGCGCGCCTTTAGCTGCGTTAGATCGACATGTTCGGTTTGAGCACCGCTAATCTAATCGGCAATTTGCTCTTCAGCTCCGTCGGCTTTGTCGCTTTCGTCTACGGCAAACGCATGAATCTCTGGAAGCTGATGCTCTGCGGCCTGTCGCTGATGATCTTTCCGTACTTCGTCTCCGACACCGCGATCATGTACGCGATTGGCGCAACCGGATCGGTTGCGCTCTTTTTTCTGCGCGATTAGCAATTTTTTGCCAATTCTCGTTCGGCAAGCGGAGCGCTTGCCCTACAACATTGAATTCCACATTGCGCGATGCATCCGTTGTAGGGCAGGCGCATCGCCTGCCGTCAGGATCGACAAGACAAATGCGGAGTGTGCGCGCGGCAAACTCCGCATCGAGCCTGGCTCTTAGTGATGCCGATCGAATGCCACTCCTTTTTCGACGTCGGCGATAGCTCGGTCGACGTTTGCTAACGCACGCGCTCGCCAGCCGCCTTTGTCATGCTCCGCAACTTTGAGCTCGGCGCGCGCGGCGCGCAGATGCTCGAGCGCTGCCTTCATGTGCGGCTGATCGGCCCGCGCCGAAGCCAACCCCATCGCGGCAACGGCAGTGATGAGAACAACACCAATTTTTAATGTTTTCATGAAGTTCGATCTAATCAGTCGCGTTCTGGAGGTCAAGAAGCACAGCGGCTTCGGCATGGACGTGAACGGCGCGATTTTCTAGACTTCGCCGAATGTCCGACGAGCCGGCAAAATTCATTTTGGGCGACACCGCTATTTCCTCGGTTGAAGAGCCCGGAGGAAGGCGGTTTTTTCGCCGGCGGAAAAATCTACCGCCGCCGCTGACCCACTGTGAAAACTGCGGCGCCGAACTATGCGGGAAATATTGTGCGGTCTGCGGCCAGGCCGCGATCGATTATCGGCGTTCGTTCCGGCACGTCATTGTCGACATTCTCGATTCGTTTCTGAATTGGGATTCGAAATTCTTCGCCACCCTTGGATGGCTGCTCCTCCGCCCCTGGCATCTGACGAATGAATTTCTGGCCGGCCGTCGGGTTCGTTATCTGCATCCGCTCCGGCTTTACCTACTGGCGAGCATTCTGTTTTTCTTTGTCGTTAATTATTGGGCGAAATCGTTTCACGTCGATCCGAGCAAGCTATCGGCAAAGGATCGAGCCGAAGTCCAGGCGGATCTGGAAAAAGAAAATCTTCCGCCCGACGTGCGCGCGCGCGCGCGTCAGGCGTTAGAACCCTCACCGTCACCCACGGCGACGGCGGGACAGAGCCCGCAAGCCACCGCTACGCCGGAAGAGAGTCCGCTTATTCAGTTCGATTCGGACAACAAAAACTCCACCCCATTCGAAAAATGGATTGAGGGACGGGCGAAGGAGAAATTCGGCGAGCATGGAACAAAATTCGGGATCTTCCTCACCACTCTCTTCAGCAATCTGCCCTACATGATGCTGTGTTGTATTCCGCTCTTTGCCTTCGTGCTCAAAATTCTCTACATCCGAAAACACGTTTTTTACATCGATCATCTCGTCTACGCGCTTCACATCCACACTTTCGCCTACGTCGGCATCATGCTGATCGGGTTGATCACGATCAGCTTGAATCGAATCGCCCCGCATCTTCTCGCGGGCTGGATTGTTGGGCTGCTCTGGCTTTGGTTCGTAATCCAAATTTTTCTCTCGATCCGCAGAGTTTACCGACAAGGCTGGTTCTTCAGCATCTTTAAGTTTTTTGTCGGCGGCCTTGCTTACCTTATCGTGCTGGGCGTTGCGCTTGCCGCGACCTTTATTATCACGGTGCTGTTGCCATGAAGAACGAGAGAAAATCCCGGACATGAAAACTCGATTGGCCCTCGTGCTTTTGCTTGCTGGCTCGGCCTTTGCCACGGCAGCTGAGCGTCACATCGCTTTTGAACGCGATGACGCCGTCTATATCGCTAAACTCGACGGAACCGGCGCGAGAAAACTCGCGGCCGGTATTTTCCCCGCCGTTTCTCCGGACGGGACCCGCGTGGCTTTCACCACGGTGGAGAAATCCGGCACCAAGTATGTTCGCCGCATTGCTGTAATCGAGATCGATTCGGGCAACATGACCGTCTTCAAAGATGTTCCGAGCGAGAATTCCTATTATCCAAGCTGGTCGCCCGACGGGAAACGCATTCTTTTCACGTTGCGCCGCGGCGACGTCTGGGACCTGGCGACCATTGCACCGAACGGAACGGAGTTTCACGTTCTAAAAAAAGGCGCGCCCAATGAAGTCACACTTTATTCGCCCTGCTGGGCGCGCGACATGGGTTCCATTTTTTGCCAGGACATCACCAACATTTATCAGATCAGCCTCGACGGCGCGGTGCTGGCGAAATGGCCGATCGAAAAGGTGATTCCAAATGGAGGCATGAGTGGTGACAGCCGCATCGACGTATCGCCGGATGGGAAACGCCTGCTTCTTTCCATCGACATGGGCGAAGAACATCACCGCAAAGATTGGGACGGGCCGCCGCCGGCTTTGTGGACGCTGGAGATCGCCACGCAAAAGCCCGCGCGCATCACGACCAGGACACTCTTCGGCTGGGACGGCTGCTGGATGGACAACGACAACGTCCTGTTCCTCACCCAGGCGTCGGGCGAGAAAGAGGCGTCGATCTATCGCATGTCCACAAACGGAAAAAATCTGCTGCGTCTGATCAAAAACGCGCACATGCCGAGCGTGAACGTGCCGTGACCCGTCTTACTTGATCTGCGCGATCAATTTCTCTGCTTCGGCCAGCATCTTGTCGATCTTGCCAGCATCTTTGCCCGCGCCACGCGCACCTTCCGGTCGCCCGCCGCCTTTTCCGCCCACAATCGGCGCAAGCTTTTGAATTAATTTATCCGCCTGGATCTTCGAGGTGAGCTCCTTTGGAACGGTTGCAACCAAGGCCACGGATCCATTCGCCGCGCCGACTAGAAAAATCGGGCCGTTGATTTTTGGTTTGAGCGCGTCGGCCACCGCTTGAAGCAGCTTTCCATCCGCACCTTTGACTTCTGCGACGACGAAATTTTTCTTGGCATGAGTTGCCAGGAGCTCCTTCGCGATTTCGGCAGCCCGACTTTTTACCTGTGCGTCGCTCGCCTTCGCACTCTTCTTTTCCCACTCTCGAACATCGGCATCTACTTTTTCCAGATGCGCCGCGCGCGTGTCGATCTGCTTTAACATTTCCGCGGTGTCGGCATTGTTAGAAAAAGCCGGCAATGTCGCGATGTCGGATTTCTTCCGCGCCAGAGCCTCAAATCTTTCCTGCTGCTTCGTCGCTTCCTGCTGCGCCCAATCTCGCGCTGCTTCGCCCGCCACCGCCTCAATTCGCCGAATACCCGCCGCGATCGCTTCCTCTCTCACGATCCGGAACGATCCAATTTCACTTGTCGATCTTACGTGCGTTCCGCCGCACAACTCCATCGAGTAACCATTGAGCTGCGTCGGATCGCCGCCAATCTGCACTACGCGCACGGTCTCACCGTATTTGTCGCCAAAGAATTGCTGGATGTCCGAACGCTTCTTCGCTTCCGCATACGGAATCCCCGTCCATGAAACCGGAGCGTTTTCCGTGATCTTATCATTCACCAACGTCTCGACATCGCGTTTTTGTTGTGGAGAAAGGGCTGTGCTTGAAAAATCAAACGTCAACTTGTCCGGCCCGACATAACTGCCCTTTTGCGCGGCATCCAGCGAAACCTTTTCATGCAACGCCCAATGCAAAATGTGCGTCACCGTGTGATGACGCTCAATCGCCCGACGGCGAGCAACATCCACCTTAAGCAGTGCCTCGTGACCGCTAACGTCAGTCCAAACTTCTTGTGGTGCGTCTCTTGATAAAACTAAATAAAAGACGCCTCGTCGCTGAGTCGTATCGATTATCTTGAATTCCGAGAACTTCTCAGAGCCGTGTTCAATAGGTTTGGCCAGGATCAGCCTGCCAGCGTCGCCAACTTGCCCGCCCATTTCGGCATACAAAGGCGACCGGTCGACCTGAACGTAGCCTGTCCCAAAATTCAAAACCAAACATTTGGCTTCGAGATCCGTGTAGCCAACGAATTTCGTTGGCTTTACTAGCGGCTCGTGTGGATCCTCAATTGTAATTGCGGACTTCTTTTGCGCGGCGCGCGCGCGCGACCGTTGTTCGTCCATCAACCGCTCAAATCCGGTGATATCGACTGTCAATCCGCGCTCCCGCGCCATGAGTTGTGTCAGGTCGAGTGGAAAGCCGTATGTATCATACAGCCTGAAGGCATCCTCGGCGGATATTGGAGCAACTTGAGAGACGCTCCATTTCGGAATGCGCTTTCGAGCTTCTTGCACGACCCTCTCCCATACATCGCCCGTTTCTCTCGAGAGCTTGAGTGAAGCCAACATTAATTCGACAATACCAACTTCGTCTGGATCTAAGCTCTTTGCGACGGCAACCGCGACGATGTCGTCAAAATTGCGCACGCCTTGATCGAGGGTCTTGTTAAACGCTTCTTCCTCCCGCTTAATCGTCTCTTTTACTTTTGAGTGTTTTGCACGGACTTCTGGAAACACATCGCCCATCGCTTGTGCGACAACATCGACAAGCTTGAAGAAGAACGATTCGTGGAATCCGAGTGTCCGGCCGTAGCGGACGGCACGGCGCAGGATGCGGCGCAGGACGTAACCGCGGCCTTCGTTTGACGGAATGATTCCATCCGCGATCGCGAAACTAAGAGCGCGGATGTGATCAGCGATCACCCGGAACCCGATGTCGATCTTTTCCTGATCGGTTTCACCCGTGCTTCCGTGCTTAGGAATTGTCGATCCATATTTCTTGCCGCTGAGTTCTTCCAAAGCCCTAAAGAGATCGGTAAATACGTCAGCATCGTAGGCTGATGGTATCGCGTTGAAATCGGTGAAGCCTTTCGTGGCTGCGTAGAATCCGGACATGCGCTCGAAACCCATTCCGGTGTCGACGTGACGTTGCGGCAGCGGTGTGAACGAGCCATCGGCATTCGCGTTGAATTGGATGAAAACCAAGTTCCAAATCTCGATGCAGCGCGGGTCTTCTTTGTTGACGAGCGCGCCGCGGGTGTCGCCATCCGGCGTAAGATCGACATGCAACTCGGAGCATGGCCCGCACGGGCCGGTATCGCCCATCATCCAGAAATTATCTGTGCGACTCCCGGGAACGATGTGCTTCTTAGGATCTAGATCGGACGCCGTAAAAAGCGTGGCCCACCAGTAGGCGCTTTCGAGGTCAGGATTCTCCTTTAAACCGAGCTTCGTAGCTAATGCGTTCGGACCGAAAAATAGGTTTTGATAATCAGTGGAACCCCAAGCCTTAACTGCGTCGGTCGCTGCTAAGTCAAAAACCCATTGAAGCAAGCGATCCCAATGCTCTTGTGCAGAATCTGGGCAATAAACGGTCGCGTAAAGGCGCTGTGCGGGAAGTTTCCAGCGCTCGATCACCAACTCCCATGCCCATTCGATCGCTTCCTTCTTGAAATAGTCGCCGAAGCTCCAATTGCCGAGCATTTCGAAAAACGTGAGGTGATAAGTGTCGAGGCCGACGTCTTCAAGATCGTTGTGTTTGCCGCCGGCACGAATGCATTTTTGCGTATCGGCCACGCGCGGCGGATTCCACGGCGGTTTTTGTTGCCCGAGAAAGATCGACACGAACTGGTTCATGCCCGCGTTGGTGAATAGAAGATTGGGCGAATCGGGCAGCAGCGACGACGACGGCACGATGGTGTGCTTCTTCTCGCGAAAGAAATCCAGAAATGATTGCCGTATCTGCGCCGAGGTCATGATGTCGATCTAATGGAGCAAATTGCCGGAGAGCGTGCAGATTTCCAAATGGAAATCTGCCTTTGTGCTAACCGCGAGGTTGGTGTCAGCGCTTCGGCGACTTTCCTTCAGCGGCGTCCGCAACTTTCCACGCCGCGCGAAATTGGCGGTCGATTTGGTCGGCTTCGTATTGTCGATCTTGCGCCTTCAGGCAATCGCGCAATCCGGAAAGCGCGCGGCCATCACGCGCATTTTTCTCCAGATCGGCACGAAAAACCTTTTCCGCTTCGGGCAATTGCTTCGCCTCCAGCAAAACGCAACCGAGCATCGGGCGAACGGGCGGATACCAAGGCGGCGGCTCGCTGTAATTGAGCGCGTCTTCAGCCGCGACGGCGTGGGTCAAAGAATCGATCGCCATTTTGTCGTCATGCCGGCTGCGCGCAATCATGCCGGCCAGAAGATGATCGTGAACTTTGAAAACAGCGCCGGTCGCGTTCAACTGATCGTACATCGTGTCCGGCGGGATCTTGGCCTCGAGTTCACGAAACGCGCCTTGCTCTTTCTCGGCTGCGGCCGTTTTCCCCGTGTTCGCGAACGCAACACCGCGCAGAGAATGCCAGACGGCGTTTGTAGTTAAGAACTGTGAGTCTGGAGCCGGAAGTTTCAGAAGGTCGTCCCAGCGTTCGAAAGCGAAAAGTACGACAATCGGGGTGGGAAGAAAACCTTCGAGCATTGGCATGGCTTTGACCCCGGGCGCGACGTTTGCGACCAGGCGGGCGGCGGCGTCTTTCGCTTCGGCAAAGTTGCCGCGCATCGATGCAGCAAACGCGAGAAAATGCAGGTTGTGGCTGTAATACATGAGCCGGTAAACGCCTTGCTCACCCGTCGCGGCGAGAAATTTCTTGTCGGCTTGCGCGGCAACTTCGTTGCAATGAGCGGCCGCGGGATGATCGCCCACGCGCGCGTAAATATGCGCCGGCATGTGCACGAGATGGCCGGCGGCAGGCGCAAGTTTTTCCAAACGCGCCGCGCTCGGCAACGCGCGCTCCGGATTCGGCGACGCTTCGACGGCATGAATGTAGTAATGATTCGCGCCGAGATGATTCGGATCGCGTTTCAAAACCGATTCGAGCGTGGCGACGATTTCTTCGGTTCCTTCGTTAGGCTTCCCGTCACGCAACCAGAGCTGCCACGGACGCAAGTTCATCGAGCTCTCCGCGTATAACGTCGCCGCGTCCAGATCGTCCGGATAATGCGCCGCCAGCTTTCCCATCGCCTCTTTGTAATCGGCGTCCAGTTTGTGCAGATCGACTTTCGGATCGTTTGAATAACGGACGGTCAGCGCGTCGATGTAAGCGCGCTCCGGCTCCGAGGCGTTTTCTCTCAACGCGACCGCGCGTTGCACGGCGTCGTATCCACCTTTCTCACGCTCCGGATCGACCGGTAAATTGTAATTCGGACCGAGCGTGAGCGCGACGCCCCACCAAGCCATCGCTAATTTCGGGTCGAGTTCGGCCGCGCGTTGAAACGATTTCCTCGCTTCGTCGTGATTGAACCCGAAGACAAATTTCAATCCCTGATCGAAAAATTGCTGCGCCGGTCGATTCTTGGTCGAGACGGGATGATGCACCTCGCCCAAACCAGGCATCAATTGCGGAGGCGACGCGGGAATATCTTTCGCTTGCGCGATTGGATAAATCATCGCTGCGACAAACAAAATCGCGAAGCGTCGGACCAACATGTCGATCTTATCCTCTATCAAACTCTACTGCTTGTCTTCGTCGAGTTTTGCTTTGACCGCGGCCTCGATCTCGTCGTAAAGCGCGCGGTCGTTCTTCAAAGTCTCCTTGGCCGCGTCGCGCCCCTGCGCCAATTGCGTGCCTTTGTAATTCAACCACGAGCCGCGTTTTTCGATGATCTGTTTTTCCAGGGCAAGATCGAGAAGCGCGCCCGTCGACGAAATGCCCTCGTTGTACATGATGTCGAACTCCGCTTCGGTGAATGGCGGGGCGACTTTGTTTTTCACGATCTTAACGCGGGTGCGGTTGCCCGTGACCACGCCATCGGTCTGTTTGATTGCGCCGATGCGGCGAATATCGACGCGCACGCTGGCATAAAATTTCAGCGCTTTGCCGCCGGGCGTTGTTTCGGGATTCCCAAACATGACGCCGATCTTCTCGCGTATCTGGTTGGTGAAAATGCAGCAGGTGCGGGCCTTGGAAATCAACGCAGTAAGTTTCCGCAAAGCCGCACTCATCAACCGCGCCTGCGCACCGACCGTGACGTCGCCAATTTCACCTTCGAGCTCGGCCTTGGTCACAAGCGCAGCGACAGAATCGAGCACAATCACGTCGAGCGCGTTGGATCGAACCAACGTCTCGCAAATACGCAGCGCTTCCTCACCCGAGCTCGGTTGCGAAACGAGCAAATCGTCAAGATCGACACCCAACTTCTTGGCGTAGGCGGGATCAAGCGCGTGCTCGACGTCGATGAAGGCGGCAAGACCGCCGCGTTTTTGCGCCTGCGCGATGACAGTCAAGGTGAGCGTCGTCTTGCCGGATGACTCGGGTCCGAAAACCTCAACCACGCGGCCGCGGGGAAATCCGCCGACGCCGAGTGCGCGGTCGATGAGAATGTTGCCCGTAGGAATTACATCGATATCGACAATTTTCTCATCGCCCAGGCGCATGATCGCGCCGTCGCCGTAATCCTTCGCGATCTGTTGGATCGCGAGATCGAGATTCTTGTTTCGTGCCGCCGTTACTTTGTTTTCGGTTGTCTTCTCTTCAGTCTTGGTCGCCATAGGGGAGTCTTCTAGGTAAGTGTGCTTGCGCCGTTCGCCAAGCAAAAAGCTCATCTGTCGCTAAGATCGACATCTACTCCCTCGGGACCCCGATTCATCAATATCCTGAAAGGCGTTGCGGAGTTCTTCCTCAACAGTACTCATCCTTGTATGGCTTCCACACAAACCGACGAACACTTCATGCGGATCGCGCTTGGCGAAGCAAGGAAAGGTTTAGGCAAGACCAGCCCGAATCCGGCCGTCGGCGCCGTTCTCGTAATCAAAGACAAAGTCATTGCGCGGGGACATCATCGCCAAGCCGGTGGGCCGCACGCGGAGGTGGAATGCCTCGGCCAAGTCAATCGCGCCGACGCCGCAAGATCGACAATGTATTTAACGCTCGAACCGTGCTCGACGGTTGGACGCACGCCGCCGTGCACACGAGAGATCATTCGTGCCGGCGTAAAGCGCGTTGTGATTGGCGCGATCGATGTTAATCCGCGTCACGACGGACGTGGAATCGCCGAATTGCGCGCAGCCGAAATCGACGTCGCAGTCGGCGTGCTGAGCGATGAATGCACTGCGCTCAATGAAGCATTCAATAAATGGATCGTGACGCGTCAACCTTTCGTCATTGCAAAATGCGGTATGAGTTTGGACGGCCGATTGACGAGACCTCCCGCCGAACCGACCTGGATCACGAGTGCCGCCGCCCGCCAGCACGCGCACAAGCTCCGGGCCACTGTCGATGCGATACTCGTCGGCGCTGAGACAGTTCGAGCGGACGATCCGCGCCTGACCGTGAGAGGCACGCGCGGAGCGCGCCAACCATGGCGCGTCGTGCTCACGCGCTCTGGAAAACTCCCGCGAAAAGCGCAGCTGTTTACCGATCGCCACCGCGAGCGAACAATCATCTATCGCCGGCAACCGCTTTCGTCTGTGCTGCAGGATCTCGGCAGTAAGAATGTCACGAGTGTGCTGATCGAAGGTGGTGGCGAAATACTTGGGCAGGCGTTGGATGCCGGCCTCATCGACAAGGCGCAAATTTACATGGGTTCAATGTTCACCGGTGGTCCCGTCATCGCGTTTGGCGGGCGCGGCGCTCCATCTACGCAGGAGGCCGCTCGTCTCGAACGCATTTCCTACACACGATTGGGCGACAATATCTGCGTGACTGGGTATCCACGACTTCCAGCTATTACGTGAAAGACGAATAATTTTCGAAACCTCGCGTCTAAATTAGAGTTGAATAATGGTAAGATAGTTAAAGTTCCTAGGGGGTGAACAGCATGAAAAAGTTTCTATTAATTGCATTGGCGGTTGCGGGATTAGCGATCGCGGCGGCGCCGAGTTCTCAAGCGGGTGTCGCGATCGGTATCGGATTTGGCGGTCCGGGATATTATCCAGGGTGCTATGGCTACGGCTATGGCTATCCCTATTACGGGTACTACCGGCCCTATCCATATTACGGCGTCTCGTATCGTTCGTACTCATATCGCCCGTACTACTGGAATCACGGCCGAAGAGTTTATTACGCACGTCACCGTCACTGGCGTTAAGCCGGCAAGGTTGTTTTTTGTGAGCTGGTGGGCTAGCGCTCGCCAGCTCGCTTGCTTTTTAGACCAGGAGAGGCGCGTTACCGCCGCTGTTTTGACGATCCTCCGCCCGGCGCGTTGGATGCATTCGGGACAGGCGATTGAAACTCAGTCTTGAGCCGCTCTCTTAACTCATTCAACTGCTGCTGTCTTTTTGCCTCTACTTCCTGCCTTAGATCACGCTCGATCCTTTTGCGCTCCTGAAGATAGCGCGACTCAAACTGGTCCCGCGCGTTTGGATCGACACGAATGCCCGAGTCGCGCAGGGCCGCTTCCGCCTCAATTTTCATTTGCTGCCGGCGGACCTTCTCGCGCTCGCGCAGAATGTTCCGCTGCTCCTGGTTCATTTGCAGCCACCGTTCTGCGTTTCGCTTGAATGTTTGACGCTCCTCAGGCGAGAGCTGAAAAAGGCGATCGCGCGGGCTGCCTCGCAGCTGATTGTTATTAAACCGGCGCATTTTGCCGCCGTGCTGATTTTGACCGGGTCCCTGCGCGAAACTGCGGTCGAAAGCGAAAATGCAGAGCGCGAGCGTCGCGCTTATAACGAGGAAGTGTCGTCCCACAAATTATTGTCGTCGGAGGCTAGCAGGTCGTCCAAGTCCGCAACGACTTCATAATCCTGCACGTCGATCTTTGCGATGATTGGATCCAGGTCGTTGCCGGCCGGTCGCGTTGGGGGGTTGTGAGTGAAAATGACAGCCGCGGCAAAAGCCAGAGCCACGGCAGAAACCGGAACAAGTCTCTTTGGGCTAAGCCACAACCTCCACCATGCCGCCGTCCGCTGCGGCTCCTGACGGATCCGGCGCAGGACGTTGCGCGCGAAAAAAGGCGACGGCCGCGGGCCGGGCGAGCGGCTAAGCAGGTCCCACAATTGTTCGTCATCTTCGCGTTTCATAAGGGCTCGCCGAATTAAACTATTTGGGCCGGCGAAAGTTGCGCTGGAGTTGCCGGCAAGATCGACATCTTATGTTTCGCCCGCTTCGAGGAAGCCTTCCAGTTGCCGAATACGCGTCGGGTGACGCATTTTGCGCAAAGCTTTGGCTTCAATCTGGCGAATGCGCTCGCGCGTGACGCGAAATTGCCGGCCCACTTCCTCCAGCGTCCGACTGTAGCCGTCGACCAGGCCGAACCGCTGCTCGAGAACCTGTCGTTCGCGCTCCGTCAAAGTCTCGAGCACGTCTTTGATTTTCTCTTTTAGCAGGACGATCGCGGTCATGTCACTGGGATTTTCCGCGCCCTTGTCTTCAATGAAATCGCCAAAGTTGGTTTCTTCGCTCTCACCAACGGGGGATTGAAGCGAAATAGGTTGTTGGGCCATTTTGAGCACGGCCCGCACGCGGTCGACCGGCAGCAAAATCTCTTCGGCCACTTCTTCCGGCGTCGGTTCGCGACCGTATTCCTGCACCAACTGCTTCTGCACCCGCATCAATTTGTTGATCGTCTCGATCATGTGCACCGGGATGCGGATCGTCCGCGCCTGATCGGCGATGGAACGGGTAATGGCCTGCCGGATCCACCATGTCGCGTAAGTCGAAAATTTATAACCGCGGCGGTACTCGAATTTTTCGACAGCCTTCATCAGGCCCATGTTTCCTTCCTGGATTAGATCGAGAAAAGAGAGACCGCGGTTGGTGTATTTTTTAGCGATCGAGATCACAAGACGCAGATTGGCTTCGACCATTTCCGTCTTGGCCCGAAGCGCTTTGCGCAGCCAACCCTTTAGTTCCTGATATTGCTCGGCGTACTCATCGAGAGAGAGCCAGAGACCTTTTTCCAGCTCGCGCGCCTTCGCGGTCAGCGCCGCGGCGGCACCGCGACCGCGCACCTTCTTCGCCATTTCCCCCTGAAGGTGTTGCAGCAGCCGATACTGCTCGTCGGCCAGATGAACAAATTCCTCGGTGACTTTCTGTTTAAAATAAAACTTCGGATAAAATCGTTGCAGCGAAGCGACTGCCTTCTGAAACGTCTTCAGCCTTTTTGTTTCCCTTTTCGCGGGTGTGCGGATCAGTTGACCGTACTGATGGCTGACCGAGACGCTTAATTTTTCGACCTGACCACAGAGCCGCGGCAGCATTTTCATGTAACGCTCGCGACTCTCGATCTTCTTATCCAGAATCACGCGATCGAATCGCTCCCGGCCTTCCGTAAGTTTCTCCGCGAGATCAAGGTGCGCGCGCGCAATAAAGCCGAAACGATTGATGTGCTTTTGCACCATCAATTCGGCTTCCTCGATCCGTTTGGAGATTTCCACTTCCTGTTCGCGCGTCAGCAGCGGCACCTGCCCCATCTGTTTGAGATACATCCGGACCGGGTCGTCGAGGATATCGAGCTTGGTCTCGGGCTTTTCCTCTTCCTCTTCTTCCGCGTCTTTCTTGCCGTCCTTAAAACGATCCACCTCCGAGGCTTCGATGATTTCGATCTCCATCCGGCGAAGGCGTGTCAGGATTGCGTCGAGATCGTCGGCGTCATTGACTCCTTCCGGCAACGCCTCGTTTAAGTCATCGAACGTGAGGTAGCCCTGCTCTTTGGCGAGTTTGATCAACTCGCGCATCCGCACTTGGGTCATCTCCTCCGAGCGGAGAATGGAGACGGTTTCAACTTTGGCTTTCGCGCGTGCTCGCTTCGGCCGACGGCGCCCCGCTGATGAAAGCACGCGCTTCAGCACGCGTTTGGATCGCGCGAGCGTACGTTTTACTCGCCCTACGAATTTGCGACCGCGTCGTGCGGACTCCGCTACCCGGCGGTGAGTACGCTTCGGCTTCGGTCGCCTTGCCGGCGACCGTCGAGCCCGTGTCTTTCGATTCGAATGCCTGACCAAAATTGCGAGGTTAAGGATGAGATCTGGACTTCGATCGCCGACTCCCAAGATCGACAATTAACTATCGACGCTGGGGGTCGGCGAAAACCCGGGAAGGTCGCGGAGCTGTTCTCGGAGGTCAAGAATTTGTTTCTGAAGATTGACCACGTCGCCGGTGCTCAATTGCGGCAACTTCATCCGACTCTCGGCCACCTCCAACTGACGGCGCACGACTGCTTGGCGCAGGCCAAACCACCACTTCTCGGCCAGCTCGGCCGGATGTGCCGGCACTTTTTGCAATAACCAGGCAGAAACAAGCGCCTCTTCACTGGGATCCAACGATGCCATAAAAGTGTTTAACGAAGCCGCTTCGTTTACATCCAGATCGGCCTCTAAAATGCGTCCGAGCAGATCGGCGTGAGGCGTTTGCGCCAGGACTTCGCGCCAATTTTGCGCGCGCAGAAAATTCCGCGCCCCTTCATCCCGCATTGCGAGCAGACAAATCATCGCGACATCGTGAGGTGGAGCGACGGCGGCCTGGGCGCGCGTTTTCGCAGCTTCAAACCCGCTTCGCCTTTGCTTCGATAAAAGGTTCTCGAAGTCCGACACAGCTACGCCGAGTCGGGCACTGACCTTGTTACTAACTTGCCCGCGCATGAGCGGGTCGTGCACGTGCGAAACCGTCTCGGCCAGCCGGCGAGCCAGCTCCATCTTTGCGCCCAGCGATTCCAAATTAGTCGCAGCGGCCTCGCGATCAATCCAGTAGTCAAAGAAATCGCGCGCCCCTGTGATGCGATTTTCGAAGTCTTCCTTTCCGTTTCGGCGAAGAAGGGAATCGGGATCTTCGCCCGGCGGCATCTCCGCGACACGGACGATCAGGTCGTTTTGCAAAAGTGCATCCAGCGAACGCTCGGCCGCCTTCTTTCCGGCAGCGTCGGCGTCGAAGCAAAGAACCACTTCGCTGACGAACCGTTTTAGGACGCGGGCTTGCGCTTCGGTAAACGCAGTCCCCTGCGGCGCAACGACGTTGGCGATTCCCGCTTCAAATAGCGTAATGAGGTCGAGCTGGCCTTCGCAAACGATGGCGCAGTTGGCGTCGATCAGCGCACGTTTCGATTTGTGCAGACCAAAAAGTACGCTGCCTTTCCGGAAAAGCGGCGTCTCGGGGGAATTGATATACTTCGCGCCCTCGTCGTCTTTCCCGAGCAGCCGCCCGCTGAACGCGATCACTTCACCCACGTCGTTACAGATTGGAAACATGACTCGTCCGCGGAACCGATCGTAGACGTCGCTCTCCGGTTTTTCCTCGTCGCGCAGCTTGACCAATCCACTTTGCAAAAGCTGGCGGCGTTGATAACCGCGCTGTTGCGCCCATTTCAAGAATGCGTCCCACTCGTCGGGCGCATAGCCGATTTGCCAATTCTTCGCCACCGGCCGGTCGATGCCGCGCTGTTTCAGATAATCGCGCGCCGGTTTACCAATATCTCTTTTCAGTAGATTCTCCTGGAACCATTCCGCAGCTTCAGCATGCAGCTGCAGCGCAACGCGTCGCGCTTCATGCTGTCGATCTTCGTCGACGGCGCCACGCTCTTCCACGATGGGAATCCCAACCCGCGCGCCGAGTTTGCGCACCGCTGCCGGAAAATCGACATGCTCATAGTCCATGACGAAGCGAAAGACGCTTCCCCCCACACCGCAGCCAAAGCAGTGGAAGGTTTGCCGCTGCGGGCTGACGGTAAATGAGGGCGTCTTTTCTTGGTGGAACGGGCAGAGCGCTTTGAAATTTGTGCCGGCGCGTCGAAGCGGGAAATAGGCGCCGATCACCTCGACGATATCGTTCGCCGCGGCGATTTGTTCGATGGTTTGTGATGGAATTGCCACAGGCAGATGGCAAACTTACGCAAGGCCACACGAGTTCGAAACCATGAAAACGTTACTGTCGATCTTAGCAGCGAGTCTGCTCGTCGTGCCGGCTGCGCAGGCCCGCCGCGAGGTCATCCACAAAGGCGACATTGTTGTGGTGCCGATGCAGGGAGAAATTGCGCCCTCGCTCGCCGCCTTTGTGCGACGAGCGGTAAAAACCACCGAAGCTGCCGGCGCGAGCGCGATCATTTTTGAAATGAACACCTACGGCGGCCGGCTCGACAGCGCGGAGGAAATCTCGAACGCTCTCAACCGCGCAACAATTCCGACTTACACCTACGTGAACACCAACGCCGGCTCGGCCGGCGCTCTCATCGCGCTCGCTACCAAACACATTTACATGGCTCCCGTGAGCGCGATCGGCGCGGCCGCTCCGGTCTTGCCCACCGGTCAGGACCTTCCGATCACGGAACGCGAGAAAACAATTTCCTATTGGTCGGCCCTTGTTCGCGGTACCGCCCAGCGCAACGAGCATAACCCCGACATCGGCGAAGCGTTCATGAACAAGGACAAGGAGGTGAAGATCGGCGATCGGATCATTCATCCGAAAGGGACGTTGCTGACTTTGAACGCGCAGGAAGCAACCGAGAAAATCAACGGCAAACCGCTGCTCGCAGATGGGATCGCCGATTCAGTTGAGGATGTTGTCCGCAAAGCGGGACTAAAAGGAAACGTCGTAACACTTAACCCGACAGGATTCGAGCAACTGGCGTTGTGGATCACCGCTCTCGCGCCGCTGTTACTGCTCGGCGGCATCATCGGCGCTTATCTCGAGTTCAAAATTCCGGGTGCGAGTCTGCCCGGAATTATTTCCGGAATTTGCTTCGCTCTCTTTTTTCTCGGCCATTATCTCGCTGGTCTGGCCGGCTGGGAAGTGGTGGCGCTTTTCGTTCTGGGTCTCGCACTGGTCATCATCGAAATCCTTTTCTTCGCGCACTCGACCATCGTCTTTGGGGTGCTCGGCGTATTTCTTATGCTCGCCTCGCTGCTTTGGGCGATGATCGATCGTTATCCCGGCGAAACATTTTTCCCGAGCGGCCAAATGCTGGCCGTGCCGCTGCGGAATCTTTTTATCGCGCTCGTCGCTGCCGCAATTGTCATTGCGTTGCTCGCAAAATATTTGCCGCGCACGAGCATTTACCGCCGGTTCGCCCTCATGACAACAAACCCGCCCGGCCCCTCACTGGCCGGTGCACCGCGGGAATTCGCGACTGCGTTGTCGCTCTCGCCAGGGATGCAAGGTGTAGCGCTTTCGATTCTGCGCCCCAGTGGTAAAGCCCGCTTCGCCGATCACATTGTCGATGTTATCACCCAGGGCGAGTTCATCGCGCCGGAAACGCCCGTCACAATCGTTCAAAGCGACGGGATGCGCGTGATCGTGAAGGCGAGCTCGTAATGTTCGGCATCCACGACTTTGCTCTTTTTGTCGCGAGCGGAATTTTACTTAACCTGACGCCGGGGCCTGATACCGCTTACATCGTCGGCCGCAGCATCGCACAAGGACGCGCGGCCGGGATTGCTTCGGCATTCGGCATCATGGTCGGAAGTATTTTTCATACGTGCGCGGCTGCGCTTGGTCTTTCCGCCATCCTCGCAACCTCGGCCGTTGCCTTCACCGCGATTAAATTAGTTGGCGGCGGCTACCTTATTTTTCTTGGCATCAGAATGTTTCTCGAGGGTCGAAAAGAATTTAATTTGCCGTCGCATTTTCGAAGATCGACAACGAGGGCGGCGTTTCGTCAGGGGGTATTGACAAACGTTCTCAATCCAAAGGTCGCGTTATTTTTCCTCGCCTTTCTTCCACAATTCATTGAGCCCGCTTCACCGGCAAAGGTCCCGGCCTTTCTCATGCTCGGCCTGACGTTTGTCACGACCGGAACAATCTGGTGCCTGATTCTGGCCTGGTTCGCTTCTGGTTTCAGCGCGCGGCTGCGCGGTAATCAAACCCTAGCGACCTGGCTCAACCGCACCGTCGGTTCGCTTTTTGTTTTCCTCGGCGCGCGCCTGGCGACGACGCGCTGAGAGCGATTGTCGATCTTATCCGCCGGCGACGACGCGAATAACCTCGACGCGGTCACCTTCCGCGAGTGTTCGCTGTGGCCACTCGTGTCGATGCAACGCCAGTCCGTTATGCTCGATCAAGACCGCTTGCGGCGGCAATTCGTAACGCGCAACCAAATCGGCAACGGTGGCGGCACCGCGCGCATCGGCATGTTCGCCATTGAGTGAGATCGTCATACGCCGGCCAGCGCTTGGTCCCAATCTTTCCAGACTGGCTCGAGCCCACGCTGCCGCAAGACTGACGCAATCTCGGCCGGTGAACGCTCGTCGCTGATCTCGAACTGGCCGGTGGCAATCTCATCTTCGCCGCCTTCGAAATCGGGAGCAACGATCCGGCCGCGAACCGTGCGATGCAGATGCTCGCTACCCTGCCGCGTATAGCCGCCCGGCTCGGTGTGGCTGCCCGCGCTCATCATGGTAACTCCGAGCGAAGTGAGAGCATCGCGTAATGGCGCGCGCTCGCGCGTACTCAGCACAATGCCGACCTGCGGGAAAGTGATGCGAAACGCGCAGACCAATTGCGCGAGCTCACGATCGGTCATCGTGAACTGCGGTTGGAAACCACCGGCCGCGGGACGCAGTCTCGGCAGACTCACGCTCAGTTGCGCTTGCCAGCAATGCTTGAACAAATATTCCAAATGAGCAGCGAGAGCGATCGCGTCCTGCCGCCAATCGGACAAGCCAAAAAGGGCTCCGATGCCAAGGCGGCGAAACCCGGCCCGATAACCGCGTTCAGCACAATCGAGCCGCCAATTAAAATCGCGTTTTGGGCCGGCCGTGTGAAGCTCGGAATAAGCGCTGCGATCGTAAGTTTCCTGATAAACAACCAGGCCTTCGGCGCCAGCATCGACAATCGGAGCGTATTCTTCCGTTTCCATCGGGCCGACTTCGATCGCGATGGATGAGAAATGAGGTGTCAAAGCGCGCACGCATTCGGCCAGATAATCGCGACTGACGAATTTGGGATGTTCGCCCGCCACCAGCAAAATCTGGCGAAAACCGGCAGAGGAGAGATGCGCGGCTTCAGTGACAACCTCATCCACGCTCAGGGTCACGCGCAGGATAGGGTTATCGCGCGAGAAACCGCAATAACGGCAGTTGTTGATGCATTCGTTCGATAAATAGAGCGGCGCGAAAAGCCGCATGGTGCGGCCGAAATTCTGCAAAGTGAGAGAACGCGACAATTGCGCGATCCGCTCGAGTTCGTGGCTGGACTTGGGCGCGATCAATTGCTCGAAGTCACGAACGATTGTCGATCTTTCGAGCGGCAGATTATCCAGCACTTTGGCGAATGACATTAGATCAACTTCTCGCGCACCAAGGCGGTTCGCAAACGCAATGCACTAGTCAGGACGGCCATATTTTGTAGAGTCCCATCCGAAATATGCCCGGCATGACATCCTTTCTCAGTGAGATTCGGAAACGCGCCTTCGCGCAAGTCGACATTGCGTCCCTCGTTTTTTTCCGAATTACTTTCGGCGGACTTTTGGTTTGGGACTCGTACCGATACTTTTTCTTGGGACGAATACCGAACTGCTGGATCTACCCGCGGCTCCTATTCAAATACTATGGGTTCTCCTGGGTTCAGCCCTGGCCCGGCTACGGAATGTATATTCACTGGGCGGTGCTCGGTCTCCTCGCGCTTTTTATCGCGGTCGGCTTTCTCTATCGAGTTAGCATCATTCTGTATTGCGTCGGCTATACCTACACTTTTCTTCTCGATGAGGGGACATGGCTGAATCACACCTACCTGATCTGTCTTTACAGCTTTCTCCTGATCTTTGCTCCGGCCAATCGTGCTTTCTCGATTGATGCCTGGTTGTTTCCCCGTTTGCGCTCACAGACAACGCCCGCGTGGGTCCTTTGGCTACTGCGCGCGCAAATGGGCGTGGTCTATTTCTTTTCCGGAGTGGCAAAACTTCAGCCCGACTGGCTGCACGGGGAGCCTTTGCGGACCTGGCTTCCAAAACTACCGCTGCCAATCATCGGTCGCGTTGTTCCCCCCGAATGGATCGTATACTGCTTCAGCTATACGGCGCTGCTCCTCGATTTGTGCGCTGTGCCGCTTTTGCTCTGGCGTCGGACACGGATCGCAGCCTTTTGCGCTCTATTGATTTTTCATCTCCTGAACGCGCACTTGTTCTTTATCGGGATTTTTCCCTGGTTCGCGATTGCGGCGACCACTCTTTTCTTCTCCCCGAGCTGGCCGCGGCGAGCGTTGTCGATCTTCGGCATTAAAGTCCCGCCCGCGACGGCAACTGCTGAAGAGCTGCCCGGTCAGCCAAAACAGATCGCGGTGCTCACGTTTGTGGCAATCTACATCGCCATTCAAATTCTTGTTCCGATGCGTCCGTTTCTCAATCGGGGAGGCGTGGAATGGATCTCAGCCGAACACCGTTTCTGTTGGCGGATGATGCTCTTGGATGAGTGGATCCGTTCGAATTATTACGTCACGGACCCGAATTCTGGTGAGGAATTCCACGTCCTGCCCGAAGATTATCTTCTTTCCTGGCAGATCAGAAGAATGGGATGGCGGCCGGACATGATCGTTCAGTTCGCCCAATATCTCACCAAAGTAATGCCGCGATCGGGCCCAAAGCCGCTGCGGGTCGAGGCACGGGTGCTGGTTTCTTTGAATGGACGCACACCTCAGCTTTTTATTGATCAAAATGTCGACCTTGCCGCGGAAGAGCGCCCTCTAGGTCGCCCGAAATGGCTCTTAGAAATACACGAGCCGCTGCCAGCTCAGTCGACCCGAGCGTCAGAGAACCCCTTCGTAGATAAGATCGACGAGAAGTAAACGATCTGCGCTCGGCACGAGACAGGGCGGTCGCAATTCTTCTCACCTGCGGCCGACGTTTGCTCGTTTCGTACGCAAAACAGCGGCACTCAGGCGACTGAATGCCGCTGCTAAAAGCAATTGTAGATCTTAGTAGGACAACGTTAGGCCAAATCGTGCCATTCCGAAATCGTTATCCGGACGCTGAAGCACATTCCACGCAAAATCGCCCATAAACCCGACGTGCCTGGTAACACGAATTTCTAAGCCACCGCCAAACTGGCCCACTGCGTTAGTAGTGTTGTTCTTGAAAGTCTTGTCATGGCGAAATTCCTGTTCGTTTTCATTCCCCACTTCGCCCGCGCCGTGATGAATCTCCTCAAAAAATCTGACCGTATGCGAGCCACCACCCGCCGCTCCAAATCCACCAAAAACGTAGGGAGCAAAGCGTGAGCAACCGATTGGCCAACGGAACGTGGCCGTGGCCAATCCAGCGCCAGCGGAATTGTCGTTGGCGTCCACGACAAAGCCTTCTACGCCGAGACCCCAGTACTTGCTAAAGAAATACTTGATATCGGCGCCGCCGCCAATCGCGCTATCCTTGTTCAGATAGCGATCGTTCGATACGTGGCCGATATCAATAATCTGATTCGGATCACCGGTAGTCAGATTCTCGACAGTGCCTTCAAAAGTGCCGTCCCTAAAAACGTGGCTCTGCCCAGAGTTTCCCGAGATCGCGTAGGTGCCCCAAATCATAAAGTCCCATTCGTGCGCGCGGTAAAGGTCGCACTCGGGTACAGCCTGTTGCACAATCTCCTTATCTTTCCCGGAATATTTCTCGGTCCCGGTATAAGCCAACGCGCAAAGGGCGCACAAAATCGTTAAGGTTAGGGCGAATTTCTTCATAGCGCTGGGTTTTTAACTGAACGCCCATAGGGCGTCAACTATTAATTTTACTCTAAAAATGGCCTTTTTGGGGAGGCTAAACCCGGCATCTGCGTCCAAAACGCCGCCCGAGCCATCCGCGAATACAAAATGGTGCTTCCAGATCGCAATGGCCGCACTCAATTTTAGAAGGAAAATATGAGGCTGCTGCAAGAAAAGGCAGGGCTAAGCACGCCGCACATCCGGGGTCTTCACAAAAATCCCAGGCGCGGTCAAACTCCGAACTGACGACGGTGCGGGGGGCTCCAACTTTCCGCGATCAGGCCTTTAACTCCGCGCCGGTATTGGCGTCGGTAACGATAAATTTTTCGTGGTGAAACGTCGGGTCGCCACGAAACATCAGGCGGCCCGCATAACGTCGCTCCAATTCCACGAGCAGCTCTTCATCTTCCTCTTTCAACCGCTTGAGCACATCCGGATTCAGAATGACGCGAATCTCATGGACGCTGTCCTGATATTTCCGCATCACCGTGTTGAGCGTGCGATGCAACTCCACGCTCGTACTCATCGATGTTTTTACCACGCCCCGGCCGCCACAGTATGGGCAGTTCTCGTAAATCGTGTCGCTGAGACTTTCCTGGGCGCGCTGCCGCGTCATTTCCATTAAGCCCAGCTGCGAAATCGGCAGCACATGCGTCTTGGCCTTATCGCGTTTCAAGCGCTCCCTCATCAGCGTATAAACCATTTGCTGATCTTTTCGGCTCTTCATGTCGATGAAATCGCTGATGATCAATCCGCCGACGTTGCGCAATCGCAGTTGCCGCGCGATTTCATCGGCCGCTTCCAGATTGGTTTGCAGAATCGTTTTCTCGACATCGCGCCCACCTTTGTTCCGACCTGTATTTACGTCGATCGCGACCAGCGCTTCGGTTTCGTCAATGACAATGTAACCGCCGCATTTGAGCCAGACTTGTCGATGAAACGCGTCGTCGATTTGTTTTTGCACGCCGAATGATTCGAAGATGGGCGTCGCGCCATCGTAAAACTTAATTCGATTTCGCGCGCGCCGAGAAATCTGTCCGACCATGTCGCTCATCCGCGCAGTCGCTTCGCGATCGTCGCAAAGCACTTCGTCGATTTCTTCCGTCAGGAAATCGCGCACCGTCCGCTCGACCAAATCCGGCTCTTCAAATACGCGGGCCGGTGCTTGTCGATCTTTTATCTGCTGTTCCACTTTCGCCCATTGATCGAGAAGGAACCTCAGATCGCGCACAAAATATCTCGCGCGTTGTCCTTCGCCCACAGTGCGGATGATCACACCAAGACCGTCCGGAATTTCGAGCTGGCGCAAAATCTTGCGTAGACGATCGCGCTCTTTCGGATCCTCGATTTTGCGCGAGATGCCGCTGCGATCGCTAAAGGGCATCAAGACGAGATAACGCCCGGCAAAACTGAGATTGGTCGTGACGCGCGGACCCTTGGTGCCGATCGGACCCTTCGTCACCTGCACAATCACTTCCGAGCCGACCGGGTAGATGTTCGGAATATCCTTGGCCGTGATTCGCTTTTTCTGTTTCCGGCCCGGGCGATCGATTTCTTCGATGCCGCTGTCGAGCGCGGCCGGGATGGCGTCCCAAAAATGGAGAAAGGCGTTTTTCTCGAAGCCGATGTCGACGAACATCGCCTTCAACCCCATCTCGATGTTTTTGACGCGGCCTTTGTAAACGCTGCCGACGATGTTGCGCGAGCTTTCGCGCTCTACGCTGTATTCCTCAAGCCGGCCATTCTCGAGCAACGCTACCCGGCGCTCGAGCTTTTCCACACTGACAATGATCTTGTTGCCGGTGCTGCGTGAAGAAATGCCTAAAATTTTTCGTACTTTGTCTAACATAAAATTGAAAAGGTTCTGTGATCATTGGCAGAACAATTGTTGAAGTGTTGTTCATCGCTCGTTAGATCGACAATTTAAAATCGGCGGCGGGGCTGAGTCGGAGCTGGCGCCGTGTTCGGTCGTGGTTTAACTCCGAAGAGTCGTTCAAAAAAGTTCTGCGGTCGCGCCGGTTGAGCAACCGGTTGTGCGCGGACTGTCTTGGTGCGCTTGGCTACCTTGCCTTGCGCATCGGCTTCCGGTTCGACATCAGGTGCGCTGGCCGCGCTCGCCATTTGCACATCGGCGCTGGAAGCTCCCGCGTCTTCTTCATCGTTGCCGCCACCAATATTCGAGTCTTTGAATGAAACCGCCTTGACCAGCTCAAGCGGATTATCTTTGTGAGCGGGAGCGACCCAAGCGACCTGCATGTCGAAGTTGCCCTCGTCCATCCCCACAATGCGTTCCAAAATCCTTGTTGCAATTGGCGCGGCGACCTCACCGCCGTGTCCGGACGCTCCCTGCACCATCACCGCGACCACGTATTTGGGATTATCGTACGGCGCGAAAGACACAAACCAGGCAACGTTTTCCTCGTGTCCGCGTTCGGTGGCCTGCGCCGTTCCAGTTTTGCCGGCCACCACCACGTTTTTCAGTCGCGCGCGCCCACCCGTGCCGCCGTCTTCATTCACCACTTTCCATAAACCTTTTCGGACGAGTTCAATCTGCTCAGGGGTGACTTCGCGCCGAAGATCAGATCGGATGCGCGGCGCGAAACTTACCGGCTTTCCCTGTTCATCAACGACCGGTTTGCCGTCCTGACTCAGTACCTTGTCGATCAAACGCGGATAATAACAGGTGCCGCCATTGGCCACCGCGACGTAAGCCATCGCCAATTGCAGCGGCGACACGATCGTGTACCCCTGACCGATGGTAACGTTGGCCGTCTGCGCCGACGACCATCTTTCCTGCGGATGATGAATCTGCATCCATTCCGGTCCCGGCATGTTACCGGTTTGTTCGCCGCTCAACTGCAGACCCGATTCTTCGCCGATGCCCAGCATCTTGCCGATGTGGTCCATCGACTGAATGCCGGCGGCGTTTCCGTACTGATAAAAAAATGAGTCGCACGAAACTTTGATTGCATCTGCCAGACCAAGCGTGCCGTGGGTGTAATGTTTTGACGCTACCCAGCATTGAAAGAAGTGATCACCGTAGCTGACGCCGCCGCCGCAGTTGTATTTGTTATTCGTTAGGCCTTTGCGCAGACCGCCGAGCGCGGTGATCAACTTGAAGGTCGATCCCGGCGGAAGGCAACTGATCGCACGATTCACCAGCGGGTCGGCCGGATCCTTTCGTAGCGCTTGCCAATCCTTTGCCTTGATGCTGGGAATGAACGAGTTGGGATCGAACGAGGGCACCGAAACCATGGCCAGAACATTTCCGTTGTTTGGATCGATAACCACCGAGCCGGCGCGGCTGACGGCGCGCGAGGCTTCGTCGGCGATGGCTTGGATGCGCGCGTCAATGGTCAGAAAAACATTCGCGCCTTGCTTCGGCGGATCTTCGCGCAAGACGCCATCGATCGTCCCCTTGGCGTTGCGACGAAGATAACGAACACCGGGTTTACCCCGCAGATACTCATCCATCGTCTTTTCGATGTTCGATTTTCCTTCCACATCGCCTTGATAGAACGTGAACTTCTTCGCTTCATCCTTGTTCGTGTCGTCCGGTGCGCCGACATAACCCAGAATATGCGACGCGAGTGCGCCATAGACATACGAGCGCACCGGTTTGATCGCGATGTCTACGCCCGGAAGCCCGACGTCGTGCTCGGAAAACTTCGCCATCATCGGGAAATCGATGTCTTTGATGTAAGAAAACGGCACTTCCGTGTCGTTGCGATAATGCCGGGCCAGTTGGCTGGCGTTGTAGTCTCGCGCAAGATCGAGATCGTCCAGTCGCGGCACGACTCCATCGTTCACGATCTTGATGATGTCGGGAATTTTTTGATCCTTCGGCATCCCGCTGATAATGGCGCGATATTCAGTCACCGGCGGCTGGCCGTAGCGCTCCCGGTAGCCCTTCACCATTTCAGGCAAATAAAAATCGACTTCGTAGCTCGCCCGGTTTTGCACCAGCGTGAGACCGTTGCGGTCCTTGATTTCACCGCGCACCGACGGGATGCGCACCGTTGCTTGCGAACTGCCCCTGATCTGCGCCGTCCATTCTGCTCCGTGGGCTACTTGTATCCACCAAAGGCGAAGGCCGAGTGCACTCATGCCAAGCAACATCAGCAGCCCGATAAATTGAATTCTTAACCGCGGATTAAGTTTTCGCCGGTTCATTCAAAACGATCCCTCGTTGTAAGATACGGATAGCCAGTGGCTCGCGCCAGCCAATGCAAAGCAAAAAACATAATCGGCGCGATCAGCATCGCGATCAGACCGGGACCGCCGATCTGCCACCAAACTTCGCGAGAAAAGAAAACCGAGCCGCGTCGAAATGAAATCATCAGATACTGCGCCAGAACAATCGCAGAGGTGCCGAGACCGGTCATGACTGCATAAACTTCCCAGCGTCCGCGCACAAACAATGGTCTTAGACCATGCATGATTCCTGCCAGCACAGCGTAGAGAAGTATTGACGATCCGAGCGAGATTTCAACTCGTGGCCCGACCAGCTGTACCGTTAGCGCGTCCAACAAGAGTCCGGCGAAAAACGTCAACCCGAGCATGAGCGGGAACGGCAACGCCATCGCGCCGTAAAAAACAATCACCGGCACGATGTAAACGTGCGCGTTATAGAGCCAGTCGAGTGGCGGAATAAAAAACTCTGCGATCTGCGCAAAGAAAACCAGGACGACGAGAATGACGAAGAAAATCATTTTCGTCCCGTCACTACGAACACGTCCTCCAGGTGCGACAAATCCACGCCCGGTGTGAGCTTCGCCTGTCCATCCAGTTCCCGCACTCGAAAATCTTTCACCACACCGATCAACAGGCCTGACGGAAAAACGCCGCCGACTCCCGACGTGTAAGCTTTTTGCGCCGGCTTGAGATTGGCTTGCTTCGACAAAAAATTCAGATTCAACATCGGCGTCAACCCACCGGTCACGCGCTCACCGGCAACAATTCCCTGCTCACGCGTTCCTTCGACGGACGCGGCAACCTTGCAGTTTTCATCCGAGACCAGCAGTACCACGGAAATGTTCGCGCTCACCGTGGTTGTCTTTCCCACCAATCCTTCGTCCGTCACCACGGGCATGTCGCTTTCCACACCATCTTCCTTGCCGCGATTGATCGTGACCGTGCGCCACCATGTCGATGAATCGCGCGTCACGATCTCGGCCGGAACCAGTTTGAAAATAGAGCGCTCGCGATAATTGAGCGCGTGACGCAAACGGTTCACTTCATGTTCGACGTCGCGCAAGGCCTGGTTCGTCGCCTTGAGCTGCCGGTTCTCCACCCGCAACGAGGTGTTGTCGCGCTCCAATTCTTCCAGCGACTTCAATCCCGTTCGCACGGACGTGATCTGTTTTTGAATTCCGGAACCGCTCGTCAAAAACGGCGCGATCAATTGATAAATACTCGCCTGAAACTTGCGGGTGCTGTCTGGGCCAAAGCTAAGCAAATACCCGAGAACAGCGCCGAAAATCAGCAGCGCGATGATGCTCGTCCGACTCATCGCATCTCTCGACCTTTGACTGTCGATCTTTGATTTGAATATCGCGACTTCACCCGCGCGATTTCAAATCTGTCAACGCCATTGCCGATCTGCTGAGGCCACCTGACGCAAAAATTTAAGTTCATTGAGGCATTTGCCCGTTCCTTCGGCTACCGCACTGAGCGGATCTTCCGCAACATGGACAGGCAAACCGGTTTCCTCGCTCAAAAGTTTATCGAAGCCGCGCAAGAGCGCGCCGCCGCCCGCGAGCACAAGTCCGCGATCGACCAGGTCGGCCGAAAGTTCCGGCGGGCAGCGTTCCAGAGTAATCCGCACCGAATCGACAATCGTCGAGATCGGCTCGAGCAGAGCTTCGCGCACTTCCTGCGAAGTGATCATCAACGTCTTGGGCAAGCCCGCGACCAGATCGCGCCCCTTCACTTCCACGCTCGTCTCCTTCTCGCTCGGATACGCCGATCCAATTTTGATTTTGATTTCCTCAGCGGTGCGCTCGCCCACCATCAAATTGTAAGCCCGCTTCATGTACTGCACGATCGCTTCATCTAGTTCGTCGCCGGCCACGCGCACGCTTCGGCTAAAGACGATTCCCGAAAGCGAAATCAACGCCACCTCCGTCGTGCCGCCACCGATGTCGATGATCATGTTGCCGGCCGGATCCTGCACCGGCAGTCCCACCCCGATCGCCGCCGCCATTGGCTCTTCGATCAGATAAACCTCGCGCGCACCGGCATGCGTGGCCGATTCGCGGACCGCTCGCTTCTCCACTTCCGTGATTCCGGACGGGACGGCGATGACCACACGCGGCCGCGCCCGTACCCGGCGGTTGTGCACTTTCGAAATGAAATGCCGCAGCATCGCTTCCGTCACTTCGAAGTCCGCGATGACGCCGTCTTTCAATGGCCGCACCGCAACGATGTTCGCCGGCGTCCGCCCGAGCATTCGCTTGGCCTCGTCGCCGACTGCCAGCACTTTGTTCGTGCCCGCTTGCACCGCCACCACTGATGGCTCGCGCAAAACGATTCCCTGATCCTTGACGTAGACCAGCGTATTCGCTGTGCCCAGGTCGATGCCGATGTCGCTGGATAACCAGCCGAAAAGTCCGTTGAACATGAGTAATTTAAATTAGCCGCGCTTTCCAGTCCGTCGGAAGCGCTATTGTCGATCTTCGCAAGCTTCGTGCCTTGCGACCGCGATTCGACCGGCTGAAACGCGGTAACATGAAACAGAGCCTCGCGCCGTCAAGCTCATAATATATATATAGCGGCTACGCCGGAATGCCTAAGCTCGAATGACGAATGACGAAACTCTTCTGAATTGAGCGTTGAACGTTGAACGTTGAACGTTGAACGTTTGCTTCCATGCCGAACGTTCTGATCGCTCCTTCCATCCTCGCCGCCGACTTTTCCAAGTTAGCCGACGAGGTCCGCAAGGTGGAAGCGGCAGGCGCCGATTGGATTCATTGCGACATTATGGATGGTCATTTCGTCGACAACATTTCCTTCGGCCCGATGGTTGTCGAAGTTGTCCGCAAGCAAACGAAGCTCCCGCTCGATGTCCACTTGATGATCGAACATGCGGATCATTACGTGCCGCGTTTTGTCAAAGCGGGCGCAAACTCGATTACCGTTCACGTCGAGCCGGAAGCGAAACACGACGTCGCAAAAACTCTGCAGCAAATTCGAGATAGCGGTTGTCGCGTCGGCTTGACCTTGAATCCGGCGACGCCGTTTACCGCGGTCGAACCAATCCTAGACAAGATCGACATGCTGCTCGTCATGACTGTTCATCCTGGATTTGGCGGGCAACCGTTTCGCGCCGACCAGATGGAAAAAGTGAAACGCGCGGTGGAATGGAACAAGTCGCGCGACCGCAAGATCGACATCGAGGTGGACGGCGGCATCAATCCCGAGACGGCGAAGACTTCGATCGAGAACGGCGCGAATGTTCTCGTCGCCGGCACATCCATTTTCCGCGCGAAAGATTATGCCGAAGTGATTCGCCAACTGCGTGGCGAGTAGAAATTAGCGTGTCATCCCGAGCGGAGCGAGGGACCTCACCTACGATCGAAGAATAAACTTTTTACCCAAATCTTCCCACTTCGGATTCAGCCGTCGCACAAGCTCATTCTTCTTTTCGCGTCGCCAGCCCTTGATTTCCTTTTCACGCGAGATCGCGTCGCGCGGGTCATCGAAACTCTCGAAATAAACAAGGCGATCAACCTTATACCGCTTCGTAAAACTACGCGGTGAGGCGTTGTTGTGAAACCACAAACGGCTCTCAAGGCTGTTTGTTACACCGGTGTACAAGACAACACGACTGCGATTGGTCATCATGTAAACGTAGAACGTCTTGTCCAAAACGCGGTGTCATCCTGAACGAAGTGAAGGACCACACACAAGCTGATTGATCACGCGAGCTAACTTGCGTGGTGCGACCTTCGTTAGTGGGTCCCTCGCTCCGCTCGGGATGACCGCGTTATTTTAACGCGGAGTCAATTGTCAACCCTACGCTGAATCGCCCGCCACGACTGGCTCGGCTTCTTCGGTCGTCTCCGCCATCACTTCGTCAGTCTGCGTGACGCGGACAACTTCTTCGATCGTGGTCTTGCCTTGCGCAACGCGGCGCCAACCGTCCTGCCGCAACGTTTCCATGCCCTCAGCAATGGCGCATTGCTTGAGCTCACCGCCGTCGCGCTTCTGCATGATCAATTTCCGGAGCGGCTCGGTTACAACGCAGATTTCGTAGATCGCTGCGCGACCCTGGTAGCCGGTCTGCCGGCAATGATCGCAGCCCGCTCCGCGCAGAAACTTCGTGCCGTGCTCCTTCACCGGAAATGCGATCTCGTTCAGATAATCGGGCGGATAATCCACCTTCTCCGCACATTCCAGGCAGATCGTCCGCACGAGGCGTTGCGCGATGAACGATTTCACCACCGAAGCGAGCAGGAATGGTTCGACGTCCATGTCGAGCAAACGCGTGATCCCGCCCACGGCGTCGTTTGTGTGCAGCGTGCTAAAAACAAGATGACCGGTCATGGCCGCGCGAATGGAGATGTCCGCGGTTTCGATATCACGAATTTCACCAACCATCACCACGTTCGGGTCCTGTCGCAGAATGTGACGCAACCCTTTGGCGAACGTGAGATCGATCTCCGGCTTCACATCGATCTGCGAAACGCCCGGCAACCGATATTCGACCGGTTCTTCGATGGTGATGATGCGGCGTTGGACAGAATTGATGCTGCTCAAGAAACAATAGAGCGATGTCGATTTTCCGCAGCCCGTCGGGCCGGTGAGCAAAATGATTCCGTTCGGTTGTGCGAGCAGATGGCGAATGATGCCTTCCTGTTTTTTGCTCAGATCGAGGCGCTCAAACCCAAACTGTTGCTCCCCGCGGCTGAGCAAGCGCAAGCTGATCGATTCGCCATTTACCGTCGGAATAGTTGAGACACGCACGTCGATGTTTTGACCGGTGGCCTGCAAATTCATGCGGCCGTCTTGCGGCAGACGTCGCTCGGCGATGTCCATGTGCGACATGACTTTCAAGCGCGAGATGATGGCCGATTGCAACACCTTTAATTGCGGCGGCACCGCCACCTCGTGCAAAATTCCGTCGATGCGGTAACGAATCCGCAGATCGCCTTCGAGCGGTTCGACGTGAATGTCGGTCGCGCGCTCGACGATCGCTTCGCGAATGATCTGGTTTACGAACTTCACGACCGAGGCTTCCGGATCGTCCGCGTTCAGATCCATGCTCGTCTCGGTGTCCTGCAAAACTTCGAATGCCCGGTTCGTTTTCAGGATTTCGTCGAACGTTTCCGCGCCGACGCCGTAAAGCTTTTTCATCGCCCGTAAAATTTGCGCGCGCGGCACCAGCACCCATTCCGCCGGTTTTTTCAAAAGCTGTCCGGCCAACTGCCGGCCGACCGAATTAAAAAGATCGTAGGTCGCGAGAACAACCGCCTTCTCCTTCACTTCGATCGGCAAAATGTGATGTTGAAAAACGAAACGGCTCGGCAAGATCGACAATGCCTCGCGGTCGATCTTCTTCGAATCGATCGAAACAATCGGCACCCGGAAAAATTTCCCGATCGCGTCGAGAAAACGTTGTTCGTCTACTTTCCCGGAATCGAGCACCTGGCCCACCCACGAGCCGCCGTTTAGGTTCGAAGCCAGCTGGGTTGCTTCATCGCGCGACTCCACTCCGCCCGCGATCAAAAGATCGACAATCGACTTGCTGACCGGCGCGCTCATTTCAATTCTGGGGAGCGCACGCGCCTCGCGTGCACGATTCGGCGCCCTCGCCGAATCGAGAATGAACGTTGGTGAGCGCTTCGGGCGTAGAAAGGTTTCCGGCGAGGGCGCCGGAAACAACACGCGAGGGCGCGTGCGCTCCCCAACTCATAAGATCGACAATGGATGTAATCATTTACCTCTTTCCAAAGGAAGATCGGGCGGCGGCAATTGCTTGTCTTCCGAGGGGACCGACCCATCGTCCTCGATATCGGTGCCGAAATGCGTTTTCTGTTCGTTCTTCACGCGCAAGCGGTAAAGATCGAGATTAGTTAACGTCACTTCCGGGCGCATCAGAACAATTAGCTCGGTGCGATCTTTGACTTTGCTCGTGTTACGAAAGAGAAATCCAATCCCCGGGAGGCGATCGAGAATCGGAATTCCAGATACATCCCTGCGTTTGCTGTCCGTGATTAGACCGCCAAGAATGATCACCGATCCATTCGGCGCGGTCACATTGGTACGAATGTAGCGGGTCGCGATCGTCGGAATCGAGTTGCCGTCGATGGTTTGGCTCCCCGCAAGACTGTCCAGCTTTTGCAAAATATCGAGCGACACTTCCTTCTCCGAGTTGATCAGGGGGACCACCTCTAGCTGCAAAGCCACCTTCTTGAACTGAATGTTCGATTGCTGGCCGATGTTCGTTCCAGTCGCGCTGGTCCCAGAAGCTACAACCGACGAAAGAGTACTAACGGGAACTGGAATCTCCGTTCCCGAAGCGATGATCGCTTTCTTGTTGTTGCTTGTGAAAACCATCGGCCGCGATACCACCTTGAAATGGCCGGTGCTATTAAGCGCGTGAACGACTGCCGCAAGCGTGTTTCCGGCCGCGAGATAAACGTTTGCTCCGCTGCCAGCACCCGTCGCGAGCCGCGAGAAAGTAACCAGGTTACCAGGATCGAAGATATTTCCACCACTAGCTACCCCAGCAGAATCGATGGCGCCGCCACCGGGGAATGGAGGAATGCCCGTAAACTTTGTCGTGCCCGCTACCCTGATATTTTTGTTCCCCCGGAAAAAATAATCGACGCCGAAATCTTCGGTGTCGTTGAGAGTTAACTCGCCGATGACGGTGCTGAGCGCGACCTGCGGCGCTTTCACGTCCATTTGATCGAGAATCTTTCCAACTTTCACTACGACCTCGCGATTGCCGAGCACGATGATCGAGTTCGCTCGCTGATCGGCGATGATCTTGGCGTTGCCGATCGTCACCGCCTTGGGCGTGGTATCCACCGCGGTCGTCGATAGTTCCTCGGAAATATTCAAGTTGCTCTCGCCGCCTCCCGAGCTGGAAAGTCCGCCGGTGTAAGGATTGGCCCCCGTACTGGTGCGGTTTTGTCGATTCGCTTGCTGTTGCTGTGTCCCCGGGACATTTGGAGCCGCGCCTTCGGCGCCTGGCGCCCCGGTCGTACCCGGTTCGGTCAAAGCCTGTACCAACACCGGCAACACATCGCCCGCTGAGATATATTTCAACGGGCGCGTCACCGGTTTGGCGAACTCCACGTTGGCATCGAACTCTGAGATCAATTTGCGAACGAAAGGCATGTTAATCGGACGCGTCACGACGTGAATGCGGTTCGTGCGCACGTCGGGCGTGAGTTTGATTTTGCCGATCACGACCGATTCCTCGGACAGCGCCGCGAGCGCGCCGACATCGCTTTCCACGTTAACTTGTTGCGGGACCGGATTCGGCACTCGCACATTGCGCACACCGCCTCCGGGATAGGCTGCCGGGCCGCCAGCCGGCTTCCCCTTCTCAAAAATATCGGCGAGCATCTCACAGACTTTGCTCGCGTCTGCGCGCTCCAACTTAATGAATTCGCTCACCACTTCCGCCGGCGGGATGTCGACCTGGTCGATCACGTGCACGAGCGCGCGAATGACGCTCGAGTTCTCCGTCACCAAGAGGCTGCCCGATTTTGGCAACGCCAGGAACGAAGTGTAAGGCTGCGGCGGCGAGAGATATTGCCCAAGCACCTGCTGCAATTCCTGTGGGTCGGCATAACGCAGTTTAAAAACGTAACTGATGACATGATCGCCATCCGGGATCTGCGATTCATCGGAAATGATCGGCACGCCGGTGGTGCGCGGATTTTTTCCGGTCCCGATAACTTTGATGATGTCGTTGTCCGCGGGTATCAGCGAAAAACCGTTCATCAATAAATTGATCTCGATGATTTTGATCGCTTCCTCGCGCGGCACATCCTTGCTGATGAAAATATTCACTTTGCCCTGAACGAAATTGTCCATCACCAGCTTCTTGCCGGTGAGTTGCTCGTAGAGATGCAGGACGTCGGTGACGTCGGCGTTTGGAAATTGTAGACGGACGAGATTGGGCGCACCGGCTGGAGCTGTTGGCGGGGGGCTGGCGGCCGGCGGCGGCGGATCAATTGCTGGAGCAGGCGGCACGACGGGGCGCACATTCTGTGCGTCCTGAGCAAAAGCGACAGCCGGCAGAGCGAGCGACAACGCAGCGACGAAAAAAGGCCTCAGCACAGGGGTATTTACGGCATTCACAGTAGCACGGTCAACCTGCTTCACCTAAGACAAACCAATTTGAGAGCCTGGTGTTTCGTTTGGGAAAGCAAAAAGCAGCCGGCACGGCTGCCACTACAGAAGAATTATGTTAGAGAGATTGTCGATGTTACGAACCATTTCCGTGTTGGCCGCGATCCTTTTCGCGGCCGCAAGCACTCCCGTCGCTGGCGCGGAATCGAAGGATCAGGTCGTTCCTCAAGTCCGCGCGGCCCTTGATGCCCAACAGGTCGCATGGAATCGCGGCGACCTCGACGCGTTCACGGCGACTTACGACCGCGACGCCGTCTTTGTTTCGGGCGACGAAATCACACGCGGCTCGCAAGCAGTTCTCGAGCGCTACAAGAAAAAATATTCCGACCGCGAGAAAATGGGAACGCTCACGTTCGCCGATTTGGAAATTACGCCGCTCGGCGAAAACGCCGCGGTCGTGCTCGGCCGATGGAGCTTGAAACGAGTAAACGATGAGCCGCACGGACGTTTCACTCTCATCTTTCGGAAAACGTCCGACGGTTGGCGCATCGTGCACGATCACACCTCAGCGGCCCCGGAGAAATAGCTAAGGAAAGCAGGAACGCAGGAAACTCCTGAAAATAATTCCTGCTTTCCTGCTTTCCTTAG